>Ga0209755_10000221_pt1 | contig 112331 bp, 98 predicted proteins | sample TergutCo191P1_FD_187301 | JGI IMG/M metagenome (GOLD analysis project Ga0209755, IMG submission 187301) | Cornitermes sp. P1 segment gut microbial communities from Petit-Saut dam, French Guiana - Co191P1 (SPAdes) (version 2) | ecosystem: Host-associated > Arthropoda: Insects > Digestive system...
CAATGTTGTAAAATTTCGAGTTTCTGTTCGCAAGCAGCCATGCGTTTATCATGATTCGCAACACGCTGTTATACAACATTGCATGGATTTTTATCGGAATGGTTTTTGGCGTTACAGCGGCCATTTTATTCAATGAAGTAATAAATAAAACTGCAAAGAAATTTTACCAGACCGCGATTTTACTGCCTCATCTAATAAGCTGGGTGGTTGTAGCGTATCTTGTTTACGCTTTTTTAGCTAACAGAACCGGATTGATTAACAATTCAATATTAACAGGTTTACTTGGACGCGAGAGCGGCATCGCATGGTATTCCGAAGCGAAATATTGGCCGTTTATCTTAACGTTTGTGCAGCAATGGAAAATGATTGGTTTTGGAATGCTCTTGTACCTTTCCAGTATCGTGTCTATTGATCACAGCTACTATGAAGCTGCTACTCTGGACGGAGCCACAAAATGGCAGCAGATCCGGAAGATAACCCTTCCGTTAATCAAACCGACGATTATAATGCTGGTAATCTTAAACACCGGGCAGATTTTCCGCTCGGATTTCGGTTTGTTTTTTCAGGTGCCGATGAGTCAGGGGGCTCTCTATCAGACAACTCAGACCATTGACACTTATGTATACCGCGCGCTGATGGTTAATAATAATTTTGGAATGTCAGCGGCAGCCAGTTTTATGCAGTCAATTGTCGGATTTATTTTTATAGTTGCAGCTAACGCGGTTGTACGCAGGCTAGATGAAAAGAGTTCTTTATTTTAAAAGAGGAATAAATGGCGTTAAATGACCAAAAAGCATGGAGAATAATTTCTCATACGGTGATGATACTGATGTCCTCAGCCGCGCTTTTGCCTTTTTTCCTGCTTATCATAGCGTCTTTTACAGATGAATCCGCGGCGTTAAGGTACGGATACTCTTATATACCGCAGGCGCTGTCGCTTGACGCGTACAAATATATACTGTCGAATTCATCTGTATATTTCAGAGCGTATGGAATGACTGTGCTTGTAACCGTTACGGGAACTTCAATATCAATTATCATAACATCTCTTACAGGATATGTGCTTTCAAAGAACAATCTTCCCGGCGTTAAAATAATGACCTTTTTTGTTATATTCACAATGCTTTTTAACGGCGGGCTTGTCGCGACATACATCAGTTATGTGACAATTTTTAAGATTAAAAATACATTGTGGGCGCTGGTTGTGCCTAACCTTTTAATGAACGCGTTTTTGGTCATGCTGATGCGTAATTATTTTTTACATAATATTCCCGCGGAAATTTACGAGTCGGCAAGAATTGACGGCGCGGATGAATTTCTTATTTTCGCAAGGCTTGTCATGCCTCTTTCCAAACCGATTTTAGCTACAATCGGTTTAATGACCGGTATCACATATTGGAACGACTGGCAGAATTCCCTGTATTACATTGATGACGTATCAATGTATACAATACAGGCCATTTTGAATTCCATTAACGACAGTATCAACGCTCTTGCAAGCCTTGGCGCGTCCGCAGGATTGAGTATCGCTGAACTTCCCACTACTACCATACGTATGGCTGTTGCGGTAGTCGGGGTTCTGCCGATTTTAATTATTTATCCGTTTTTTCAGCAATTCTTCGCAAAGGGATTGATGGCGGGAGCCGTTAAAGGCTAAAGGAGAAAATTATGTTATGCGAAATAAAAAATCTTTATGAAGCCAGAAGTGATGTTACCTTAACGTCATATATTCTTGATAATTCGCCTGAAATGCTTAACGGAAAAAAACGCCCGGCTGTGCTGATATGCCCGGGCGGCGGTTACATGAGCTGTTCAGATCGCGAAGGCGAACCTGCGGCGATGGCGTTCGCCGCTATGGGTTATCACGCTTTTGTCCTTCGCTATTCTGTTTACAATGAAGGCGGCGGTTTCTCGATGGAATTTGATAATATGCCGCCTAAAAAACACTGCGTTTTTCCCAATCCTATGCGTGATATCGGAAAGGCTATGCTGTATATAAAAGAGCGCGCGGATAAATGGTTTCTTGACGCTGATAAAATCGCTGTCTGCGGTTTTTCGGCCGGAGGTCATAACTGCGCGATGTATTCCATGTACTGGGATAAACCTGTTATGACAAATTTTTTCGGCGTTAACGCGGATATGCTTCGTCCCGCTGTCTGCATACTTGGTTATCCTGTTACTGATTACCTTCATATGAAAGCGTCAAAAGGAAGTAATCCCTTTAATAAAAAAATTGAACAAGGCGCGACAATCGCTTTTTTCGGTACGTCGGAACCCGATGATGAAAAGTACGCTGAAGCAAGCCCGGCGCGGCTTGCCGGAAAAAACACGCCGCCTATGTTTATTTGGGCAACTTATGAGGACAGCCTTGTGCCGGTGCAGCAGGCTGTTTTACTCGCGGCGGCGCTTGCGGAAAATAAAATTCCGTTCGAAGCTCATCTTTTTGAAGGCGGGCGTCACGGCTTAAGCATCGCGACGCAGGCGTCAAGCGGCGCAAAAAGTGAAATTAATGACGATGCCGCAAGATGGATTGATTTATGCGGCGCGTGGCTTAAAAAAAGATTCGCTCTTGATCTGCCTGAACTTAGGGATTTTGAAAAATAAATTTATGGAAATTTTCGATGTAAAAATAAATCATATCCGCGAGCCGCTGGGTTTTATGATGAAGGGGACGCCTGTCGTAAGCTATAAAGTGCGCGGCTCCCGCGGCATGACGCAAAAAAGCCTTCGTATAACTGTTTCGGATGGCGATAATATAATTTATGAAAGCGGCGAAATTGATCAGGTTCAGCCTGTATATCCCCTGCCTGTTGATTTAACTCCTGTTACGCGCTACACGGTAACGCTTGATGTTGTCTCTGACGCGGATGAAAAAGCGCGGGGAAGAACGTGGTATGAAACAGGCAGGATGGGTCTGCCGTGGAAAGCGCAATGGATTACACCGGCGCTAAATGATGATGTTCCGGTTTTGGGCAGGCGTTTTTCTCTTGATAAAGATATTGAATGTGCGAGGCTTTACATAGGCTGCGGCGGTTTATACTCGATTTATATAAACGGCGAACGGGCAGGAAACGAGTATCTTACTCCGTACTGTAACAGCTATTCAGACTGGATGCAGATCATTACGCACGATGTTACGGCGCTTCTTAAAAAAAATGAAAACCTGCTCGAAATTACTCTGGCAGGAGGGTGGTATAAAGGGCGGTTTGGACTGCATCAGAAAGACAATATCTACGGTGATACGCTTGCTGTAATCGCCGAGCTTCACATAACATTTAAAGACGGCGGCAGGCAGGAAATTATTACTGACGAAAACTGGTTTTCAAGGAAGAGCGTTTATAAATCCGCGGAGATTTATAACGGCGTTTCGCTTGACTTTACGCGTAACACTACGGAAACAGGCGCTGTCCGCATAACGGAACTTGATAAGACAAAACTTGAAGATCGTCTGAGCCTTCCTGTTATAATAAAAGAGACTCTGCCTGTAATAAATGTATTAACAACACCCGAAGGCAGGTTGTGTCTTGATATGGGACAGAATATGGTAGGCTGGCTTCGCGTAAATACATCCGCGTTCCCTGAAAGGGATTTTTCAATCCGTCATTTTGAAGTTCTAGATCAAAAAGGCAATGTATATACGGAGAATCTCCGTCAGGCAAAGCAGGCGTTTAATTATAAAACCGACGGGAAACCGCGCGCAGCAGAGCCTGAGTTTACATTTTACGGCTTCCGTTACGCGCATATAGAAGGTCTGGAAGGTCTTTCGCATGAGGAAATAAAAAACGCTTTTACAGGCTGTGCCGCATACAGCGACATGAACTCATCAGGGTTTATAGAAACTTCAAACCCTCTTGTAAACCGCCTGTTCTTAAACGCTCTCTGGGGTCAGAAAGGTAATTTTGTCGATGTACCCACAGACTGTCCTCAGCGTGACGAGCGTCTTGGCTGGACAGGAGACGCTCAAGTATTTTGCGGAACAGCCTGTTTTAATATGGATACGACAGCGTTTTTCAGGAAGTATATGTATGACATAAAGCAGGAACAAAATAGACGGAACGGCGGCGTACCTCATTATGTGCCGTCGTTTAAATACAGCGAAACTCAGGGTCATGATTCTGCAAGTTCTTCAGCGTGGGGGGACGCCGCTACAATAATTCCGTGGACGATTTATTTACACTCAGGCGACAGGTATTTACTTGAAAGTCAGTATCCGGGCATGAAAGCATGGGTTGATTATATACGCCGTCTTGATACCGGCAGTTTCCTTTGGGACACCGGTTTCCATTTTGGCGACTGGCTTGCTCTGGATACACCCCGTCCGCATATGCCTATGGGAACTACACCTAACGCAATGATAGCCAGCGCTTATTACCTTTACTCCGCGGTTTTAGTTTCAAAAGCCGCCGCCGCTCTTGGATTTAATAACGACGCCTTGGAATATTCGGATCTTGCGGAAAAAATTCGCAAAGCAATGCAGAAAGAATTCATTACACCTAACGGACGCGTCGCGAGCGACACGCAGACTGCCGATATAATAGCGCTTTTCATGGGATTCGCTCAAGACCGCGGTAAGGCAGCGGCCATGCTTAATGAAAAAATACAGCGCAATGACGGCCGCCTGAACACAGGGTTTGTAGGCACTGCGTATCTATGCAGGGTGTTAAGTGACAATGGTTACAACGATACCGCGTATAAACTGTTCCTGAACAGGGAATATCCGGGCTGGCTGTACGAGGTGGAAAAAGGCGCTACAACAATTTGGGAACGCTGGAATTCAATAATGCCGGACGGAAGCTTAGGAGACGCGGGCATGAACTCATTTAACCATTACGCTTACGGCGCCGTAATTGAATGGGTTTACCGTAACGCAGCAGGAATACAGCCCCTTGAAGAAAGCCCTGGGTTCGGAAAAATACGGTTAGCGCCTCAGCCCAATCCAAGGCTTAAACAGCTGAAAACCCGTTATAATTCTGCCTTTGGATTATACAGATCAGACTGGGAAATTTCACATAACGAATTACATTTTACATTTGAGATACCATTCAGCGCTGAAGCTGAAATAATTTTACCTGACGCGCCCTGCGAAATATTTATAAACGGCATAAAAACAAAGTATACGCAGGGTATGATTCTTCGTAAAGGCGTATACGATATAAAATATCAGCCGGTTGTATGCTATTACACTATCTATAATTTAGACAGTCCCGCGAAAGATATATTTGAACGCGAAGATTTAAAAACATGGCTCAGGGAAAATATTCCTGAGTTTAAAAATATCATGTTCTATGTGTTCCTCTCTCCTGTGCACGGTACGTTACGCGATTTTCTGAATTCTCAGGGAATAACAGTTGACAGCGAAATTGAGAATAAAATAAACGACTCCTGGCTTAACATAAGAAGCTGGGACTTAAGGAAGCAGTAAAATGAAATGCGAGCTTTTTAACAGCGGCTGGAAATTCTGGGAAGACAAAGACAGTTTCGCCCTTATATGGAGCGTTCCTGATAACGCGCAGGATATTACATTGCCGCATGACGCAATGCTGTATAAACACCCGTATGCCGAAAGCCTTAACGGAAGAAGCACCGGGTTCCGGGACGGCGGCAGTTATATTTATGTTAATTCTCTTTTTGTTCCGCAGACGGATGAAGACAAGGTTATCACATTAAAATTTGAAGGCATGTACATGAACGCCCTAGTGTATGTAAATGGCCAGCTTTCCGCTAAATGTCCGTACGGATACACTACATTTTACGCGCCGCTGTCGCCGTATCTGCGTTACGAGCAATATAACGAAATACGCGTAATAGTCAAAAACAGCGGAATGCCAAACAGCAGATGGTATTCAGGCAGCGGAATTTACAGGGATGTGTATCTGCTTACCTCGGGCCAATGTTATTTAAAGCCTGATGAGTTTCGCGTAACAGCGGAAAGCGGCGGTATTGTGCGGATTAATGCTGAAGTTGAAGGAGGCGACGGAGACGAGAGCGTGCATATTGAGCTTTATGATGCGGAGAATATATTAATAGGAAAAGGAGACTGCGTTTTAAACGGCGCTTCACGAAGCGAATACACCGCAAATATTCAAACGCAGACGCCGAAACTTTGGTCGGATGAATCGCCTTATTTATATAAATGCAAAGCAGTGCTGAAAAAAGACGGAATAAGTGCGGACGAAGAAAGCGCAGTCTTTGGTTTTCGTACCCTCGATCTTGACGCGAAAAACGGCCTTCGTGTAAACGGAAGGCCAGTTAAACTCAGGGGAGCGTGTATTCATCACGATAACGGCCCGATAGGAGCCGCGGAGTATGACGGCGCCGCGTTTCGCAGAATCAGAAAATTAAAAGAAGCGGGATTTAACGCTGTACGCATGTCGCATCACCCTATATCTCATAATCTTTTGCGCGCCTGCGACGCTTTAGGCATGTATGTAATGGATGAGGCTTTTGATATGTGGACACGGACAAAGTCCCACATGGATTACGCGCTGTATTTTAATGAATGGTGGAGATCCGATTTAAGCTCAATGATCAAAAAAGATTATAATCATCCGTGCGTAATAATGTACTCGCTTGGCAATGAAATACCGGAAATCGGCATGACTCAGGGGTTGTCCATTTTAAAGGAAATGATACAAACAATACGCAGCCTTGATACGACGCGTTATACGCTATGCGGGATTAACGGCGTTTTTGCCGCGGGAGATAAAATCGAAAAAATCACTTCTGACGTATCGCTTTTGATCCCTGAAAGCAGGCGCGGCGGCAATGTAAACGATTTTTTATCGCTGATGGATAAACACATGGATAAGATTGTGTCACATAACGCGATAACAAGCATACTGGAAAAATGCTGTGCGCTGACGGATATCGCAGGCTATAACTATATGACAGGCCGTTATAAATCAGACAATTTGAATTATCCCGATCGGGTGATAGTCGGAAGCGAAACATATCCGCCTGAAATTTCACGCAACTGGGAGCTTGTAAAAGAACTGCCGTCAGTTATCGGGGATTTTACATGGACAGGCTGGGATTATTTAGGCGAGGCAGGCATTGGAGTAGTCGCGTACCAGTCAGGCGGCGGCGGCTTTGGCGCGCAATATCCATGCCAGATCGCCTATTGCGGCGACTTTGACATCACAGGTTTCCGCCGTCCCGCTTCATATTACCGCGAAATAGTGTTCGGTCTTCGCAAAAAACCGTACATCAGCGTTCAAAATCCGCGGTATTACGGTGAAAATCCGGTAAAAACGCCGTGGGTGTTAAGCGACAGCGTTTCTTCGTGGAACTGGCGCGGATACGAAGGAAAGCCTGTTATTGTTGAGGTTTACAGCAGCGCCGATGAAGTTGAGCTTTTGTTAAACGGCATGTCTTTAGGGAGAAAACCTGCCGGAGAAAAAAACCGCCACATGGCTTTATTTGAGACTGTATACGGGAACGGAACGTTACGCGCAATTAATTACCGAGGCGGAAACAAGGCGGAAGTTTTCGATCTTTTGCAGGCTGAAGGCAGTTTATCCGCGGTGCTGAATGTTTACAGCGAAGGCGAACTTGTTTACGCGGAAGCCGAACTGCGCGGTGACAACGGAGAAATTTATACAGACAGCGACCGTTCTCTTACGCTTGAATGGAACAGCTCTTTGACGCTTCTTGGTTTTTGCGGCGGAGATCCGAAAACAAAAGATTTTTACCCGGACGCTACAGGCGCTACTTATAATGGACGCGCGCTTGCTGTATTCCGCCGTACAGCTGGTGCAGCTTCAGGTAATGTAACAGATGATATAAAGATAACAATAAAAGAATAAAAGATTTTATACACGTATTGTTATAAGGGTAAAGGATTAATACATGATAGATATAAAAGGGTCTCCATTTAATTTAAGCGATGAACAGAAAACATGGGTTGATAATAAATATGCTTCATTAAGCGATGATGAAAAAATCGAACAGTTGTTCTGCCCGCTGATATCAAAAATTGATGAGGATCATCTATTAAAAATTCTAAGTAAGTATAATTTCGGCGCGTTCATGTTCCGCCGGGGAACTGCCTGCGAGATTCAAAGCGCGGTATACACAGCTCAAAAAGCCGCGAAAATTCCTTTGCTTATCGCCGCAAATCTTGAAGACGGCGCTAATGGTTTAGCCGCTGAGGGAACCTATATGGGAAAGCAAATGCTTATTGCCGCAACAGGAGATGCCGGCTACGCGTATAAGCTTGGAAAATTATGCGGACGCGAAGGCTCCGCGCTTGGCGTTAACTGGTCATTCGCGCCTGTTGCGGATATAGATCTTAACTGTCAAAATCCGATTACCAATGTCCGCACATTCGGCGATAACGCGGATACTGTTTTAGAAATGAGCCGCGCTTATATAAAAGGTCTTTTAGAAGAAGGCGTAATTCCGGCTGTCAAACATTTTCCGGGGGACGGCGTAGACAACAGGGATCAGCATCTTCTTACAAGCGTAAATACAATGCTGATGGATGAATGGGAAAATAGTTTTGGAAAAATCTACCGTTCGTTAATAAATGACGGAGCCATGACAGTTATGGCAGGGCATATTGCTATGCCCGCAATGGAAGAGTATTTTGATAAACGCGAATGCAGGCAGGTTATCCCTTCTTCATGTTCACATAACGTTCTTAAATACCTGCGCCAGAATCTTGGTTTTAACGGATTGATTATTACTGACGCTTCACCAATGGCCGGATTTACCGCTTCAGGTGAACGGAAAATAACAGTGCCGCTTTCCATTGAGAACGGCTGCGATATGTTTCTCTTTACTAAAGATATGGAAGAGGATATTTCATACATGAAAAAAGGATATGAAAGCGGAAGGCTCAGCGAAAAAAGGCTTCGCGGGGCTGTTACGCGAATATTGGCGGTAAAAGCGGCGCTAAAGCTCCATGAACATATCCCGCAGAAAAAAATAAATGACAAAAGCGTTCTAAGCTGCGAAGAGCATAAAAACTGGGCCTGCTCCTGCGCTGATAAAGCCGTGACGCTTGTTAAAGATACGCAGAATTTACTGCCGCTGAATCCTAAGAAAATGAAAAAAATATTATTGCAGATTTTAGGCGATTCTGAATCAAACGAGAGAGTGATCTCTCATTTTGAAAAGCAGCTTTGCGCGGAAGGTTTTGAAGTTACAAGATATGTCCGCGAAACGCTTGACACAATTTTCGCCGACTCAAGCGCGGAGAAATTCAAGGCGAAATATGATTTGGTTTTTTACATAGGCAATATTGAAACCGAAAGCAATAAAACTGTAAACCGTATTAACTGGCACACGCTCTTTGGAGCTGGAAATAATATTCCGTGGTTTGTAAATGAAATACCGGCGTTATTTGTCAGCGTCGGCAATCCATATCACCTAATGGATGTGCCGATGATTAAAACATATATAAACGGGTATTGTAATTCGTCTTTTGTAATAGATGCCGTAATGAACAAGCTAATGGGGAAAAGTAAATTTACCGGAATCAGTCCTGTTGATCCGTTTTGCGGAAAATGGGATACTAAGTTTTAATTAATTTTATTCAGCGGATTATAGGGAGGTAATGTATATGCCGGAAATAAAATACCCCGAAGAAACGGAACGATGGGATGTTTTTGAAATTTCATTCGCTGACCTGACAGATGCGGATTATTCCTGTATTAATCCTTTTACAGATCACTCGCTGGAAGGTGTTTTTAAGCATAAAAATGAGACTGTAAAGACACGCGGTTTTTACGACGGAAACGGAATATACAAAATACGTTTTATGCCGTCTTTTACAGGCGGTTATGCCTTTGATGTTACCTGCAATTTTTACGATAAAATAATTTCGGGTAATTTTACCGTAAGTGAAGCGGCGGAGCAAAATCACGGGCCTGTAAGAGCAGCCAACACATTTCACTTTGCCTATGAAGACGGAAAGCCGTATTATCCTGTTGGAACAACCTGTTATGTCTGGGAGCTTCAGAATGAAGAGCTGCAGAAAAAAACTTTAAAAACTCTTTCAGAAAGCCCGTTTAATAAAATTCGTTTTTGTATTTTTCCTAAACATTTTTTCTATAATATGAATGAGCCGTGTTCTTATCCCTACGAAGGGAAACCCATGGATAACTCAATCCTTACAAAAGAAAATTTAATGCGGTACATGGACGCGGGAAAAGAAGAAGGGAACGACTGGAATTTTTCCCGCTTTAATCCCGGGCATTTTCAGCATATTGACAAATGTATCGCGGCCCTGCGGGATTTGGGGATAGAAGCTGATCTTATTATTATGCATCCTTATGACCGCTGGGGGTTCAGCAGAATGACTGCGGAAGAAGACGATCTTTATTTAAACTATGTTACCGCCCGTTACGCGGCATTCCGTAATATATGGTGGTCACTGGCGAATGAATACGATTTAATGCCTCAGAAAAAAATCAGCGACTGGGAACGTTATGCGTCAATAATATGCAAAAATGATCCGTACAATCATCTGCGTTCGATTCATAATTGTTCGCCTTTCTATGATTATACGCGCCCGTGGATTACTCACTGCTGCATTCAGCGGCAGGATATATATAAATGCGCGGAATTGACGGCTGAATACCGCAAACGTTACGGGAAACCGATAGTGTTGGATGAAATATTATACGAAGGCAATATTCAAATCGGCTGGGGAAATATAAGCGGACAGGAAATGGTCAGGCGTTTTTGGGAAGCAGCGTGCCGCGGCGGATACGGCGGACACGGAGAAACTTATCTTCATGAAAAGGACATACTCTGGTGGTCACACGGAGGCGAGCTTCACGGCAGCAGCCCTGCGCGGCTTGCGTTTTTAAGACGCATATTGGAAGAGACCCCGGGACATGGTCTTGCTCCTATTGAAGGACGTTTTGATGAAGTAGCCGCCGGAGTTGAAGAGTTGTTTGACAGAACAGGATATTATATTTATTACTACAGCTTCATGCGTCCCTCGTTCAGGGATTTCCGGTTTGATGAAAACACAATGTATCAAGCGGAAGTTATCGACACATGGGAGATGACAATAGAAGATAAAGGAATTTATAAAGGAAGTTTCAGGATTAATCTTCCCGGCAAAGAATATATGGCTATTCGCATACGAAAAGCGCCTGCAAGATAATATTTTTAACTATCCATTCAGCATTGCTTTAATTTTATCGATATAGTCTCTCGCCTGATCGTCGTCTGCAACTTCTTTTTCTTTTTCGCAAATCATTAAAAGCCCGCTTGGAATTTCGTTCAGAAATGAAGAAGGAGAGCAGTCTTTGGCGCTTGATAGATGACTTCTTTTTTTGCAGCTTGTAATAAAAAGTTTTTCCCTCGCTCTTGTTATCGCGACATAAAAAAGCCGGCGTTCTTCTTCGATGCTCCCTGAATCTTCTTCATCATTTTCATTGATGATGCTTTTTTCGTGTGGGATTAAACCCTGTTCGGCGCCTGCTATAAAAACGACCGGGAACTCTAGTCCTTTAGCTGCATGAATTGTCATGAGGTTTACTTTTCCTTCATTGTCGTCTTCGCCGTCATCGCGTGTTATTAATGAAATTCTGTTAAGCCACGGATAAAGACCCGCGTCAAGGTTATCAGGATCGTTTTCCCAGTTTTCTATCATCCGCGTAAAATATTCAATGTTGCTGTTTTTCCATCTTGCTTTTTTTTCATCTTTTCCGTGTTCAATAACAAGATAGCTCCAGTAATTGATCGCTTCCACAAGTTTTCTCACACAGGAGGAAAGTTTCCAAGGTTTCCCGCTTTCGCCTTTTCGTTCAAGAAACAGGCTTTGATGCTCTGTAATTAACGCGTAAAACTCTTCAAGTTCTGTCGCCGCTTTCTGGTCGTGGAATAATCCCTGCTGCCACTGCTGCCTTGAATAATTAAGCCGCTCAAGCGCGTTCCACACGCTGATGCGGTTTTTTTTTGATGTTTCGTTTAACATTGATATTGTGGTTTTTCCAATGCCGCGCCTTGGAGTGTTAATAATGCGCAAAAGGCTTACATCATCGTCGGGATTTGCGATAACGCGCATATATGAAATAATGTCTTTAATTTCTTTGCGCTGAAAAAAACTTGTTCCCCCCGATACTTTGTAGGGAATATTCTGCGATAAAAACGCTTCTTCAATGTTACGTGCAAGTGAGTTGGTTCTTGTAAGAACTCCAAAATCATGGTATTTATAATTTTCCGATATCATAAGCGACCTTATCCGGCCTGCTATAAAATCGGATTCCGCGCTTTCGTTTTCAGGAAAAAAAAGCTCAACAGGCTTTCCTCCCTCTTTTTCCGCCCATAATTTTTTATCCTTGCGGCCTGTGTTATGCGAAATAACGCCGTTAGCCGCGTTTAAAATAGCCGATGTTGAACGGTAGTTCTGTTCAAGTTTTATCTCGGCGCGGGAAGGAAAATCTTTTTCAAACATCAAAAGATTTTCGTAATTTGCGCCCCTCCACGAATAAATTGACTGATCGTCATCGCCTACTACGCATATATTCGCGTTTTCATCTTCCGAAAGAAGCTTTAAAAGTTTATATTGTATAAGGCTTGTATCCTGAAACTCGTCAACTAAAATATAGCGGTACTTTTGCCTGTACTTTAAAAGTATATCGCTGTGGTTTTTTAAAAGGTCAAGCGGGATTACAAGAAGATCGTCAAAATCAACAGAATTGTAAATTTTTAGCGAGCTTTGATATTCTTCGTATACAGGCTGCATATCCGCATTTTCTGTCCATTTTGCAAGTCCTGTTTTAATCTTGGAAAAATATTGGCTTAACGCGTATAAATCAACTTTAAAAGAAAACATTTTACATTCTCTAAGTGATTCTTTTATTAAAGACATCTTATCCGTTTCATCGTAAACGGAAAAATTACTTTTATAGCCCAGAAGCTCGCAGTTATCTCTTATAATTTTAAGGCCAAATGAATGAAAGGTACTCAAAGTAAGGCTTTGCAGTTTTTTTCCTGTTAGCTGTTTAACGCGGCTTTCCATTTCCCGCGCCGCTTTGTTTGTAAATGTAAGAGCAAGCACCGCGGACTGGGGGATTCCCTTGTCAAGCATGTGCGCGATACGGTAAGTTATAACTCTTGTCTTTCCTGAACCTGCGCCCGCGATAATTAAAGAAGGCCCGTTAATAGAAGTTACAGCCTTTAACTGCGGTTCATTTAAATCGCTTTTAATTTTTATTTTTGACATTTTTTATATGTAAGCTGCTATTATCTTTCCGGCTTTCGCGCGGTGGCTTATTTTATTTTTTTCATCAGATGAAATTTCCGCAAGAGTGCGTCCTAATTCTTTAACAAAAAAAATAGGATCATATCCAAAACCGCCGTCTCCATTCATGCCGCTTTTCTCCGTAATATCGCCTTCTATTGTTTCCTGAACAGCGATAAAGCGATCATTGTCGAGTAACAGCACCATTGAACAAATAAAACGCGCTGTGCGGAAAATATTATCGCCTAGTTCATCAAGGAGCAGCAAGTTTTGTTCAGCGCTTGTAAGATTTTTTACTTTTTCCGCCGAATGTTTTGTGTTTGATTCCATGCCGTAACGGGCCGATAAAACCCCCGGCCTTCCGTCAAGAGCGTCGACGCAAAGGCCTGAATCATCAGCTATAACGTAATCTTTTTTTCCAAGTATTTTCTGAAGAGCTCTTGCTTTAATTAGGGCGTTATCAAAGAATGTATCGCCTGTTTCTTCAGGATTAAAACTAAAACCTTCCTCTGCGGGGATTTTTAATTTTTTATTTAATATAGCTTCAAGTTCTTCTTTTTTATGCGTATTATTTGTCGCAAACCATATATTCATATTAATGTTTATACTTTATATTTTTTTATTAATCAATGGCTAACAGAACTGGACAATTTATGTAAAATAGATTAAATTTAAATAGTAAATTATGAAATTAATGAATAAAATATTTAAAAATTTGATTTTCATTCCGGCGTTAACTTTCATGCCGCTGGTTTCATGCACGAATTCAGAACCGGCGATTTCCTATGGTTTTATTCAGCTTGTGCTTTATCAGGGAGAAACGGGAGTTCTTGAATATTATTCTTTTTTTATTTTAGCGGAAGATGATGACGGTCTTGAAAACCTTGACGAGCTTTACCTTTACCACGACAGGGAACAGCTCCGCTGGAAGATTTCAAGCGAAGACTGGGTTCATCACGCTTACGACGGAAAGGACTGGATTGGATCAAAAAGCATCGCAATACAGAGCGGCAGTCTTCCGCGGGGAGTTTACCGCGCGGTTTTAGTTAACAAAGGCGGACAAAGCACAGAACGAAGTTTTACTTATGACGGCGTTCTGCGTTATCCGTTTCCTGATGTAACAGTTTCCGGCGGCGAATATTATATTAATTCACAGTGGCCTATAAACCGTTTTATTACTTATGACAGCTCCGGCAATTATATCAGCACTGTAGTAATTCAATCATTAAACGGCAGCTTTTCTGATTTTAATTTTCCTTCTTCTGTAAGAACTGCGGCGTTATGGGCGGAAGATGAAAATAATTTTTCTAGCGCGCTTACAAATGTGGTTCCAGTTAACTGATGCTAAAAAGTTATGTGAAACGCTCGGGGCATTTTACTGAAGCGCAGAAAAAAGCGTATGATAAAATGTCGGGACAATTTTTAATTCCTGTTCTGGATGAAAATCTAAATCCGCTATTCGGCAGCTGTAAACTTGATTTTAATAAAATATTCAATAATAAAAATGATGTTATAATGGAAATTGGTTTTGGTTCGGGAGCCGCTACCGCGCAAATCGCCAAAGATAATCCTGAAAAAAATTATCTGGGAATTGAAGTGCATAAGCCGGGTATCGGACGGCTTTTATGGGAAATTGAAAAGAATAATTTATCTAATATAAGAATTATTGAGTTTGACGCGATGATTATAGCTTCAAAAATGATTAAAGAAAATTCTCTTGACGCAATCCATATTTTTTTCCCTGATCCGTGGCCGAAAAAAAAACATCATAAACGAAGGCTTGTAATGAGGCCTTTTACAAAAACACTCGCGGATTGCCTTAAACCGGGAGGTTATATTTACATGGCAACAGACTGGGAAGATTACGGACTACACGCGCTTTGCGAATTATCATTAACAGAGACGTTAAAAAACGCTTATGACGGTTTTGCGGCAGCGCAGGAATGGAGACCAGAAACAAGGTTTGAAAAAAAAGGCCTTGATAAAAATCATGTAATAAGAGAGTTATATTTTATTAAAGGTTAAAATATGTTATTAACTGTAGATATCGGAACATCGACATTTAAATCCGCGATTTGGAATTTTAACGGAAAGCTTTTATCATCATTTTTTATCCCTCTTACAGTTAAAAGCGGCGGTGAAAAACATGAAGCCGATCCTTCTCTTTGGCTTAACGCGTTTGAAAACAGTTTAAAACAATTATTAATTAAAGCGAAATTAAAAAATTTAAAAAATATAGAAGCTGTAGTTATAAGCGGAAATGGCCCTAGCCTTGTTCCTGTTCTTGGAATCCCTGAAAATAAAACTAGACTGCATGTGCCCGCGAAAGACGCAAGGCTTTGGCTTGACCGCCGCGCTGTTAATTACCAAAAAAGTGTATCGGATGTTATGGGCGGCTTTGTAGACTCATGTTTTTTCCTTCCGAAAATACTTTTTATTAAAAACGAAGAAAATGAATTGTATGATAAAACAAAATGTTTTATAGGATGCCCTGAATACCTTGCCTACGCGCTTACAGGAGAGGCAAAAACAGTCTTCCCCTGCGAAGGTTTTGATCGCTGGTTCTGGAATAACGGCGCATTAAACTCACTTGGTCTTGATCAGGAAAAATTTCCTGATTTCATACAGCCGGGAGACAGGTTCGGGATGATTTCCGGCGATGTATGCGATCTTCTTGGATTTGCGCATAACACGCCGGTAATTTCAGGCGGGCCTGATTTTTTCGCGGCTATTCTTGGGAGCGGAGTTACAAAACCGCAGGAGGCGTGCGACAGAAGCGGATCATCCGAGGGTATAAATCTTTGTACAAAAAACCGCATTACTGACAATAAGCTGATGTCATACAGGCATCCTGTAAGGCCTTTTTGGAATCTTTCAGGAACTATAAATACTGCGGGAAAGGCGATTGAATGGGGAACAGGCCTTTTTGGATTCTCAGATTTCGACGATTTTATTAAAAGCGCGAAGAATAGCAAAACAGGAAGCGGCGGTCTTGTTTTTAATCCGTATCTTGCAGGAGAACGCGCGCCGATTTGGAATCCTTCGGCAAGAGCTAATTGGAGCGGAATTAATCTTTCTTCGGCAAGGAATGATTTCGCTAATTCAATTCTTGAAGGAGTTTGCTTTGCGGTAAAAGACGTTATTAATGTAATGGAAGGAACCGGCGAAAAAATTAATGAACTGCGCGTAACAGGAAAACTTTCTAACTGCGGATATCTTAATCAAATTAAAGCGGATATAACAGGAATTAAAGTGATTACCGCGGCTAATAAAGAAGCCGAGCTTTCAGGGCTTGCGGTTATAGGAGCTGTATCGCTTGGGAAGTATTCATCATATAAAGAAGCGTCTTCAAAAATTGTTAAGACAGATAAAATCTATGAACCTGAAATAAAAAATTCAGATATTTATAATAATTTATTTATAAAATATTTGCAAAAAAAAGAATAGAAAATATTAAGCGGATTACATTTACGAACAATTATATTAGATTGTAAAGATAAATTATTTTATATTTTTCCTGCTATGTATTGGTTTTACAATATTTTTAATATTATTGTCATTGACAAATTTAAATCATTTTAATAATATTTTAAAATATGAAAAAATTTCTGTATATTTTCTTATTAATTTTTATTCTTTCCGGTTCCGGATGTATCCGGAATAATGAAACTGCGCAAACAGACAGCAGGGTTTCTGTTCTTGTATTTATTACAGGCGTAATCGCCGGAAGTCCGGCCTATGAAATGATGGCGGAAGGAGCGCTTGAGTTCCTTCAGGCAAATGATAAAATAAATATAAAAATATACGAAGCGGGAATGAATCAGGCATTATGGGAGCAGCAGCTTGCGGAAATGGTGTCAGGCGGCGCTTACGATGTTGTAATTGGATCTAATCCCTCGCTTCCCGAGATGTGCGCTAATGTGGGGTTAATGTTTCCCGGTCAGAAATTTATTATCGCGGACGCGGATTACTCCGGCAACAGGCAGATTAAAACTTATAGTTATAATCAATATGAGCAGTCTTTGTTTCTTGGATACCTTGCCGGCCTTGTTACAACCAGTTTAATGCCTCATGCGAACAGCCAGAAAAAAATCGGCTTTATTGCGGCGCAGGAGTATCCCCTTTTAACTAACGAAATGGTTCCCGGTTTTATTGAAGGCGCGAAACTCGTTGATAATGAAATTGAACTTGATATGCGCGTAATAGGAAACTGGAGCGACGCGGGTAGAGCCGCAGAGCTTGCTTCGGCTATGATTAACTCGGATGCCGATGTTTTTACGGCAATCGCAGGAGGCGCGGCTCAGGGGTTAATTAGAACCGCAGTTGAAAGAGGAGCGTATATCGTGTGGTATAACACTAATGCGTATAATTCGGCGCCGGGTTTTATTGTAGGCTGCGGAATTATGGAGCAGAAAAAACTTGTTACAGAAATTTTAAATGATATAATGGAAGACAGAGTTCAATACGGCGTTTCTCAGAAGATAGGAGTAAAAGAAGGCTATCTGGGATTTATTTTTAATGATTCAGGATACCGGAATATCCCTGCTGATATAAGGGAAAAATTTGAAAGTTTTTATTACAATTATTTTTAATCAGGGTTTTCTGATGTATAATAAAAAAAATAATACTCTTTAAAATTCCGCGGTTTATTTTTTATGAATGTTTTAGAAATTAAAAATATCAGCAAAACTTATAACAACAGCGGCAAAAAAGCGAATAACAATATTACTCTTGATCTTCGCAAAGGTGAAATTCTTTGTATCGCAGGGGAAAACGGAGCCGGAAAAACTACTTTAATGAAAATTCTTTGCGGTCTTATTAAACAGGATTCAGGAAGTGTTATAAAAAACGGTAATATTGGAATGGTTCATCAGCACTTTATGCTTTTCAGCGATTATACCGCGGCTGAAAATATTGTTTTTGGAGCGGAACCTCTTAAAGCTGGAATATTTATAGATAATAAAAAAGCTCTATACGAATCGCAGAAAATAATAAATGAAAATAATTTTGCGATAAACGCGGGCATAAAAGTAAAAGATTTAACTCTTGGTGAAATGCAGCAAGTTGAAATTTGCAGGATTCTTTATCATAATTCGGATATCATTATACTTGACGAACCTACCTCAATACTTGCGGAGGCTGAATGCGCATCGCTTTTTAAGACCTTAAAAAAACTTGCGTCTAACGGTAAATCAATAATTATGATAACTCATAAATTAAACGAAATAAAAAATATAGGAGATCGTGTCGCAGTCCTTAGGGGAGGGGAACTTGTTTGTGTTCATGATGTTGAAAAAATTAATATAAATGATATCGCATCGCTGATGATTGGTAATGATGGAATTACCGGCATAACATTAAATAAAACTAATAAAATTGTTTTGGAAAATATAAATAAAAATCCTGTTATCGCTTTTGAAAATGTTACAGTTATAAGGAAAAAGCAAAAAAGACCGCTTCTTGACAGTGTTTCATTTTATGTTAATTCTGGTGAAATTCTTGGATTCGCCGGTGTCGGAGGAAACGGACTTGGAGTGATTGAGGCTGTACTGGGAGGATATTTACATCCTGTATCAGGAAAAATTATGTATAATAATAAAGATATAACAGGATTAAACAATAAAGAACTTAGAAAGCAGGGGTTAGCGTATGTGCCTGCCGACAGAATAAATGTCGGGAGTGCATTAGGTGCAACTATCGAAGAAAACATGATAATTAATAAAAGAAACCGGATCGGAAGAAATAACAATGAAATCAAAAGTTTTACCATAAAACAAATAAAGAATTTTAATATTGAAACTCCTGATATAAAAGAGAAAGCCTCGGCTCTTTCAGGCGGTAATCTTCAAAAGTTAATACTTGCAAGAGAAACTGAATGTCTTAAAGATTACATTGTGTTTTCAGAGCCTGCATGGGGTCTTGATTTTTCTTCCTGTTTATATGTTCATGAAAGAATAGAAGAACTTAGAGACAACAATAAGGCGGTTATATTAATATCAACTGATCTTGATGAAATAATTAAGCTTTCAGACAGGATAATTGTTATGTATCATGGAAAAATAGCAGGCGAATATTTAAATGATGGAGATGAATTGATTAAGGAAAAAATCGGAAAAAATATGCAGGGAATATTTAATAAGGAAATTTGATTTATTAATGATCAGAACAAAAAAAATATATAAAAAATTCATTATATTCACGTTAAAAGCTTTGATAGTTCCCGCTATAACTATATTATTTTTAATTTTTTTAATATTTATTTTCAGCGATACTCCGTTTAAAACGCTTTACTTTTACTTTATTGGGCCTTTTAGGAATCTTTTTAATTTTGGCAATATGATTAACGCTTCTATTCCGTATATTTTTGGCGCTCTTGGAATAATTATCGCGTTTAAAACAGGACTGCTTAATCTGGGAGGAGAGGGGCAGATTTATCTAGGCGCTTTTGTAACGCTTGTTTTTTCTCTTGTGTTTTCCGGGATCGGCATTATCGGAGCTTTCGCCGCGGCGGTTATTGGATCTTTATCATCAGGCGCGTTATGCGCATTTTCAGGTTTTTGTAAGGCAAAGTGGAATACAAATGAATTAATAACAACATTTCTGCTTTCATGCGCGGTAATTCCGGTAATTAATTTTCTTGTTACAGGGCCGTTTCTTGATCCCGGCACATCGCTTTTATCAACAAAAAAAATCGCGGAAAATATGCGCCTTACGCTTATTTTAAAACCGTCAAATCTAAATACAGGAATAATTATATCAATTGTTTTTGTTTTTTTTATTCATTATTTCCTTAATAAAACAAAAATTGGCTACGAAATAAGAATGACAGGAATTAACGAAATGTTTGCGCGTTACGGAGGAATTAATACAAAATTCAATATTATTTTCTCTATGGCATTAAGCGGTTTCTTATACGGTTTTGCCGGAGGTATGGCGGTTTTAGGAACATACTTCGCGGTAATTAAAGAATTCTCGGCAGGACTTGGCTGGAGCGGCCTTACAGTCGCGTTAATTGCGAGTTTTTCTCCGGCGGCGGTAATACCATGCGCGATATTTCTTTCATGGATAAATTCAGGGGCAAGAATCGCGATGCAGAATACAGGATTCACTTACGAAATCGCGTATATAATACAGGCTGTTATTTTTATTCTGTCTGCGGGAATAATTTTTAAAAATTCAAATAAAAAACTGAGGAACGGATAAATGGAAAATATTATCCTGTTCTTAAAAAGCGTAATTACAATAATGATACCTGTTTTTTTCGCTTCATTAGGCGGTTTATTTACTTCGCTGAGCGGAACTTTAAACATAGCATTGGAAGGACTGCTTCTTGCAGGAGCTTTTTCATCATTGACGGTTTTCTATTTTACAGGCAGTTATTTTTTAGCTGTATTATCCGCGGTTATCGCCTCCGCCGCTCTTGCGGCATTGCACGCGTTTTGTGTTTTTAAAATTAAAACAAATTTATTTATCTGCGGACTTGCGGTAAATCTATTATCAAGCGGGATATGTATTACGCTTTCAGATAAAATATTTAATACAAAGGGAGTAGTTGTTATAAGCATTAAACAAAATTTACTAAATTCAAATATTTTATTGTTAATATACGCAGCTTTAGGATTTTTCCTGCTTATAATTTCATGGCTTGCGATATATAAAACTCCGTTCGGATACAGACTTCGCTCATGCGGTAAAAATAGCGAGGCGCTTGTTTCGCTGGGGATAAATCCTGATTTTTTCAAAGCAGTATCGATTATTATCTCCGGAGTTTTCTGCGGAATCGGAGGCTCATTTTTAAGCTTAAACCTTGCAGCCTATGTTCCGGGAATGTCGTCAGGCAGAGGATGGATATCCCTTGCTGTAATATTTTTGGGACTACAAAAACCGTTTGGAGTGCTTGCCGCAGCTTTTATTTTCGCCTTCGCGGAAGCTTTTTCTAATTACGCACAGGGTTTTTGGAGTATACCGGCGGATTTTATTCTGTCTTTCCCTTACATATGTTCATTAATTGCAATGATTTTAGTATCAATTTTTACTGAAAAAACAAGAGTTTAAAGAGAATTTACTTTAATTTTATTTATATAAATTTTTCTTGACGTATATAAAAATATGGTTTATTTTTAAATATGCTTTTTTAAAACTAAACGGGTTTTATGGGAAGTTGAATTATTATTTTCTTCTTAGAACGGTTTTTAGGATTGCAAATAAAAGATAAATTTATAAAGGGGCGGGTATGGGTCAGAAAGTCAGTACATTAAATAAAGTTGACAGTAAATTAACAGATAAATACAGCGACAGGAGCATTCAGCATCATATAACTACAAAACTGGATTATAGCGTAAATATAGCCGGCACTGATTTTAATGATATTGAAGAAGCTGTTATTCATGCGTACAGATGCGGGCTTGCTGTTATGAGTTCCGAAATGTCTAAAAAAAGCAAAGAAGGCTCAAACGTAGTTGATCAGGATGAACTTTATAAAATTTTAAAGACAGGAAACTCTATTGTGCATAAAGCGGATTTTCTAAGGGAAATCGCCAAAGAATGGTTTCCGATAGATCTGCACAGTGATAAAAAAATAATGACTGTAAATCTTGAATTAAATGAACTTGCCGATTTTCTAGAAAAATAAATTTAAGTTTTTTTACTTTAAGTTTTGTAAAGACAGCTTAAAAAAGCAAGTAATTATAATAATTTCACGCCATGTACTTTTTTATATACTCTTCTTTAACCCTTAGTAAGTCCTCTTTAGGCAGTTCCTTTAAAACCTTCCAGCCGGTATCCAAAGTTTGTTCAATGCTGCGGTTTTCATATTCGCCCTGCGAGATGAATGTCTGTTCGTAAAGAGCGCCGAATTTCAAGTAACATTTATCGCTTGCGGAAAGCTCTTCTTCGCCGATTATCGAAACTAGGTTTCTTATCTGTTTTACTTTTGCGTATGACGCGAAAAGCTGGCTTGATACATCCTTGTGATCCTCTCTTGTCATGCTGCTTCCTATTCCGTCTTTCATAAGGCGCGACAGGCTTGGAAGGCCGGCAACAGGCGGATAAATTCCTCTCTGGCTGAGCTCGCGATCCAAAACAATCTGCCCCTCTGTTATGTAGCCGGATAAATCAGGAATCGGATGGCTAATGTCGTCGTTCGGCATTGTAAGAATGGGGATTTGCGTTATTGAGCCGGAAGAGGTTTTTATTTTCCCCGCTCTTTCGTATAACGACGCAAGGTCTGAATATAAATAACCGGGGTATCCTTTTCTTCCCGGAACCTCTCCCCTGATCGAAGAAACTTCACGTAACGCTTCGCAGTAGTTGGTCATATCGGTCATTACAACAAGAACGTGCATGTTTTTTTCGTAGGCAAGGTACTCCGCCGCTGTCAGCGCGCACCTTGGAGCGATAAGGCGTTCCAAAGAAGGCGAGTCTGCGAGAGACAGAAAAACAATAACATTTGAAAGAACGCCCGACTGCTCAAAATCGTCAAGAAAAAAACGCGCTACATCGTTTTTAACTCCCATCGCGCAGAAAACAATAACAAACTGCCCGTCTGCTTTGGATTCATCGTTATCTGAAAGAATTTTCGCCTGACGCACAATCTGCGCTGCCAAACGGTTATGAGGAAGGCCGTTGCCTGAAAACACAGGAAGTTTTTGTCCGCGGATTAATGTATTCATTCCGTCAATCGATGATACTCCTGTCTGGATAAAATCCCTTGGGTATGTCCGCGCGTAAGGATTTATCGGAAGGCCGTTAATGTCGATTGTTTTAGAAGAAAAAATGCTCCCGTATCCGTCAACAGGCTCTCCAAGGCCGTTAAATACGCGCCCAAGCAAACCAGTACCGACGCGGAGCTCCATCGGCCTGTCAAGAAATTCCACGCTCGTTGAGTCGGCGCAAAGACCTGAGCTGTTCCCGAAAATCTGAACAGCAGCCCAGTCTTCGCTTAAATCCAGAATACGCCCGAGCCTTTTATTTCTGTCTCTGTCATAAACGGCAACCATGTCGTTAAAGCCGGCGTTATGTCCTCTTTTTGTAATAACAACCGGCCCTTCAATTCTGGAAAGCCCTTTGTATTCGATGCCTCTCATTATATTTTCCTTGCGCGGTAAGCGTGTTCAAGATCATCAAGAGATTCTCTCATTTTATCTTCCGCTTTATTTAATTCATCGAGCGCATCATTTTTTACAGAGCTTTTTAAACGCGACAAAGTTTCTTTTAATCCGGTTTCGGTTATTTTTGTGATGGGCGCGCCGAGTTCAATACATATTTTTGAACGATCATAAAACTCCATAATTATCTCAAGGAGGCGCACCTGTTTTTCGGGGACACAGTACATATCGACTTCGTCAAAAGAATTTTGCACAAGATAACCGTCTTTAATTATCTGTGCCGTAAGAAGAATTAGTTTTTGCTCATCGGGAAGCGCGTCAGGGCCGATAAGGCGGACAATTTCAGCTAACCTTTGTTCCTGCTTTAAAAGATCAAGACAGGATTTTCGCGCCCTCTCCCACGCGGGATTAACCTGTTCCCACCAGACTTGAACTTCTTCGGCATATTCTGAATAACTGTCCGTCCAGCTTATAGCAGGATAATGCCGCGCGTTCGCAAGGTCTCTGTCTAAAGCCCAGAAACATCGTATAAAACGTTTTGTATGCTGTGTAACAGGCTCGGAAAAATCTCCGCCGGGAGGGGAGACAGCTCCTATTATCGAAACAGATCCTTCAAGACCGTTAAGCGTTCTGACTCGTCCCGCTCTTTCATAAAATTCCGCAAGCCGTGTCGGAAGGTAGGCGGGGAACCCTTCTTCTGCCGGCATTTCTTCCATGCGCCCGGAAAGTTCGCGTAACGCTTCTGCCCAGCGGCTTGTTGAGTCAGCCATTACCGCGACATGGTAACCCATATCGCGGTAGAACTCAGCGATTGTAACGCCGGTGTAAATCGATACTTCGCGGGCTGCGACCGGCATGTTGGAAGTGTTCGCGATTAAAAGGGTTCTTTCCATAAGGCTCCGCCCTGTGCGCGGATCTGTGAGCTCCGGAAACTCTGTAAGAACGTCCGTCATTTCGTTGCCCCGCTCGCCGCAGCCGATGTAAACGATCACATCCGCGTCGCACCATTTAGCGACAGCGTGCTGTGTCATCGTCTTGCCTGTTCCAAAGCCTCCGGGAATCGCGGCGGTTCCGCCTTTTGAAAGCGGAAAAAACATATCAATAACCCGTTCGCCTGTTATCAAAGGCTGATCTTTAATTAGTTGTAAAGCATGCGGCCTTGGCTTTCGTACAGGCCACCATTGCGCGAACGCGATTTCCCTGTCTTTTGTTTTCGCCGCGGTTTGTAAAATTGTATATTCGCCTTCCGGGCTTAAAAAACAAATCTCGTCTTTTTGTTTTAAGAAATCAGGCGGAACCATAATTTTGCACATAATGCTTTCTGTTTCTTTTATAGTTCCAAGAACAAGCCCTGCCGAAGCTTCAACTTTTGCGCCCGAGGCGATTTTTGCAGCTAACGCTTTGTCGGGAATAAAATGCCACTTTTTTTTATTATCAAGGGGATTGCTTCCGGCGGCGCAGGCGCCGCCTGATGAGCCGCCGGGTTTCATGAACGCGCCGTCCTGTTCATATAAAGCAGGCAAAGGGCGCTGAATGCCGTCGTAAATTGTTCCCATCAGCCCCGGGCCTAATAAAGCTGAAAGCGGACGGCCTGTGGAAACAGCGGGGCTTCCTGTTTTTAATCCTGTGTTATCCTCATAAACCTGAATAACAGCAGTATCTCCTTCTAAACGGACTATTTCGCCGGCAATGCGTTTTTCTCCGATTTCTATTAAATCAAAAAGACCGGCGTTTCCTAAACCGGACGCGTAAATAACCGGCCCTGAAATTCTTGTCACTTTTCCAGTCTGCATCTGCATCACGGCGCTCCTAAAAATTCACAACCTGCAAGAGCGCTTAAAAGCTCTCCGCGTTTTTCCTGCAAAAGAAAATCAACCGTGTTTTTTAAAGAGGCTGTTATGCGAACATCCGCTGTTTCAAGAGTTATCGAAGGAAAGCCGGACAGAGAGGCGTTCAAAACTGTGAGCGGGGAAATAGAAATATTTAAAAAGCTGCTTTCATTAATTGATTTTATAATTGATTCCGCTTCATTTTGATCCAATCCTTCTGTTTGTACGGATACCGCTTCCTTTTCTAAAAAATCATTACAGAACTCAAGCTGTTTCTTTAATTCATTTACAAGAAGTTCCTGCTTTTTGCCGCTTTCTAAGGTTTTGTACCATGATTCAACCGCTGTATTTAAAAGCTCTTCTGTTTTTTCGATCTTCAATCTCTGTTTATCTATCGAAAGGCGCGCCATTATGCTTTTTTTGGCGTGTTCCTTCTGTCCGCTGTATTTTATTTCAAGCTCCGTTAAAGAATCGTTTAATTTTTTTTCCCATTTTTCATTTTGTGCTTTTATGGATTCTTCGGCTTGTTTTAAAATACGTGACGCTTTTTTTCTTGCTTCTTCGATTATTTCGCGATCAAGTATTTCTGTAGATTGCAATTCTTCCATTAATGACCTTAGCCGATGTTTTTAGTATGGAGAATATAGCGAATCGCGTCAATCAGGAGCTGATACCCCGTATTCGCTTTTTTTACATATAATAACTTTTCCTAAAAACATGAATTTATCGTATAAATATTTAAGAAAGCCTCTGCTTTAAAATCCTTATTTTTTCTTAAAAAAATCAAAAAAACCTACGTAATTTTATTGATTATTTTTGTAGAATTTTCTGTTAAAATATTATATAAGGAAAAAAATGATAAACTTAAAGGATCAATCACCGGAAGAGTTAATGGATCTTTACTTTGGGACAGTTGACGAGGAAACCGGCGATATCCCCGAAGGAGAGCTGGGCAAAGCGTTGTCCTATCTTTCCGCCGCCGCTGATAAAGGCATGCCGGAGGCATGGGCGGAACTTGGAGCTCATTATTTTAACGGTATCGGCGTGCCTGAGGATCATAAAAAGGCTCTTGATTATTTTGAAAAGGCCGCTTTGCGTGATATCGCCAACGCTCAGATAAATTTATATGCGATAATGTGGCGGAACGCTGAAACTGACGATGAAAAGCGAAACGCCCTTTACTGGCTTGAAAAGGCCGTCGAACACGAGGTAGCAAGCGCGTTACACGAAATGGGTTCGCTTTATTATAACGGTCTTTTGGGAAAACCGGATTATGAAAAAGCGGCGGATTTTTATTCAAGAGCTGCGGAGGCAGGCAGCGCCGAAGCAATCGCGATGCTTGGTTTTATGTATCAGAACGCTCAGTATTATAAAAGAGATATAGACAAAGCCGCGGAACTTTTTATAGAAGCGGCCGAAAAAGGAAGCTTATCGGGAGTTTTTTATTTAGGAAACGCCTATATGGGCGGCCTCGGAGTAGAGCAGGATTATGATGAGGCTATCGCTTGTTTTTCCGCAATCATCGATCTTGAAGAGCCGTTCTATCTTATGCCCGATTTGAGCGACACAAACATCCGAAACGATATCACTCTGACTTTTCATAGGTTGGTTGTTTACGATCTTGTTTATCCGATGTCGCATCATAATCTTGGCGTTATTTACCAGCAGGGACTTGGCGTGGACGTGGATCAAGGGCAGGCGCTTTATCATTATATGCTTGCCGCCGAAAACGGATACGGTCCTTCTTGTATGCAGGCGGGAACCATGCTCTATGTCGGTGAGGGTCATGAAGCTGATTTAGAAAAAGCGTTCGGGTACCTTGAAACCGCGTTAAATTCAGGCGTTAACGAGGCTAAAGTTATTCTTGGCATTATGTATTACAACGGAGAAGGCGTTTCGCAGGACAGGGAAAAAGGATTAACGTATATTGACGAATTAATAGCGGCAGGCAATGTCGACGCGATTAAAATTAAAACCGATTTACTAAGCGGAAAAAAATGAATTTTGATAACTTGGTTTTTTTTAAGGAGAAAGTATGGCAAAAATGATGGACGCAACTGTTGTTTTGGCGAAATGCTCTAAAAAAAAGCAATGTTTTGGAATACGGGTCGAAAAACGCGGCGGTCAGTGGATACGCACATGGGCGTTCCCAATTGACGAAAGAGCCGCCAAAAACGAAGGTTTCGCGGCGAATAAAGTATCGGTAGGCGGCGCTGACGATGAATTTCCGGGCTGCCCGCATTGTAAAGACGGGGGATTTACCCTTTGCACCTGCGGCAAAATCGGCTGCTCAGGCGGATTGATAAAAGAAGGCAAAAACGCGACGTATACCTGTCCGTGGTGCGGGCAGACCGGAGAAGTAGAAATGAAAGAAACTATTGATGTTTCCAGCGGTGGATATTAAAATATAATGATAAATATTAATACAGGAGTGTAATTAAATGGCAGATCTACCAAAAGGTCATAAGATTCAAACAAAGGATTTTAAGGCAATCATTGTAGGCAAGAAACTCGGCGAAGGCGGACAGGGCGCTGTATACGAGGTTGATTACGATGGACAAAAGAAAGCCCTTAAATGGTATACAGGTAAGAAATTTCTAAACCCTAAGAAATTTTACGAAAACCTTGAAAACAATATTAAAAAAGGCAAACCGACAGACGCGTTCCTCTGGCCCGAAGCGATTACCGAAAAACAGGGGGAAGCGTTTGGTTATATAATGAATTTGCGTCCTTCCGAGTATAAGGATTTCTCACGCTTTATTATCGGCAGGGAAGGGTTTGGCAGTATCACGGCAATGGTCAGCGCGTCAATGCAGATAGTCGCTGGTTTCTGGGAACTTCATAAAAAAGGATACAGTTATCAGGATTTAAACGACGGTAACTTTTTCATCAATCCCGCGAATGGCAATGTGCTTATCTGCGATAATGACAATGTTTCGGCTTACGGCAAGGCGTCCGGCATTGCAGGTAAAGCGCGTTATATGGCTCCCGAGATTGTAGTGGACGGCAAAGACCCGGATGAACAGACCGACGCTTTCTCACTCGCTGTAATACTTTATTTCCTTTGGACAAACAATCATCCGCTGGAAGGAAAAGCGGCGTGTCCTCCGTGTATGGACGCTAAAGCTGAAAGACGTATTTACGGAGAGAGCCCTGTTTTTGTATGGGATCCTGCTGATAACTCCAACAGGCCTGTTCAGAATATTCACATGGGCTCGATTAAGAAATGGCCGATTCTGCCCAAGTATTTACAGGAGGCGTTCATTAAATCTTTCAGTAAGGATGTAATGAAGAATCCCGATAAACGGATGCTGGAAAAGGATTGGCTTCGCCTCTTTATCAGAATGAGATCTGAAATTTTCAAATGTTCCTGCGGCGTTATTTATTTCGCTGACCCTTCAGATCCAAATCCTTGCAGAGGATGCCAAAAGAAAAATGTTTTCCCGATGAGCTTTAAAACCCAGAATCGTTACATAGTACCTGTTCATCAGAAAACAAAGTTGTATTTGTGTCACACAAAAAAAATGAGCGATGACTATGATACACTCACAGCGGAAGTGTCCATGAGCGGAAGCGATTACTCGCTTAAAAACTGTACAAAGGATACTTTTGATTTAGCGGACGGAAGTTCTGTCGCCCCCGGCGCTTCCTGTAAGCTGAAAAAAGGAATGACAATTAATTTCGGCGCTGATCAAGTCGAAGTAATATAATTATTAAGGAGAAAAAAATGTCTGATGATTTACTTGCTAAAGTTGAAGGTGTAAGAAGGGTAATGGTTCTATTTTTTATCATTGATACCTCGGGAAGTATGGACGGTGATAAAATAGGGAAAGTCAACCAGGCTATCAAGGATGTAGTCCCCGAAATTCAAAACATCTCGAATGAAAACGCGGACGCGAAGATTAAAATCGCGGTTCTTGAATTCTCGAACGGAGCTACATGGATTACCGATAAGGGACCTGTAGAGGCGGAGAATTTTGTATGGAAAAAGCTTGAGGCTGTCGGAGTTACGGATTTCGGCGCGGCCTGCCGTACATTAAATGACAAGCTGTCTACAAAAGCTTTTATGGCGGAAGCGACAGGCTCTTACGCTCCTGCGCTTATCCTGCTTTCAGACGGCGAACCCACAGATGACTGGAAGAGCGGTCTTGATAAGCTAAAAGGCAATAACTGGTTTAAAGCCGCAATTAAAGTTGCAATTGCAATAGGCGAAGGAGCCGACAAGAATGTTCTTAAGGAATTTACAGGTTCTATAGAAACAGTATTAGAAGTGAATAACGGAGCGGCGCTTGTAAAAATGATAAGATTTGTCAGCGTACGCGCGTCGCAGGTAGCGAGCAAAAGCTCAAACGCAGATCCTTCCGCAGGTAACGCCGATGAAGCGAAACAAAAAGAACTTGAAAAGAGCATGGTAGAAATTAAGGATGAAATCGCCGAATTGCCGGATACAAGTTCGGAGAATTGGTAGTAATGAGCTTCAGATCATTCGCACATTCAGAAGTCGGAATAACTCATACAAAAAAGAGTCCGCCTCTTCCCTGTCAGGATAATTCCGGCTGTTATGATGATGAAAATTTAAATTTAGTTGTAGTCGCGGACGGCCACGGGGATTCAAGCTGTTTTCGCAGTGATCTGGGCTCAAAATTCGCGGTTGATTCCGCGATCGAAGGCATTAAAGCGTTTGTCGAATTTAAAAATATAAAAGAATTATTTATGAACGGTGAACTCCCTTCTAAAAATGTCTTTGATAAACTTATCCGCGAAAAACTTTTAAATAATATTGTCGGATCATGGATTACTAAAGTTCATGAACATTTTTCCGAGAATCCGTTTTCGGATGATGACATTCAAAAATGCGATTCGGAAAAATACCGTAACAGGTATACTGACGCTGTCGCGTTATTTAAGGAAAAAAAAGAATTGAGCCAGTATGTCACAAAGGCGTACGGCTCATCCTTAATCGGCGCGGCGATTACTCCCGATTACTGGTTTGGTTTTCATATAGGAGACGGCCGTTGGACATGCCTTTATAAAGGCGGCAGGGGAGATCAGCATGTTCCCTGGGATAAAAGGTGTTTTTTAAATGTAACAACCTCCATCTGCGACGACGATATTTTAACGCGCAGCGAAGAAGATAAGGAAGGAGCCGGAGTAAGGTTGTACTCATCGTTTAGAAGAGATGAAAACGGAAACGCAGTAGAAGCTCCGGTTGGTTTTTTTATCTGCTCAGACGGCATTGATGATAATTATTCGGCTGACGAAAAAGAAAACAGAGAGGAACTGTGCAGGCTTTACCGCAACATATCTCTTGCCTATGTCGACGCAGGTTATGATGATGCCTGCGAACAGGTAAAAAAACTTATTAATGTAAGGTGGGCAAACGCCGGAAAAGGTGATGATACGAGCATCGGCATAATTATCAATACTGATGAACTGCAGGATGTTAAAGAAGAATGGCGGGCAAAGATTAAAGAAGGGGAAGAAAAAAGGCAGAAAGCAAAAGAAGAAAAAGCGGAAAAAGCAAGACTAGAAAGAGAGCAAGCGGAGCGGGAATCTCAGGCTGAAGAAACCGCGATGAACTTTGCCAATGAAGCGAAAACAGCCGCAAAAGAAGCTGAGAATTCAGTCAGCGAGTTAAAAAATATTGAGAAGGAATTATCCGCCGGAAGAGATGAGTTAAAAAAATTACTTGCGGCTAAAAATGTAGAAAGCGGAGGCGTTGTCGGAAATAATAATAAATTAAAATTCCGCGCCGCAGGCAATGCACAGACAAAGATTATAGCCGCCAATGATAAGGCCGGAAAAACCGCCGAAGATATTAAAAAATTATCCAAAACCGTAAATACATCAGTTATTAAAAAGGCGTTAATAATCGCTTCCGATTCGGAAAGATATTCCGCCGCCTCGGTAAATGAAGCGAAAACATTGTTCAAAAATATAGAAAAAATATATAATGAATGTGTGAGTGAGCTTATCTCATTCAGAGAAAAGCAAAAACTAGAGCAGGCTAAGGCAGCTCAGACTCAGCCGCCTTCAGGCAGCGGACCCCCTTCTCATTCCGGACCTGTCAAGCCGTCTCATTCAGGACCGCCGCAGCCTGTCACGCCAAGCGAAGGATACTCGCAGGAAGATTTAATAAAGAAAGCGCAAGAAGAGGCTAACAAAACAAGAAAAGTTTTGGAAACGGTAGCTAAAGCTAAGACGAATGCCGATACCGCAGGAGTTGAACAGGATAAAGCGATACTCTCGGCAAAAAACGCCGCTGAAGCATTAGACACATTCAAAGCCGAATGGGCTGAAAAGGGAGATCAGGCGTATAATTCGGCGTTAGGTAAAATTAACACCGCGTTAACCGCGTCAGTAAACGCAAGAGACGCCGCAGTTCACGCGTCAAATTTAGCGGAAAACGCCGCCGATGAAGCAAAGAAAATCGCGGATACCGCGTTAAACTCGGATTTAAAAAAAGATGTTGATGAAGCGAACGCGCACGCGCAAAGAGCGATCCGCGTAAGCGATTCCGCAAAGATAAAATACAATGAAACAAAAAAAATATTGGAAGATATCAAAAAAACATATAAAGAAAAAACTACTAATGTACAAGACGCGAATAATCCGGTTGTTTCCGATAACAGCGCTGTAGATGATCTAATGAATAATAAAACCGGTTTTATCGGTGAAGACGACATTAAATAAAATCTTTGCATTAATATGGTTAGAATTATGTAAAAACGCAACAAAAGTCCATGTTTTGGCAATATCTGTCAATGTTTATTTTCCATTCCTGCCGGTATAATTGTTAATATAAAAGAATTTTATATAAATTTAAACAGCAGCTTGGAGGGTTATTATGAGTAATGATACGGATAAAGAAACAAAGGAATATAAAGAGAATTTAGCCCGTAACATGGAATTTATTAAGAAGTCAGAAGAAATAAGCGAGGCTAATAGGAAAGCCCGTTTAAAGCGGCAGGAAACCTGTAAAGAAAAACAAAAAACACAAACTCTGGAAGAGAGAATGGCGCCGTATATTCAATTAATAGAAAAATTTAAAAGTGAAGCGCCAAGACCTATATACGAAGTTATCAGAGATCATACAAAAGAAAGATTTCAAACAAGAGAAGAGTACGCGGAATATGCCGCGGTTTTAGCATTTTTCGAGGAATATGAACTGCTTGAGCGTTATATAAAAGAAGGAGCGGGCAGCCAGTACGACAGGTGGAATTTCATGATTCTTAACCAGACAGTAACGCCTGAGTTTGATTTCCGGGAACCTTCGCCTTTATATTTTATTACAATTAAAGAAGCGTGGGAAAAAATGAAAGATCCCAAAAAAATGCTTGATTACCTTATAAAAAAATACGCGGATGTTAATGTAAGAGCAGGCGACGATTCCACCCCGTTATTGAATCAAATTATCAACGGGGGATCGTCTGAAATTATCCGCGCGCTGCTTGAACGCCGCGCCGATGTAAACTGCCTGGATTCAGAGGGAAATACGCCGCTTTCGCTTTTACAGGATATCCCGCCGCAGATCGCCAAAAATTTTAATTATTCCGAAGTAGAGGAACTGTTATTGGAGCACGGAGCGTTATTTCCCGATGAAATGGAAGAACAGGACGATGACGGAAGATATGACGGATACGCTTAATTGCAATTAAAATAAAAAATGTTAAATAAAAACGGAGGATTATTATGGGACAGATTTTAAAGAACGATTTTATTAATAGCAGCGGAGAACATGCCAGTCAGAAAATAAAGGATATTCCTGAAAACGCTGATTATTTCGCGGAATTTATGAAGGAATTCGACTGTTCTGATCTTGATGTTAAAGGGCTTTCTCCGCAGGAAATTCTTAAAATCGGCAATGACTACTGCGACGGCGTGAACGGAAAACCTTATGATCCCAAAACAGCGAAAAAATATTTTCAGGCGGCCGCCGAGATGGGACACATAAACGCGATGTTAAAAGCCGCCCATCAATATAAAAACGCTTCGTATCCGTTTTACACAAAAGCGCTGCACTGGTTTAAAAAAGCAGCCGATCTTGGCAGCGTAAGAGGAAAATACTGCGCAGGAGAAATGTACGAAGAAGGCGAGGGAGTAGAGCAGGATTATGTACAGGCTGCCTCCTTTTATGAAGACGCAGGATATTGCGATAGTTCTAATTACATCGAAGATAACGGCTACGGCTATGAAATTAATTATAAAAGCAAAGCTTTAAACAGCGCGGGTATTTTATATTACTTTGGCGCAGAAGGTATTCCTAAAAATCACATTAAAGCCATCGAATATTTTATAAAAGCGGTATCGCTGGATAAAGAAGATTATTTATCAAATTATTATTTAGGTATCGCGTACCTGCGGGGAGAAAGCATTGAAAAAGATTATGAAAAAGCGTTTTCATACTTTGAAACAGCCGTTCAGTCTGGCCAGCCTGCGGCGCTTGGATGCATCGAATATATGTTTGATAAAGGACTTGTAAAAAATAATAAATATAAAACAGCGCATGAATGGTTCACAGATACGGTTGATTACGGAAAAGCGGCGGAACAGCTTGGATACGTTTTTGTTTACAGAGATAGTTATATTTCTGAGATGAGCGATTATCACAGAAGAATATTTAACTTGATGCCCGATGATTCGCAGGTTAAAAAAATTATATTTGATAATGAAGACGGATATGATAAAGGCATTCTTTGGTATGAAGCGTCGGCGGAAGTAAACTATGAAACCGCCTTATTCAGTCTTATTAATATCTATAACTATAATAAAAGTAATAATTTTAATAAAAAGCCCGAAGCAAGTCATATTGCGCATTTTGTAAATAAAATGTTTCCTATTGACGATAAATCAAAAAAAATTGTTTTTACAAAAAAAGACTGTGATGACTTAATCGAAAAATTACTCAGTTTATCATTGTTAGCAAGAAGGGAAGGTTTACTGTCATTGGGCGATTCACTTGATAAAGAAGAAAATATTTTTATCAGAACAGGCAAAAAACTTATTTCCGGCGGGATTGATTATTATATTATAAAAACAATTTTAGAGTTTATGCTTGATATCGATAATAAAAAAGGAGATGACCTAAAAGCGAGGAATGTAATTGTACAGGGTATTTTCAGCATTCAGTCGGCGGACAATCCCGGTGTTATGAAGCTCAAACTATTTTACGCGGCGGGAATGGACTTAAAAACTCAGGAAGAAGAATGGAAAAAGAAAAGCGACAAATCGGAAATCGCAGGGAATTATTACGAGAGAGGAATTATTTATTTTGATGATAACAAGACTGAAGACGCGATCGCGGATTTCGAGAAAGCATTAGAGCTGACAGAAGACGATGATGATAAAGAAAGATACCGCAGCCGGCTTTTAAGCATTTACGAAGAAAAACAAAATGCACAGACGCTTGAAGAAAGAATGGTGCCTTACGCGCAATTAACAAAAAAGATAAAAAGCGATAAATCAAAAACCATCAGCGAAATCGCATGCATTAAAAAAACAAGCGACTATGTTGATCTAGCCGCGGCTTTCGCTCTCTTTGAGGAATATGAAATTTTAAAACGGCTGTTAGATGAATCCGCGAAATCTCCGCTTTTTTGCGCAGAATCCGCGCAGCAGGCGTCAATTTTAAATATTCCTGTAAGCATGCAGTTTTCTTTTTGGGGGCCGACGCCGCTTTATTTTATCACAATTATGAATACATGGAGCGCGATGAAAGATCCGAAAAAAACGCTTAAGTTTCTTATCGATAACGGCGCGGATATTGACGCGAAGGCCGCAGATGGTTCTACCGCTTTAAGCAATCAATTGTACCGTAACGGCTCGCTTGAAAAACTAAAGATATTTCTTGAGCTTGGCGCAGACCCCAATAAAACAAGTTTAAACGGCGAAGTTGAGTGGACGCCTCTTTTACAATGTTTAGTTGCTGATATCGCTGAAGACGGAAAATCTTTATGTACGCTTAAAGAAATTTTTATTAAACAAGCGCGGCTTCTTTTAGAACACGGCGCAGACCCCAATCTTGTAACTCGTGATTTAACTGATAACTCGCCTTTAATTATGGCAATCAAAAACGGCTATATAACGGAGTACGGAGCAAACACAGGAGAAAGTGCCGCGGGTATTTTTGATCTAATCAAATTATTAATAGAAAAAGGCGCGGATATTAATTCTGTTGATCTTATCGGAGATACGCCGCTTTCTATCGCTAAGAATAATAATTTAACTGAAGTTGAAAATCTGCTTTTAGAACGCGGAGCCTTAATGCCGGATGAACTTGAGAAGAGCGATGATGACGGAAGATATGACGGCGATGATTAACATGCAGGAAAATAATTTTTATTCGATTGATGATTTTAAAATAGATCAAAAAGAAAAGGATTATGGATATACAAAAGACGACTGCGAAAAAATAGCGGACAGAATTCTTGAAATTGCCGCCGCTCACTGTAAAGAAGTTGTAAAATTAAGAGCCTCCTCAAAATTAGCAGACCCAAGTTCTATTAAAATATGCCGGGAAACGATAGAAGGCTTTATAGAAAATGAAAAAAATGTTTTTCTCAAAACCGGCTTGCAGTTAATTTTAGGCAGTAACAGTTCCGAAGATATCGAAAAAATTTTATGGGAACTTGTTTCTCCTCCTGAAAGTTTTTGCGAAAAGTTTCAGGATAAAAACGATTTGTTTTTAAGCGATAATTATATCGCAAGGCAGTTAATCGTGCTTGGAACTTTCTGCATAAAATACAATGAAAAGCCCGATAAAATAAAGTTAAGGTTATACAATGTACTTGGAAAAAAGCTCGGAGAACTTGAAGAAGAATGGGACAATAAAGAAGTTGATGAACTTAATTCCGAGCTTTACGAACTTTATTTTTTACGCGCGGAACTACATTCAATTAATAAAGAGTGGGATGACGCTGTCGAATATTTTGACATAGCGTATTGGGCGGCGGACGATGAAGGCGTTGATGAGTTTCAAGAGGAATGTCATAAACAGTTATGTCTTGCCTGTGAAAAAAAACAGACGGCTCTTACCTATGAGCAGCGAATAGCTCCTGCATCCGAAAAAATAAATAAATTAAAAAATGCGAACCCGGAAAAGATAGGGGAAATTATCGATTTAGGAGGCGAAGAGGAGTACACAGAGTTTGCCGCAAGCCTTGCGTTATTCGAAGAATATGAACTGCTTGAAAAACTATTTAAAGAAGCTGAAGCATCTCCTTTTAAAATTACAAAAGAAAAGCTTTTAAACTCCCGTGTTCAGCCTCAGTTCGCGTTTTACGAGCCTACGCCGTTTTTTTATGTATCGGGAGTATACGCAGCGCAAAAAATGAAAGATCAAGGCAGGATGCTTAAATATCTTAAAGAAAAAGGCGCTGATGTTGATATGGAATCAGGCGAAGGTTTTACTCCGCTTATAAATCAATGTTATAATAGCGGCTCCCCTTTAATAATAAAAACCCTGCTTGATCTTGGCGCGGATCCTAATAAGGCGTGTGTCTCTAATGAGGTTGCATGGACGCCTCTCTTATTTTGTTTAGCTCCTGTGACAGATGAAGAAGATGAAAAAAAAATCCTTCCTTACAGCGATAAACTAACAGAGAAAATAAAAATTCTTTTAGAAAATAAAGCAGATCCTAATTTAGTAAGCGAAACCATGCGTGATTTTTCTCCTTTAATGCTTGCCCTTCAATGTATGAGTCTTTTAAAAAGCGATGCTGAAAAGGGAAGTTCTTTCCCAAATCTGACTTTTGATAATTATCCGTGCGAAGGAAGTTTCGAAACTATTTCTTCCGGGGCGCCATGTAATAATTTAATAGTAATCGAAATGCTTTTAAAGTATGGCGCTGATCCTGCTTTTATTGATTCTAACGGAGTATCGCTTTTGGATTACGCGGATAAAAATAAATTACAAAGCGCTGTAGAGCTATTGCAAAAATTCGGCGCGCAGGAAACCACTGATAAAGTTAAAAATGAAAACGCGAAAGATTTATATAAACGCGGAATTTCTGAAATGAGAAAGAAATTTTATGATGCCGCTATATGGAGCTTTCTTAAAGCGGTAAAAGCGGATTTTGCCAATAAAAAATACCATGAGGCATTCGCAAACGCTCTTTTAAAAAGAGGTTTAACTCCATTAAAAAAAGAAAATGAAAAAAAGGCGGAAGCTCTTTATCTAAAGGCAAAAGAAGAGAAAAGTTTAAAGTCTCAGGATATGTTTTTAGAAGCGGCTCTCCTTGGACATCTTGATTCAGCTTATGAACTTAGAACAAGTTATATTATCGCTGTAATAACATCCCCTGAGGGGAAGGCGCTGCATAATTTGCTTGTAAAAGCGGATTACCCTCCTGCGCTTTATGCACAGGCGCATAATTATCCGTTTTATAACGGAGGCAGCGCCAGAAAGAAAACGATGGAATTCTTGCAAAGAGCGGCGGACCTTGGTTACCAGCCTGCCAGAAAAAAAATAAAAGATATTATACGGACAGAAAATGAAGATAAAGAGCAGGCGGAAAAGGCAAGGGAATATTCAAGACAAAATCCGCCTCTTAAAGGTGAAGAAAAGAAAAAATGCGAAGATGAATTAGATATTATGTTACGCGCATTAGCTAGAAAGGCGACGATTTTAAAACCTGAAAAATGCAAAACTCCTCTCCCTCCAAAACAAATGCTTTCTTCCCATGCAGGGGGTATTCCTTATTTTGAAGAAGGAGCGGTCTGGCCTTGTAATGAAAACGGAGAGCCTTTAATATTCTCGCTTCAAATTTTTCAGGACAGTACGAACTCTCTTGTTATGCCGCCTGATATTAAACTGGTACAAGTCTTTTTGGATTTGGATGAAGAGGAAGAACACATCGTTGTCTACCATGAGTTAAATACAGAAAAAGCGGCATTGATTGACTGCCCTGTTGATAGTGAAGATATCTTAGGTTATATGACGCTTTCGTTTAACAACATAGAAATGCTTCCTGATTATTGTTATATAAGAGAAAATTCTCCCGATGTAATAGCGTTAGCTGAAAAAATTTACCCCGGCAGATGCGAGTATGTAATTGAAGATCACCTTGATGCTCTCGGTTTTAAGGAACATGACGATGAGTCATATCTCGGCGGATTTTTCGGCTATCTTTCAAATTCTTCATTGGGGAGTGAAAGAAGAAAAAGCGAAGTTTTTTTCCAGCTTTATCTTGAAAGTGACGGCGAAGGCCCTTACGGCTGGAGAAGATGGGATGACGCGATGATTTACGCTGCTTATGACGCAGAAGAAAAAAAAGTAAAATCGGAACTTGATATTAATTATGACTGACAAGAAAGCACGAACGCTGAAGCGGTTAATACTCTTCATTAATAGAATTTTGAGCATAGAATAACGTTTTTTCCTAAACTAAACTAAACTTACAGTGACCGCTCTCCTGTTTGGACTGTAGCGAAAACCGATGCGCTGCCCGGGTTTTGTTATGCCAATTAACGCTTCATTGGCGGCTTTCATTAACTGATCGTTTTGCGCTTCTTTACCGGTCATTTTTAAAACAATTATTTTTTTTCCGGCTTTTGCCTGCGTTTTTACAATGTTCATATATTCATCGCGGTTTGAAGCGCATAAATTGTTTTTAATATAATAATTCAACTGCGGGCTTACACAGGCAGGAAGAAGCGTTTTATTCCAGACATGATCCTTTGACGCATCATCGTCAGTTAAATTAAAATTGTCGTAACATGTATCGCTTGAACCCCTGTTGTTGCTGTCCCATGTAACATCAACATGCGCGCATGAGCCGTCGATTTTAATAATATTCCATGCGTGGCGCTCTTCCTGTCTGTCGTGGGGTTTCGCGCTGCCTGTTACGATAATACAGGATAAACCGCAGCTGTCGCATAATAATTTCAGCGCTTTTGAATAACCTTCGCACACGGCTTTTTTTGATAGAAGCGCTCCTACAATTGATGTAGTTTCATCATTAGTAACGCCGAATGAGTATGCGGTATTTTTTACAAGAAAATCGTATAAAGCAATTTCTTTATTGTAATTGTCAAGTGTTTTAAAATTACCGGACGATATTAAAGAAGAGATTACAGCGTCTATTTGTTTTTCAATATCATCAATCTGTTTTACGCTGTATAAAAAATTTGAATTTATTGTCATCATTGACGCAAAGCCGCCTGCGGAAATCTGTTTATAATCGACATAAAATAAACCGGGATTATCCAGTTTAATATACTCAAGAACTTTTTGAACATCAATGTATTTACTTAATGGATTCATTGAAAAAGAAGCGCTTTGTTTTTTCGCTTCCCATGCGCAAAGGATTGTGTCATAAATTTTTTTATTTTCTTCATCGAGTTTTGAATAATAATATTTTGATTTGCTTTTTAACATATACATTCTTAGTATAACATAAAAAACAGCTTTTTATATATAAATTTATGTTAAAAAAACCTACGTAATTACGTGGGTTTTATAATGTTTATTTTATTGACATTATTTACCTAAACTCTTACAATTAATTAATATTTTAAAGAGGTTTATTATGGATGTAATTGATGAAATTATGGATATTTTAAATGAAGACTCAGGCTCTATGATTCCGCGCCCCGCAACAGATGATGATATCGCAGGATGCCAGAAGGATTTAATTGATCTTGGTTTAGAGCCTCTCCCGCAGGGTTATATTGATTTCTTAAAAAAGTATAACGGTCTTGCATGGAACGGAATCGTTTTTTACAGCACAGATATTGTAACAGAAGCCGATAACCCCTCAGGTTTTAAACTGATGGATCTTGTATCGCAGAATGACGAGTTTAACGACAGGTTCGAACTTGATGATAAAGTTTTACTTGGCATCGCGGATGACGATTATTATACATATAACATCGAAACAAAAAAGTACGAAGTGCTTGAGTTTACCAGCAGGGACTTAATGGAAGAATTTGACTCTTTCGCAGATTTATTCCGCTTTACTGTCGGCGGAAGACTGGGATTGCTTGACAATTAAATATTTTTTCGTTATGTGAACATTTTATTCAGAGCGGCGGTTTTTCTTTCATGATAATAGGAATAATTTTCGGCGTATAAATTATTGCCGTATGTGTCAATGCTGACAATAAGAGGGCCGAAGTTTAATGTCCGCATAACCCACATACATTCAGCCATTCCAAACTCAGTCCAATGACAGTCTTCAATTTTTTCTATCTGGCCGGCGCCAAGAACGGCGCATCCTCCGGGGTACACGCAATGAACAGCTTTAAATTCGCGGCAGGCGAGCGCGGTTTTCTCTCCCATTCCGCCTTTGCCGATCATTATTTTTACGCCTGTTTTTTTTATAAATTCCGCCGCCGAATTTTCCATGCGCGCTGATGTCGTAGGCCCTATAGAAATTAATTTCCATCTGCTTTGCTGTGATAAGTCCTGCTGTAATAAAAGCGGATCATTTACACTGACAATCGGACCTGCGTGATATACTGCCATTCCGTTTAAATCAAAGGGAAGAGAGCGTTCCTCTTGCGTAACTCTTTTGTATACTTCATCTCTACCTGTTACGAGCAAACCGGATATATAAATAACATCTCCTGCTTTTAAGCCGCTTAAATCATCATCTTTGCACGGTAGATTTATTATTTTCATAAAGCAACGCCTTTATGCGTCAGGATTTCGTAAGATAAATCGTTTTTAATTTTTATTATAGAGCGGCGCAGCGCATAACAGGAAACATTTACTGCGCAGGCGATAGTAGCCGTGTGCCTAGCGCTGGATTCAATATGTACGCCTATCACCGCGTTATTACCGCGCAGCCCCTGAGCGCCCATTCCGAGTGAATTAAGCCCCTGCGTTATGCGATTTTCCAAGGCGGCACCCTCGGGATGCGGATGAGAAGTTCCAAGTAATCTTAAACATGCTTTTTTAGAAAGAAAAGCCGCGTTTTCTATATTGTGGCCAAGCCCGATACCGGCAAGAAGGGGAGGGCAGGCGTTTACGGCTTTACCGCATATTATATCAAACACAAAACGGATAACCTCTTCCATCCCTTCTGACGGAGTAAAAACTTTCGCCTGCCCGGGGAGGCTGCATCCAGCTCCTGATAAATAAAGAGTAATTTCCATTTCAGATGACGCGCCTTCAATATCCCAGTGTATCCAAGGGCATCGCTCTCCTGTATTATCATTAGAATTTTTATTATCAAAATAATCAACCGCGTTTGGTCTTAACGGAACGTTTATAGTCGCTCTTTTTACAGCTTCCGTTAAGCAGGCACTTGTAATATCCAGATAAGGAAACGATGTTCCTGTTTTTATATAAAATTGTAAAAGCCCTGTATCCTGACAGCATGGTCTTTTTAGTTCATCAGCCATTTTTAGATTTAATAAATAATTATCATAAATTGTTTTCTGCAGGGGAGAGTCTTCGTTTTCACGTAACTGTTCCAAGCGCAGCATTACATCATCGCTGAGTCTTACCGCTGTTAACGCGATTAATTTTTCTATAATGCTGATAAATTGTTCATCATAAATCATATAATTTTTTTGCGCAAAAATTTTATCTGTCTGCGTACTTCTTTCGGAGCGGGTCCTCCCGGAATATCGCGCGATTTAACGCAGGCCGCGGGAGTAATCAGTTTATATATATCTTCATTTATGAGGCGCGAATATTTTTTTAACTTGGTAATTTCCATATCAGAAATTGATTTTAACCCCGCATTTATGCAGTCACGGACAATCAGCGCGGCCGTCTCATGCGCGGTGCGGAAGGGCATGCCTTTGCGTACAAGATATTCAGCTAACTCTGTCGCTTCAAGGAATCCTCCTGTGCAGGACTGCTTCATGCGCTTAACGTTGAAGGCGGCGCTTTTTATCATCCCTTTAAACATGCGAATGCAGTCTGATAATGTGTCTATGCTGTCAAAGAGAGCTTCCTTGTCCTCCTGAAGATCTTTGTTATACGCATACGGGAGGCCTTTTAAAAGCGTGATTAATGTTACAAGATTTCCGGCTGTTCTCGCGCTTTTTCCGCGGATAAGTTCCGCGAAGTCGGGATTTTTTTTCTGAGGCATTATCGAAGAGCCTGTGCTCCATGACTCTGAAAGACTGATAAATTTAAATTCTTCGCTTGCCCATAACACAACATCCTCGCAAAAACGGGAGAGGTGAACCATTGTGATTGCGCAGGCAGAAGATAACTCAAGCGCGAAATCGCGGTCTGCCACAGCGTCCATTGAATTAACCGTCGGGCACTTGAATCCAAGAGCGAGAGACACGGCTTTGCGATCAAGCGGGAGCGAGGAGCCTGAAAGCGCGCCGCTTCCCAAAGGACATTCATCGAGTCTTGTAAGCGCGTCACTGAACCTGCTGTGATCCCGGCAAAGAGCAGCGCACCATGCCGTTAGGTGATATCCAAGCGTTACAGGCTGCGCTCTTTGGAGATGCGTGTATCCCGGCATTATGCTGTTAACATGTATTAAAGCGGTATCAAATAATGTATTTATTAAACCGGTAAGTTCAAGCTGAAGATGCGGTATCTCTCTTTTTAAGAAAAGGCGGAAAGCCGCCGCTACCTGATCGTTACGGCTGCGCCCGGCATGTACCATTTTTCCGCTTTCGCCAAGGCGCTCTGTTAAAACCGATTCTAAAAATGAATGAATGTCTTCCTGCGCGCTGTCTATTTTAAGTTTACCGTTTTTTATCTCGTTATTAATATTATCAAGTTCTTTCGCTATTTTTAAAGCGCTGTCCTTTGGAATAATCCCCTGCCTGCCGAGCATTTGAGCATGCGCCTTGCTCCCTTTTATATCATCGAAAACAAGGCGTTTATCAGCATTTATTGACGCCTGAAACGCAAAAGCTTCGGCTTCCGGATTTTCAGCTAACCTTCCTGACCAAAGAGGTTTTAAAGCTTTTTTATTTTGAGTCTTCTTTGCCATCTATGTTAATCTTTGCTTAATTTCCTTATTTCTTTTTCACGGATTTTGTTTTGGCTTGAGTTTTCTTTTTTGGCGCTGAAGCCTTTGACTCGGCAGGTTTCTTCTTCGGCGCCGGCGCATTTGACTCAGCAGGTTTTACGCCGCCTTTTTTATCCTGTTCCATAAGGGAGCGCACTAATACAGAAAGTCCGTATAGTTTTATAAAGCCTTTCGCGTCGGCATGATTAAAAAGCTCGCCTGTTGTAAAGCTTGCAAGGCTTGCGTTGTAAAGCGAGTTAGGCGAGGTAACGCCGGCGGAACTTATAGAGCCTTTATAAAGTTTCAGCTTGACTTTGCCGCTGACATTCTGCTGAGTGCTGTCCACAAACGCGAAGAGCGCTTCACGTAACGGAGTAAACCAGAAACCTCCGTATATAAGTTCGCTCAGCTTTATCGATACATGCTGCTTGAACGAGTATGTCTGCTTGTCAAGGCAAACATGCTCAAGCTCCTGATGCGCGTAATAAAGAATCGAGCCGCCGGGAGTTTCGTAAATGCCTCTGCACTTCATTCCGACAACCCTGTTCTCCACAAGGTCCGCGATGCCTATGCCGTTGGCGCCGCCGATTTTATTTAGCGAATTTATTAAAGACACGCTGTCCATCTTTTTACCGTTAAGCGCAACCGGAATGCCTTTTTCAAAATCCAGTTCCACATAGACGCTTTTGTTAGGCGCTTTTTCGGGCGTTACTGTCATTGTTAACATTCTTTTTAATACGGGTTCCGCCGAAGGGTCTTCAAGCTCAAGGCCTTCATGAGACATATGCCATATATTATCATCCACGCTATAGGATGTTTTTTTCTTTATCGGGATTTGAATATTTCTTCTTGCAAGGTAGCGCATTTCGTCCTGACGGCTTTTAAGTTTCCATATGCGCCACGGAGCGATAATTTCAAGATCGGGAGCGAGCGCCATAATCGCGAGATCGAAACGAATCTGATCGTTTCCTTTTCCTGTAGCTCCGTGCGCCACAGCTTTGGCTTTTTCTTTGCGCGCGTATTCGACAAGAACCTTCGCGATTAAAGGCCTTGCTGTAGCTGTGCCGAGTATATATTTATCTTCATAAACTGCGCCGGCTTTTAATGTAGGCCAGATATATTCTTCGATATATTCTTTTTTTACATCCGCGATATAACAGGCTGAAGCTCCTGTGGATAAAGCGCGTTTTTGAATTAACTTCCAGTCCGCCTTTTGTCCTACATCGACACAAACAGCGATAACATCGCAGTCCTGGTTTTCCTTTAACCAGGGGATGATAACAGTAGTATCCAGACCTCCTGAATAGGCGAGGATGATTTTCTTTTTCATTAATTTTACTCCTTAAAAATGAATGGAAATGCTTGATTATTCATTATCCATAAATGAGTAATTTAATGCAAGAGGCTTAAAAATTTTATTAATTGATTATAAATCCCGCACAGGACGGACTGGACGCCAGTCTGTTACAGGACATTTTATCTCGTTGCCGCAATAAGGGCCGTTTTTACTTGTCCAGTATCCGCCTGAAATTCCTGACATGTATGATAATATATAAGGGAAAATATAATGATCTTTGTTTTCGCATGTAACAACAGCGACGGCAGTATCGCCTTCGCGTTTTTCGCTCCAGTGAATGATTACTTCGTCCGTTACGTTTATGCTTTTTCTGACACGAACCTGATGGCTTATTAATCCTGAAATACTTCTAAGTTCGTCCACAGCCGGAAGCCGCCATCCGCTATAACCGTTTAGCGAAAAATATTCGCAGGCGTTTTTCGCGTCATCCCACGCGCAGAATCCAGCGTCAACAGGAGATACTTCGACAAGCTTTTCCGATTTATTTTTTATTACATAGCCGCCTGCAGGCCCTGTGTCTTCCGCCTGAAGAGGGAAATATTTTAATAAAATCTGCTTTAATTCAGGTACGTCACGCGCCAGTCTCCACATATCGTCGTGCGGGAATTTGTAAACATACATATCCCATGCAAAAAAACGTTTTTGCGCGCGGGTTATAAGCTCATCCGAATTAAAAGGTCCCGCTTCTTTGTAATTGCGGCTTGTAATCCATGCTGCAGCTTCATTTTGTTTTTTCTCAGACATAAATTTTTCCTTTTATAAGTTTAATCCAGCGAATCGTCAATATCATTGTCTACATTTGGCGTTCTATAAGATAGTTCTTTTTCTGTAAGATTTTTTATGTTTTCCTCATCCGCCTGCGCGGCCTGTGTATCACCTAACATTACATGAATTTCTTTTCTGTTTCTGTATAGCTCCGTCCATGTGTTGGAAGCGGATATTGCGTCATTAATATCCTTTAAAGCTGATGATAAATCGCCTTTAATTATATACAGATTGCTTCTTTTTTTTAAAACGCCCGCTTTTCCTCCTGCTTTATCTGTATATAAAAACGCCTTATTGTAATCATCCATTGCCTTTTTGTTATTTTTTAAAGCATCTTCGTATAATATTCCGCGTTCTAAAAATAAATTTACATCTTCGCTTCCAAGACTTTCAGCTTTGTTAAAATCCGCAAGAGCTCTGTCATAATATTTTCGCCTGTAGAATTTTCGCCCGCGCATATAATAGTCATGACTTTTTGCGTTTTCATTTTTATCAAGATTCATTTCATTTTTGGATAACAATTCAAAGAGAATAGTATTTTCTCTTTTACATTCCCATACGAATTGTTCTTTAAGCCAGCTCCAATCTGAATCGGCGCTTGTTTTATTTTTACCGGCATCAAGACTGCTGATGATTTTTATACATTCATCAAAGCTGCCAAGATTGCGGTTTAATTCAGCTGACATAATAAGAGAGTTTTCCCTGTCCTTATCATTATTATCTCTGTTTTCATTTTTGTTGATTTCATCAAGTGATTTTTTTAAAAGCGAAAAAAGGGCATTACAATTTTCATTATAAATTTTTATAAGTCTTTCCGATAATCTTTTATTTCCGCGGCGGTAAGTGTCATTTAAGCTGCGCCATAAACTCTCCCGTATTTGTTTTTCTTCATTCCGGTTTTTCGCGGTTCCGGTATCAAGCGTTTCTATAAAATCGCTTCTTTTCGGCTCTTCGATTTCTTTTATGCCTTCCGCCATGTGAAGCTTCATTGTCGTTTTATTTTTAATATTATGCCTGAAAAAGACCGCTGTGCAGTTGGGACATTTCGCTAAATCCGGAGTCATATTCGGAGAACCTGTATTAATGCCGTCGGAATAGAGCGTTCCGCTCTTTGTTGTGTAACTTGAGTATGTGATCATTTTCATCTGCTTTTTGCATGAAGGGCATTTATATATAACCGGATCTCCGAATTTCATATAACATTAACTTCCGTAAACTAAATCAACAACGGCTTCCGCGAAACTGGTATCGCTTGTCATATCTATTTTTCCGTAATTTGAATGTTTCATTTCCGCGTTCCAGCTGCCGAGTATAAAGCATGGTTCGTTCGTCATAGGATTGATCGAAAATTCGCAGCAATAGTAGCCGGCTTTATCCCGAGAGACAGGAAACGCAATCTGAAGACTTTCAGGTGGCTGGGTTATTTCGGGCATAGAGACAATAAGAACTTTTTTTTCTCCTTCGCCGAACATGTACATGTTGAAATTATCAACTTCGAAAGGAGGTTCTACATTATCGCTTTCATGCGCTATGTATTTAGACCTGTTATACGCAAAGAATAAAAACCTTTGCATCATATCAGGATTTGGTAATATAGTGTCATAAAATGAATCAATTTGTTCAAAATACAGCTTTGGTATTTCCCTGTGAGTAAGCAAATAGTTAAACGTCATTTTCCTCTGTTCCGCCATAATAATCTCCTTTTAATTTTTATCGCTAAATTTTTATTTTCTACCTTCTGTCTCCGTAAAGAAATTTTTCTAAAAACTTTAAATTCCAAATCCTTGTTCCGTGTACGTACAAATCATATTTTTCTCTGCCTTTAGGAGAGATAATTTTCCAGTCGCCGTTTTTTCGGCCTTCTGCGTAATTACCTTCTTCTATCCTGCCGCTGAGGTGCGTGATTCTCCATAAGCCGTGATAAACTCCGTTTACAGCGGCGCCTTCTTCGATCTTGCCGTTTTTATAAGTTCTTTTTCCGCTTCCGTGCGGTGTATCGTTTAACGTTTCGCCTTCGTAAACAGAGCCGTCCTTAAAAAACAATTTTTCCGTCATGGACCGGGATCCTCTCCGTCAAGCTCATAACTCCAGCCTTTTGAGGCAAGCGCGTTCTTTATTTCTTCGCTGACTGTTTCATAAGGGCCTGAGCAGTACCATTTTGTATATTTATCTTTTCCTTCCATTACAGCGATAAGCGAGCCTGCGCTTCGAAACGATCTGCGGTATCTAAGATTTTCAGGATCGTCTTTATGATACCATGTTACATTCGCAAGAGCAGACCATAGCTCGTTTCCAAAGGCAGAATCTTTTTTTAAGTGTTCTGTAAAAAGTACGCGGAAATCTTCATCAAATTTTCTGTCAAAATCGTTTTTATATGTATAGGTGATTTTTTCTACACGCTCCTGCATTTGTTTTTCGTATCCTTTCATGCAAGGGTCTACGCCTTTTATAGAACCTGTCATGATGTTCGCTGCTTCCCTGCAGCCGCAGTCGCAGATTGATAAATCCATGCAGTTTTCGCATACCTTTGGAATATAATCGCTGTTTGCGAACTGGTTCCAAAAATCTACATCTTCAATTAAAGGTTCTTTTAAAATATGTCCGACTATATGCGGCGAATGATTGCATGCGCGCACGCTGCCTGAGGGGTCTATTACAAAAAATCTTTTCGCGGCAGCGCATAAAAAGCCAATTCTTAAACGTTTATATTCGTGATGATATTTTTTTAACACGCAGAAAGGAATTTCCGTCCCAACCGCGCCGTAGCGCCTTGCTTTTTCAAGAACATCCTCCGCGGTGTCGAGCATTTCGTTAATTTGGTCGTGAGTTAAAGCAAGTTCATCATGATAGCGGATGCCTCTTCCGCCTGTTAAAAAACGGTTTAATAGGAGGGTATCAGCCCCCGCGATAAGCGCGTAGGAGATAGTTTCGCGTAACTCATGGAAATTAATTTTTGTAACAGTTATATTCGCCGTTGTCTGCACCCCTTCGGCGGCGGCGCGTTTAAACCAGTGGAGAACGCCTAAAGAATTGTCCTGTCCTGTATGTTTTTCAAATGTATCAATTCCGGGAAGAGAAAGCGATAAATGCACTTTGTGCTTTTTAAAAAGGGCAAGGTATTCTTCGCTCATCGCAAGTCCGTTAGAAATTACTACAAGATATTTATCTTTATTTAAAACGTTCTTTTCACGGATATATTCGATAATTTCAGGCAGTTCAGGTTTTAATAGAGCCTCCCCTCCTGATATCGAAATATTTTCCACGCCGTTAGCTGCTAAAATATCAAGCGCCTGCTTCCATTGCTGTAAATCAAGCTCCTTTCCTTTTTCAAATTTCGGATACCCGTCCATGTCATTTTCCCACGGACAGGAACAGTAAAGGCACTTGTGATTACATTTATATGTAAGTTCGATTACTCCCGTAGTGGGAAGTTTTGGCGTTTTTTCCATATTAATACTCGTTATCATCTATATTATCTTCATCTATTACTCTGAATTCGCCTCTATCATAACACATAGCCATAAGCTGAGGAAATTTTTTGCCCAGCGACAGTTTGTTAAGGTCGTCTTTAAGTTCTTTGCCGCTGCAGTACGGACATTCTTTTAATTCAGAATCGTATACATGCCCTTTGGAACACTTTATAAAATCGCTCATTTTTTTTCTCCTTAATTATTAAAAATCATGAGGCGGGGCGAAATAACAGTCAGCTGTTGGTATTTTTATTCCGTTAGGAATTTTTGCCGCTTCTTGCAATTCTTTTAACATTTCTTCCATGGTTTTTCCGTTACATAAAGGACATTTTTCATATCTTGAATCGTAGACATGTCCTTTTTCGCATTTAGTAACTTCTTTTTTTTCATCAATCATTTTTTTCTCCTTTTTTTTCGTCTTCATCTAAGCCCAAATAATAATCGTCAAAGCTTGGCGCGTAACAGCATGCCATCGGCGGAATTTTTTTCCATTTTTCTATATCGTCTTCAATTTTTTCAAGTTCATTATCGAGTGTTTTTTTATGTGAATCTTCGCCGGATGTGCCGCGGGAAGCTTCGCTGGATGTACCGCTGCATTGGGGACATTTTCCTAAATCAGGATCGTAGACATATCCGTCAACCGGGCATCGTATAAATTTTTCCTGAGTTTTGTCATTGCCGCTTTTTTTGGACGAAGAAGTTTCGATTCCGGGTTTTGATAAATCAATCTGTATCTCGCTCTCATTTACTTCAAGGCCAATCCACGCGATAATGCGCGTAAAACTTTGTATGTCTCTTTCATGACCCTCGCTGTTATACTTTTCCTTGTTGCCTTCAACATCGAACGTTAAAATAAAATAATCGCCGTCTTTTTTAATTAACGGAGCGCGGAACACTTCAAAACTTGTCCATGTGCGGTAACAGTGAACGATATCGTCTTCGACATATAATATCCATCTGTCGTCACGCGTTTCGCGCTCGCTATAATTTATAAGTTTCTCATATTGCTGCTGTGTAATTTTTAGACTTACAGGAACAGACTTTGGCTTATCCATAGGAATAAAATCATCTTTGTTCATGTATTTTTAATTCCAGTTAGGTCTTCTAGCAGGATCTGTCATAGGACCTGGCGGCACAGAATTTTTAAATTTAATCCCGCATTTTCCGCAGCAGTAATTTGATATATTCTCTTTGGTGAACACGGTGATTTCTCCGCATTTCCTGCATTTTAATTTATATTCGGAGGTACTGCTTCCGACTACATCATAAACTATTTCGTAAATCGCTTCTTTGTTTTCCATAATTTTCTCCTTTACCAATCTTCTTCACCAGGATCTATTTCTAAACGAGGACCTATTTCATAACACATAGCAAGGTCCAGAGGAAGACTTTCTCCTCCTTCCGGCAGTTCATCAAAATCATCTTCAATTTTTTTGCCGTTACAATAAGGACATTCGTTTTGCGCTAAATCATAAACATGCCCTTTATCGCATTTTGTAAAGCTGCCGTTGTTCTTTGCGATAGTTTCCTTAAATTCTTTGATGATCTCTTCTTGTTTTGCTGCATTATCCGCGCTGCCTCTGACAGAGCTTGCTTTGCGCGATGTCTGAACGCTTACAAATTTAATCATTTTTTTAAGCATATCAGCGTTAAACGCCACAAGAACCGATTCAATGCTGCCGGAGAATGTTTTTAATATCTCGGTGTTTGCGTCAAAGCCGATTGCGATGGAAATTTTTATGCTTGCTTTATACCACGGATTTTTGCTTAAAATATCAAAGCCCGCTTTCCAGTCGTCAGAAGGCTCGCCGTCTGAGAGTAAAATTATAACAGGAGGGTAACAGCCGCCGTCCTGTTCCATAAACCCCTTAGTTGACAATTTGTCATTTAACGCCCTGTATGCGGCTCCTAAATCCGTGTTGCCCGCCGCGTTTACCTTTTTCCATTTAAAATTTTCATCCTCTATCGATACAGGTCCTGATTTTGTAAGCCAGCTTGCGCCGAATGAGAATTCCAACGCTGCTATTTTGATTTCCGCGTCCGAGTTCTCCGCGGATATTTCTTTGATAACGGGAATTGATTCTTCGATTGCAGTGTTGACAGCCTCCATTTTTTTTCCATCCATGCTTGTGGAAGCGTCAATTAAGAAAAATACAATTAATTTCTTTCTGACCTGTTCTATTTTTGACGTTAAATCCATTATTTCTCCCCCTTCTGTATTTTCTTTACGCCTTCAAGCAATATTTGCTTTCCATCGCCTTTTATATCTTCGCTAAGAAATTCGATTACTGTTTCGATAATGCTTAAATCCATGCCGTCAATAATCATTTTTAATCCAGTCTTTAAAACGGCGTCGGTTTCGTTTTCAATTTCGTCTTTTAATGCGAAAACGCTTTTGGTTTTGGCAGTTTCAGCTAACGAGGCGATTCTTGTTTTAAGAGAAGCGCATTCCTCATCGTTGTATTCAGTTTTTTTATCGTTAGGAGAAAGCGGATAAAATTTATTCACAAGATCGCGGATGCAATTTTCGGCTGGAACAATTTCCTTGTCTTTAAAAACCTCGCGTAATTCTTCTGAATTGGATTTATTAAAATTGTAATATTGAGCGAGCTGATAAAAAGATAAAATGTCTCCTTTTTTCGCCGCCTGCTCGTGCCAGAAGACGGACATTATATAAAGGTCGGTGTCCTCCTCGTCCGCCTCACGGCAGATATTCGCGTAATTTCTCGCAGCTTCTCCGTTCTCGGCGTATGCCTGATACCATTCAGCTGCTGTTTTATATTTGTTGTTTCTTCCTTTGCCTTCCTCGTAATAAATGTCGATAGATTCAAGGGCAACATAATCGCAGGCTGCTTTTTTATACCAATAGTCGGTCTTTGTTTGATCCTTTGTTACCCCGTGTCCGTTTTCATAACATCTTGCCAAATAAACCTGCGCGACGCCTTCCCCTTGCTTTGCCGCTTGTAAATACCAGTATGCGGCTTTTTTTAAATCGGTTATAACTCCTCGTCCGTTTGTATAAAAAATTCCCAGCTCAAGCTGCGATGATTTATCTCCCTGTTTTGCCGCCTTTAAATGCCAGTAAGCTGCCTTTTTATAATCCTGAGGAACGTCCCTTCCGCTCTCGTAAATCCTTCCTAAAATGCTCTGGGATGTTTCGTCTCCCTGTTTTGCCGCTTTTGCGTACCAGTAAACGGCTTTATTTACGTCTTTTTCCACGCCTTCGCCGCTTTCATAACACATGGCAAGCAGGCATTGAGCGTTTACATCTCCCAGAGCAGCCGCTTTTTTATACCAGAATGCCGCAAGATCAAAATCCTGTTCTATACCTTCACCTCTATAATAGGAAATCGCAAGACGCGTTTGAGCGTTCGCGTATCCTGTTTCCGCGTCCTTTTTTAAAGTTTCTATATCGATTTGGGGTTCTTCTTCGTTTTCTGTTTCATTATCCGGATCAATTCCGGCTAACAATTTCTCGATATCATCTGGTTTAATTCCGGCTGTAAAACTATCGAATTCATCCTGATTTGACGATTCATCTGTACTCATATGACCCTCCATTCTTAAAGCGGACTACACCGCAGGGCTAAAATTCGCCGTCCTTGAATACTGCCCCGGGCGGGAAACATCACCGCCTGACTCACGGCTATACTTGTTAAAAAGCTCCAGCCTTGAATGTACGCTTAATTTCCGGTACATATTTTTCCGGTGAAAGTCTAATGTATTGTAGCTGATTTTAAGGTTCCATGCAATTTCTTTAGGAGACGCGTTAGTCAGCATCAAATTAAAAATTTGCTTTTCCCGTTTTGTTAAATAACTCATACACCCTCCAATTGGACTTTCCCGGCATCTGCATTAAGTATCCTACGTAAATACGCAGGAAATAAATTGACTAATCGTGCCAAAACATGGACTATTGTTGCGTTTTAAAGAAAAAGTATTGCTTATTTTTACAAGGAAGCTAAAGTTATTGCAGGAGGAATAAATGGAACCTACATTTCAATATTATTTTAAAAACAAGTTCAGGCCTTTAGCTTCATTGTCATTGCATGAAGTAGCAGGTTTTACTTGCCCTAAATCCTATGTGCTTCCCCTTGATAAGGCCGATGCGCATGCCTTATATCTAGTATCCGGCGGGAAAGGCGTCTACACCATGAACAATACGGAGTTTTCTGTCAGGGAAAACGATGTTTTTGTCATGTACCCTAATGTGTCAATACGCTGTCAGGCGGATAAAGATAACCCCTGGGAGCTTCAGGCGCTCAGTTTTGACGGCGTTGACGCAAGGCTGCTTTTAAACGCGGCAGGTTTTGAGCCTAAGAATCCTGTGCGTACTCTTCATCAGTATAACGCAGATCAGGTCGCCAAGGTGATTTCCGGCATCTACGCATGGAGGGGACAGGAGATTTTCAGCCTTGCTCAATCTACCGCAATGATTTACCTTTTGCTTTCATCGCTTATAAAAACATCGTCGTTTGACCAGAACGCAATGCCCCCCGGCTGGACGGGAACAGTGCATTTTCAAAAAGCGCTTGACTACATTACAGCCAATTACACAAAGATCATTAATGTATCTGATATAGCGGATCATGTAAATTTAAGCCGAAGCCGCCTTTTCAGGCTTTTTAAGCAGCAGGTTTATATGTCTCCACAGCAGTATCTTATTGAGTACAGAATCCGTCAGGCGGTTCATCTTTTAGAACGCAGAACAGGCTCGATAAAAGAAATATCGCTTGCTGTCGGCATAGAAGATCCTCTGTATTTTTCTAATTTATTTAAACAGATAACAGGAAAAAGCCCTAAAAATTATATGAAAGAGCTTTCCGGCGGTACTGACGATGAACTTGAATAAAAAACCATGATTTTTACCGGAAATACACGTCCGCTTGTCATTTTTAAATTTTTTATATAATATTCTTTTAATTGGTGAGGTATTAAGATTGGCTGGCTTTAGTTCTGGTTTAAAGAGGTTTTTTCATACACGGGATGAACTTTCCTTAAAAAATATCAGGAAAGTCTTGTGGCCTTTGCTTTTAATATTTCCTTTTACTGTAATATTAGGCGATTTCAGATATTTTAATTTATACATTGAGGCCGCCGGGCTTCAATCGTATCAGCTGATGCTTTATCCTCTTGGATTAGGCTGGCTTGTGCTTGCCTTTATTCCAAAAAGATTTATTTTGCCGTTACTCAAAATATCGGCTTTTTGCTGCGCTGTTTTGCTGCCTTTCCAGCTTCTGCTGACGGATGAAATCAGTAAACTTTTAATGTTTATGGCCTTTCAATTTTTTAACGGTATATGCGCCGCCTGCGCTTTTTATATATTCTGTTTTTATTTAAACAATGTTGAGCGTCTGTTCGGCATGGCGCTTATCATTTTTTATTACGGTTTATACTACACAATCTACAGGGCGTTTCCGTTTGTTCAGGCTGTTTATAAGACATGGGGCGGAATCGCCGTAATGGCGTTCTATCTGGTTCTTATTTTCCTTTTAAATACGCGGCCTGTAAAACCTGTGTTAAACCGCAGCGAAGTGTCGGAAATAAAATCTAAAAGCGGCCCGGAAATAAAAATAGTTATAGGTCTTCATATCGTTTATTACCTGATAATGTGCATGATCAATTATATCGAAGCGGCAGAAAAAATTATTGACAGCCTGCCTTACGGTCTTGGACAGGCTGCTTCGATTATAACGATTATTTTGATTATGCTGATAAGCAACCGCAGCGCGCTTTACATCTGGCTGATGTTTTTCGCTTTTTCGCTTTTGGGATTAACGATTGTAAACTTTAATAATGACGCCGCTCATTTTGCCGGGTCTCTTATATACGGGCTTGGAGACGGTTTAGGTTACATTATAATTTATTATCTGTGTTCAGGCGCGATTAAGCTGAGTAAATCAATTAAAATGTACAGGCTGTTTTGCGTGATTTTATTCTTTGAATACTTTTTTATTTCCGGCGTTTTATCTCAGGTCTTTGACAGTTATGAAGGATCGAACCATGTCATCGCTTTGAGCATCGTGGTTATTTTATCTTCGTGCTGTTTCCTGCTCCTTCCTTATTTACAAAAAAAATTATTCACGGCTGACTGGACAGACGGGCTTCAGTTAAAAGACGTTCATGAGTACGCTTCTTCATTAGCTGAAACCGAAGAAATCAATGTAAAAGAACAGCTGAATTTGACAGACCGGGAAGGCGAAGTTTTTACGATGCTTCTTGCCAATAAAGTTCCAAAGGAAATCGCGTTCACTTTAAAAGTAAGTTATGAAACTGTCCGTTTTCATACAAAAAATCTTTACGGCAAATTAGGCATCAGAAGCCGCGCGGAACTTTTTGAAAAATACGGTGATAAAACATTAACAAAATAAATTTATTTAAAACTCCGGTTAAAATATTTCTTTTTAAAATAAATACTCATTGATGTATTTTAACAGCCTCACCTACCCAAAATTTGATAAAACCTACCCAATAACGGGGAACAACCTACCCAATATATAGCTTGCCTACCCAATTTTTTCTGATCAAATCAAGTTTTACTTTAATATAATTTCATTTAATTATGAAAAACAAAAATTTTCTTGATTACTTTATGGAGACTCTAATCGAAGTTAATTCCGTACCGGAAAATATTTCAAAGCCTTATGCAAAAAAGGAAAAAAGAGAAATAATTGCCCCGGATAATTTTAATTATGAATCTGTCCGTTTTTATACATTGGCGTTTTGCAGGCAGACAGGCATCTTAAACGATTCAAATCAATCATCAAAATACGGGATAGCAAATTATTATGAACACTCCGCTTACATGTAAAACGGCAGATCATTCGGATCTTCGGCAGTTTTCATTCAGCTTTTTCTGCGACAGCTGCGGCTCGCCGTGGAGAAGCCCCGCGATTTCGTTTAAATCGGGCGGATTTGCGGAAATTGAACACGAGGTTACAAAAAAATTAATTTGGGAAAAAGAACACAGTGCGGCGTTTACCGGCTCCAATCTTGAAGCTCATTTTATGTTTAATTACTGTAAAAAATGCGGCAGGTGGGTCTGCGATAAATGCTTTGACTCAGAAGGGCAGCATGAGGGAATTTGCAAAAAGTGTTCCTAGATAATCAATGTTTTTGTACTCAAATTATTTTTGCAAAATCTATATTATAGAGTTGTTCGATAGCTTCAATTATTGAACAAGTCCAATATTAATTACAAAAGGAGATTATATGGGATATTTTATATCCAAGAAAATGTGTTCAAAATGTAAAGGCACGCAGCATTTTTTATGCCCGGATTGCAAAGGGGAAAAATTTGACGCGCCCGGCATGATGGCTGAGCCTTGTTATAGATGTAACGGGTTTGGCGAGATAAACTGCGACTTATGCAAAGGAGCTGGATATTTTTTAATTATCGCGGAAGATAAAGAGTCAGAGGAAAAATCCGCGCAGGGCGATGACAATGTAATAAAGTATCGGGGCAGAAAATACAAAGGCGATATTGTAAACGGCAAGCCTCACGGTAAAGGAAAATTTTACGATGATGATCATATTATTTACGCAGGCGATTTTGAAAACGGTTTATTTCAAGGCGAAGGAATATTATCTGACGACAAAGGCATTTACGAAGGCGGCTTTATTAAAGGCTTTTGCGGCGGTAAAGGAAAATATACTAATAAATACGGCGGTTATGAAGAAGGCGATTATGTAAACGGCAGATTGAACGGCAAAGGAAAATATGTCTGGCCTAACGGCCATGTCGAATACGAAGGCGATTACGCCGAAGGGATGAGAACCGGCAAAGGAATTTTCAGATGGCAGGACGGAACATATTATAAAGGCGATTTTCTTGACGATAAAAAACACGGTACGGGAAAATATGTATGGCCTAACGGCTCTTTTTACGAAGGCCAAATGAAAAACGGCGATTTTCACGGCAAAGGAAAAATAACAAACAGCGACGGAGTAATTCAAGAAGAAGGAAACTGGGTTAAAGGAAAATTAGTTAAATAAAATTTTTTAGGAGAACATTTATGGAAAAAGCGGTAATAGACAAATTAATAAAGTCATTAGAAAGAAATAACATGAAAGGATATTTTGTAAACGATGAGAATGAGTTAATTGAATTAATAAAAAGTTTGGTTCCGGAAAATTCAATTGTAGGCGGCGGCGATTCCGTTACATTGGAAGATACAAATGTTTATAACTTTTTCAGAAACGGCAATTATACTTTTTATGATAAATACAGAGAAGGGATAACAAGAGAAGAAAAAGACGCGATATACATAAAAAACTTCAGCGCCGATACATTTATATCGGGGACAAACGCAATTACAATGGACGGAAAATTATTTAATATTGACGGTTACGGAAACCGTTTAGCCCCGGTTATTTACGGACCAAAACAGGTAATCATTGTTGCAGGAATTAATAAAATCGTTGATAATGTTGACGAAGCGATTAAAAGAACGCGGCAGATAGCGGCTCCTTTAGACGCTGTCAGGCTAAAAGTAAACACCCCCTGCATTAAATTAAAAAAATGTATTGACTGTAATCACCGCGAAAGAATTTGCAACGCTTTTGTTTTAATAGCGGGACAATTTACCAAAGACAGAATCAAGGTTATTATTATCAATAAAGAACTGGGATATTAATTTTAACGTGACGCATGAAATGACAATCGAAGAAGCAAAAGGACAATATAAAATATTTTCTGATGCGGGCGATTATGCAAAAGCGGTTCCGTATCTTGAAATTGCAGCTAACGCAGGCGATTCGGATGCGCAGGGTATGTTAGGTGTAATATATGACGAAGGCTCGGCAGTATTTAACAACAGCAGGAAGGACAGTGAGTCCTGTGTAGCTGAAGATAAAGCGAAATCCCTTTATTGGTACGAAATGTCCGCGCGTTCAGGAAATAAAACAGGGCAGCACGGAGCCGGAATATTTTATTATTCAGGAGAAGGCACAGAAAAAGATTTTAAAAAGGCGCTTTATTGGCTTGAAAAAGCCGCCTTACAGGGAGTCGCTCAGGCGCAGCATATCACTGGAAATTGTTATCTATTCGGTGACGGTACAGAAAAAGATGTGTCCAAAGCCCGCATGTGGTATGAAAAAGCCGCTCTGCAGGGGTTTCCGCCGTCGCAGAAAGTTTTAGATGATTTTGAGGAATATTGCAAATAATTTTTATATTAAAGTTATTCGGTAATTTCAGTTATTGAACCAAACGAAGTTTGAAACTTTTTTATTAAAATCTTTTAACATGGAATGTTATAAATTAAGAAGGAGAATGTTTTGGAAGATACAGAAGAACAGGAAACCTATATTAGCAAAGGCGATTCTTTAATTGAACAAAGCGACTTTGACGGCGCAATCGCCGTATATTCAAAAGCCATATCCGAAGATCCGAAAGACGGCTTTAATTTCCATCTAAGGGGCGACGCATACCGGCTTAAAGGCGACTTAGAAAGAGCGGTTGTCGAATATTCAAAAGCTCTCGCGTTATACGATAATGATGAAGACCGCGCTTTAACGCTTATGTACCGCGCCACCGCATTCATAGGCAAAAGCGAATATCATAATGTAATAGCGGACGCAGACGCGGTAATTAAAACAGGATTCTTTCTTTCCGAAGCGTATCTTGCCCGGGGCAAGGCGCATTTCATGTTAGGCCCTATTAATTTGGGCGTAGAGGACTTGAGAAAAGCCGCTGACCTTGGCAGTAAAGGAGCTTTGATGGAACTCGAAAAATACGGCTATCCGTATACACCTGTAATGAAAGTAAAAAAAAAGTGATGTAACACATTTAACTTTTAAGGACATCATTGTTAAATGAAATACGAGAATACCAAAGACGCGTTAGCCGCCATATATAAACAATTCGGCGCTGATGTTTTACTTGGAAAACTTAACGCTTATTTACCGGATTTCGCTCCTTCCGTTCCGTTAAATTATAAAAGGCTTGTTTACGCTGTTTACACATTTGGCGCGTCAGATGTATTAAAAAATAATTTAAATGAATCGAAAGAAAACAAAGAAGCCGCCGTAAAAGTAGCTGTAAGATGTCTGACTGACGCTTTTATAAGTAAAAAAATCGCAGAAGATATGATTTTTGAATTTGTCGATGTTCTAGGCTGGAAGGTAGAAAGAGAAGCTATAAATCCGCAGCCTGCGCCTGTTCCGGCGCCTGTTGTAAAACCTCAGCCAGCCAAGCAGTCACAGCCGTCTGCACAGACACAGCCAGCTGCGCCTCAGCCGGTATTAAAACCTGCTATACAGCCGAAGCCGGTAAAACAGACACAACCTGTTCAAAAGCCAAAACCAAAAAAAGCGTTAAAACCAAAGCCCGCATCAAAGCCAAGAAAAAAAATAAAATTGCCTTATTTAAAAAACAAGGTCATCTTCGCGATAGTAGACAGAGACTCAGGGCTTGGCAGTTCTATAGTCTTCGGAATTTTATTTGCTTCTATCGGCGTAACAATCGGTTCGATGGTTGGAGGTTTTATCGCCAATATAGCAGGCGGCGTTATAGGCTGGGGTATAGGCAATAAATTAATTGGTAAAAGCATTTATGTTAATCTCCTTGAAATAATTTTAGGAACAGTCTGCGGTATTCTAATCGCTTTTTTAGCGGGCTGGATTGCAAACGGCCTGCGTCCTGATTTAGCGCCGGTTATCGCGCGGATTGTTTTTATCCCTTTTATGATCGCGGGAACTGTGTTTTTTTTAATCGGACGGAGCAAGGGAAATTTTATCCTGCTTATCGCGCTTATAATACTTGGCATCGGCGGAGGCATCGCGCTTACAGAACCGCCGTTCCCGTTTGATCTAAGTCCAAAGCACTCTGCGCAGACGCAGGGTGCCGTATCGTTAAATGAAACAACCGGCGTTATTAATACCAGCGTAAATTTTCGCGCAGGACCGTCAACAGATTACGATATAATAGGCGTGTTTCAGTACAGAGAAACGGTAATTTTAACAGGGGCGGTTTCCGGCAATTGGACGCAAGTTTCACATAATGAAAAAACCGGCTGGGTCAGTTCTGAATTTATCAATATAATTAATAACAGCCAGTGACATTAAATCTTAATAAAGCAGATATAATAATTTTTAATTGCAGCGGAATAGAACATACATATTATAATGAGCCGGAAATATAAGATTTTACAATCCGAAGACTGTATTTTATTGTTGCTTGTTATACTTGACAGTCCCGTATAAATTTAGTAAAAATTACTGGAATAGAAGAAGGGCCTTTAGCTCAGTCGGTTAGAGCTGCGGACTCATAATCCGTAGGTCCGGGGTTCAAGTCCCTGAAGGCCCAAAAAATTCAAAATAATAGGATATACTCATTGAATCAGTAAGGAATATATCTGTACCGCCGCCGCGGACCGGTAAAGGTGAAAAAACCGTACAGCCTCAACTTTACACTTAACATCTGCCGATATATAATTGCATTATGTCAAACCTTATGTCGAGTCTCGCTGCGCCCGTAAAAAATATGTTTTATTATCTGGGCTTTTTCGCGAAGACTTTGAAAGGGGTCGGTAGATTTGCCCGCAATAAAGCATCGTATAAAATCCTTGTTATGCAGATACTTTTTACATTTGTCCACGCTCTCGGGATTTCGACGCTGCTGGCTCTCGCGATTGGGGCCGCCGTAAATATTATCGGCGTTCCGTTTCTGACTATGTTAAACCAGCAGTCGCTTATGTATACGCTTTTAATTATGTTCATAATGAGAGAGCTGGGTCCGCTTCTGACCGCTTTTATCGTCATCGCGCGCTCGGCGACCGCGATCGCCACGGAGATCGCCGGAATGGTAATCTCCCATGAAGTTGAGGCTTATATCTCAGTCGGGGTTGACCCGATTGAACATCTTGTTGTGCCGCGGTTTTTAGGCGTTACGATATCGATGATTTTAATGAATATTTATTTTTCCGCCTTCGGACTTGCAGGTTCCTATATCATCGCAATGATGTTCAGTTCAACTCCTATGGAATTTTACTTTACAAGCCTTTTGCAGAATCTTCATATTCAGGACATTTTACTTTCCATAATAAAAAGCATCGCTTTCGGCGCGATTATCTCAATAACCGCGGTTATTCAGGGGTTTTCGGTGGAAAGGGCAAGCACCGAGGTTCCGGTTGCAGGTCTAAAGGCCGTATCAAGCGCTTTCGTGCTTTGTATAGTGGTAAATGTTCTTTTATCAGTGTTATACTATGTATTAGCGTAATGGCAGGTATAATTGAACTGAAAAATGTTTCCTTCTCGGCTCAGGACGATAAGAGAATTGTTCAGGATGTTTCGATTAGTTTTAACAAAGGAAAAATTACAGGCATAGTAGGGCCGTCAGGCTGCGGAAAAAGCACAATTTTAAAAATATCGGCAGGGCTGCTTCTGCCTACAGAGGGCGCAGTTGAATATAACGGGCAGAATATCGCGCATATGAATCACGCCGAAAATCTTGACTTCCGCCTTAACAGTGCGTTTGTTTTTCAGGATTCGGCGTTATGGGCTAATCAGGATTTATATCAGATACTGGAACTTCCGTTGCGTATTCATTTTCCTAAGATGGATAAAAAAGAGCGCGATAAACGCATTAAGGATGCCGCTGAACTGGCCGGTTACAAGAGAGATTTGCATATCAGGCCGGCGCGGCTTTCTATGGGTGAGCAGAAATTAATCGCCTTCGCGCGGGCGATGATTTGTAATCCCGCTCTTTTGTTTTTGGATGAATGGGTGGAATCGCTTGACGAAACATCAGCGGAAAAGCTTATAAATATTGTAAGACGAAGACAGAGGGAAGGAGCTTCTGTCATTTTTGTCTGTCATGATATGCGGATTATTATCGATTTAGCCGATTTTATAGTTATAATCGATGAAGGGAAGGTAACAGCTAACGCTTCAAAGGAATCGTTAATAAGCGATTTACTCCTAAATGATTTTCTTAAGGTAGGAATAGCTTCATGAAATTTTCTATTCGGCATGCTGATAAGATTGTCGGGCTTTTCGTTATACTTGCCATTGCTATTTTGGTTTTTGTTGTTTTCATGCTTGGCAGAAACCAGAGATGGTTTGTCCAGGATTTTGAATACAAAACATATTTGGACTCAGCTAACGGAGTCAGCCCGAATATGGCAATTTCATACAAAGGCTTTACAATCGGGCATGTTAAGCGGATCGATCTTACAGATAACAACCTTGTAGAAGTCACTTTCACGATTTTTGAGGAATATACCCACAGGGTGACCGACGGGTCGTTAGTCGAAATCGCGAGCAGCCCGATTCCCGGATTGGGCGGAGGCATAAATTTTCATCCGGGCAAAGGAACTGTCCAGATTCCAAGCGGCGGCGTTATACCGGAGGTAAACTCTTATGAAGCAAGGGATTTAAGGCGGAGAGGATTGACAGATATATCGGTATCAAGCGACAGCATTGTAAATATTATTAATCAGGTCGGCACGCTTTTAGAAAATCTTAACATAGCTTTTGAAGGCTCGGAAGGTTCGCAGGATCTTGTTTTAGGGCAGATATTAAGCGATCTTGCGGGCACAATATATAATGTAAATTTATTAACCGGAACTTTGCCGGGTCAGGTAATGGATATAATTACGCCGATTCCGGATCAGATTTTCGGCGTTGTTGATTCTCTTACAGAGCAGCTGAACCCGTCATTAAGTAATCTTACAAGGATAACAGAACAGGTTATAGGAATCGCAGATACGGTTACTGATATCACGCAGCAGGCCGCGGATCCGGAAGGCACTATTATGGCTTTCCTTGACGGAGAGGGACCGATATATGACAGCATAGTTTCCGCGGTTTCATCGTTAGCCGGCATTATTAACAGTCTTGATAAAACCGCGGAGTTTATACCGGCTCAGCTTCCGCAGATCGCGGTTATAATCGGCGAAGTTAATACAGTGATGAGATCGGTGCAGGATATACTGGTATCTGTTGCGAATAACCCGCTGTTAAAAGGCGGCATACCGGAGCGGACAGAAACAGGGCCCGGCGGAGCAAGCCCGAGGAATCTCGATTTTTAAAAGAGGTATAAAATGAAGCTTAATATTTACATATATATTTTTATTTGCGCGTCGATTTTTATTTTCCCGTCCTGCTCGTCAGCTCCTGATAACCCGGGCGATATTTATTTTCTGCGCCCTCAGGCCGAGGAAGGGCTTGAAACAGCTAACAGAGAAGCCGCAAAAGGAAATTTTGAAATCGCGCTTTCATTGCTGACAGGTCATAAACGAAGCGCGGTTCTGACAGACGATATTTCCTTAATTGTTCGAGTAACGCTTTCTAAGGGCAATGTGCTTTTTTCTCTTGGCAGATATGATGAAGCTTTCGCGGAATGGGATTACGCTCTTTCGGAGGCGGCTTTAACCGGGAACGTTGAATTAATTTCTATAAGCAGGATTTTCTACGCAAGAGGAAATCTTTTATCGCAGAGGGCTTCCGCTCAGTCTGTACTTGACGAGATTGCACGCGAAAGCGCGAATTTAAAAAACAGGCTTTACACTGCGTTTTCATGGCAGGTGAGAGGCCTTGCGTTACGCGATTTAAACAGATGGCGCGAGGCGGAAGACGCGATAAAGCAGAGCCTTTTGATTCATGAAAAAGACAAGCATCTTGAAAATGCTTCTTATGACTGGTATATTATAGCGTCTATACGATCGCTTTCCGGAGATTTTTCGGGAGCTTTGCAGGCGCTTGAGACATCCATCGTTATTGACCGCCGTATAGAAAACTCATGGGGGCTTGCGTCAAGCTGGCGCGCCAAGGGCGATGTACTGCGCAAGGCCGGAAGAGAAGCCGAAGCGGTCGAGGCTTATACAAGGGCCAGAACTATTTATGCGCAAATGGCGAGTAACTGGGAAGTTGAAGAAATTGACAGAAAAATAAATAATTGAACTTGCTTATATTTGCGCAGAGGAGAAGACATGGATAATATTTTTATGAATACATATCACAGGCTGCCTGTAACTTTTTCAAGGGGAGAAGGTTCGTGGCTTTACGACATTAACGGAAAAAAGTATCTCGATTTTGGAACAGGAATCGCCGTGAATCTTCTTGGACATAATTATCCGCCTTTGGTGAGAGCCGTAACGGAGCAGGCGTCAAAATATTTTCATGTGTGTAATTATTACTTAAGCGATGTGAGCGCCGCTTTCGCGGAAAAACTGGTGGAAGCATGCGCGCCGGGGGGAATGAAGAATGTTTTTCTTGCAAACTCAGGCGCGGAAGCGAATGAAGGCGCATGCAAACTCGCAAGAAAATATTCGCTTTTAAAATACGGAACGGGAAGGCATACAATCGTTACGCTTAACGGAAGTTTTCACGGAAGGACTATCACGACGTTAGCTGCAACAGGACAGGAAAAATTCCATAAAGACTTCGGTCCGTTCACGGAAGGATTTACGCATATTCCCGCAGGCGACATTAATCTTTTGGATAAAGCGCTCGATGAATTGACAGTAGCGGGTCTTTTAATTGAAGCTGTACAGGGAGAGAGCGGAATTTATCCGCAGACGCAGGAGTTTATCGCCGCAGCCGCCAAACTGTGCGCCGAGAGGGATATTCTTTTAATGTTTGATGAAATTCAATGCGGCATCGGCAGAACAGGCACATTCCTCGCTTATGAACAGTATAAAGACTGTGATGGAAATCCTTTAAAAGCGGATATTGTAACCCTTGCAAAAGGACTGGCAGGCGGCATCCCCGCCGGAGCGGTTCTTGCCGGAGTTAAGGCATGCAGTGTTTTTTCAGCGGGCGATCACGGAAGCACATTCGGAGGAAACCCTGTTGCCGCTGCCGCGGGGCTTGTTGTTTTAAAAACAGTTAACAACCCCGAATTTATGTCAGAAATTGTCCGCAAAGGCGAAATAATTCAAACGGCTCTAAAACACAATCATAAAGTGAAGGAAGTGCGCGGCAAAGGACTGATGATAGGTCTTGACATCGAAGAAAGTTCATGGCTGCTTCTTAAAGCCGGGATCGCGAGAGCGGATGCTTCAAAAAACCAAAGCGGTCTTTTAATGCTGTCGGCAGGCACAAACACCCTTAGAATTTTTCCTCCGTATACAATAACAGATTCGGAAATTGAACAAGGGCTTGAAATACTTTCTGAACTTCTTAATTAAAATTATTTTTTCACACAGGAAAAGCAAAAGAAGATTTAAAAGGTAAGTTATGCCGTATTTGATTCCGGCATTTCTTACTCCGCAAGATAATCAATTTGTCCTTCACCTAACGCTTTTAATACCCTGCGTTTTATATCTCCGTCTTCTCCGGTTAAATTCTTTATTTTGCTTCTTATATCGCGCCTTTTAGAGTTTTGCCCGTACGGGCATGTGCAGGTGTTTTTTAGTATATTTTGCTCTTTTGCGCAGGAGATAATTACATTTTCTTCGATAAAAGCCAGAGGGCGGATAAGGCTGACAGGATATTTTCTGTATTTTAAAAGAACCGGCATCGCCAGCATCGTGCCTTTGGAAAATAAATTCATAAAAAAAGTTTCGATGATATCATCAAGATGATGTCCGAGGGCTATTTTATTAAAGCCGTTTTCAACGGCGTATTTTAAAAGTTCTGTCCGTCTTTGAGTAGAGCACCAGTAACAGTTCATTTTTCTGTTTTCTTTAAGCCTGCCTATTACAGGGACAAATAAATCCGTAAACGGGATTCCCCATTCAGCGAGTCTTTCGCATAACGCGTTTTTTTTGCAGCATGCGCAAAAATCAGTGCTGATATGCAGCGCGGAAAGCTCGTAATTTATTTTTAAGGCCCGCTTAATTTCAGATAACGCCCACGCCAATACGCTTGAATCCTTGCCCCCGGAGACTGCAATAAGCACGCGATCTCCCTGGGTAATTAAAGCTCTTTCCATTACCGCTTTAACAGTAAATTTTTTTACGATTTCACTTGAGCTTGTTTTCCTGTAAAACCTGTTCATTCTATAAAAACTCCCTGTTATTGTTTGCTCATAACATCGCGGATAACAAGGCTCGCAAGCAGAAGTCCCGCGCCCGCGGTCACTGTTACAATGCTTCCGTTTACTCTTTTTTTATTTTTTACGTTCTTTTGCATCTGATCGGGATCAGTGTTATTTGTTTTTTCAAAGCAGGAAACGTCGTCAGGTGAAATGCATTTTGCATCTTCATTGCTGTAAACCGCGGTAAAATCTCCTTTAAACCCGCGCTTTCTTAGCCCCTGTCTTACAAGCCGCGCCAAATGGCAGCCTTCGGTTTTCCAAATTGAAGAAGCTTTAACAAGCGACGGATCAAGTTTTAACGCCATACCCATCGATGAAAAAAGCATAACATTTGATGCCGTAGCTTTTTCGATTAAATCAAGCTTATTGATCAAAGTGTCAATCGCGTCAATAACATAATCGGCTTTTTCCATGCCGAAATCATTTTCATTTTCGCGCGAGAAAATTATATCGTAAGATGTTATCTGACATTCAGGGTTAATCTCCTGTATACGCGCTTTAAGGCATGATGCTTTAGGCATTCCCAATGTAAGAGATGTCGCTTCTATTTGTCTGTTTATATTTGAAGGGCAGATAATATCATTGTCGATAATGCCGATTTTCCCGATACCGCTCCGCGCAAGCGCTTCTGCCGCCCAGCTTCCAACCCCTCCTGCGCCGAAGATTAACACTTTGGTATTTTTTAATTTTTCAAAATTGTCATTGCCAACAAGCATAGAAATTCTGCCAAAAATATTTTCGTCCGGAAGCAAATGCGCAGAGGAAGAGTTTCTATAATTATTTTTTAAGCAATCAGAACTGCGCGTTTGCGGGTCTTGCGCTTCTTCGCGGTTTAAATTTTTTTTATTTTTATAATACCTTTCTTCTTCAGAAAAAATACACCCGCAGTATTTTTGCATATACATTCCTTTAGCGCGGGAAACGGCTTGTCCTTCGCGAAAGAGCGGACGAAAATCCCTGTAAAAAAAGACGATGCCGTATTTCGCCGCTGTTTCCTCTCCGGTTCGTTTAACAGCCTCATGGTTCTGATAAGGGCTTATTAATAAAGTTGTACTGAATGCTGTAAAACCGTTTTCCGCGGCAAAGGCCGCTGTTTTATCAAGGCGCATACGGTAGCATTTTTCGCATCTTGCGGCGCAGGAGGATTGTGCCGCGGAAGACTTCATTGGATGTGCCGCTGGAAACATCGCTGGATGCTCATTCAAAGCATCGGATGTTTCTTTTAAAAACGCTCTTAAGCCGTATTCTTCATTCAAAAACGCTAACTTTAGGTTTTCGTTATCTGCAAATGATTTTACGCACTCGCGCCTTGATTGGTATTCAGTAAAGGGATGAATATTAGGGTTATAAAAAAATAAATGCGGCTCAATATTTTCTTCGCGAAGCGTTTTTATACAGGATACAGAACATGGAGCGCAGCAGCAGTGCAGTAATAAGTTCATAGCATACTCACAGGATCAACGTCAATTTCAAGATAGGTTTTTGCGTCTTTGCCTTTCTCGTAACGCGCTAAAATTTCCTTTGCGGTTTGATGAAGAGCGTTCATGGAAGGACTTCGCATAATTAAATGCCGCCTGAAGTTATTATTGATTATTCCGATAGGACATTCCGCCGGTCCCAATATATCTAAGTTAGAATTTTTAGGAATTAATGAAAGAGCGATGGACGATAACCTGTTGACTGCGGCGGATGCGCGGTTTTCTTCTTTTGAACGTACTGTAAAACGGATAAGCCTTGAAAACGGAGGAAACCCGAGCGCCTTTCTTTGTTTTAATTCGGCGTTAAAAAAACCGGTTACATCAAGCGCGCATGAACGGGTGATAACAGGATCTTCCAAACGTAATGTCTGCACAATTACTTTGCTGTCCGGGAAGTATCTGCCTGCGCGCCCTGCTACCTGCACAATCAAAGAGAATGTTCTTTCCGCCGCGCGAAAATCAGGAAGATGAAGCCCAGTGTCCGCGAAAACCACTCCGACTAAACGGACGCCCGGAAAGTTAAGGCCTTTTGCGACCATCTGCGTTCCAAGTAAAATATCAATTACTCCTGTTTTGAATAATGACAATGTTTCTTCAAGGTTTCTAACCGATGAAGAATTTCCGTTTTCAGGATTTTTGTTATTATCATTTTCGCCTGAGGATTTCTTTGAGGCTGTATCTGCGTCAACGCGCCTGATCCTAAGATCGGGGAATGTGCGCTTAACTTCATCTTCGATCATTTCTGTGCCGAAGCCGCGGTAACCAGCTTCAACGCAGCCGCATTTTGGGCACGCCGAAGGAGGCGTTTCCCAGTAACCGCAGTAGTGACAGATACAGCGTCCCCGGCTTTTATGCCATGTAAGAGAAACAGAGCATTTTTTACAAGTGAGTTCCCATCCGCACTGCGGGCATTGATAAAAATACGCGAAACCTCTTCTGTTTAAAAAAAGGATTGTCTGTTTCCCCATCTGCGCCGTTACGCGAATTTCTTCTTTTAATTCTTTAGTAAGGCATCCGCTTGTTTTAGATAAACTTACAGGCTTTATCTCAGGCATTGCGCCTCCTGAAAGTCTCTGCGACAAATTAAGGCGTTTTATGCTGCCGTCCGTCATCAGCTTCCATGCTTCCGCTGACGGAGTAGCGGAGCCCATAACCATCCGCGCGCCTTCGTTTTGGCATCTTTTTAAAGCAATCTGGCGCGCATGATAACGCGGAGTGTTTCCCGATTTATATGAGCCGTCATGCTCTTCGTCGATTATTATAAGCCCGAGATTAGGAACAGGCGCGAAAACCGCGCTTCTGGGGCCTATTACAACCTGCGCTTCTCCTTTTCGGATTCTCATCCACTGCGCAAGGCGCGAAGAAGGACTCATTCCCGAATGAATTGCCGCGGCTAACGAGCCGAAACGGTTTGTGATCATTTTCGCTGTCTGATGAGTCAGAGAAATTTCCGGCACAAGATAAATTACTGATTTTCCCAGATTAAGCATGTGCTGGGCTGCGCGTAAAAAAACTTCGGTTTTTCCCGAGCCTGTAACGCCGTAAAGGTAAAACATTTTAGGCAGCGCGGAATCGGCAATGCCGGATGATAAATTTCCGGAAGTGATTTCGCGTAACGCATCGGCTTGTTCATCTGATATTGAAAGAGTCATTTCCGTTTCTTCATCGCCGGAGGCAAGATCAGGAACGGTTCCCTTTCTTCCCGACGGGATCATTGCGCTTAACGCCTGTCCGGCGCTACAGAAATAAAAATCCGCCATCCAGAAGGCGATCTCAATATCTTTAGCGTCAAATAAAATTTCCGAATCCACGACACGGCGGATTTTTTTTACAGCTTCCGGCTTTATGCCCGAAGGAGGATCGTCTTTTTGCGCGATTATAAATCCAAGGCAGTCCCTTCTGCCAAAAGGAACCATCGCGCGTTTGCCGACCGAAGCTAAAGCCTTATCGTCAATTTGGTAAGTAAAAGTCTGACAGGAGGGAATATCAAAAATCAAATCAAAATAACCTGCGGCCAATTCAATTCTCCGCGCTCTTTTTCGCAGAATTTCCGGCGATAATATCCAGCTTTGATTTTAAGAGTTTTAAATCTTCCCATGCCGGGCGTTTTAAATCATCGCTGCGTAAAAGGGCGGCCGGGTGATAAGTCACTAAAAGAGGATAAGTATCTCCTTCGGCGGCAAAGGATTTAAAGCCGCCCCGCATCTTGCTGATCGGTTCTGTTGTTTTTAAAAGAGCGTGAGCTGAAACTCTCCCCGCCGCGAGGATGTATTTTGGTTTAAGCAGGATAATCTGCCGTCTTAAAAAAAGCGAGCAGGCTTCTGTTTCTTCCGGGTGCGGTTCACGGTTAAAAGGCGGCCTGCATTTTACCGTATTGGCGATAAACACATTCTCTTCGCGGGAAAGCCCGATAGAGCCGAGCATTTTATCAAGAAGAATGCCCGCTCTCCCGACGAACGGCCGCCCTTGTTTATCTTCGTCCTCGCCAGGTCCTTCGCCGATAACCATAACAACCGGTATTTTTACTCCTTCGCCCGGAACCGCGTTTAATCTTTTTTCGCAAAGAGAACAGTTTCTGCATGACTTGATTTCCAAAGCGATTTTTTCAAGCGAATCGTCCGGGCTGCGCTCATTTTGCAGGGTATATTGCGGGATAATATTTGATGAAGGCGCAATATCATCTTCAAAATTATAATTATTTCGTTTGCTTTTATATCCGGTGTAAAGAAAATCATCAGTTATATCCAGAAATTCAGCAATTTTCTGTTTTTCCATTAAATTCATACGATTTATTATATCACATTTAAAAGACGGCTGACACAGTGTAAAATATAGCGTATAGTATTGACATGTACGCTATATATGTGGTACTACATAAGTAAGCCAGTTGCGCTATATATGCGGTACTATCAATTGACGGCAGTAACGCTATATGCAGGGTACTATATATGGTATGCTCAAGGAGAACAGCGCTATATGCGATGTCCCCATTGCGGAACAATCGAAGACAAAGTAATTGAATCCCGGTCTCTTGCAAACGGCGATTCGGTGCGGAGGCGCAGGGAATGTATTAACTGCGGTTACCGGTTTACAAGTTACGAAAAAATCGATGAAAGACAATTTATGGTGATTAAAAAGGACGGAAGGCGCGAACCTTTCGACCGCGTAAAACTGGAACGGGGAGCTGTACGTGCGCTGGAAAAAAGGCCTTTTTCGCAAATGCAGATTGAAAATCTGATAAACGAGATTGAGGATGAAACAGCAATATTAAGCAAGGGCAGCCGTGAAATTTCAAGCTCGGCGATTGGCGATTTACTGCTGGAGCAGCTTGGCAAACTGGATAAGGTTGCGTATATCAGGTTCGCGTCGGTTTATAAACAATTCAATGATTTGGATGAGTTCATAGAAGAAATAAAAAAGGTTGGAGTAGATAATATAAATACTTGAGGTAAAACGCCTGACCGTTTTGGGAGTAAGCGATCAGGCAGGCCGGTTAAGGGCGGGTTCCCTGAAGGTAAAATCAGGTTAGCTGATTTGCCTTTGGGGAATAACCGGCATCAGCAGAGAAGGGGAGCGGTTATCCCCAAAGTTCTTTAAGATCGCGCGGTAATTTGCGCGGTCTTTTTTTCGATATATGCAAATACCTATGGTAACTGTATTGACGTATATGGTATCATTTGGAAATGAGAGATGTTAGATGAAAATAGGGGTAGATACTTTTGCCTGTGACGGCGGCAAGTCCGCAGTGGGTATGTATGCAACCCAATTTTTTAAAAATATTCCGCCTTCGGGGGAAGCTCTTTTTGAGCTGTTTGGCTGGGAGTACGACCGATATGCATACTCAGAAGCAGCCCCTAATTTTGAGTTTATCCCGCAATGTTCACTGCATGGAAGGACCGCCGCTTCGTTATGGCATATATACAAATATCCCAAATTTGCCGCCGCAAGAAAATATAACGCGTGCTTTTTTCCTGCCGCTCATAAATCGCTTCCTAATAAATCGCCTTGTCCTTCTATCGGCGTTGTTCATGATTTAGCCGCTTATTGGGGAAAAGGCAGGACTCACACGCAGTTTGACAGATACCTCAGGATGATTCTTCCTAATATGCTCCGTCATCTTGATATCATTATTGCCGTAAGCGAATGGGTAAAAAATGAATTAATCGAAAAAGTTCATGTTAAGGAAAACCGCATTGTTGTTATACCCAACGGAATCGATCATTCGTCATTTTTTCCCAGACAGCGCAACGAAGAAAGCGTAATTTTAATTCAGCCGTTCAGCATTAAACGCCCGTATGTGCTTTGCGTATCCCGCTTGGAACATCCTATAAAAAATCATGTAAGGCTAATAGAAGCGTTCGGCATATTCAAAGAAAGAACGAAATTTCCTCACAGGCTGGTGCTTGCAGGCGGCGACAGCGTTAACGCGTCAGTTGTAAAAGAAGCCGCCTCTGCCTCTCCCTGGCGCAATGATATTTTCTTTACAGGACATTTTCCTCCTAGAAGTCTTCCCGAGCTTTATAACGGAGCGGATTTTGCCGTCGCTCCTTCGATGTACGAAGGTTTTGGCACAGGAGTGCTTGAAGCTTTTGCCTGCGGAGTGCCTGCAATCTGCGCCCGCGCCGCGTCTCTTCCTGAAACAGCCGAACATGCCGCTCTTTATTTTGATCCGCTGAATACAGAAGATATGGCGGACAGAATGGTTACTGTTTCCACAGACCGCGAAAAATACAATGAATGCAGAAAGCTCGGCCTTGAAAGAGCGAAATTATTTTCATGGGAACGCAGCGTTGAACGCACATTGCAGGTTATTTATCAGGCGGCAGGGAAGTAGGGTAAACCGTATCAGCGGTATGGCAAAAATATTTTTACTATTATTTAAGAACAGCTTATATTAAACAGCTTTAATTATTAAATAAAAGAAATATTCTCATGCAAAAAATACCATTGCTCAAAGTGTTCTTCCAGCACGCTTTGCAGATTGTTATACATTTGCTGGGCGATATCTTCGGCTTTTATATCTACAGGCATAAAACGCATTTTTATGTTTTCTTCTGATCTTATCATGAATATATTAAAAACCGATACGTTTTTGTGCGCGTATTTGAGCAGCCTGTCAAGGCCTGCGCCTCCCGGAATGTTTCTGTTAAACAGTTTAACAGGTTTTGAATGAGGCGTTTCTTCATCAAACACTGTAAAAAGAACTTCATTTCTGTCCAGAGCTCTGGCCATGAGAAACGCGTTATGCGACAACGGTTTCCCTATTTCGATAAATTTTATCGGCGCAAATAACGCGCTTTCTTCCATTAATTTCGCATAATCGTGAATTTTATCGGAAAGATTCTGCGTAGAAAACTTTAATACAGGGTTAGTTGGAATTTTTAAATATGATAACGCCGGTATAATACATTCAACAGCGCCAAAGTGCGAAACAGCCGCAAGAACAGAGCCGTTTTTTAGCGACTCTGTAAGCGTTTCCTTTGCCTGCGAAAAATCTATCCGGCTCTTAATAAAATCTGCAAGCTGATCAGGCGTTCCTGCAAGCGGGAGTATCTTTTCCGCGTAATGATAAATTATATGTTCCTGAACTCGTTTTACCGTATTAAAATCAGAAGGCAGGCCGAAACTTTCAAGATTTTTTTTTATTGTTTCACTTTCCTGCCGGTTACAATCGCAATATTCGCCGCCTTTTGCCAGTAATAGCTTTTTTATTTCATCATATGTTTTTCCCGCTATCATAGATATAATTTCAGGCGATTGAAGCAGCTTGCTTAAACTCATTTTATTTCCGATATCCTGCAGGATTTTACTCTTTTAACCGTTAGTCATAAGGATTTTTTAATACATTTCGTCATGCAGACATCAGCGCATCTTCCGCAGCCTGTGCATTTACCGTAATCAATAACGGCTAAGTTATCCGACATTGTAATCGCGTTTTGCGGACACTCTTTAACGCATTTTGTGCAGGCGATGCAGCCTGAAGGGCATTTTTTTCGCGTAACGGCGCCTTTTTCGATATTTTTACAGGCGATAATTACCGGGATTCCCGCTTTTTCTACTGATATTAGACGGTTCGGGCAGGCTTTAACGCAAAGGCCGCAGCCTGTGCATTTATCCGCTATAACATGCGCAAAGTTATTTTCAAGGCAAATTGCATTCGACGGGCAGATAACCTTGCAGTCGCCGTAGCCGATACAGCCGAACGCACAGGCGTTTTCGCCCGAAAACACATTTTTTACCGCTATACATGTCTTAATGCCTCTGTACTCCATCTTTTTATACTGCGTATCACTGTTACACGAAACCACCGCCTTTATCGCTTCGATGCTTCCCGCTTCCACGCCGAGTATTTCGCTGATTTTTGCGAGTAAAGCGGCTCCTCCAGGAGTGCATAAATTTGTTTTCGCGTTTTCTTCGATAAGGGCACAGGCGTAGCCTGAGCAGCCGGGATACCCGCAGGCGCCGCAGTTAGCCCCCGGCATTATATTTGATAAAAGCGTTATCCGCTCGTCTATTTTTACATATAACAGTTTAGAGACAACGCTGAGTATCGCAGAGCAGATAACGCCGATAGTAGTTACGGAAATAACCGCGGTCAGAATTACATTCATAAAATCTCCTAACGGAAGAGGTTCTCCATTACACCGTTAAAGCCGAAAAACGAAAATGAAAGTATCGCGGCCGATATTAATGTCAGCGGCAATCCCTTAAAAGCCTCGGGCGGATCCGTGTTTTCGGTATATTCGCGAATGCCGGAAAAGATTACCATGCCGAGGAAAAATCCAAAGCCTGAACCGAACGCGTTAACTATAGATTCAATTAACGAATATTCTTCGCTGATATTCAATTTAGTGACGGCGAAAATAGCGCAGTTAGTTGTCATCAGCGGAAGATAAATGCCAAGAAGCCTGTAAAGCGACGGTATAAATTTTTTAAGCGCGATTTCGACTATCTGCACTAAAGTGGCGATAACCAAAATGAATACAATCGTTTGTAAATAGCCAAGGCCGTTAGGATCAAGAAGATATTTCTGGATCGGCCATGTAACCGAGGATGCCAGGATCATTACAAAAATGATCGCGGAACTCATTCCGATAGTGCCTTTAATGTCTTTAGAAACGCCTAAGAATGGACATACGCCGAGGAATTTTTGCAGAACATAGTTATTAACTAATACCGTGCCGATTATTATTGTTACTAAGAATTGATAATCCATCAGCTAATCTCCTTTGTACAGGACGATGTATCTACAGAAACTTTTGCGCACACCGATCTTGAAGGACACGCGTCGCAGCCAAAGTCGTTTTTCTTTATCGCTTTTCCTTTGGAAATTTTATTAATTACCGCGATTAAAAGCCCGAATGCTATGAACCCCCCGGGAGCAAGAGTAAAGGCCTGAATGCTGTTATCAGAAAGCCACGGTATTTTAAAACCGAACCATGAGCCTGAGCCTAAAATTTCACGGATTGTGGCAATCAGAAAAAGGGCGAGCGTAAAACCCGCGCCCATTCCTACAGCGTCAATTGCGGAATCCAAAACATTGTTTTTATTCGCGAACATTTCCGCGCGGGCGAATACAATGCAGTTAACCGCGATAAGCGGCAGGAATATCCCGAGAGCCTGAAAAAGGCTGTACGCGTAGGCTTTTACGACCATCTCTACGATAGTTGTAAATCCCGCTATCAAAATGATATAGCAGGGAATACGAACTTTATTCGGAATTATCTTTCTCATGAGCGATATCGCGATATTTGATCCGAAAAGAACAAAGGTTGTCGCAAGCCCCATTCCCACAGCGTCCGTTGCATTCGCGGATATCGCAAGAGCGGGGCATATTCCAAGTATTAAAACCAGCACAGGATTTTCTTTTATGATTCCGTTTAACAGGATCGGTAATTTTTTTTTCATTGACTCTCCTTAAAGCTGTTTACGGTAAAATTCCCTGAATTAATTGAAACGCCGCAAACGCGTCGCTTACGCCTTTTTTATACGCGTTAGATGAAATCGTAGCTCCTGAAACCGCGTTAATCCCCAAAAGATTTTTATCCTTGCCTATATACTGGCTTTCATGCGGATAGGAAAATACCGGGTCTGTCATTCCCTTAGTTTCGGTGTGAGAGAGGACCTGGGTTTTTATTATTCTTCCGTTATTGTCGATGCCGCAGATCATGTTGATTCTTCCACCGTATCCCTGCACCGACATCATAAAAATATATCCTAAGTTATTCGTCGCTCTGTATATTTCCGTTATTGTTCTTGGCAGTCCTTCTATGTGCAGCAGTTCAAATCCGTCAGCTTCAGGAATAATTTCTTTTCTTGCGGCGGCGGCGCGCTTTGCCGCGGCGTTTTCTATTACAGGATTGGTCAGCTCATTTACCAAAGCAAGCGCGCCTGACACAAAAAGACAGATCAGCGAAAGTACGACAATAGGCATTATAAAATCTCTGTTCATTTATTTTTTACGCCTCCCAGTGACTTTCTATATGATATTTTATTAATATACGGAACAAGCATATTCATAAAAAGAATCGCAAACGATACGCCTTCGGGGTAGCTTCCGAATAAACGGATTAGAACAGTAACCAGTCCGCAGCCAACGCCGAAAACCGCGCGGCCCGGCTCTGTAAGCGGGCTTGTGACATAATCTGTCGCGCAGAAAACCGCGCCTAAAAATAAACCGCCTGTTAAAAGGTGATAAACGCCAAAATCCAGCCCGCCTGTTAACGCGGTTACTATAAAAACTGTGCCGATAAAGGTAAGCGGAATGGTCGGCGTGACAACGCGCCTTATTAACAAATAAACAAAACCTATTAAAAGAGCAAGTTCGCTTGTTTCTCCTATACAACCGCCGTGTACTCCCAAAAATAAATCCCAGTTTCCCGGAAGAGAGTAGGCCTCTCCTCTGAACATATTTAATAGATGCGCTAAAGGCGTCGCTCCCGTTACTGTGTCAAAAGGCAAAACCCATGTTGTCATCGTTACGGGAAACGCAAGGAACATAACAACGCGCGCGGTTACGGCGGGGTTTGCGAAATTTTTTCCAAGTCCGCCGAAAATTTGTTTAATCAAAACAACCGCGATAAAACTCCCCGTAACAGCCTGCCAAACCGGAATTGTAACAGGAAGATTATAGGCGAGTATAACGCCTGTCAGTGCGGCGGAAAAATCATGAATTGTGTTTTTTCTTTTTAGGAGTTTCTCAAAGCCCCATTCAAAGAAAACGCATGATACAACGCAGACGCAGGTGATTAACGCCGCGCGTATGCCGAAAACCCAAACCCCGATTATTAAAGCGGGCATAAGCGCGATAATGACATCTAACATGATCCTGTTAGTCGTCAATTTATCGCGGATATGAGGAGCTGGCGATACAATTAAAACATTTTCGCTCATTATTTCGCTTCCTTTTGCGCGGCTAAAGCTTTTTCCGCGGCTTTAGCCTTTTGCGCCTGTTCATATTCCCATAAAATATTTTTGGATAAGGTTATAACCTGCGTAAGAGGCCTTTTCGCGGGGCAGATGAATGTACAGCAGGTACACTCCGCACACATATTTACCTTGAATTTTTTTAATAACTCGGGTTTTTTTAATTCGTAAGCGCTTTCTATGTAAGAAGGCATAAGTCTCATAGGACAGTTAAAAATACAGCGTCCGCATTTAATGCAGGGAGAAGGCTCAGGCAGAGACGCGTCTTTCGCGCTGAATGCAAGGATCGCGTTTGTTATTTTTAAAATAGGCATATCAATGTTAGGGATCGCGATACCCATCATCGGTCCGCCTATAGTGACTTTTTTTACGCTGTCTATCAATTTTCCTTCGGATAAAAATCCGCCTAAATATTCAAAAATATAGCGTACAGGCGTTCCGATAGGGGCGGTTACATTTACGGGGTTTTTTACCGCGGAGCCGTCCACCGTTACGCACTTTGTCACAAGCGGGACGCCTGTCTTAATATACTTAGCGAAGGTCGCGACCGTTGTGCAGTTTACGACGACGCATCCGACATCGGGAAGCCGTCCGCCTTCGGGAACTACGCGCCCCGTAACATTATAAACTAAAACTTTTCTTTCGCCCTGCGGATACAATGTCGGAAGAACCTGTACGGAAATTCCGTCTTTTCCTTCACATAACGCTTTTAATTTTTTAATCGGTTCAGGTTTGTTTTTTTCGATGCAGATAATTATATTTTTAGGTTTTAAATATTCCTTCATTAAAAGAACGCCGTCCCAGACATATTCGGTTTGATCCACCATCGTTCTTGTATCGGATGTGATATAAGGCTCGCACTCGGCGCCGTTTACAAGAATATAATCAAGCTTTACTGTATCTTTTAATGTGAGCTTAGGAGCTGTAGGATATCCCGCGCCGCCAAGACCGACAACGCCGGAATTTCTTACAGCTTCAAGAAATTCTTTTAAGCTTGTTACATTTACAGGCGCGATGCCTTCCCACGGCGTCTGATTTCCGTCTGATGCTATTGTGATTGTTACTGCTTTTTCTCCCGTAAGGCCGTCCAGCGTTTCGACGCTTTTTACAGTGCCTGAAACGCTTGCGTGCACAGGCGATGATACAAACCCTGCCGCCTCGCCGATAACCTGACCCATTTTTACATAATCGCCTGTTTTTACTACAGGGTTTGCGGGCGTTCCGGTATGCATTAACATGGGAAGTATAACTAAAGGAGGCACCGGAATGGTTTTTGGCGCGCATTTATCAGTGTTTTTATTATGCGGCGCATGGATTCTGCCGCACCGGTTTTTATAACTGTCAGGCTTACTCATCGCTTAAGGCTCTCCTTAACTTTAGTACATTATAAGGGAAAATTATTATTTGTTAAAGGGTAAGGCAAAGCAATGAATGTTATAAAATATGTAATTATTTGCTGATAAGAATAAATTTCATGCCGTAAATCCGTTAATTCGTGTTTTTCTGTTTTTGTTGACATTCAAAATTTTTCTATATAAAATGGAATATAAAAATTTAAATTTTATCAATAACAAGGAGTGAAAAATGAAACGATTTCTAAGTAACATGAAACCGTGTTTCAGGGTACAGGTAGTTTTTATACTTGTATGCGTGCTGGCTGCAGCCGGTTTATCTTCCTGTGACAGGGGCGCGGGTTCAGGTCTTTCATCCAATGTATCAGGAGAACTGACTTTGATGATGTGGTCCGGCAATGATGTTTTTTACACTGATATCGGAAGCCAGAATCTGACTCCGGACGATTTATTATCCCAGAATATTGCAGCCGCTTATGCTACCGCTAAAGAGTTCAAAAAACTTTATCCCAATGTAAAAATTAATATTTTCGCGAAATCAGGCGATCCTAACGATGACGACGGTTCATGGGAGCAGCACCGCGAGAATTTCCGCGTACAATACGGAAAAAATCCTGATATTTACGCCGCAATGGATGTAATCGGGGATATTCAAAGAGGACTGATTGCCGACCTTTCAATATTCGCAGACGATCCAATGTATAAAAGTTTCAATCCTGAAGTTATGGCGCTGATGAATGTTGACGGCCGCCAGTTTGGTCTTCCGCAGTACCTGCTTCCTTGGGGAGTTTTTATTAACAGGTCTTTAGCCGACTCGAATAATATCGACATTCCCGATCCGGACTGGACAATCGCCGAGTTTACGCGTTTTATCAGCCATTCAAGAGCGAATGAATTTTACGGTATTATGGGCGATTACGCAGTGGACGCAAACCTGATAGTAACAGGCACACAGGATTTTACATATCAGTTAATCCACCGCAGTGCCGGTCAGCCGTTTGTTAATATCAACTCGGAAGCTAATCGTAATCTTCTTCGTTATTATAACCAATGGACAACCCATGCTCTTTATCCGAACTTGGATCAGGGACGCGTTGCTACTGAATTCATGGATGAAAACTGGTGGTGGAGCTATAAGTTCTTTCTCGAAGGCAAACTTCTTACAAATACAGGCGATCCGTGGATGATGGGCGATGCCGCGCATCCTAATCCAAACCACTGGGGCGCTGTTAGAGCCGCGGACTGGGATATTTACCCGCGCCCATCTACAGATTATGTCGGCAACAATGTAGGTATCGTTCTTGATCCTTTTGTTATTCATAACTACGCGATGGATGACGGCAACCCGGCATTATCAGACGCGGAAAAAGCGAAACTTCAGCTTGCCTGGGAATTCGCGAAATTCTGGTGCGGCGACACACGCGCTTGGGAAGCGAGAGCGAATCAGATGTTCTACGATGACGGCACTTATAAATCATGCCTTAACGATTCGTTCCCGATGGTAACAGGCACCGAGTTCCAGAAGCAGATGGACATATGGTATAAACCAGATATTCATCATAGATTCAAAGACAAGAATAAGATGCCCGGTTTCCACTATGTATTGGAATTGTGGGAAAAAGGCCAGTTCTGGGATGTTTCCGATAAAGCGTACCCGTGGTTTTATGATTTTGAAGGATCAAGGCGCGCGATTGCCTATGAATGGGAAAACGCGTATAACGCGGAAGTTACAGGCGCAGAACGTTTCGCGCCTAACTGGCTCGATCAGGTGTACGCGCGTCTTCCTCAGTGGAACACCTTAATGAACCAGCGCTGGGAAAACGAGATGCGGATATTACAGGCTGCATTAACAAGGTACTACCCAAAATAAGGATTTTTATAAGACACAAGTTAGAAGGATTTTTCGGGTTCCGCGGATAACGGTTTTGCCGGTATCAGCGCGGATCCGAAAAAGTCCTTAAGGATAATATTTTTATGCTTAAATAATAAAGTTATCCGGAGACTTTGAACTCGAACCTGTGGTTCTGTGTTTCCGGGTAATTTTGTATTAAAATTTTTAAAGAGGCTTGCAGGGTGTCAAAAATAAAAGTAATTATTTTAATTACGATTGTCTGCTCGCTTACAGGAGGAATTTTATTTTTCCTGTTTGGTTCCGGCAATATAAATTTGGATCCTGTAAGCAGGGCGGAATCCGACGCCGCTTACGCTCTCTTGCGAAACTCTCTTCAAACCTCCCGTTACACTTATGTTGATTTTCTTATTGATAACAGGCCGGTTGTGAAAGCCGGAAATGAAACTAAAGCTGAAGGAAGCGTGAATATTTCAGGAAACGAAAAAGTTTCTTATATTATTAACGCTCAGGATGCGGGTTTATATTATTTTTCGCTTGACTATAATTTTTTAGAAAACACTTTTATGGATGTGACCGTTTCGTTAAAAGTAAACGGCGAAATCCAGTATTCCGAAGCTAATAATGTAATTCTTCCCGTGTTCTGGGAGGATGAATCTAAAATATATCCTGTAGATAAATACGGTGACCAGTCTATCCCGATGCAGAGGCAGGTACAGGGCCCCCATAATGTTTCGCTTTTTGATACAAGCTACACTTCGGATTTGCCTTTAAACTTTCTGCTTAATCAGGGAGAAAATGTAATAGAAATAACAAACGAAACATCGCAGAATATCTGGTTAGGTGATTTATCGGCTTTTTCATACAGGGAACCTTCTCCTTACAGAGTTCCGCAGGGAAGCATTGTTCAGGATTATATCACATTAAACGCCGTAAGTTATGTGAAAAAAAATTCACCTCACGTATCAAATGCATCAAATTCAATTCCTCATATTACCCCATATGATCCTGTTACAAGAAAAATTAACACGATAAACTTTACAAGGGCAGGCAATGAAGTTTTTTATGATGTCGCGGTTGTGAATGACGGTTATTACGCGGTCACTTTTCATTCAAGGTCTGCATCCGAAGATTTCGCTTCTTTTATAACAGTCAGAGTCAACGGGGAAATTCCTTTTGCGGAGGCCGCTTCTTATCCTCTGTCTCCCAATATGAATGTTTGGCGCAATCAAACAATGGAAGACGCTCAGGGAAACCCTTATCTTTTTTATTTATCGAAGGGCAATAATGTAATATCTTTTAAAACCGAAATTTCACCTATCGCGCGCCAGCTTAGAGGTCTCCGCCTTTTGATTGATCACATTAACCAGTTCGCGATAGAAGTCAGAAAAGTTACAGGCAAGGATATAGACAGAAACCGTACATGGCGTTTAACGCATTTTATTCCTGAGACTAAAGCGTATCTTGACGCTTATGATACTATTTTCCGAGACATTATTTACGAGCTGTCGCAGTACAGCCCTAAAGGCGTCAGATCGTCCGTTGTTTCGCCGATGGTGCAGGCTCTGGCTTTTTTGGAACGCCTGCGCGAAAAACCTGATGAACTTCCGCTTTACGCAAAAAGTTTGAGCGGGCATGATTCCTCGCGCGGCGCTGTTTACAGCGTTGTGCAAAGCGCGTCGGTTTTACAGCAGGCAGGCGTCGCCCTTGATGCATTATATGTAATCGGCATAACGCTTAATTCGGTATATCTTGGAACAACCGATAATCTGCCGCGCGAAAGAGCCGGTTTTTTTACCGTGCTTGCGGACGGATTACAAAAATTATGGAACAGCTATACATCGGATAAATTTACCGTACGCAATGAAGAGGATGCGCTTAACGTTTGGTACGCGGCCTCCTATATGCAGGTTGATCTTCTTCAAAGACTTATCGATACGCGCTTTACGCCCGTTACGGGAATTAAAGTTAATCTTTCTGTTATGCCGGATGCTAATAAACTTATTATGGCGCGCGCCGCCGGAACTAATCCCGATGTCGCGATGGGGCTTGGCTCGTGGATGCCGTTTGATCTGGCTTTACGCAACGCGCTTCATGACTTTACCAAATTTGATGATTTCTGGCAGATCATGGGCGGTTATGTTCCGGGTTCTTTAACAAGTTATGTTTTAAACGAAGGAGTGTTCGCAGTTCCCGAGACTATCACATTTGCTGCAACTGTTTACCGCGAAGATATTTTAGGCCAGCTTAATATTCCTGTTCCGGATACATGGGACGATGTTGCGCAGATGATGTCAGAGCTTCAGCGTTTTGACATGAGTTTTTACATGCCGATCGCTTCAGGTATAGGTTATAAATGGTTTTATCAAACCTCGCCTTTAATTTATCAGTATAACGGCGATTTATACAGAAGCGACGGCCTTGGAACCGCGATTAATGAACCTAATGCGGTAAGAGCGCTGACATTTTTAGGCGATTTATTTTCAACTTACGCTCTTTCAGAACAGGTTCCTGTATTTTTTAATTCATTCCGTTTCGCGCAGACTCCTGTCGGAATTATCGACGCGGAAACATACATCCTGCTTACTCACGGCGCGCCTGAACTTTTAGGGCAGTGGAGTCTCGCTCCGTTTCCGGGAACATTACAGTCAGACGGAAGCGTTTCAAGATGGTTTATCGGCAACGGCACGGGTTCCGTTATTTTTGAAAACACAAAACAGGCTGAGAACTGCTGGAAATTTTTAAAATGGTTTATAAGCGAAGAAACTCAGGTAAACTTCGCCTTCTCCCTTTATTCAAATTACAGAATCCTTCATATGTCATCTAACGTTAACGCCCTTAGAAATCTTCCGATAGAGGATAAGGATTTACGCGTAGTGCTTGATTCAATTAAATGGCTGCGCGACGTGCCGCGCACCCCGGGGCAGTATCTGCTTGAAAGAAGCCTTTCCGATATCTGGATTACGATGGTGTTTGACGGAACTCCCGCGAGGATCGCGATTGATGAAAAAGTTATTGATATACAGCGCGAGTTCAGAAAGAAGATGACTGAGTTCGGTTTTTTAAACACGCAGGGAGAACTTTTAAAGCCTTACGTGGTTCATGAGATCGGATGGATTTTGGAGCGGATAGATAACGCAAGGGAAGGGCGCCAGTATGCCCGGTAAAAATCCAATGCTGTTAAAACGAAATATTTTAATAAGAAAAGGTTCGATAACGGCGATGGACGGACTTCACGCGTTTGCGCTGCTTCTTCCTTACGGACTTTTATTTTCTGTTTTTATTGCAATACCGATTGCTGTCGCTATTTACCTGTCTTTTACCTATTTTGATTTGGTGCAGTCGCCGACATTCGCAGGCCTTTATAATTATATCGCGCTCCTTACTCAGGATACTATTTTCTTCCAGAAAGTTTTGCCTAACACTATTTATTTCGCTTTGATTGTAGGCCCGGGCGGTTATGTGATTTCCTTTATCATGGCATGGATGCTCGCGCAGATTCAGCCGGTTCCGCGCACAATACTCGCTCTCCTTTTATATATGCCCTCCCTTGCAGGGGGAGTATTTATAAGCGTAGTGTGGCGCACAATTTTTTCGGGTAACCAGTCAGGTTATATTAACGCGGTTTTACTCAGGTGGAACCTGATAGAGACTCCGGTACAGTTTTTGCTGTCGCCTGATTATTTATTAAGCGTTATGATAATTGTTTCGCTGTGGAGCGCGATGGGAATCGGTTTTTTGGCGATGCTTGCGGGCATTTTAAATATTAACGAAGAGCTTTACGAAGCCGCTTACATCGACGGACTTAAAAACCGCTTTCAGGAAATCATTTACATTACCATTCCTTCCATGAAGCCGCAGATGCTTTTCGGCGCTGTAATGGCCATTGTAGGAGCGTTTAATAACGGCGCTATCGGTGTCGCGCTTTCGGGGGTAAACCCGACGCCTGATTATTCGGGGCAGCTTATAACAAACCATATCGATGATTACGGTTTCCTTCGTTATGAGATGGGATACGCCGCGGCGGTTTCTGTCGCGCTTTTATGCATGGTGTGGGTATTCTCAAAAATCGCATACACATTTTTCGGGGAGAGGGATTAATATGGCCGGCTTTCAGGGAATGAAAATAAACCCCACTAAATTTCACATATCGCAGCTTAAGTTCTATCTTGTTATTCTGCCTGTAGCTTTATTTATGACGCTGCCGATTATCTACATTTTAAATCAGGCTTTTAAACCGTTAGATGAACTTTTCCGTTTTCCTCCGACTTTTATCGCGGAACGCCCTACTTTGCAGAATTTCAGAATGATTTTTGATTTAACATCAGGCACAGGAATTCCGATGTCGAGGTTTCTTGTGAACACTATAATTGTAACTGTTTTTACGGTAGGTCTTTCGATTCTGATAACCGCGATGGCGGCTTACGCTTTATCTAAAAAGAAATTCCGCTTAAAAAACTGGATATTTAAATTAAATCAGGCTGCGCTTATGTTCGTGCCGGCCGCTGTGGCGATTCCGCGTTATCTGATAATTGTAAACGCCGGGCTTAACAATAATTTTCTTGTGCATATACTGCCGTTACTTGCAATGCCTGTGTGCCTTTTCCTTGTCAAGCAGTTTGTGGATCAGGTGCCCGACTCGCTTATCGAGTCCGCGCGTCTTGACGGTGCGGGAGAAATTACAGTGATGTTTAGAATTGTGTTTCCTTTAATAAGACCGGCTCTTGCGACAGTTGGAATTCTCTGTTTCCAGATTGTATGGGGCGCAACGGAGGCTTCCAATTTTTATCTTGTTGATGACACATTAAAATCTTTTTCATTTTATATAACGAATATCGCTACATTAAACACTCCTGCTATGGCGGGAGTTCAGGCGGCGGCTTCTTTAATAATGTTTCTGCCTAATCTGATTATTTTTATCGCGATGCAGTCGAGAGTTATGAATACAATGAGCCATTCAGGAATTAAGTAAAAGGAGATAAAAGAGCGGATTAATATGAAAAAATTTAAAGTTTTACTATTATTTATTCCGCTTTTTATTCCCCTTTATGTTTACGCGCAGCAGTCAACTATTATAAATTTCGCGGAAAACAGAAAAGGCTGGTTTGTTCCTACTCAGGACGGATACCTTCCTGATCGCACTATAACAACGCTTAATTTATCAAAGCCTGAGAATATCGGTTTTGGAAAAAACGACGTGCTTTATATCGCCGACACCGGCAACAGAAGGATTGTCCTTTTTGATACCAATACAGGAAATGTCGTAAACGAAATTCAATATGAAGGTTTCAGATCGCCGCGCGGCGTATTTGTAACAGAAGATGATATTTTATACGTAGCCGATTCAAACGCGGGTGCTGTTTTTATTTTTAACGCTGAAGGTGAATGTATAAGATCGGTGCACGCGCCTCATTCTATGGCGTTTGGTGACACGCAATTTTCGCCTTACAGGATCGGAGTTGATCCAAGAGGCAGCATGTATATTATAGGAGAGGGCGTATACTCAGGCATCATTCATCTTTCTAACGAAGGAGAATTTTTAGGTTTCTTTTCTTCAAATAAAACGACATTAACCTTAGTTCAATTTTTGCAGGATACATTTTTTACGGACAGGCAGAGGGAAGGACTGCAGGACAGGCTTCCTTTAACTTTTTCAAATGTGTTTGTAGACCCTAAAGGCATTGTATATTCTGTTTCTATGGGGCGCGATGTCGCGATGGAAGGGCAGGCGTTAAAAAAACACGACATGGCAGGCCGTAATATGCTTGAAACATGGACGACATTCTCGCTTACCGATGTTACAGTAGACAGGTTCGGAAATATATTTACTACGTCAACTAACGGATGGATACAGGTAAACGCTAATGACGGGGAAGAGATTTTCTTTTTCGGCGCAGGCCATTTAAGCACGGAAGACATCGCGGGCTGGTACAGCAATCTTGTATCCATCGCTGTTTCATCGCAGGGGCATATCTGGACGCTTGACAGCGAAAAAGCTTTTTTGCAAAGTTATACGCCGACAGAATATACACAGTCAATTTACAGGGCGCAGCGCTATTTTAACGAAGGCCATTACGCAGACGCGGAAAGGGAATGGCAGAATGTTCTCAGGTTTAACCAGATGTCTGTTCTTGCGCATAACGGTCTTGGAAAAGCCCATTTGTATCAGGAAGAATATGAAAAAGCAAGGTATGAGTTTAACGTAGCGGGTAACAGGGAGTTTTACAGTCAGGCGTTCTGGGAAACAAGAAATAACTGGCTATTAAATAATATCTCTTATATATTAATAGCTTTAGTTGTGCTCTTTGGGGGTTTGTTTATTTTTAACAGGATACCCCAAGGGAAAAAAGTAAAAGCGTTTTTATCGGGATGCAGAGATAAAATTATGAGTTCTAAATTATTTAATACAACGCTTTTTTCATTCTCTGTCGCGCGCCATCCTATGGACAATTTTCAGTACATGAAATATAAGCAAAAAGGCTCTCTTGCAGGGGCAGCCGTAAATTTCGCTTTCTTCTTCGCCGCTTTTCTTATTTACCAGACATCCAAGGGTTTTATAGTTCAGTTAGTTGAAATTGAGGATATGGACTTTAATGTGATAATCGGCGGATTTTTCGGCATTTATATTTTATTTGTTATCTGCAACTACCTTGTAACGTCTATTAATGACGGCGAAGGAAATATTTTTGATATCTTTAAACTGGCGTCTTATTCCATGCTGCCTGTTTCAATAACGCTTTTATCTATTACTCTCCTGTCGCATGTAATTACAGATAACGAAAGATTTTTATTGGGTATTATGATGTTCTCAGGCGTTGCGTGGACAGCCTCTCTCTTGTGGCTTGGGCTTCAGGAAGTTCATAATTACAGTTTCTCCGATACATTAAAAAGCCTTGTGATAACAATTTTATTCATGTTAATTGCGCTGATTATCTTGTTTAATATGACAATTTTATTTGATCAGTTTATTCAGTTTATAGAAGCTATAGTAAGGGAGGCATATGCGAATATCACGAACATGTATTAAAATTGTCATTTCCTCATTTGCTGTAATACTTGTTTTTTCTTTCAGCGCTTTTGCGCTTGATAATTATTTTCCGACAAACAGGGATACGCGCCTGCCGCCTTTAGCCGCAGTATTTGATGTAATCAATACAGACGGTTATGAATATTTAACTCAGGCAGGTGATCTTGTTTATTATTACCGCTCCGATCGCAATATCATAATGGTGGAAAATACAATAACAGGCCATATATGGAAGACAGGACTTGACGCTCCATTCGGCCAGGATTTAGACCGCGCCCTCGATGCCGCGGATACAATCGAAGAAAAAATCGCCGTCGCGGAACCGCGGGAAGTGCGCCTTAACGCTACATATGTCGCGATCGCAAATTCTCTTCTTACAGTTGAATTTTATGACAGCTCTTTTAATATAAGTTATTCATCTTCGGCGGCAAGACAGGGAGCAAGGTCTGAACTTGTAAAATTATCAGATAGTCATTACAGGCTTGACGCCCGCTTTACGACAATGGATTTGCTTATCAGGCTTCATATTCACCTAACAGACAAAGGGATTAATTACCGTATTTATGATAACGAGATCGAAGGAGATGGCGCTTCACGTATGGCTGCGGTAATTATAACGCCTTTTATGGGAGCGGCGGGAGGAGTGCGCCAGTATTTTGATCCTTTAACAGAACAGTACGGAGGAGATGTTGATATACCGATGACGCCCGGTTATGCTTTTGTTCCCGACGGAAGCGGAGCTTTAATCCGGTATAATGATAACGCTGTAAGTATTAATCGTTATACAGGGCTTGTATACGGAAACAACCCCGCGGAGTCAATGTTCTACTACGATAACACAGTTTACGCGGTAAAAAAGAAAGAGCCTTTAATGCCTGTATTCGGAGTCGCGATAGGAAATAATCAAGCTGGTTTTGTCGCTTGGGCTGACGACGGCGCAGAACACATGGAAATAATAATGTCGCCTAAGGGTAATATGACAAACTACAATTATATTTTCCCGCGCTTTGTCTATAACAGGCAGATACATCAGGTTTATAACCGCAAAGGCGAGGGATACTTCCGCCTATATCCCGAACGAAACCGTTATGATATTTCCATGGAATACCGCTTCCTTGACAATGAAAACGCCAATTATGTAGGAATGGCTTTAGAGTACAGAAGTCATTTAATCGAAAACGGAACGTTAATCGAAAGCAGAGTGCGCCCTGACGGTATTATTCCCCTGCGCGCGGACTTTATAATGAGTGATGTTAAAAAAAGCATTATCGGACATTCGAATGTCGTAACGGCAAGCGCGAAGGAAGTAGGCGTTATTATCCGCGATATGCTTGAAAACGGAATAGGTTCTGTTAACGGAGGGCTTTTAGGTTTCCAGAACGGGGGGATTACAACAGGAAAGCCCTGGGCGTTAAATTTTTCAAAGGTAATCGGAACAAGAAATGATTTTAAAAAATTGTTCGAAGACGCTTCTTCCCTCGGCGTTGATCTTTCTTTTTATCAGGATTACTCAACAATCAACAGAATTCAGATGAACCTTCCGCGTAATCAGGCGTATCATATAAACCGCTGGGGAATTAGAGCTTTTGACAATTTGGATTTTTTCCTTCCTGTTCAGGAAATATCTTTTGCCCGTCCTCAAAGAAGCGCTCAGTGGTTTACTCAGCAAACTCTGCGCGCAAGGGCTGTAGGCGCGCCTTCCGTTACAGCGGATGGAATCACCAACCGCCTTATAAGCCACTGGGGGCGAAATGATGCAATTACAACATCGCAGGCGATTGAGTTATATGAAAAGACATTTTCAGAAAGTCCGCTGCCGATTAACGCAAGAACGCCGAACCAGTACCTGTGGAAATACACGCATCGTTTTTTGGAAACTCCTGTTTTATCAACTCAGTATATTTTGCAGACAGACACTGTTCCTTTTTTACAGCTTGTGCTTAACGGTACAATGGAAATGTACGCGCCTTACGCGAATTTTTCGTTTTATACCCGGCGCGATATTTTAAGAATGATCGATTACAATGTTTATCCTTCGTTTGCCTTAACGTATAAGCCCGCCTATCTTCTTTCAAGCACGAACTCGCTTCATTTTTTCTCGACAGAGTACGATGTATACAGGGATATTATAAAAAATGTTTATACAAGCGTTTCTGATATTTTATCGCAGGTAAAAGGGAGACAGTGGCTTAATAGAACAGTTTTAGCGGAAGGAGTGGTTTTAAATCAGTACAGCGGAAATTATAGTATAATAATTAATTATACTGGTTTTACATTCTCCGCTAACGGTATCTCTGTTAACGCCGAATCGGCTTTGCTTTTCCGTGACAGGGAGATCCAATGAAAAAAAATAAAATTAAGAAACTAAGCGATTTTGACAAGAGGCAGGGATTTTTAGGATACATGTTCCTGCTTCCCTGGCTTATCGGTTTTTTTATTTTTACCGTATGGCCTTTTGTGTATACGATTTTTTTAAGTTTTCATGAAGTGCGCCTGACAATTCAAGGGTGGGAAACGACATTTACAGCCTTTGATAATTATAACCTCGCGTTTTTGCGTAACGTTGAATTTGTACCGGCTTTATTAGCGTTTCTTACAATGGAGCTTACTTACGCGCCTGTCATTACAGTCATTGCTTTTATTTTGGCTTTGCTTTTAAACCAAAACATTAAATTCCGCGCGGGTTTCAGGGCGCTTTTCTTTCTGCCTGTAATTGTAATGAGCGGTCCTGTTATGTATCAGCTGATGGATTCAGGCAGCATGACATTCGCCGGCATCGAAGATATGATCCTGTTTCAAATGGTAGCGATGTATTCTCCGGCTCTGGCTGAGGTTATGATTCTGTTATTCGAAAATTATTCGATGGTGCTGTGGTTTACAGGAATTCCAATCATACTTTTTATCAGCGCTCTTCAAAAGATTGATTCAAGCATGCTGGAAGCCGCGCGCATTGATTCTGCGAATTCTTGGCAGATACTCTGGAAGATTATCATGCCGATAATAAGGCCTATCGCGATGGTATCGATTATATTAACAATTGTGCAGCTTGGAACATACTCCATAAATCCTGTTCTGCCTTTAGTGCAGAACGCAATTTACGCTACAACCGCGGGGCTGGGGCTTGCGAGCGCTTACGCGTGGATTTATACAGTCGCGGCTCTTGCCTTAATGGGAATCGCTTTCGCTCTTTTAAAAAGTCCAAAAGAAGATACCGAAAAAGAATGGAAGAGAGCGGCAAAAAAAAGAAACGCGTAACGGAGAAATTATGAAAAATAAATTAAAGCAATCTTTGCAAAAAATTAAAACAATTAATTTTAAAAATATTTTTATATATATCGCATTAATTCTAATAAGCTATCAATTTTTATATCCGCTTTTAAGGATGCTCATGACATCCCTTATGAGTCAGGAAGATATAATAAACCCCACTGTTAACTGGCTTCCGAAAAGCGGATCATTTGGCAATATGCGCACGGCTGTACGCGTACTTGAGCTTCAGACAACGCTTGTTAACTCAATTTTATTTTCAGGCCTTTTAGCGGTCTGCCAGACTTTAGTCTCGGCAATGACAGGTTACGCGTTTGCGCGTTACAAATTTAAATTTAAAAATTTCTGGTTCATTATGGTTATTCTCACATTTATTCTGCCGACGCCGATTATGCTGATTCCGCGCACAATGATGGCTGTCTCTATGAGGGAAATATTCGGAATTCAAATGATAGGAACAGTCTTCCCTCAGATGATGATGTCCTTAACAGGGCAGGGGATATACTCAGCGATTTTGATTTTAATTTTTTATCACTTTTTCAGATTAATTCCGCGTGCGTTAGATGAAGCTGCCGCGATTGACGGAGCAAGCCCTGTTCAGACATTTTATCATGTTATTTTAAAGTTAAGCTTAAGCACGATATTGGTTGTTTTTCTTTTTTCGTTTGTATGGAATTGGAATGAAACATATATTACAAATACGTTTATAAGAGGACAAATACAGCTGCTTCCTCCGCGCCTCGCGATTTTTGACAGTATTTTTGAGCAGTACGCGTCTGTAAGCGGGGGGTCGTCGATGAATCTGGAACAGCAGCGCATAAATGAAGCTTATAAAATGTCAGGCACTTTAATTTCGATAATACCGCTTTTTATTTTATATCTTGTGGTACAGCGGAAATTAATTAAAGGAATCGAAAGCGCCGGTATTACAGGTGAATAAAAATTATTTAAAAATAGAATTTCGCAAAGACACGAAGGCGAAAAGTTGTTATTCGATTTTTTATATTTTAATATTGGCGGTTGTATTTGTGATGTCATGTAGTGAAAAACAAGTTTATTCAAACGGAACGCTATATGTCGACTCAGATGGTTTCTTGCGCGATGGCAGCGGAAATGAAATAGTCCTTCGCGGTTTAAATTTAGGCGGATGGATGATTCAGGAATCGTGGATGTGTCCTGTTACAGGCCATGACAGGGGATGGGCTAACCTTGACACAATTAACGCGATGGAAGACAAGGGCTTTACAAAAGAGCAGATACAAGAATTATTTGACACATATCAGGATAACTGGATAACAGAAGATGATTTTGATTTTTTCTCAAAAGCGGGCGTTAACAGTATCCGCCTTCCGTTCTGGTACAGGAATTTTATGTCGGATGATAAAGGCGCATGGATCAATAATGACGACGGGAGTAAAACAGAAACCGTTAACCCCGGCTTTAAAAGATTGGACTGGGCTGTTTCAACGGCGAAAGAAAGGGGCATATACATAATTCTTGACCTTCACGGAGCTGTCGGCGGACAGTCGATGGATCACTGCTGCGGCACTCTTCATAAAAATGAACTATATACAAATCCTGAATATGAACAGGCGACTGTCGATTTATGGCTTGCGATTGTTAAACGCTATAAAAACGAGAATTGCGTGGCGGCTTACGATCTCTTAAATGAGCCGCAGAATAACGGAGGTTATGAAGGCGAAAACTCATGGGCTCCCGGATCTGTCAGGGCAGTTTATGAGACTGTGCGCGTTTACGATCGCCTATACCGGGAAATAAGGGATATTGATTCCGATACAATTATCATTATGGAAGCGATATGGGAGATGAATCTTCCAGATCCCATGTATGTGCATGCAGGGCCCTTGGATATTAACGAACGGTTCAGCGGGAAAAGGACGGCGTGGGATAAGAATATAATGTATTCGATGCATTTATACGATCATTCACGCAACATGATTTCACGCAGAGTAAACGAGCTTATAAGCGCGCGTTCAAAATGGAAAGTCGCAGTCCATGTCGGAGAGTTTAATAACGACAATGAAGGACATCAGGCCTTTGCGTATTCACAATATAATAATCATAAAATTAACTGGAATATGTGGACATATAAAATAGCAGGCGCGAATATGGGTAACTGGTCTCTTTATCAGGCAGGCAGAAAATCAAAAGCTGATCCTGTAAATGACAGCTTTGAAACAATCAAACAAAAATGGGGAGATACTCTAAGGACATTTTCACCCGGTACAAATACTCCCGCGAATGGTTACGCGCAAACCGGAATGTTAAAATATTTTCAGGATGCGCTGAGTTACCGTAATTGATTTAATAATCCGGTAAATTGCCTAAAACGCAGCAATTCTCTATGTATATGCACGATTTCTATATATTCATACAGTAAAAAAAAGGATATAATTATAAAGTAATATTATATGCTTAAGGATTTAAATATGAAAAAAACAGAATCTTTAATTAAGAAAGGCAAACAACTATTAAAAAAAGGCGATAATGACGGAGCTATTTCCGCTTTTACTTCCGCTCTTTCTCATGTTACAGATTGGGACATCTATGTAGACAGGGGCATAGCATATAAAAACAAAAAAGATTATGACAGCGCAATTGCCGATTTTAAAAAGGCTCTCTCTATTTTAGACGAAGATTCTTTTTTTATCTATACATTGCTGTCAGCCTCATACCGTGAAAAAGGCGAATATGATACTTCAATAGAATATTGCAATAAAGGCATTGAAACATATGAACTGATAGACGCGGATACTTATGAAAATGCTATGGCGTTTGCATATAACGATCTTGCCCTAACCTATTTGGCAAAAAATGACAGGAAACAGTCTGTTGTCTTTTTTAAACAATCCGCTGATAACGGAGGAAAGGAAGCGTTAGAAAAGCTGAATGAATTAGGCGTTAAATATAAACCTAATCATTTTGTCCGTAAAGAACAATACGGCGCGTCATCAGTGCATTTTGATTAATAGAGTTAAAAATGACACAATTACAATAGAAATGAATTAAACTATATAAAAATGTAATGCAGATAAAGATAAATAATAGATGAATATATACAAGCAGGTTAATTGACATTTAACTAATTCTTATATAATATGTTATTATGAAAATAAATAAATTATATGAAACCGTGAAAGACACTGACAGCCGTATCCGCCCTCTTCCCGACGAAGACAGAATTCAAAAAGATAAAAGGGATCTTGCCTGCGTTATCAAAATTGATCCGTCACGCGAGTACCAAAGCTTTGACGGTTTCGGCGGAGCGCTGACTGAGTCGTCTGGTTACGCGCTTTCGCTTCTTCCTTCAGAAAAAAGAAAAGAAGCCATCGACGCGTATTATTCAGCAGAAAAAGGAATCGGTTACAGTCTTGCGAGAACTCATTTAAACTCAAGCGATTTCTCCCTTGGAAACTGGGCGTGTGTCGAGAAACAGGATGAAACTTTAGCTTCATTCTCGATGGAACGCACCGACAAATATATAACCCCTCTTATAAAAGATGTAAAGGAAACAGCCGCAGACGGAAATTTTAAACTTTTAATTTCTCCGTGGTCGCCTCCTGCGTGGATGAAAGATAACAACGATATGAACCACGGCGGAAAATTGCTTAAAAAATATTATCCCCTTTGGGCGAAATACTTTGTGCGCTTTATCGAAGAACTTAATAAAAGAGGAATAGATACATGGGCGGTTTCTGTTCAGAATGAGCCTGCGGCAAAACAGGTTTGGGATTCCTGTTTATACACAGCGGAGGAAGAAGCTGAGTTCGCAGTTGATCATTTAGGCCCTGAACTTGAAAAATCTTCTTCATCAAGAAATAATAAAATAAAAATATTTGTCTGGGATCATAACCGCGACTTGTTATGGGAAAGATTTTCAGCCTCAATGGCGTATAAAGGCGCGGATAAATATATTGACGGCGCGGCGTTTCACTGGTATTCAGGCGATCAATATGAAAATCTAAAAAAAGTGTCAGAAGCTTTTCCCTCAAAATCGTTTGTATTTACCGAAGGCTGCATTGAAGGCGGCCCGCGTCCCGGCGCATGGTTCTCAGGCGAACGTTACGCGCATAATATTATTAACGATTTAAACTCAGGATGCACCGCATGGATTGACTGGAATATCGCCCTCGATATGGAAGGCGGCCCGAATCATGTAGGTAACTTCTGCGACGCGCCTATTTTAGTTGATACAAAAAAAGGCGGCGTTTATTACATGAGTTCCTTTTATTACATCGGGCATTTCAGCAAATTTATAAGGCCGCAGGCGAAGAGAGTAGACATAAAAATTAACGCGTTCAGAACCCCTGCCACGGCGGACGGAATGCTCGGAAACATGATGGAGTGCTGCGCGTTTAAAAACAAAGACGGCTCTGTCGCATTTGTTTTAATGAACCGCACCGAGGCCGATATTATTTACCTGCTTAACGATGATACTGTTGTAAAATGTCCGCCGCGGGGAATTCAAACATTGATGTTAAATATTTAAAACAAATTTAATTAAAAGGAATTAAATTCACAGGAAATATAAATTCTTCGTCATCAGGCTGAACGCTTCTATTGTCAGGCGAATGAGGCGAAGCTGTTCCGCTGTTATACGAAACAAGATATTCACGGCGGGCGTTTTGTCCGCCTGTTCCGGCTCTAACCCCTTGTCCCGCGCCGTTTACAATGCTCCTGATACCGGTTGGCAATCCTGAACCTCCTGAGAGATCGACGATGCACGCATGCAGGACAGTTACGCCCGGTTTATCAGGAACTTCAACCGCGTTATCAATGAATATGGATTCTGATTTATTTCTTGAAGGGCCTGTGTGAATAAAAACAGCGTATATTCCAAGTCCTGAAGCAAAATGATTTTCTACATTATTAGCGACTTTATAAGAGGCAAAACCGTCTGTAGTTCCGTTATGCGATCTGTAGACAGCCTGATTTAAAGGATCATAAGGGGTTTCGCTTTGATAAAAATACATTCTGCCATAATCGCCTGTCCAGATTGTCTGGTATTCATGAAAGTGTTCAACAAATAAACCGTAAATTGTTACTCTGTCTCCTGTTACCACAAGTCCGTTTTTAGTTGTGTTTTTATCCCACCCGACTCCTTGGCCGTGATCGGCTCTCCATATCCAGAAGTGATCTCCTATTACATCATTTGAATTAATAATAAAAGAGATATCAGTATTTACGCTGTCATTTTTTCCTCCGCCTACACGGATAAAAATGTCAGATAACAGAGTAGGAGCATTCGAATGATCGTTATCCGCATCCGTTTCTCCCGCGCAGATAAGATACGTTGAGCTGTAAGCTGCGTCTAACACAAGTCCTGCGACAGTCACATCCGAGACATCATGTATAAAAACCGCGCCGTATGCGTTTTCTTTAGAAGGTAAAAGAGTAGCTAATCCTGTTCCAAGGACAACGGTTCCGGCTTTTTTTATCTGAATAGGCTCTTTTAATTCATATCTTCCCGGAGTGAAAAAAATATGCCTGCCTTTGTCCAGAGCCGCATTGATGGTATCGGAGGTATCAATCCCTTCTATCGCGATATGAAAATCATTTTCAATATCAAGCGAATAACCATCTCCTATATAATCGTCAGTCCAGGAAACGCCTATAGCTTCTTTTCTTAACGCTGGAACAAAAACTTTGTATCTTCCGTCATCATAATATAAAAATGGTTTTTCGCGGATTAAAGGCGTTGTTTCGATCTTTGTCGCGCTGCCGCCTGAATCCCAATTATTCTCCGTTATTTTTCCTGTCGCGCCCTGCACAAATTTATTCCAGTTAATTCCGAATAATTCTTCTTCGTGATGACTGTTTCTTGAATACCACTGCTGCTGCGGCCAGGAGCCTGAGCTGTGCGCGAAGTAACTGTCGCCTGAATATCCGCCTGACGCCCAACCGTTATGCCAATCGAAGACCGCCTGAACGCTTATCTTCATACGGCGGAGAGGAGCGGCCTGTGATACGCCCCAGCGGAACATTCCGCCCGCGATTTCGAAATTTTCAATCGAGCGCCAGAATGTGCATGTCGCATTGTTATTCGAAAGATGCGGAGGAGTATTAATTGAACCAAAAAGTTTTGTGTCCGCAGGCACTTTTCCAAGGCCTCCTGCGTGAGTGTAAAAACCGATTTTAAACTGGTTAAAACCTTTATACTCGCCGGGTTTAAAATAAAGCGCGTACCTTTTGTGCGAAAACTCTGCTCTTCTTCCGCCTGCTTCTCCTAGACTTCCGAACATTTCATTATCGTGAATAGAATTTATTTCTTCTTCTATGCGCGTTATGTTATCATATTTGATATCATAAAATTTCATATTTTTACCGAATAATTTTAATTCAAAAGAAATTAAAATATCTTTTATATTTTTATCGCTGTTTCTTGCGGATACAAGATAATAATTTTCGTATTTTATAGGATTTGGCTTAGTATCAGTGTATTCTGTTTTTGTAACAGTTTTTAAAAATGTATATTCGCCCAGGCGGCTTCCCGCGCGGAAGATATCATAAGAAGAAGCTCCTTCAATGACGTTCCATGATAAATCAATTGAATTATTATTTTCTGATATATTAAATATCAGCGGATCTTGTAAAACAGAGTACATAACAGGATCGATTGTTTTTTTATCGCAGGATGTAAAAACCATACTGGTTAATAAAGAAATTGCAATCATAAAAAAAATATTCACCCCCAGTAAAAATGTTAAATATTTTTTCATTTATTTTCCTTAAAAAAGATTCACTTCTATTTCTAAAACATTACCCTCTCTTATATCGTATGCGTCTTTTCCTTTAATAAATGTTTCTTTTATTTCTTTTGTAGAGCCGTTTTTATATGTTAAATGGTAAGATTTAATTTCTGCCGCGTTTTGGCCGTAAGTATCTTTCCTTGAATCGTTGTGATAAATAACTTTACAGTTTCCAAAAAGGTTAAAAGAAAATATGTTAGCTTCTGTAAAGAAGTCCGATTTTATACACGGCTTTAGCTCAAAACAAAGTTCATTATCCAGTAAATAAAAGGGTTTTAAGCCGCTTGTTATCGCAATCCACATTGAAATAAACTCAGCCGTTGCGCCTGAAAGCCGCGCGACAAAACCCTGCCCGTGAATCGCTTCTTCCGGGTGAGCGGAACTTGCGAGGAATGAAGAGTTTTCGAAAATGCTGCGTCCGTACATTGCAGGGTCAAGAAAGGGAATAAGCGCGGTTTTCGCGATTGAATAAAACTCATCGGCCATACCGTTTCTAAGAAGCTCTAAAAGGTATTTATATTCCATATGAAGCCAGATTGATTCGTTTTCAAGCCATCCCGGCGTGAAGACTGTAATTCTTCCGATACCTTCCGCGCCGGATACGGGAGAGTTTAATTTAAACATTTTTAATTTTTGATCATACAATGCGCTTTTAAGCATATCATTATGAAAGTTATGTGCAACGATCTTTTCAGGACAGAGCCTGAGATAATGAACAGGACCTTCTAAAAAGAGCGGAAGGTCTTTCCTTTTAAAAGATTTAATAATTAACGGAGTGATTTTTTCTCCCATCATTGCCTGCATCGCTTCTGTCGCTCCGGCTTGATTATCGCCAGAAGGCGGCTTTGTACGCGCTTTCGCCTGAGGGGATAATTTTTCATAGGCGTTTTCGTCAAGTTCATAAGAATCCGGAATAAAGGCAAAACATGTCGGGATAACGCCGTCTTCTGAAAGTTTCTCTATTTTTTTTCTGCAATCTAAAAGTTTATTTTCAAAACATAATAAAATTTCCTGAATTTGTTTTACAGAGAAAATTTCTTCGCCGCCTGAAATTCCAAGGCGGGTTTTTTCGCGGAATGATTCTTTTTCATTGTGGGTTTTATCCCAGAAACCAAAATCGTCTTTTGATTCATTTGTAATTTTAAAAAGCTCTTTTAAAAATTGCGCTGCCTCGGCAAAGAGAGTTATTTTATTATCGGGTGAAATGTCAGATAACACTTGTTTCAGGAATGATACAAGACGCAAAAGCTCAAGGCTTTCCGCGCTGGATGAGCCGAATAACCCGGGAAGGCCGTTTAGCGCGTCGCACCAGTTTGGCTTATCGCTTTCCATTTCTATGCCAAGCCCTTCCGGGTCAAGAGATGAAAATTTATTAGCGGTTAAACATAACAGTTTTCCTAATAGACTGGTAAAGTAAATTTCTCCATGCCCGAAGGAAGTTCTTACCGTATTAAGATTATTTTCTCGCATTTGTAATAGAGCGGCCTTTTCAGGATCAACTCTTACGGCTCTTATCTGCGAAGGCTTTCCCCGGAACTGCGCATATTTAACGCACCGAGGCTCAACAAAATAGACATCATCGTAATATGTATAATCTTTTCTTCCAATTAAAAGCTTTTCTAAATGATCAGGGAAAACCGAAAGATAATTCTCGATTAAATCTATATTATAGTGCCAGTGATCAGACCAGTAACCTTCGCCGTGAACAGAATGACTGATTTTTTTCGCGTTTAAAAAAAGCGAATCTAATAAAGCGGTTCTGTCAGAGAGTTCGATATCATTATCTTCGATAAAATTAAAAAGACCGCCGATAGTAATTGGATTATTTATGAACTGTGCAAGTTTTTCTTTTAAATCTTTGTTTACTTCTTTTTTTACGTTATGCGAAAAATCATCTAAAAATTTATTTTTCATATCACCGGTTTCAAATAAAAACCTGACACCGTGAATACCAAGCGGATTAAAACCGTCAAGCTGGATAAGATTCATAAAATAATGAATATTATCATCGCCTATATTACGGTTAAAAAACACATCGGATCTTCTGTTTTGATTTATATCGCGGTAATTGGCGTTCCCCTGCGAGAAATACTCGTCAAGGACTGTAAAATTATTGTATTCACGTTCCATATCGCCGTGGACCCGCGAATAAGCGTAATACGTTTTATTACCGCTGACAGTAACAGGAAAGCCGCCGCGGAGAGCATTGTCTATAAAATTCTGGGCGCAGTAATTATCAAATTCCTTATACGCAGATTCAGTATACGCGCATGAAGAAATACCGTTCATAATTTCTTCGTTTTCTTTTTCTTTTTTCTCGAAAAAACCGCCGGAATGTAAAAGAGACGCGCATGAATCTACATTTTTAGAATTGCCGCAGTGTCCTGTCATCGAATAGTAAACTTCTTCTATTTCTGGCGGAAGACTCAAAGAAAAACTGCCAAAAGCCGAAGGCGTTTTGTTTTTGCCTATAAGATTCTGATTTACTTTAAAATCAGAATCCTGTTTTAAAAATTCTAAAGGAAAATCAAAATCTTTCTGCTCTCCGAAAACTGTATCAGGATCTATGCAGTAATTAACAGAAGATGAGGAAGATCTTAATCTGCCGCAGTAAAAATGCGCTCCGTAAAGCGGAACAATTTCCGGCCTGTCCAAAGCCTCGACAGGCAGTTTGTAATAAGGCGTTCCGTTAGGTGAAAAATTCACGCCCGCGAACCAGCCTTCAGCCAGGCGCGATAAGTTTTTCAGCATCCAGTTGCGCGTTCCGTAAGGGTGCAGCATAGGAAGGCCGTCAAGACATTCAATTTTAATTTCTTTCGTTGATATATTTTTTAATGTGAGCCGCCTTAAAAGGGCAGGGAAGTTCTCGTTAGGCAGTGTGCAGAACAAAACTTCGGTTTCGATGCCTGCTTCTTCGTTTCGGTCGATTATCCGCACAGAGTGGGATTTTATATACATGGTTTGTTTTGCTTTTAAATTAGGCGAATTACGAAAAGGCTCATAATAATTTTTATCTATCTTTAAGAATGTTCTGAAACCCTGCGTTGACGTATAACGCCATGCCTTGTTCGCCGCTGTAAACTCAAGCGCAGCGCCGTCTTTGTCTTTAACGCCGAAATTGGAAACAGCCTGTCCGCGATTTACATAATACGCCCACATCGGCTTACCCCAAAGCCCCGCGATAGCGGGCAGGAAACTCGCGAACGCTTTTGCGTTATTATAATTTTCGATTATAAATTCATTCCCGTTAATTCTGTAAGATTTTTCCATAAAAGTCTCCTAACTTTAATGCGTCCATTTTACAAGCATTTTTGATAAATGAGATACCGGCATAGAAGCGTTATTTTTAAGCCAGTGCTGAACAAGCCCGATAGCGCCGTGAATAATAAAAACAGAATAGTAATCTTCGTCATCTTTGAATTCTTCCGAGAAATATCTTGTAACCTGTTTATTATTTACAAAATGCTGAAATATTTTTTTTTGGAAATTTATATCTCCGTTCTCGCTTAATAAAACCTGAATTGAGTTGCTGTTATTTGCAATATATGTCAGTATTTCTTCCAGCATCTGAGCAATTTCTTTTTTATTCTGTACGTCTTTATAATTGCTTAAAATATCTTCAAATATACCGAGGGTTTCTTTTTCTATCTGCCGCAGAAGATCATACTGATCATTATAATGAGCGTAAAAAGTTGAGCGGCTCATATCGGCAAGCTCGCATATGTCTTTTATTGTAATGCTTAAAATCGGTTTGGTTTTCATCAGTTCTATAAGACTGTCCTGCAAAACCATCTTTGTAATTTTTATTTTCCGGTTTTCTTTTTTTTCCATCTTTCCCCTTTAATTCTTTTAACAATTCTTACATTTTTTTCAAAAAACATTTTAATCATACAATAACACCATGTTTTGTACGATTTATTTCAAATCTAAATGAACTGTATGTTGTTTTTATTTATATATGTAGTATATTGTTTCTAAAGAGTCAATAGGGGTTCTTAGCATGAAATTCCATGATATGTCCTCAGTGTGGCTTCTGTGTAATAGCGTAACGCTTTTTTGAGGTTTAATAATGGATAAGTTATATAAAAGGCCTGTGATAATTTTAATAATTATCGGGCTTGTCACTGTGTTTTTCGGCCTCCAGCTTCCGCGGGTGGAACTGGATAATAACAATCTTCGCTTTTTGCCTGACAATAATCCGTCCAGAATTATCGCAGAATATATTGATGAAACATTCGGCGGACAGGTAGTAATTCTTGTCGGGCTTGAACGTCCGTTCAGGACGGTTTTTGATAAGGATTTTTTACAGAGAATCAGGCGTTTCTCGGACGCTGTAAAAAATGTCAATCTTGTAAAATCAGTCAACTCAATTATGTCTACTCAGTACATAACAGGAGACAGCGAAAGCATAATTGTAACCGATTTAGTGCCGGATGATTTTTCCGGAACTCAGGAAGAAATAACAGAGCTTCGAAGGCGCATCGCATCATGGGATTTATTTCAGGGCGCTTTAGTATCTGACGATCTTAGCGCTACGCAGATACTTATCACTCTTGATGTTATGACAATTGATTCGTGCCGCCCCGAAGTATCTCAGGCGTTAAACACCATAAAGAAAATAGCCGGCGATATTTTTAAAGACGAGGCGCATCATTCGGCGGAAGTGTATTTCGCAGGTATTACAGTTATCAATACTGTAATAAATGAATCCATTATAGAAGATAATATTTTACTGCTGCCTCTTGCGGTTATTGTTGTGCTTGCGCTTTTATTCTTTTCTTTCAGACGTTTGATTTTTGTAATACTGCCGATTTCAACCGCGGTTATCTCTGTTGTCTGGACAATCGGGTTAGCCGCATTGCTCGGCGTCAAGCTTTCTACTATAACAACTATTATGCCGATAATTCTTGTCGCTGTCGGGCACGCTTACGGCATTCACGTTATTACGCATTATGTTAAAGATATCCGCGAGAAAATATTAACGATAGAAGAACACAGAGAGATTGTTTTTGATCTTATGAGAAAAATGATTAAACCTGTGTTTCTAGCGGCAATTACAACTATAACAGGCTTTATCTCTTTCTGCTTTACGCCGATTGTCCCGATGATAGAATTCGGAATGTATACAAGCATCGGAGTTCTTTCTGTTTTTGTATTAACAGTTTTTTTTATACCCGCGATGCTTCTTCTGCGCGGCCCTAAAGTGATCAAGACAGCCGAGAATGAAAAAATCAATGAACAAGGCGAAGATCCTATAAGCAATAAAATCGCAAACTTCTTTTTAAGCATCGCAAGAAAGAAAAAAACTGTTCTTGTTTGCACATTATTAATTATGCTGGTTTCGATTTTCGGAATCTCAAAGATTGTGGTTGATAATTCCATTATTGATTTTTTCAGGAATGAAACCGATGTAAGCCGCGCGGATCGTTTTATCCGTGAATATTTCGGAGGCTCAAAAGAATTAAATCTTGTTGTGTTAGCTGATACAACCGAGGAGCTGCTTCACCCTGATGTTTTAAAAGCAATGGATGATCTGTCAATGTATTTAAACGAAAATGTGGATGCAGTCGGGAAGGCCGTCGGTTTTACGGATATTATTAAAAGGATGAATCAGGTGTTTAATGTCGACCAAAGCCCTGACGGTTTACAGCCGGCGGCGGGGATTTCTTCGGCTGCGGACGGCGGTTTTGGCAGCTTTGGTTTTGGAAACAATGATTCCTTTGGTTTTGGAAGTAATGATACATTTGGTTTTGGATCGAATGATTTTGGATTTGATTCTTTCGGTTTTGGCTTTAATGACGGCGCGTCTGATTTTCAGGCGGCAAACATTGCGCCGCAATCGCAGGGATACGCTGATCAAAGCGCCTTTATCTGGGAGCAGTACAGCGCCGCTGATATTTTAAAATTTCTGGATACAGCGTCAGGACTGCATCCTGCAATGAGCGGAAATGATTTAGTAAAGGAACTAAAACGCCTTACAAATTATGAAGGCGCTTCTTATTATGAAATACCTTATGATCCCGCGCGTTACGGGAAATCAACTCCTCAGGAACTACAGCAGCTGATTGCGAATTATCTTGTACTCCTTGCCGGAAACGACGACAATGAATACTCCAATGATCCGCTTGAACCTACAGCGGTAAGATCGATGATACAGCTGCGTACAACAGGAAGCAGCGACACGTATGAAATTATCGAGCTGATAAATAAATACATCGAATTAAATTTTCCTGATAATGTGCGCACTATGATTGGCGGAGGCGCGACGCAGGAAATAGCTGTTACGGATTTGATTTTAAACTCTCAAATAATCTCGATTTTAATTTCTGTATTAATGATATTTATTATTGTTTCTATCGCCAATAAATCGTTCGCCGCGGGCATTATTAGCGCGGTGCCTTTGATACTTGCGGTTTTATGTAATTTTACAGTGATGGGGCTTTTCGGCATTAAATTAAATCTGGGCACAGCGCTGATCGCAAGCCTTACAGTCTGTATCGGAATTGATGACGCTATCCATTTTCTGGAATTTTATAAACGCGAATACAAAACAGGTAAAACAGGATCGCTTCGGCGCACTTTCATCGCGTGCGGCAGGGCAATCTGCACAACCGCAATGTCTGTCGGCATCGGGTTCGCTGTGCTTGCGTTTTCCAAATTTAAAATTCTCGCGGAGTTTGGCCTGCTGACCGCTTTATGTATGCTGTCAACTACTATTGTAAGTTTAACAATCATGCCTGTATTACTAACTATATTTAAACCAAAATTTATTTATGGCGGCAAGCATGAGGCGTCTGCCTTAACGCAAATGCCGCCGCAAGGAGAAAAAAATGAACTGTAAAATTACCTCTTTTTTAAGCTGCGCGTTTTTACTTGCGGCTCTGTCGCTTTTTGCGCCTGTTTTTTCAGCCGCGCAGGACGCTCTTGCAATCATGACTTCGGCGAAAAATCGCGTAACATCAGCTACAATTTCTTCACGCTCCCGCATGGTTATAACCGCAAGAAACGGAAGCACAACAGAAAGAGTGATTGATCAATATTCAAAAGACGGCCCTAACGGCGCCCGCACTATTATTGTTTTTCAAAGTCCGGCCAATGTCGCAGGATCGCGCTTTTTAACTATGGATAACGCTTCAGGCGGATCCGATCAATGGATATTTTTACCGAGCCTCGGCAGAGTGCGGCGCATTGCCTCCTCAGAAAGCGGAGGCAATTTTATGGGCACCGATTTTTCTTATGATGACATCTCCTCTATGGACAGGGATGTATCTCTCGATGTTCACACTGTTCTAAGAGAAGAAACGTTAAACGGAAGATCCTGTTATGTGATTCAGTCCGTTCCAAGAAGCACGTCATATCAATATTCAAAAACAATTACATGGATCGATAAAGAAAATTATCAGATTTATAAATCTGAAATGTACAATCAGCGCAATGAAGTTGTAAAAATAATGGAAATGTCAGATTTTAGAAACATTCAGGGACGAATAACGCCGATGCAGACAAAGGTATCCACTGTATCCGCGGGAACATCCACTACAATTTTTATGGAAATAATGCGTTATGACGATCCGATCCCGGAAAGCGTTTTTACAACAGCGTATCTTGAAACAGGAAGACCATAATTAATATAATTGAATAAACCGGAATAGGAATTAGGAATAATCAAAAAGGTAGTGATAGTTTTATGTTAAAAAGAATTATGTTAATTGTTTTTGCTGTCATTTTTTCCTGCGGATTTATCTGGGCTCAGGATTTTGGGTTTGGTTTTGGATTTGCAGACGATAATGACGATAATGAACAGGATATAGGATCATTTACGGCCTTTGCTCCGGTAAGTTCAGGTTTTGGAAGTTCTCTTTCTGTTTCAATCGGCGGAGAAGTATCGGCTGGAATTGTAGGATACTTTGATGAAATGTCCAAAGCCGCAAGCGAAAATGACGCACAGTTTATTAATACAAGAGATATGTTTATGTTCTCGGGGAAGCTCAATTTCCTTGCAAACTCTTCATTCGCGAAAGGCGTTATCAATTTAAAACTTATCCCCGCATTAGTCCCTGTTAGTATTGATGAAGCGTATTTAAGCGCATTCTTCGGCGGCTTTGAAATTTCCGCGGGGCTTAAAAAACTCGCGTGGGGCAAAGCAGATCAGCCGGGTCCTCTTGACGTTATCAATATGCCTGACGCCTCAAAGATATTCGTGGAAATGGCAGACAGCCAGTCTTTAATGAATGTCAAATTAGCAACGCCGATGATTCACGCTTCGTACAGATTTGGCATGTTCTCAAAAATTGAAGGCGTATTTCTGCCAAGTTTTGAGATTACCAGTATGGCTGTTTCATCTTTATTCAGTGAAGCAGGTCCAATGTTATCATTAGTATCAGCTCCTCCTTCGATCAGATGGATTCCCCCGCAAATGCTGGACTTATTAAAAAGTATTCAGGATGAAAAATTAAAATTTAATAAAACTGAAACTTCAGGTCTTGATTACGCGCAGGCAGGTCTCAGGTTTACTACATCAATCGTAAGCGCTGATGTCGGCGTACAGTATTTTTACGGAAGGATGTATCAGCCGGCTGCGAAGTTTCATCTTCCAAATATTTATCCACCTTCATTTGAATTTTTATATAACCCGTATCATCAAATTGGACTTGATTACGCGCAGGTTCTTTTCGGTTTTAACGTCAGAGCGGAATTTGCAGCTAATATAACAGAAGATATAAAAGGCGATGACGGCCATATATATAATCCTTCGCTTGGCTGGTCATTTGGATTTGACCGCGATATTTTTACGGGCTTCAATGTAAATTTCCAGGCAAATCAAAGTATAAGATTGTTAAATGATAAGGTTGGCAGCAGTAAGGATCCCATTATTAGTAATCTTTTTCCAATGCCTGAATTAAATCCAAATTACGATGTCGAAGCGGATAAATCTATAACTTCGACCAGACTTACAGCGATGTTATCGTATAAATTCCTGCGTGACGAGCTTGAACTGCGCGCGGCAGTTGTCTGGGGTATAGAGGATAATGACGCGGCGATTATGCCTTCGCTGATTTGGGTAAAAGATGATTTTCGCGCCGCGTTATCAGGCGGTTTTTTCGCAGGCGATTCCAAAGGACAGCTAGGTCAATACAAGGATAATAATTTTTTAAAAATATCTATCACTTATATGTTTTAGGAAAAAACAGCGAATTATTTAATTGACAAGTAAATTCTTTTCTCATTATTATTATTCTTATGATAGTAAGAATGGATTCACTTATTAAATCGATTGCGGCGGCGCTTGACGCGGTAGAAAAAGAACATTTAGGAGCAAGCACCAATCACGGCAAGAGAATCGCGGTTTTGTGCGCGAACATGGGAAAACTGCTTGGAAAATCCGCGGAAGAAATAACAGGTTTAACAAGCTGCGCGCTTTTGCATGACAATGCTTTGACCGAATACATTTTTGCTTCCCGCATAGCAGGGCATTATGATCCGACAATGAAAAAGCACTGCGAATACGGCCAGAGAAATGCTGATATTTTAAAATTCAACACTAACATTAAAGATTTTATTCTCTATCATCATGAAAGAGCGGACGGAAAGGGGCCGTATAAAATAAAAGAAGGAGAAGGCCCTGTAGAAGCTGAACTAATCGCAGCCGCTGATTCTATTGACGTAATAAATCATTTGCAATCGATTAATCATGATAAACTTGGTTCAATTCAGGATTTTATTAAACAGGAAAAAGGCAAAAAATATAGCAAAACAGCGGCGGACGCGATGCTTGAAGTTCTCAATTTTCAGATGATCGAATCCTTAAAAGACGATGTAATAGACTCTACAGCAGGAAAAATTCTTACTCCGTGGGAACAAGTGCTCGAAGATGAAGCAATTTTTAACCTTGTTGGTTTTATCACAAGAATTATTGACTATAAATCGCTTTTTACAAAGCAGCATTCAATACAAATTGCCAATATCGCCCTTTATATGGGCGGGTATTACAATTATGAAAAAGAAGAAAAGCTTAAACTGTATCTTGCAGCAGCCCTGCATGATTTAGGAAAGCTCGAAACGCCGACAGCCGTTCTTGAAAAACCTGATAAGCTGACTGATGAAGAGTTTTCTGTCATTAAAGATCATGTGCGTATAACATGGGAACTTTTAAAAGATATAGACGGATTTCAGGATATATGCGCATGGGCTTCCAATCATCATGAAAAATTAAACGGAACAGGTTATCCGTTCGGGAAATCAGCATGTGATTTGGATTTTAATTCAAGATTAATGGCATGCATCGATATATATCAGGCAGTAAGCGAAGAGAGGCCGTATCATCCTTCCAGAGATCAGCAAAGCGCTTTTAAAATCCTGAATAAAATTGCGGATGACGGCGGAATAGATAAAGAAATTGTAAATGATTTATCAAAAGCGCTTGCGCAGTATAACGATTTAAATTTTCCATCGCCCGAAATTGTAAAAATAAAACTTTGATAATTTTTTTTGAAAATAAAAATGTCAGATAATGCAGTATTATTCACGAAATTTTAAGAAAGTGCCGATATAATTAATATAATAACATTTAAGGAGTTGTTCTATGTTAAAAAAAGAAATTTCATCCGCCAAAATTAAAACCGGCAATGAAGTAAAGAAAGCCGGAAAGAAGGCAGTGAAGAAAGTTGACAATGAAAAAAAAGCTGTAAAGAAAGAAGTGAAAGACACAACAAAGAAAGCGGCTAAAGAAGTAAAAGGCACTGCGAAAAAAACGACAGCGGCAGCTAAGAAAACCAAAACAGCGGCAAAAAAAACAACCACAGCCGCAAAGAAGACTGTTAAAAAAACCACCGCTGCCGTAAAAAAAGCCGCTCCGAAGAAGTAACGCATTTAAGCCCCTTAACCGGGGCTTGTTTTTTTACCCCTGTCTTAGAAAACTGTATAGAAACTAAAGTTTCCGGACAGCTCAATTAATCAATTATAAATACTTACCGCAGAATCACGTTTTTTCCCCTTGCATAAAATCTGATAATTGTATAATATACAGAGAGTCATACAACTGCCGGGTTAGCGGTTTATTGTATTGAAATTCGGGGAGTTTCCAGAGCGGTCAAATGGGGCAGACTGTAAATCTGTTGGCTCAGCCTTCGAAGGTTCAAATCCTCCACTCCCCAATTTAAGCTAAGTCCTTATGTTATAAGGACTTAGCACACTTTTTTAATTCAGCTTTTATCATCGGAAGAACCGACATAAAGGCTCCTATAAAAATCTCTTAGAATTATTCTAAGAAAGGAGCTATTATGCGTCGGGAGTACTATCTTCACAAACGCAAAAACGGCATTTTCTATGTTGAATTCGTCAACCCTGAAAATGGAAAAAAATTATCCGCCCGTTCTACTGGAGAAACGGATCAAATCAAAGCTCAGGTAAAAGCGGAAGTTTGGAAAGTCGGCGGCGTTCCTACTGGTCGATTGCAAAAACCTAGACCGATTATCGAAGCGGCTGGAATTGAAAGCATAATCAGATCAATTAGAAAATCTGAGCTAATCGCCGATGACGCTCTGCGGATTGTTTCAACATTAAAAAGCATGGGTTTAATTGACGTTTCCGCCGTCAAGAACACAGGGCGTGGCGCGGTTCCTTTTGTTCAATTTCTTGAAACATTTTGGGATTTTGACAAATCGGAATATATAAAAGACAGGTTATCTCATGGGTATAGATTCAGCCGCCGTTATGTTAGGGAATGTCAAAATAGGTTAAAAGCTGAATTAGTACCTTTTTTTGAGGGTAAAAAATTAAATTGCGTTACTACCGATGACTTGAAAACCATCAGTCAGGATTTGAAATTTCCAATAAAGAGTATGAAAATTCATATTGGGGAAAATTATTAATTATTCTAAATCAAAAGTTAAAAGTAAAAAAAATATTACCAGAATATCAATAATAGAAAATAATAATATCACTCTCCGATTATTTTTTGATGAAAAAAGTATAGATAAAAATATGAGATATATCGAAAAGGCTCCCTCTCATATAAAACTGCCATTTCTAAACGAGCATGGATTATGTAAAAATTGTGGTGAAGAGAATGGGTGGTGCCATAACAGGAAGATATATACAGTAAATGGTCTTCAGATTAAAAAATGCGGCTATGCTTTTATTTTTACCAATCCGAAAATTAAATATGTTATGGATTATGTTGATATATTAATGGAATTTTATGCAAAAAAATTGAAAAAGTAAATTTAATTTAATGTTAAAAGAAAAATTGAACTTTGCTTAAATGGAGTTATGCGAAACACACATGCTAAATGTTATACAGAAGATACTCATACAACAAAGAAAATTTGTTAAATATAATAGCCTTATATATTGATATAATTTAAAATTATTGTATAATAATCATGTAAATCATATGGGAGACAGAATTATGAATGAAAAAGACTTTATGGTTGAATACAACGCAATATTTGAGCAATCAATAATATTTTCTATAATATCTCGGTCTATAGGGCTTGCTTCATTGGAAAACATTTTAGATAAAAATAAATATAACAAAAGGGATATATTCGAATATGGCATGAAATTGGTATTAAATGGTAGATCACCAGAATTTATAAACAAAATATTATCTAATATCATAAACCTTGAAACAGAAAATGAGAAAAAGATCTTAAAAAATATTCAAAAAGATGTTGTATTATCAATACAGCAAGGTATTTCTCCAGAAGAAATAATGTGGATAATAAATTCATATGTAAATATTGAACTTGATAAAGCAACAGAAAAATATAATGAAATAAATGAAAATATTACCAAAGAAATAATGAACGAATCAAAAACATATCAAGAAACATTTACTGACAGTTATAAACATATTTCAGAAGAGGTATTTAGAAAATATAATAAAATAAAAAAATAATTAACGCGTGTGTGTATCGCCTAACAAACGGTAACTGCAAAATGCCCTGTTCGGGTATTTTGGAATTCGTTCGGCTAGGTTATAGCTAAAGCCATTCTCACGCCTAAACTACACCACATTTTTTTGCACCCGTAAAAAACTTTGTGTATTCCTTATCGGGCGTAAAAAAAACGTCAGTTATTTAGAACGTTATGTGCAAGTTATTTTAAATTAGTATATAATTGAAAGAACTCCTTCTCATATTAAATCGCTATTTGTAAATGATCAAGGAATTTGTCCGTATATATGTGATCATTATAGTGTAAAATGCCACAATAGGAAAATATATTCTATAAATGGAAAACAAATTGAAAAATGTGGTTATTATTTTTCAATTACTGATCCAAAAAACAGAACATATAAAGTATTATATTGATATTTTAAAGGAATTTCATGTAAAGAAACTTAGTAAAAAGTAATATATAAAAATAAATAAACAGCACATAACGTTATATGTAATAAATAAATTATTTGTTGTGTTTTATGAAAAGAAGGATATATAAAATATTAAAATATGAAAATTAATATTTACTTCGCCCAACAAACAAAATATGTAATTTGCTATAAATTTTCATTAGAATATTGACATAAATTTGTATAATTAATTATGGTAAGTAAAGATAGTTTACTTGAAAATGTATTAATTGATATTGAAGAAGGTATTAGAGAAAATATCAATACGGAAAGTCTCGCTGAAAAATATTCTCTTTCACAGCGCCATTTGCGAAGATTATTTCATGTTTATTTTAATCAATCCATAAAAAATTATATTCGCTCACGAAAATTAACGGCAAGTATTGATCATTTGCTTAAAACTGATTTAAACGTTTTAGATATTGCTCTTGAATACGGATTTGATTACGAACGGTCATATAGAAGGGCTTTCAAGCATGAATTTGGGATTATGCCGAGTGATTTACGTAAATTAGGGCATAACATTAGAGTTAAGCCGCCTTTATATCTTATGATGAGAAGAGCATGTTTTTCTAATAAATTATTGACATGGTTCAACAGTTCCATATTGCAGTAACGACTGATAAATTTTCTTTTACTCATTAAGCAACCCTAGTTGCTGAAAAAAAATAAAAAAATGTCCGAAAATGTTCATTTTTTTATTTTAAATTAAGTTATATATTTTGATTACAAGGTTTAAACTGACATTTTTTTAAGGAGAATAAAATAGAAACAGTCAAAATTATTACTTTGCCAAAGTGCAGAATAGTAACTTCCGGGGAAGGGGATCAAAAGAAATTTAATAAAATGTGGTCGGAACTTGATAAAAAAAGAAAAGATAAATTTTTCCCGCGAGATTTTATGTTTTTTAATGAAATAACAAAAAAAAATGTATGGTTGTATGCCGTTGAGGAATGGGTAACTGAAAATGACACAAAAGGGTTTGAAATTATTGATTTTGAAGGTGGAATATATGCAACCGGTATCGCACCGCAGAAACCCTATGAAGAAGCTTTAAAGGTTTATAATGTGATACAGGATTGGGTTAATTCCAACAAGGCTTTTATACTTAATGTAAATGAAAAACGACCTCAGTTGTGGCATGTTGTCGGTACTTCTTTAACCGATAAAGCATTAGGTTACAGGCAAATTGAAATATTTGTACCAATTAAATTGCGTACAGAATAATATTAATAATATTAAAAGGAGACAAAAAGTGGGAATATTATTTGAATTTGAAACAGAAAGATTGATAATAAAATTACTAACCTTATCACAAATGAAATTATGGGTGAATAATATTCCACTATTGGAAAAAGAACTGGGCTGTAAATGTGGTGGACCCGTAGAGGGATTTTTTTTGAATATAGTAAATAATCAAATAAAAGTAATAGAAAATGATCCTGAAAATTATATGTATCATAGTTTTTGGTTTATAATAAGAAAAACAGATAAAAAAGTTTTAGGTTCAATTGATTTTAAAAATGTTCCTAATGAATTAAAAGAAGTTGAAATAGGATATGGATTGGGGCAAGAATATGAACATAATGGTTATATGACTGAAACAATAAAAGGATTTTGTAAAATGGCATTTATGAACGAGAAAATTGAGACAATAATAGCTGAAACTGAAAAGGGGAATATAGGATCAGAAAAAGTATTAGAAAAGAATGGATTTAAAAAATATAAAGAAGAAGATACAAACTGGTGGAAACTGGAAAAAATATAAAAATGTTAATTTATGGTATTGTATTTTTTGTATAATTTATGTGATAATAAATTAAGGAGAGTATTGTGATAAAAACATTTTTCAAATTAACTTTAGCAACGGTTTTATATACCGTTTTATTTATGTTGGTAAATGCTTTAATGCCATTTTCAGAATTTAAGGAAATGGGTACTTCTGGAAATCCAGCGGCTCTTCTGTTTTTGCTTATTAGCAGTGCATGGGCTTGTTTTGCCATATATTTTGTAATAAAACATTCAAATTATTGTGGAGTAAAATTATTTGTCATTTTATTATGTGTTATGTTTTTTATTCAATATTTTATGACGCAAATAGAAACATTATTTTTTGGAGATGCATTTATTCATCTTTCAAAACCTGATATTGTTTTAATAATGCTT
>Ga0209755_10000222_pt1 | contig 112246 bp, 81 predicted proteins | sample TergutCo191P1_FD_187301 | JGI IMG/M metagenome (GOLD analysis project Ga0209755, IMG submission 187301) | Cornitermes sp. P1 segment gut microbial communities from Petit-Saut dam, French Guiana - Co191P1 (SPAdes) (version 2) | ecosystem: Host-associated > Arthropoda: Insects > Digestive system...
TGCACAGGGAGGGCGCGGCCTTTCGCAGTCTTCTTAACAGTTTCGCGATTACCGTTTCGCTGGGTTTGCAGTACGGCGTTCCGCTGGAGGAATACGTCGATGCTTTTACCTTCAGCAAGTTCGAGCCGAACGGCATGGTTCAGGGGCACGACTACATAAAGATGGCCACGAGCGTAATCGACTGCATTTTCCGGGATTTGGCGATAAGCTACCTGAAGCGCAGCGATCTTGGGCAGGTAAAGCCGGAGGATCTTATCTCCACCGCCACGAAAAGCGAGGCGGAAGGCGGCGAGGCCAAGCCGCGTTCCGGGGGTGGAAAGAGAAGTGCCGGGTTCGGACGGGGCGACAGGGTTTCCGCGAGTCCGCTTCCCGGGGGGGGCGGCTCGCCGGGGGTGCAGAAAGCTTCCGGGGGGCTGGGATCCGCGCCCAATGCGGAAATTACCGGGGATGTTACCATGGGCTTTTTCGCCGCCGAGGATGCCCCCGAGTACGGCGCGTTCCCGGAGCAGGGAAGTTCTGCAGCCATGTACGCGATGCAGGACGCGCCGCAACAGACCCAGGTTCTTACCCGTCCCGAGCCGGCGGAACAGAGCGAGCTGTTCAAGATAGCCCAGGCGCGCATTAAGGGCTTTGAGGGGGATCCGTGTCCTTCCTGCGGTTCCTTTACGCTGGTGCGAAACGGGACCTGCATGAAGTGCCAGACCTGCGGGGGCACGACCGGGTGTTCGTGAGGGGATAAAGAGGATCCGGCGGCAGGGATAGCTAGATCCTTTCCCTGTGGGGAATTGCAACATGGATGGAATGACAGAAAAAAAGCTGGCCGGATCACTAACGGCCGAAACAACCGAGCTGTTACCTTTTCTGCCCTATTTGTTGCAGGATTTTTGGGAGCTAGGCAGCGACCCTGGCACCATGGCGGAGCTGATAAAAAAACACGTTGGCTTATCAGGAAATACAATGGTCTTGGATTTAGCCTGCGGCAAGGGTGCCGTGTCGGTTAAGGTTGCCCAAAAACTGCAAGTAAAAATAAAAGGCGTTGATTTGATTCCAGAATTTATTGACTTCGCCGTGCAAAAGGCGCGGGAATGTGGTGTTGCCGGTTTATGCGATTTTGCAGTTGGCGATATTAACGAAGTGGTAGCGACGGAAAAAAATTATGACATTGTTATTTTAGGTGCCGTGGGTGATGTGTTGGGCAACCCGTCCGAAACCCTGCGCAAGCTGAAACGGACGGTTAAAACAGGCGGCTATATTCTGATTGACGAATCCTGCATAAAAGGCAGACATGAGGATATTCAGTACAACAACTATGAATACCTTACCGAAGAGCAATGGGCCACGCTGTTTGCAGAGTCGGGCTTGGAATTAGTCGAAACCGTTTCGTTTTCTGATTTGGAATTGTCGGAAAACCACGACAGTGTTTCGGGCATGGCGGCTATAACCAAAAGGGCAAATGAGTTGGCAAAAAAGCACCCCGACAAAAAAAACATGTTTGAGGGATATATCCGCAGCCAACAAAGTGAATATGACGATATCGACAACCGCCTTGAAAATGTTGTGTGGGCACTGAGGAAATTGTAAGCCAGTGTCAAGTTTTTCAAAATCCCCTAAAGGCTATCCCCGCGCGTCGCTTCCATTGCAGGGATCACGTTTTCCCTCGGCCTGAGTTCGGTGCCATACAGCCCTTTGCACATAACGGTTTTTCCTCCGCAAAGTAGTTCCGCCAGTTTTACGCCCGAGCCGTCGCGACAAAGAATCTCGATGTCAAAGCGCACACCGTGGCGTTGCGATGCCTGTGTTGCCGCATTGTAGAACCCAACCATGTCGGCATTGGCCGTGTGGCATTTAACGATTATGTCAATGTCCGATGTGGGCAGTATATAGGGCAGCCCGGTTAGCAGTTCCAGGGCGCAGGAGCCGTACACGCCAACATCCAGCCCGTGCTTCGCCGCAAGCCAGGCAAGCTCCCCAATCGAGTTGTCGATGCGCTTATGCTTGCAGTTGCAGCCAAGGCCGATGATGTCGAAGGGAGTGATAATCCCTGTAATATCATTCAGGGGAATTTCGGACTTGAGCCTTACGCGCACGCCGTCCTTGAGCAGATGGGAGGAAAAGCCCACTTCCAGAAAATCGTCCCGTGGATTTTCCTGCGCCTTGACTATTGCCGGAGTGTTGGAAAAAATAACATGGTGTAGCAGCGTTTCATCGATGGCCTGGTTATCCTTGGCCACCGCCAATGCGTGTTCCCTACCCGCGTTGCCGATCCGTAGCATGTCGTGCCGACGGAACATTGCTAGCTTCCTTTTATCCATGTCGGGTCGGTTTTGCGCCCGGACTGGTAGTCAAGTTGGGACTGCATCAGGCAATCGATCATGCGGGTTTTTCCTGGCCCCTCTAGCAATGTTCCGTGTGCCGCACCATAGGCCGCCACGGACACCGCCGTTTGCCCTGCCCCCAGTTCCAAGTCGGGCGAGACTCTAACGATACGCGCCTTTATTCGCAGGATTGTTCTGGCAAGGCGTTCGACCGTATCGCGGGAGCTTACCGTGCTGCGAAGTATTGTTGTCTCAAGATCGGAGCTGCGTATGCGGGAGCAGGTGATGATTTTTCCTGCGGGATTGCAGGCGTGGCCGCCTTCCAGTACGGGAAACCGATCCCCCGTGGGGAGTCCCCCGACTACAAGATCGCGGTAGTCGCTTTCGTCGGTTTGCAGAAGCGAGATGTCCTCGCGCAGCGGAATCCCGTCTAGTGTTAGCCATCCGAATTCCTGGCAACCGTAGAGATCGTGAACTGCGCCGTCCAGCATCCGCCGCGCCATTGTCCGCAACTCCGGGTCAAGCGGCGTTCCCGCGGCGATAAGCGTAAGGCCACGGGGCAGAAGCCCGGCCATGCCCATCTTGCCGGCGTCCTCTAGGGTGGCTCGCAGGAAAGACGATTCGCCGATGACGACCCGTGGCCGTTCCGCGCAAAGCGCCAGCATAAGCGCGTCCCGGCTGGATGCTTTTAGAAACGACCATGTAACGCCTGCATCCTCAAGTGCCCGGCGCGGGAACACGTTTACAAGCGGGGAGTACGCAATCAGTAGTTGATCCCCAGCTTGTACACCGGCAAGATCCAACGCTTTGGCCGAGGCCGCGACTCTGTCCGTAATCTCGTGGGGCGTTACTCCCACGATGTTCTGAAAGGCTGTGGTTCCGGTCGTGACGGTTATGTACGACAGATTATGCGGAGTGTGAATTTCTTCGATAAAATGCGCGCCTGTCGGACCTGCGATTCCCTTGTCGGCAAGCGCCAGGCGTGCCATCGATTCAAGGGTGGGAGCCGAGCTTGCGTTCCGTACGTGTTCTTCCAGTTCTTTAAGCATGTCCATCGGCAACCACCTTCTGCGAAACTCAATCCAGCAGTTCTTCTTCCAATTGTGCAAACTGTTCTTCAATAATTTTCAGTACATTTTTGCGAGCCGTTCGTCCGCCGCACCGCGCCCCTAGTTCCCCGCGTCCCAGCGGACCAAGCTCGTTCGATCTGCCCTGCTCGTTCAGTTCGTATATTTCCAAGATGTGCCTGTCGATGGCCGCAACCATGTCGGCAGGGTCTTCGACGATCTCCTCCACGCCGCCCAGCTTGTGGAAGTATCCTGCGCCAGAAGCGAAAACTGGGTTCGAGTGTGAAAGCTCCTCCAGCCGCTCAATGTCCATCTTCGTGATCCGCGCAATGCTACTCAACGGCATTACGTGGATCATTGTTCCGAACTTGTTCGAGAGCGTGAGTATACGGTCGGCCTGTAGGCCGTGGCAAAGAAACGCGCCGCTGATCGCCCGGCCTATTATCATTGCTACTACCGGATGGCCGTGCTGGCGGGCTTCGGCAAGCGCAAGTTGGTACGCGCCAGTTGCGCAGTTCATGCCGAATATTTCCTCGACCTTGCCCGGCGCGTTGCCTGGGGTGTCCACCAGCAGCACCAATGGGCGTTTGTCTCTTGCTGGTTTGTTACGGTCGGCCTCAATCGTGTGGTACACGGCTAAGGCCATTTTGTACGCTTCCTCCAAACCAATAACCCCGGCCATTACAACAGGAAAGCGAGGATTGCGAACCTTTGCATCCGTGGCGATTACCGTAATCGTTCGCCCGGCTAGCTTAGCCGTTCCTACCACTGCGCCAGGCCCGATGGCGGCATCCTGCATGCAGGCGTTTTCGACAAAGCTGCCAGCATCAAGTATCATTTCCATTGCCTCGCGTCCCTTCCCAACGAGAGTCTGCGTGCCAGTTGAATTAGGCATTAGCTGCATCCCCCTTTTGCGGTTTTGACTTTTTGCAAAAATTCATTGCAATACATATCCGGAATCGCGTCCGGCTCGGCGTTGCCGAAGTGCGCCCAGACGTCGCGAGCATCCTTTGGTTTTAGCTGCGCCGCCAACTGGGTGCGCCCAAGCTGCATCGTGACAAGTTCCATGCTTCCAATGCTACGGCTCGAAGATATCTGGTCGAGCGGAAACGCCAGAACCTCGGCAAGCTTTGCGCGGAATGCCTGGATGGAATCCTCGACAAGGTAGGCGCAATCGCCCATGATATACCTGTTTTTTCCGCCGGTAGTACGATAGATAAGCGCACGGTCGGAGGCATTGAATTCTTTTTTTCCCATGACCTCTTCGATAACTTCCGGGCCAGTGAGGCCCACGCGCCCAAGCTCGCTCATTATAAGCATGTCGGTGGCGGTCGCCACAAAGCCCATTCCGCCGAAGCAGCCGACCCTGCTGCCTACCAGAGATATTACCGGGATCTTGCCACGACAGGACTGGATTTGTTCCATTACCTCGGCATGGGCAAGAAGCCCGGCGTTCGCCTCGTGAAGCCGCACGCCGCCGGTGTCAAACGATATTATCACGGCCGGCGTGCGCTTCTCGTCGCTTGGATACTTTTTCTTCGCTTTTTCGTACAACGAAAGCGCGGATACAAACGCGCCGACCATCTTCGCGCCGCCGACTTCCCCAACCGAACCGCCGATGAATCGCCCTTCCTGCGATATTATGAAAACCGGTCGGTCGCCGATTTTTCCGACGGCAATGACAACGCCGTCGTCGAACGAGACCGCCTCGCCGAGTTCCGGCAGGTGAGGACTGGTAATCGCCAGATCGGGACCGGCCAGTTCGAGAAACGTGCCTTCATCCATCAGGAAACGCGCCCTTTCGCGTGCCGTGGATTCGTAAAAACTTTTCTTCTGCATTTCCAGCCAGTTTATCATGGCGCGCCCCCTCCTTCCTCAAGCTCGATGGCGGCCTGTCTTAAACGCATTGCGGCGACAAATGGCGTGGAGTTGTTGTCGTTAATATCGATAGTAATATTGCCAAGGCCATACTCTTCGACAAAGCGGCGCAGAAGCTTCTCCCATACCTCGTCGTAGCCTCGCACCGGTGTGCTAACCTTCACGCCAACACTGCCGTCAAGATAGGTGCGGCGCACCAACACTTCCATGTCGCCGGAGCCGACAATCCCCGTATGCGACCATTCGCAGGGAACCTCGTAATCCTTCTTTCCGGAAAACAAAAATACCATTTCGTGTAACTTCATTTGTCATCTCCTCTACCAGTTGCGGAAGCGCACCGGCGGGTTGTAAAGCCCCCCCGAGATGCGCACCAAATCGCGCACGCTCTTTGCCGCAAGAAGCGAGCGGTTCGCACGGGAAATGTCTATGCCAAGATCCTCCGGCGTTTTGACAATTCCCTTCCGGCGCAGTTCCTTTGTCTCTGCGGTATCGGCACCGAGCCCAATTTCGGTGTAGCCTGCCACCGCACGTATTGCGGCCATGCGTTGTTCAAGGGACGCGCACTTGTGAAGGTACGCGACACCCTCTTCCGTCACGATGTGCGAAAGATCGTCGCCATAGATCATTACCGGGGGAATGTCGAGCTTGGCGACCTTCGCAAGTTCCCAGGCATCCAGCTTATCGACAAAGCCAGGCGTCCACTTCTTGCGGAAGGTTTCCTGCAACTGCACGACAAGCCGCCTTCCCCGGGGAAGCCCCCCGGTAAGGCTGGACTGTATGCCGTCTTCCGCGCCGCACTTTAGCCAGGCCTCGGACGAATGCCGTCGCCCCCGGGGATCGCAGCCCATGTTGGGCGCGCCGCCGAACCCTGCAACGCGCCCGGTGGTGGCGGTGCTGGAGTTGCCGAACTTGTCGATCTGCAAGGTGCCGCCGATAAACATGTCTATTGCGTAGTGCCCGGCCATTTGCGCAAATGCCCGGTTTGACCGTAGCGAATCGTCTGGCCCGTTAAAGAATATTTCCGGACGCGCCCTTACGTAGTCCTCCATGCCCACTTCGCCGCCGAATGCGTACACCGACTTTACCCAGCCGGCCTCGATTGCCGGGATCAGCGTTGGATGTGGGTTTAGCACAAAGTGCGAACATATTTTGTTTTTTAAACCAAGCTCCTCGCCATATGTGGGCAGAAGCAGTTCGATGGCGGCCGTGTCAAAACCGATGCCGTGGTTAAGCCTCTGTACGCCATACTCCGCGTAAATGCCCTTCAGCGCAAGCATTGCGCGTAGCACTTGCACGTCGGTTATCATCGCGGGGTCGCGCGTGAAAAGCGGCTCGACATAGAACGGCTCCGGGGACTGTATCACGAAATCAACCCAGTCGCCGGGGATGTCAACACGGGGCAGGCTGTCAACAATCTCGTTGACCTGCGCGATCACGATACCCTGCCTGAATTTTGTCGCCTCGACCACCACGGGAGTATCCTCGGTGTTGAAGCCCGTGAAGAGGTTGCCGTTGATGTCGGCCTGACACGCACAGATCATCGCCACCCTCGGCGTAAGATCCACGAAGTACCGTGCGTACAGTTCCAGATACGTGTGTATGCTGCCAAGCTGTATCTTGCCTTCCTGCATGAAGTTTGCCAGTCGCTTGGCTTGAGGCCCCGCGAAGGCGAAATCGGCCTTTGTCGCAATCCCCTTCTCGAACACGTCCAAGTGCGCGTCGATGGCGAGCGCGGACTGCACCATGTGAATGTCGTGGACAATATTTTTGTCCACTTGGCACAGACACTTTGCCAGAAAGTCGGCCTGCTTCTGGTTGTTGCCCTCGATGTTTACTTTGTCAAACGGTTTTATGACCGTCTCAAGCAATTTGACGGTGTTCGCTGCCTCCACCACCTTGCCAATTTTGACGCAGGGGATGGCCGCCTCTATGCGTTTCCTGCGATCCTGTTTAAGTGATTGATCCGCCATGCGTTCCTCCCTTGCCTTAACTGCCGAACAGCAGCAGGAAAATTCCCGCAACTAGCGCGGAGCAGATTATTGCGGAAACGGTCGGCCCCATGGCGTGCATCAGCAGGAAGTTGCTCGGGTTGTACTGCTTGCCGACTTTCTGCGAAACGCGCGCCGCCATCGGAAGCGCCGAAACCCCGGCGGAACCAATCAGCGGATTGACCTTGCCGCCCGTCACATAGTACATAACCTTGCCGAACAGCACCCCGGCCACGGTTGACAGCGCGAAAGCCGCCAGGCCAAGAAACACGATTGCCAGCGTCTGCACTTGCAGAAAAAGCTCGCCGTTCGTCGTCGCACCTACGGTCACGCCCAACAGTATTGTGACAATATTGATAAGCGAATTCTGCGAGGTTTCGCTAAGACGATCGACAACGCCGGATTCCCTGAACAGATTGCCAAGCATCAGCATCCCGATAAGCGGCGCAACGCCAGGCGTAAGCAACAGAACCACCGCCGTAACTGCCACCGGAAAAATGATCCTTTCCAGCTTGCCCACTTCCCTAAGCGTGCCCATCTTGCACTCGCGCTCTTTCTTGGTGGTAAGAGCCTTCATGATGGGAGGCTGGATGAACGGGATTAGCGCCATATACGAATACGCGGCCACGGCAACCGCTCCCATTATCTCGGGGGCAAGGCGGCTGGCAAGGAATATCGTCGTGGGCCCGTCAGAGCTACCGATTATGCCGATAACCGCGGCTTGCTGCGGCGTGAACAAACCCGTTGCCATGGCAAGACCAAAGGCCGCGAATATGCCAAGCTGCGCCGCCACGCCAAGCAACATGCCCTTGGGGTTGGCCAGCATAGGGCCGAAATCGGTCATCGCGCCGACCCCAAGGAAGATCAGGCTGGGGAACAACACGCTGCGTATACCCGTGTACAGTATGTAGAGAATGCCGGAGTTATACCAATGCGTGTTGGCAAGTTCCGCCATTGCCGCGACGATCTTTCCCTGATCGCCGGAGGCCTCCGCCGCCGCGAGCGCCTGCTGCGCCGCCGCCGTTGCGTCGAACATAAGCCCGGTGTTTGGCAGGTTTGCCAGGAGCATCCCAAATGAAATTGGCAACAGCAACAGCGGCTCAAACTTTTTGACGATTGCCAGATACAAAAGGACGCACGAAACGCCCAGCATAACAAAGTGCTGCCAGGTGAGCGAGACAAACCCGGATGTATAGATAAGCTGCCTGAACAGTTCCAGAAAATCCACGTTGCCCCTCCTATTCGAGGACGATCAACACGTCGTCCGTATTGACGGTGGCACCCTTTGACACAAGAATTTGCTTTACCACGCTTGCCCGTGGAGCCACGATTTCATTCTGCATCTTCATGGCCTCTAGAATTATCAGGCATTGCCCAGCGGTTACCGTTTGCCCCACCGTTACGGATATCTGCATTACATTACCCGGGAAAGGGCTTGCCACACGTTCCGCGGCATCGGTCGGTGCCAAAGGGGCAGGCATTGGCACGGCGACCGGCGGAGCGGCAGGAATCGGTGCGGGCGGAGCATAAGCCGGAGCCGCCTCGCCCAATACTTCTACAACTACATCAAACGGCTTTCCGTTTACGTGTATTCGATAGTGCATAAATTTTCCTCCACAATATTTGGTTATCTACCGGTTATCGAAACAATGCGGAACTGTTCCGGACGTTCCATGCACAGGGCTGCAGTAATGCTTGCGATTTCGTCCTCGGTTACACCAGTTGATGGCGGCACCAGTTTTCCCGAAGTGGATTTTTTTGCCAAGGCGACATTTTTGCCATGCGAAATTATCTTGCTCATTATAATTACGAAAATCATCAACAGGATTATCGCGACCGTGGCCACGGCCATTCCGAAAAGCGAAATCCACACGACTTCCGTAAAGCCGATATCCTGACCTACGAGCATTGTCAACCTCCATGTCATTTTTTCTTGCCTTTTTGCAGGGAATCTGTTATTAATATATCATGACGTACCAACTGCCACAAATACTTTTTCGCCAGGGGCTCATAACAGTTTGGTTATAACCGGCGGGATGTAATTTGGAGGGATCCGACATGGATTTTTTGCAGCTTCGATATTTCAAAACGCTTGCCGAGTACGAACATATGACACAGGCGGCCAATGCCCTGCACATAGTACAGCCTGCGTTAAGCCGAATGTTGCGCAACCTAGAGAAAGAGCTGGGGTTGCTTCTTTTCGAGCGCGACGGAAAGAGCATTCGCTTGAATGAAAACGGAAGGATTCTTCTGTATCATACCAACAACATTCTCTGCGAGATTGAGGAAGCCAGAACCGTTCTTGCGGACAGAAGGGGAAACCACGAGCGGCAGGTCAGGCTTTCGATGTACGCCGCAACCGGCCTTATGCCCGACATTATACGAAGTTTCAAAAAAAGCAATCCCGACATTTCGATTAAAATAACCCAGTCGGGTACCAGCGGCAAAGGGGTGCCCGACAATTGCGACATTCTGATAAACTCCGCCATGCAGCCCCCGGACAAGCACAACTGCATGATTCTTTTGCACGAGGAAATTCTACTTGCCGTGCCTGTATCCCATCCGCTGGGCTCGCGTAAAAGCGTGCGGCTTGCCGAAGTCGCGCAGGCGCCGTTTATAAACCTGCATAATGGCAGCGGACTTAGAACCCTGACCGATGCCTATTGCCTGCAGGCGGGATTTCAGCCGAAGGCGGTGCTGGAAAGCGACAGCCCTTCGGCCGTGCGTGATTTGATTGGCCTTGGCGTGGGTCTGTGCTTTGTCCCCAAGCTGACATGGACGGGAATCGACTACGGGTCGGAAGTATCGTTGGTAGAGATCGAGGAGCCCAACTGCACTCGCTACATATACATGATGTGGAGCGAGAATCGCTATATCTCGAACGCGGCCAAACTGCTTCAAAAACATTTGACAAAATTTTTCGCCAAACTGAAAAAAGAAAAATGAGCGCGTTGGCATATACGTTCGGGAATCTGCGCGAAAGTGAACCGGGCGGTTTCGCGGACAGGCTGGCGGGGCTGGCGGTACGGGCGCTTATGACGGAGGTATGCGTAACGCCAAAGCCCGGGCTTGTTGATCGCGCCAACCGAGGCGCGCACGGCGACATGGACATATTCACGTTTATCGATAGCGCCGTTGCGCTTTACCCATACTTTAGAAACATTGCCACGACAAGCCTGAAATACCCCAGCTCCCTGGACGATTTGCTGCCCACGCTACAGCCCATCGGCATACAGGCGGAGCGCGAGATGTTCCATGCGACAAACGGCGTTAATACCCACAAAGGGGCGATATTTTCGCTTGGCGTGATCTGCGCCGCAACGGCGGTATTGGCCGGGCGGCAAGCCGACGGCCTTCAATTGCTGCCCGCGACCTGTTCCGCAATCGCCAAGGCCAGAAGCAGGGGGGTGTCCGAAAGCGCAACCGGCGGCGAAATCGCATTTGCAAAGCATGGCATGGGGGGCATACTGGAAGAAGCCGCATCGGGATTCCCCGCCGTGTTCGGCACCGCGCTTCCGGCCATTAGGGAGCATACCCAGCGAGGTGCGCCATTGCAAGACGCGGCGGTGGTCGCGCTGTTGCGCCTTGTCGCGACGGTGGACGACACAAACATCGTGACAAGGCGCGGCGTTGGTGTCCTTCGGGAAATACAGGAAAAGGTAGGCGGGCGGATATCGGGCTTTGTCGACGCCGGCCAGTATTTGCGGTACGCGAGGGATTTGGACGCGGAATTTATTGGACAGAACATTAGCCCTGGCGGTTGCGCCGATCTTTTGGCCGCCGCCTTGTTTGTGCATTACATACTGCCGGCCGGTGACCAGCCGGTGATTTGAAATTCTGTGCTGTAGGATCCACATAGATCATTTCAACATCGACGCAAACATCAGGTGCCACGACAGCCAGGCAAACACCGCCAGGCCGCCATATACAACTACCCGCCTCTTCCTATACAATAGGCAAAACTGGCGAAAAGGAAGAAAGGGATGAGACTTTATGGGAAGATACTGGCCGTCGGGATATGCCTGGCCATGAAAACGCCGCTGTTGTTCGCGCAGAACGCTTTTCTGGAACTAAACCTGAACAACCAGTCCCTGCGGAACATGGTGCACCATACCGTTCCCAGGACCAACCTGGACCTGCTCCGTGTGATAGAGCGGGCCGGCAGGGACGACCGCATAAAGGGAATAGTCCTGAACGTCTCGGCGTTCGGCGCGGGGCACGAGACCATGTGGGAACTGCGCCAGGCCCTGCAGGAATTCAGGGCAAAGGGCAAGAAAATCGTCGCCTTCGTCGGCACGGCCAACCTTAACCTTTACTACCTGGCAAGCGTCGCGGACAAAATCGTCATGGACGACCAGGGCAGCATGATGCTCCTGGGTTACGTCTTCGGCAGGGGTTTCGCCAGGCAGGGGCTGGAAAGGCTCGGCGTGGGGGTAAGGGAGCTTCGCTATTTCGAGTACAAGTCCGGCGTGGAGACCTTCACCAGGGACTCCCTTTCCGAGGCGGACATAAGGCAGTACGGCGCGTGGCTTGACGACGTGATGTCCGTCACCCGCCGGGCGATAACGGAGTCGCGCTCCTGGACCGACCAGGAATTCTACTCGATACTGAACGACGAGTTCCTGTTCTCGGCAAGGCGCGCGCTGGAGCGCGGCCTTGTCGACGCCACCGGCGGAAGGCAGGCCGTCGTGGACGCCGCCAGGGATCTCTCCGGCGGAAGGGAGCCTTCCTTCGTCATCTTCGGCGATCCCAACTCGGGCATAACGGGAACCAGGCAGCTCTACGGGCCGGGCAGGGGGCCAAGGAACCGCCGTCCCCCGGTCATCGCCGTGGTCAACGCCAACGGCGTGACGGACATGGAGCGTGGAATGGCGGCCAGAAACCTGGCCCGCACCATCGAGGATCTGTCCCAAAGGGGCCGGGTCAGGGCGATAGTGCTTCGGATCAACTCCCCGGGCGGAAGCCCGGAGGCGGCGGAGCATATATCCCGGGCGATCCGGAACGCCAGGGAACGGGTGCCGGTGGTGGTGTCGATGGGCGGCGTCGCGGCATCCGGCGGCTACTGGGCGAGCATGAGCGCGAGCCACATAACCGCCTCGCCGGTGACGATCACCGGTTCCATAGGCGTCATCGGGACATGGTTCTACGACAGGGGGCTCAACGAAAGGCTGGGGCTGTCCGTGGACACGATCCAGCGGGGGAACCACGCCGACCTTATGGCCGGGATTATCCTGCCCAGGCGCGACCTTAACGAGGCCGAGCAGGCCCGTTTCCGCCAGTACATAATCGACCACTACGACGGCTTCGTCGAAAGGGTCGCGGCGAGCCGGGGAATGGAGATCGCGCAGGTGGAGGCGGTCGCCCAGGGCCGCATATTCTCCGGGCTTGGCGCGCTGGAGGCCGGGCTCATCGACAGCATCGGCGGCCTCAACCACGCCGTCCGCGTCGCGAAGGAGCTCGCGGGAATCCCGGAGGGCCAGGGAGTGGCCTTCGAGCAGCTTCCCCGGCCGACCTTTTTAGACAGGATGATGGGGCGACTGGTAAAAATGGGAACGCCCGGCCGGGGAACGGCAATTTCGCCGGTACCGGATCTGATGGCGGAGCTTTTCCTTCCGGCACACCTCCTGGAGGACTTTCTTTTCCGGGTGGCGCACAACGGGCGGGTAATGCCGATTCTGCCATTGGACGGCTGGCCGGCGACCGACGGGCGGTAGGCCTTGGCGGGGACGTTTCCGTTTCTACCGGACGCACAGGTTTCGGCCGCGGGCTTTCCGACGCGCCTGCACGGCTTTAGCGCGATAGACTCGTACCTTGGCCGCGACGCCTCGAACGCCGTCCATCTGCTGTGCGGGGCGGATCCGTCCGATCTCGCCCGCCTTTTCGAGGGGCTAAGGTACCCCGGGGCGTCCCTTGCCGACGCCGCCCTGGATCTTGGCGAAAAAACCTGGTACTTCCGCTGCGAGGACGAACCGGGGGATCCGCACAGGCCCTCGTTCGGCTTCCTGGGGTTTTACCTGGACTGCAAAACCCGCCGCTTCCACGATCCCAACGGCGTCTACCCGCTCCTGCGCGGGATCAAGGGCGGGGCGGACGCCGGGGGAGCCGGGGAGGCGCTGCGGAACCCGGATCCCCGGACCGATCCCTGCCGCGCCCTGATGGACGGCGCGATGATCCTCGCCCGCTATTTCCCCGGAACCGGCGCGCGCGAGGCAAACGCCGCCGCCGAGGGCTTTCCCCGGGGAGCCCCGCCGGGCAAGGAGGAGCAGCGGCTCCTGCTCGCCGAGCTGCTTGGCGTCCCCCACCCCGCCCCGGGCTTCGAGTTCCTTAAAAGGGGCGGGTTCGTCGCGGAGCACTGGCCGGAGCTTGCCGAGATGGACGGCGTGGACCACTCCAAGGAATTCCACCCCGAGGGCAACGTCTGGAGACACACGATGGAAACCCTGCGCTACCGAAAGGCCGGGACGGGCGGGCGTTTCGACCTAAGGCTTTCGCTTGGGCTTTTGCTCCACGACGTCGGCAAGCCGCTTTCCAGATCCGCCAGCCACAGGCGCTTCGACGGCCACGCGGAGCTCGGCGAAACGCGGGCCCGGCGATTCCTGGAAAGGCTCGGGTTCGACGCCGCGCTCGTGCGCGACGTCTGCTACCTTGTCAGGAACCACATGCTGCCCGCCGCCCTGCCCCGCCTTCCCCTGTTCCGCACCAGCGAGAAAATGGCCTCGCCCCTGTTCCCCCTCCTGATGGAACTGTACCGGTGCGACGAGTCCTCGTCGTTCAAGGGGCTGGACGGTTATTACCAGAGCAGCGCGGCCTACCGGTCGTACCTGAGGCACCGGCGCAACCCCTACCGATCGGAAGACGGGAAAAAAATATTGACGTTTCGCTAGAAACAATGGTACAATCAATAGCATTCTGCCATACTGGTGGTTTATGGTTATTGGACTTATTGTCGTAAACCAAAGCCCTATTTATCAAAATTGTGGAGGTTGTTATGTTTAGCAGTCTAAAGGTCAAGATTATAGTCCCGGTCTTGGGCCTACTGTTCGTCCTGGTCGTTTTTATGACCGTACACGTGTCCGTGACCACGACGGCCATGACCGGAACCCTTTCGGAATCGGCGACGGAAATGGCCCGCGTCCTTTCGGACGAGCGGATGATCGCGTCCTCCCAGGCGGCGGCCGGCTACCTTAGATCCCTGGAGGAGCACAATCTGATGACGGCGCGCGCCATCTCGGGCAGCCAAAGCGTCCTTACGTTTGTCAGGAACTGGAACGCCAACGTAAACAGGGCCGGCAACAGGATAGCCCTGCTGCAGTACCTAAACGGCAGGAAGGACGAGCTTGGGATAACCTCGTTCGTGGTGGCGGACAACCAGGGAACCATTATCCTGCGTTCCCACGATATTAACACTTACGGGGACTCGGGCCTCGTCTCCCCGCCCATAGCCCTGGCACTGCACCAAGGCCAGTCCACCACGGTCTATTCCTCGACAGCGGCCATGGCGATGGGGCTTTCCGGCGCCGCGCCGATACGGGACGGCGACAGCATCATCGGCACGATTTCCGCGATACTGGAGATCAGCACCAACGATTTCGTGGACAGTTTCGGCGAGGTTTTTAACGCGGAGATCACGATTTTCCGCGGCACCGAATCGGTTTCGTCCACCCTTATACATCCTGAAACGCGGGCGCGCGCCGTGGGCACGCACGTCGCGCCCCACGTCGCCGAGGTCGTAATCGATCGCGGCGAATCCCTTGTTCTTGACCTGATGATTTTCGGCATACTGCCACACACCGCCTTCTATTTCCCGCTGATCGGCTGGGGCGGCGCTCCGATAGGCATGTTTTTCGTGGGCTTCTCCACGGAGTACATGATCAGCGCGACCACCGACCTGCAGAACTTTACGGCACGGACAAGCGACAACATACGGAACTTCATGATCATTACCGGTATCGCCGCCCTTGTCGTCATCGGCGGCGCGATGTTCCTGTACCTTATGCGGATTATGAAACCCATGGATCGCCTGGCGCACGGCCTTGACGACATCGCGAACGGCGACGCGGATCTGACCAAGCGGCTTCCCGTAAAGGGCACGGACGAAATAGCCAAGGCCTCCGGCTACTTCAACAAGCTAATGGAAAATTTTCGCAACATGATCGTCCAGATTAAAAGGCAGGCGGGGGACCTGTCCGAAATAGGCGAAAACCTGGCCAGCAACATGACGGAAACGGCGTCGGCGATGAACCAGATTACGGCCAACATCCAAAGCATAAAGGGCAGGGTGCTGAACCAGAGCGCCAGCGTCACCGAGACCAACGCGACGATGGAACAGGTCACCGTCAACATCGACAGGCTGAACGGGCAGGTCGAGCGCCAAACCAACGCCGTCTCCGAATCCTCGGCGGCAATCGAGGAGATGCTGGCGAGCATCCAGTCCGTCACATCTACCCTAGTCAAAAACACCCAGAACGTGAACGAGCTTAAAGAATCGGCCGAGGAAGGCAAGTCCAGCCTACAGGAAGTGGCGGACGACATACAGGGGATCGCCAGGGAGTCCGAGGGGCTAATGGAAATCAACTCGGTAATGGAAAACATCGCAAGCCAGACCAACCTGCTTTCGATGAACGCGGCGATTGAGGCGGCCCACGCGGGAGAGGCGGGCCGGGGCTTCGCGGTCGTGGCCGACGAAATACGCAAGCTGGCCGAATCCTCCAGCGAGCAGTCCAAGGTTATTGGCAACGTTCTTAAAAAGATCAAGGAATCGATAGAGAAGATCACGAGATCCACCGACAGGGTCCTGGGCAGGTTCGAGGCCATAGACCAAGGGGTAAGAACCGTCGCGGAGCAGGAACAGACCATCCGGAACGCCATGGAGGAACAGAGCCATGGCAGCAAGCAGGTGCTACAGGTGTCCGGCCTGGTAAGCGAGATAACCCAGGAGGTAAAGGGCGGCTCGCAGCAAATGCGCGAGGGCAGCAAGGAGGTTATCCAGGAAACCCAAAACCTGGAGAAGGCGACGCAGGAAATAACCAACGGCATGAACGAAATGGCCGCGGGCGTAAACCAGGTAAACAAGGCGGTAAGCACCGTCAACGAACTAAGCGGCAAGACCAGGGAAAGCATTTCATCGTTGGTACGATCCGTTTCGCAATTTAAGGTTTAACATATGGGCGGCGGGACAATTCCCGCCACCCCCCCCTCCCCCCCATATTTTCCAAAAAGCTATTTTTGTCCTTGCGGCGATATCTTGTGGCCATCCAAAAAAAATACTATATTCCTTTCCGAAATCGGGCATAATCTTACAGAGGAGAATTTTATGAAAATCGGTTTTAGGATCACACTGATTATGGTCATACTGAACGTCGTCAGTATAGGCACGGTGGGAACCGTCCTGATTTTTCGGGCATGGGGCACCGCCGAACAGCTTGCGAACAACCTTACCCTAGTCAGGGCGCGGCAGATCGGCGAGGAATTTGACAATTTTTTAGAGAACCACTGGTACATGGTGAAAGTGACGGCCTCCACAATGGAGCAGTTCGAGTCCATCCCGGCCGCCGGACGACGAACGTTTTTGGACAGCTCGGTAAGGGGCATGGTGGAAAACGGGCAGTTCATCGCCAACGCCTGGAGCATCTGGGATCCCGACATCCTGGAAGGCAACGACCAGGCATGGGTTGGCGCCCCCGGAACGAACGAGGCGGGGCGCTTCGTCCCAGGCTATGTTCGCAACAGAGCCGGGGAGATAACCGAACACCTAAGGCGGGACTTCGAGGCCGACGAATTCTATCTTTTGCCAAGAAGGCTAGGCAGGCAGATTATAACGAATCCCTACGACAGGCTTCTTGCCGGGGAGCTAAGGAATTTGGCGACAATGGCCGCGCCCATACGCAATTCCGCCAACCAGATTGTGGGTATCGTCGGTATCGACATAGCCTTGTCCCAGCTTAACGTAATGGGCCAGGAAATCGAGAGAATTTTTCCGAGCACGCTGACCGCGGCGTTCAGCAACAACGGCACCATTATCTCGCACTTCGACGGGACACGCATAGGAAGGAACATACGGGAAACCGAGGCGGAGCTTCTTGGGGAACACCTGGTTCCTTTTTCAACGGCGATAGAGCAAGGCAGGGAAGCCAGGTTTGATATTCCCGCCGAGGGAAGAGTGTTTCGGTTCTACGCCGTTCCAATCCCCATTTCCGATTCCCCGGAAACATGGACCTTTGCCATCGCGATTCCCATGGACGAGGTGCACGAGGATACCTACACAATGATTACTTTCGCCATTGTCATGTGCGTCATAATGCTCGTGCTGGTCTTGGTGTTGGCACTGCTCGTGTCAAGAAGCGTCGCCAAACCCATCGTGAACATGACCCGCATCCTTAACGACATCGCGTCCGGCGAAGGGGATCTTACGGTGCGCCTTCCGGAAACCGGCTCTGGCGAAACCGCCGAGGCTTCCCGCTACTTCAACCAGACCATAGAGAAGATTAAGGGGCTAATCGTCTCTATCAAGGGCCAGGCAAAGGAACTGTCCGATATTGGCAACGATCTTGCCAGCAACATGACGGAGACGGCCTCGGCCATAAACCAGATTACCGCCAACATCCAGAGCATAAAGGGCAGGGTGCTGAACCAGAGTTCCAGCGTTACCGAGACCAACGCGACAATGGAACAGGTTACCCTCAATATCGACAGGCTGAACACCCATGTCGAACAGCAGGCCAGCGCCGTCTCCCAGGCATCGAGCGCGATTGAGGAAATGATGGCCAACATCCAGTCCGTTACCACAACCCTTACAAAAAACGTCGAAAACGTGAGAAGCCTTCAGACATCGTCGGAAGCCGGCAAGTCCAGCCTTCATGGCGTGGCGGAGGACATTCAGGGGATTGCCAAGGAGTCCGAGGGCCTTATGGAAATAAACGCGGTAATGGAAAACATCGCGAGCCAGACGAACCTTCTTTCGATGAACGCCGCGATCGAGGCGGCCCACGCGGGAGAGGCCGGCAGGGGTTTCGCCGTCGTCGCCGACGAGATACGCAAGCTTGCCGAATCATCCAGGGAACAGTCCAAAACCATCGGGGCGGTGCTAAAGAAAATCAAGGAATCCATCGACAAGATCACCCGCTCGACCGACAATGTTCTTAACAAATTCGAGGCGATAGACCAAGGGGTCAGAACCGTCGCCGAGCAGGAGGAAACGATCCGAAACGCAATGGAAGAGCAGACCCAGGGAAGCAGGCAGGTTCTTAATGCCTCCGGGCAAGTAAGCGAGATAACCCAGCAGGTAAAAGGCGGGTCGGTGAAAATGCTGGAGGGGAGCAAGGAAGTCATCGAGGAAAGCAAAAACCTGGAAAAGGCGACGCTGGAAATAAGCAACGGGATCAACGAGATGGCCGCCGGCGCCGACCAGATTAACAAGGCGGTGAACAGCGTCAACGAGCTTAGCAACAGAAACCGGGAAAATATTTCCATCCTAGTACAGGCCATTTCGCAGTTCAAGGTTTAACCTTGCGCACGGCGCGGAGCTTCCTGGGATCTACTCCGGAAGCTCCGTGACTTCGACCGCATGACCCGAACGAAGGTAGTACAGCCACATTTTACATGCCTTGCCAGAGGGAACGGCAAAAAGATCCCGTGCCGCCCTGTGGTAACACGACATCTGCGTAAGGTGATCCCTGGGAATTTCACTGCTGTCCGTTTTCAGGTCGACCACGTAGACAGTTTCGGCATCCTCAAAGACAAGGTCGATCACGCCGCTTATGAAAATGAAATCTTGTTCATTAAGGTGAACCAGGCTGCGGAAAGGGAATTCGCTCCTTCGGTTTTCCGAATTTTCCGCAATGATTCCCAGCGGCGATTCTACAAAACGTTGCGCAAGATCCTTCCCCGCGTCAAGGAAAGCGTTGGCCTCCGCGGCGCTTAGAAAACCCGCCAACTTTGGCGGGATAACGGCTTCTTTGCCATCCAAAAGAGCCTCCACGCATATGTGGGCAATCGTGCCGAAACTTCTTTGGTTGAATTTGTCGCCGTCATTTTCGTGGTTTTTCGCGTAACGTTCAAGCAGTTTGTCAACCTTTTCGAAAACGTCCAGGGCATCGGCACCGGAGTATTTGCCGCTTACGGCAAACGCACCAGGTAGCACTCTGTCAGATGCGCTTAGTTTCAAGGACGGATCGGTCGGGGAAAAATGCTTTTTGCCCACATACGGTGTTTCTATTACGCCCGCATTGTCGTAGTAAGGGCTCGCAAGTTTGAAGAAGGCATTCAGGCCTTTCCTGTCGTTCGGGAAAAGGGAACCGCCCTCTTCGGCATCGCGGATATACTGTTCGGTGTATGGCGTAATTTTTTCTATTGCAAAAAAAGAAGGCTCAAGCCCGTCCTTTGGGATATGCTCGCCGAATGCAGGCAGGCATAATCCGAAAAAGGTGTCGTTGCCAATAATGACAGTGCCGTCACTTACGCCGTTTTTTTCTATTGCCTTTGAGGTCTGCATATCGATGTACCGCTTCAAGAGCGCGGAAAAATTTTCGTTCTCGACAGCATCTTCGTCGCCACGGCTTTTACTGACGCCAAGGCAACCGGAAACGTAAAGCTCATTTTCCGCGCGCGTCATGCCCACGTACAAAAGGCGGCGCAGTTCCGCAACTCTTTTTCCCTTTTCGACGGCAAGCGAACGTTCCCAAAAATAATTGCGCCTAACGTCCTTAATGCCCTCGCAGTCCAGGGGTGGCGGCGGATTTAGCGAAAGACCCAACTCGGTTTCAAATATGTCATCGCTAATGTCGTTTCTGCCTTTCCTGTTGCAACAGCACAGAAACACCACCGGAAACTCAAGCCCCTTGCTTTTATGGATTGTCATAAGCTGTACCGCCCCTTGGCGCTCAAGCGGTATTTCAACGTCGTCCAGATGTTCGCCGGGCTTGTCCAGGTTCTGGATATAATCGGTAAACGCTGCAAGCCCCATCGGCCTTGCCGCAGTGCCTTCGTCGGCCTGCACGGCCAAGTGGAAAAGATAGTCGTACATTTCGCGAAACGCGGCCGTCCTGGGGTTCCATTCGGTTTCGTAACGATAGCCTTCGCCAAACCATAGTTCGCTTATCAACGAGCTTATGCTTTGCCTGCGCGACATATCAAGAATTTTTTGGTATATCTGCTGCCCATGGCGGTACCTTACCCTGTCCTCGTCCGTAAGCCTTGGAACAGGATCGTCACCGAACGGGTTTTGCTCACCGTCAACAAGGGCGAGGCAAGCCGAAAGCCCCGGCATGGAAAGACCGGCAAAAGGCGAACGCAGCATCTGCGCGTAGGCGAACTTGTCCGTTGGGTACGCGACAAGCCTGAGAACGGACATAAGGTCGTTTACCGGGCCGCCGTAAAAGAAACCGTTTAGGTTCTCGCTTGTATAGGGAACGTTCAGAAGCATTAGGTGCTTCTCGAAATAATGCTGAGGGGTGCGGGTACGAAACAGTATGGCAATGTCGCCAGGTTTGTATTTCTGCCCGCCGGCCTCGTCTTTTTCGTCCAACAGCGCCTTTATTTTTTCGGCGACATAGCGAGCCTCGTTTTCGACGGGCGACAGACGTTCCTGTTCCTCGACGGTTTCATCATCGCCTTCGCCTGTCGTATCCTGATCGTCCAATATGCAAAGCGTCAGCTTTCCCTGGCTGTTTTTGTTGGCCTTGAGCGGCGTATACGTTGCCTCGAAAGTGGGCAGATCTGCCGAATCCTTGGGAAACACGGCCAGGGATTCAGTCGCCGTAAAGTTTTTTCCATTGGGGTCAAATTCGTGGCCGCCAAAAATGGTATTGAACGCGCCTATCAATAGCGGCGCGGATCTGTAATTGGTCTTTAAAGGCAGTTCCATATTGCCAAGCTCGTTTTTTAATTTTCGGAACACCGAAACATCGGCAGCACGAAAACGATAAATCGACTGTTTTTCGTCCCCCACAAAAAAAAGCTTGCCAAGGGACAGATCCTTTGCTGGCGGAACGGAATTACCGCAAATATCCAGTTTTTCCGCCAGGAAAAAAAGCAGGTCTTTTTGCAGTTCGTTGTTGTCCTGAAACTCGTCGATCATTATCGCCTTAAAGGTTTCTTTTTCGCTTTGGCGTATGTCATGCTGCTCCAGAAGGACAGCCTTTGCAAGGCGGGCGACATCGTTGAAAGCCAAAACCCCCTCCGCCCTTTTTCGGTTTGTATAACGGCGCTGAAGTTCCGACAAAAGCATTAACACAGAATGGATAAGCCCCGCCTGCAAACAGAACACCACCAGCGCGGAAAATTCACCAAACAGGGAACGAAACTCCCTTATCAGGTCTTTTGCTGGGTTGTCTCTTGGCGATCCTTTTGACAGGTGCAGATCTTTCAACGACGCAAGAAACGTGGTGACACCAAGCAGCACTTCGCGCAGGGGGTGGGATTCGGCCCAAGCAATCGCGGAATGATGCGGCATGTCTGCCAGTTGGCCAAAAAAATCGCCAAGTTCTATCTCGCCAGGAAAAACGACGGCGCCATCAGTATACTGCCTAAGAATTGGGGCAAGATCGGGGTGGTATTTTTCGTTGCCACGATACACTTCGGTAAGTTGATCCAGTTTTTCCCGAATTATCCCGCTTTGTTTTTTCCATTCCCCGCATATAAAGGCAAACTGGTTTTTGATGTCCCTTTTGGGATCGGGCGGAAAATCGTCGATGTGCGTGCAGTCGGACAGTGCCGCGGCGAAAATATCCTTGGCGATGCGTACCGGGCTTTTTCGAATATACAACCGTTCCATTGCCGCGTGCTCGCGGTTTGCAATCAAAAAAAGAAGGGACTCGTCCATTGCGATTTGGTTGCAACGATCTTCGTCGATGGAAAAATCGGGGCTTATGCCGTAACGGTTTGCGGCCTGCTTTACAATAGAGGCACAGTAGGAATCCAGGGTTTGGATTCGCGCCAGGGCAAACTCCTCTAGGGCCTGTTTCGCGAGTTTGGCTTTTTCGTCGGTGTCGGTTTTGGCTTTTTCGGCAAGTTCCAAGTGGATGCGCCGGTACATCTGCGCGGCGGCTTTTTTGGTAAAGGTAAGGGTAAGGATTTCCGGAACACGAATTTTTTTTTCGGTAACAAGCCATGCGTAACGGGTGGCAAGCACCATGGTTTTTCCGGATCCCGCGCCGGCGGCAACCACCGTGTTTTCGGTACAATAGGCGGCAGTTTGCTGCTCGCTGTTTAAAACCGGTTTTACGTCGGACACCATCTTACCCCCTCATTTTATTTTGTAAAGCGCGCGGCACACTTTGCTGTATTTGCAGCCCAGGCATTGCCCAGAACCAGGCAGCGAAAAAGGAAAGGTGCCTTCCGAAACTTCTTTTGCAAAACGCCCGGTTTTTTCGTCAAATTCGTTCATGATGGCCGCAAAAACATCGCCAGTGCGCGTTACGCGGTCTTCCGCCTTTTTGGGAATGCCCGCGCCGCTTAGCGCGTTTTGTATTGCCCCAAACCAAACCTGGGTTTCGGCATCGGCGATGCTAAAAAACAGCGTGGTGTGCACTTCCTTTTCCAGGGCGGCCTCGGCAAGGCGCAGGTATGCGGGGATCTGAAAATCGCAAAGGCCTTCCTCCGTAAAACAGTCCGAAAGTTTCGGGATTACCGTTGCCTTGAAATCCACAATTGCCAAGGAGCCGTTTGCGGGGGAATCCTCGCGGGAATCCTGGAGTATGCAGTCAACTATTCCGTTAAGACTGTAAAGATCGTTGTCGATGGAATAGCGCGGCTCGCTTGCCACTACGCGATACCCCGCAAAGAAGGAAACAAACTCGGCAAGGAATTTTTCCAGCCGCACGTAAAACAGTTTTTTTTCCGCCCGCAAAAGACGCGCGGTCAGCATACTCATTTCCGTTTTGTCGCTGTTTGGCAGGCGCGGGAAGGATTCAAAAACCGTTTCTATTTTTTGGGCAAGCAGTCCCCGGTAGTATTCGGGCAGTTCGGGTTTGGGCTTTTTGTCGGTGCCGGAGTTTATAGGCGGGCTTATCGCCTCGCCTGTTTTTATCAGGTCGTCCAAAAACAAGTTCAGGACGGCATGGTACACCAACCCGGTTATGTTGCCCGCCATAAGCCCCGCCTCTATTTCGAGGGCTTCGAGCCACAGAACCCTTGCGAAAACCCATTGAAGCGGGCACCGAAAATACGGGGCAAGCGAGGAAGGGGAAACGCTCAAGGGTTTTCCGTCCCTGCAAAACCTTTCGCGGATCAAGATCGACAAGGGGTGTTCGCTGTCCAAGGCGGTGCTGTTTACGGGTATATCTTCCCTTCTGCGCTTCCACGCCTTAAAACCCCGGTCCTGGTTTGCATGGACACGCGGGGCATGTAGGTGCAGCGACGAATAGAACCGGTTTTCCGCCAGGTACAAGTCGGCGGCGAATTTTGCCTTGTGTTCCGGGGTTTCCCCGAAGCGCCGCGTGGGTTTCAGCGCGGCGTTAAGGGCGTTGTGCGGAATGGCGTATCCCGCAAACGTTTGTTCGGAACAAAAAAACGCCGCAGGCAATCTGGAGTTAAACCGGTGCAGCCTGATAAACGCCAAGGACGCGTCGTTGTCGCTTATCCCCAGTTTTTTCCGCCTGCTTCCGGAAAGGAAGGCAAGCGGCGAAAAGACGGTCTGCAGATTGCTCTGGCTTGCGCCAAGAATAATATGGCAGTCAAACGGCGCGGGGGCTGCCGTGCGGTACGGAAGAATCGCCACGCCAGAGGCGGACTGCTGGGCGAGGTAGGCGACCTCGTCCAGGTATCCGGTAAAAAACGTGTAGGGATCCGGAAGGCGTAGATCTGGGAACGATTTTTCTATTTCGGCAAGGTACACAAGCTCGGAAATACAGCGGGAAAGGACAAGATCCGTTTCCTCCAGGCAGTTTTCCATGTCGAAAAAACGCTCGCGAAAAATGAAATAGTTTTTTCTGATTTCGGCAAACGATTGGGCGCGGCGCATGGCGTTTGCCTTTCGTTTTAGATCCTCGAAAAAAAACCGCGTTTGGGGTCTTAGGCCGCCGAAAGGATGCCGGAAGGCGTCTTCCCAGACGTTCACCCTGGTTTCGTCTTCCTCGACCCATGAGGTGATGCAGTTGTTTTTTATGCCGAAGTCGATAAGATCCTGGATTTCCCGGCCGTCCTTCCAGGGCAGGCGCCGGTTCAGCAGCAAGGCCGTCATCGAGGAAAAGGAAAAATCCGACGAGGCGCAGTCGGCGACGGCCGGAAAAAATTGTCCCGCAGGGTACGAGGCCAGGGGCTTGCCCGTCTGCCTGATGTACGGGATGTTCCTGTTCTCGAATTCCCGGAAAAGATAGGGGGCGTAGGCTTCGGTTTCGGGAACGCTTACCGATATGGAATCCCAGGGAACGTTTTGCTCGTTACGCAGGGCAAGGATGTACAGGGCCGCCTCGGTTATCTCGCTACGGGAATTTGTGTAAAAGAAAACATCATGCCGATCCGTGTCCGCCCGTTCTGGCGCGTATGTTTGAACGATTTTTACATGCTTGCTGGCCTCCAGGAGATCCCTGTACTCCTCGAAATCCAAAAGCGATTCGGAAAAAAAGATGAAACATTTTTTTCCCGTGTCGTCGAACGGGGGCGTTTCCCAGGCCGGTTCGAAAAGGTCGCGCTTGGCCAAAAACTGCGTGTAGCGAAGCGCCAGGGTAAAAAGGTCGCGATCCTCGCCGGACAAACCCCCGGCGTCCTCCCGGATTTCGGCAATGGGCAGGCCCGTGGTCCGCCTGAACCACAGGGCGAGGTGGGGCAGGATGCCCGCAAGCCAGTCCGCGAAGGAATCCGCCTGTCCAGCCCATTTGGCTTGGATCAGCGCGGAAAAAACGGGCTCCTTGTTTTGGGCGCACAGCTCGGCGTTTTCCCGTATCAAGATGCTGACAAATATTTTTCTTAGAACGGAGGGTATGCTTTGCCTGCTCTGAACCCTTGACCGAATCGAGTTCTGCTTGAACTTGTCCCACGCGATAAATTTTTCCATGGGAACCGTGCCGCCGCCCCGCAGGACAAGCACCCGGTCTATCCAACGGTAAACCGCTATGTCCGTGGGAAAAACAAAAAAGGAGGATGGCTTGTCGATGTTTTCCAGCAGGATGGTCTCGACGGGGTTCATTCTGCGTTTAGCATAACCCGTTTGCGGCAATGGGGCAAGGGGGATCGCTTGGCGGTGTTTTTACCCTACCATTCCTTGGGGACAAATCCCGCAGGCACCTCCATTTTCATCGTTTCGCCGCTTTGCTCTATCACGAACAGTCCCGCTTTTAGCGTCGCGTTCCTCATGGGCGTTTCGAATATCGCTCCGGCTATCGCACCAAGTATTCGCTTGCCTTCCCAGCCTTCGTCCCTGTCGTGCGCCCTCATTATCTCCAGTCGTTCAAGGTGCCTGCCAAGATACTCCGCCTCTTTATCCGGGCGGCTTTTTACCTCCACCGCGATTACGGTGTCGTCGTTTTCCAGGAGCATGTCTATGTCCGTTTCGGTGTTTCCTTCCTCGTCGAATAACTTGTACCGCTGCTTTTTTATGCCGTCGAAACGGTAGCCCCGCTCGCCGAATCGTTTTACGATGCCGGGGCCCACAAGGTGCTCGACCAGTTTGCCGTAGCTTCTGCCGAGGCCGCCCACCCTTTTGTCGTTTTCCTTGATCTTCCGGTCGGTTTCGCCGAAAAGCTTCATGAGTCTTTCCAATTCCAGATCGGATTTTCTGTACCGCTCGGCTTCCTCTTCGCGACGCTTGGCTTCTTCCGCCTGGCGTTCGGCTTCGCGTTTGGCGTCTTCCGCTTCGCGCCGGGCGATTCCCTCCTTCCATCTGCGCTCGTTTTCCTGTTGCAGCTTGGCCGTTTCCTCGTGGTAACGGGCTACTCTGTCCAGGGTTGCCCAGACTTCCTCGGGGGTTGCGACGGGGCGTTCCGCCGTTGCTGTAGCTGCCATTTTTGTTCCTCCTGTGCTGCTTTGGTTCGCTCCTGCGTCAAATATAGCATGGGCGGGGCGGAAAAACAATCGCGGGGCTTAGTTGGCGGTTACGTGCCTTCCCCGGCGAACACTTGATCCAGGGCTATGCCGAAGCCCGGGAAAATGCCGACGGGGGCGGTGTCGGCGGATTCGTAGGTTTCGGTCAAGACCCCGTCGTCACGGAAGCTATACACCGTTACCCTTTTGTTTTCGGGATCCACGACCCAGTATTCCCGCACCCCCGCATCCTGATATAGCCGGCGTTTTTCCTCCATCTCGATTGCGGTGTTCGAGGGGGACAAAATCTCGATCGCCAGATCGGGCGCGCCTCTTATACCTTCATCACCTATCTTGCTCTCGTCGCAGACGACCATGATGTCCGGCTGGACTACCGTGTCGTCGCCTTCGCCTTCCTTGTAGAAAAGCCGAACATCGAGAGGGGCATAAAACGCCTGATAGGGCATACCCTCTAAGTGATTGCCCAATCGGAGAAATATCTTTCTGGAAACAGTCTGATGCCTGATGTCCATCCTTGGCATCGCGGTAGCCGCCCCGAACATCGGAACAATCCTGCCGCGGATAAGCTCGTAGCGTTCGCCCTCTTTGAGTTCCCAGTTTTTGTAGTCGGCGTAGGTGTACCGGCGGTTTGCTTCCGCCTTCGGCAATGCTCCCACAATTCGCTCCTTTCCTAAACTTCGGCGAAAACCCGATCCAGCGCAATGCCGAAGCCGGGCAGAATGCCAACCGGGACGGTGTCGCCGGCTTTGTAGATTTTGTCGGAAAAAATCTCGCCGTCGCGAAAACAATAGACCGTAACATCGTTGTCCTCGGGATCCACGACCCAGTACTCCCGCACGCTGGACTGTTGGTACAGCCGGTGTTTTCTTTTCATTTCGCCTGCGGTGTTCGACGGGGACAAAACCTCGACCACCAGATCCGGTGCGCCCCTAACGCCTTCGGGTCCTATCTTGTCCTTGTCGCAGACGACCATCAGGTCCGGCTGGACAACCGTGTCGTCGCTTTCGTCGTCCTCGTAAAAAAGCCGAACGTCGAAGGGGGAGAAAAACACCCGACAGGGCTTTCCTTCCAAATGGTTGCCAAACTGGAGATGCATCGCCCCCAAAACAATCTGATGCCTGAAATTCGGGCCGGCCATGGCATGAGCCACCCCATTGATAAGCTCGTAGCGTTCGCCCTCTTTGAGTTCCCAGTTTTTGTAGTCGGCGTAGGTGTACCGGCGGTTTGCCTCCGCCTTTGGCAATGCTCCCATGGTTCGCTCCTGCGTCAAATATAGCATGGGCGGGGCGGAAAAACAATCGCGATCTCGGGCGGCCTTCGTCCCCTTTTTTGGGTTTGTCGCAGGCGACCGTGTTGTTGTCCTCGGCGGTTACGTACCTTTGGCCAACTCGGAGCATATGGCATTGCCGGCTTCCTCGAGTTCCGCGTCCCGATCGGATTTCGCGGGAGCATCGGCAGAAGACGCTTTTTCCCTTGGGCTATAAAAAGGGGAGCCGCGTATTTTTTTCTGCGCTTCAACCGCCGCCTCGTACATCCCCCTGTAATCACCATCGGCGGGGCCAAGGATGAAGGGAAGAACCGTCGAGTTTTCGGAAAGGTGCTCCTTTAGGAAATCCAGCAGATCGGCAGGCGGGACATTGCATAATTTGTTTTCGGCGGTTTCATTGACGGGATACCAAATCAAGGGCTGTCGGTTCTTTATGCCCTTGAGTTCCACCATGCCGCCAAAACAGAGGGGAACATGGGTTTTGTCCCCCGGCTCGCTGAGAATAAGGTAAGCCAGCGACGGCGAAATTACCAGCTTGTCTTCCGAGGCAAACTTGGACAGCCTGAATCCCAGATCAATCGAAGGCCCAATAAAATCCTTCACCTTCTGGCTTTTCTGGCCATAAAGGCTTAGCTCTACGTTGCGCACCGGAAAGCCCCCGACCCAGGCAAAGGCTTTAACGCGCAATTTTTTGCCGGAACCGCCAGGAGTACCAAACCTGCGATTTAACTCCCTTACGGTCTCCGCCAGAGCCAGCACATGCATGGACGCATGATGGTTTTTGCAGAAAAGATCCGCCGTCAGCACTACCTCGTCGCCAATGTACTTCCAAAAATGCACCGCGTGGTAGGCCGGTTTTTCCCTTTCCGGAGAGTCGTCCTGCGTCTCCGTCGAAATTTTCGGCAGGCAGGGTTTTTTTTCGCAAGTGTCCCTGCAATGCTCGCCAATAACCTTGGAAAATTTATGTTGGTACAGGACGTTAACCGAATGCAGGAACTCGGCAAATTCCTCAACCCATTCGGCGGAAGTGTTGCCGTCCTTTGCCGAAGTGGACTCAACTATGTCAATGCTCAAAAAAACGCGCTTTTTTGTATGCAAGTCCATGCCTTCGCCGGTACAAAGGTTTGCCCCGGCGTTTTTTTCCGGGGAAGAAACGTCAGCAGCCGACATCCTGCATCCTTTGCTGCGCGAAGGGCTCAGGCACCATGAAATATGCCGCCACCTGAAAGCTGTCGCCGCCAAATTTTTTCGCGACCCTGCGAAGCAATTCCGCGGGCATCAGAAACGCGCAGGCAAATTCGTGCGCCTCGTTTTCGGCGGTTTCGTCCCCGCCGGCATCGCAAGGAGCCCCAATCGGCACTTTCCCGCAACGGGAATGCAGGAAATAATGGCCCAGTTCATGGGCGATTGACACGCGCGTTTGCAGCGGGAGCGGGAAAAGAGAAAGAAGCTGAATGACGAACCCGCCGTCCTCCTTAACCGTGATGGTTGCTTTTCCCTTGTTCGCCTTGTCGCCCGGCAATTCGCGAATGCTTCCCCTAAGACGTTTGACGACAGGCTCAAGGTCATCGCCGGGCTTAAGACCCAGGGCTCCGGCAATTCTTTCAGCAAAAGCGGAAATTGCCGCCATGCTGGCCCCGCAGGGCTCAAGCCGTTTGCCAGCGACCCCTGCGTCATTATTATCCAAATTAGCCATATATCACCCTATTATACCGGAACAACGCGCAACCCGCAAGTAACCGTCAATTCACCGCAGGGGCTGCGCGGGCGAAAGGGAAGCCGGCGGCCGTCATTTTGCGGGTAAAACGCAAAATGGCGGTCGCCGGTTTTTGAAAATACCGTCACGGGCACCTTGGGGGTTCTACGGCGCGGGCGGCCATGTGGTCCCAATGGTCGCCGCCGTCGGATCCGGCCAGAAGAAGTACCCGATGCGGAACCTTTCGTTGGTGTCGCCGCCGCCTAGCGCACAGCCGCTGCCGGCGCCTCGGAAGCCTATTGCCGCGCTCCAGGGCCTGTTTCCCGTGGCCGCAGTTACGAACTCGGCATCCATGGTGGCACCCGAGTTGGCGTTGGGCGGCCAGGCCTCGATGTTTAGGCGGTCGTAGATTACGCTGAAGGGCGCGGCCATCTGCAGGGCCTCCCAGTAACCCGGGACGCGAACGCCGGTAACCCGGCAATTAACGGGTCTGCTGAAGCGCGTACCGCTACCCGTACCGGCGGCACTTGCGCTGCGGTACGCGACGCGCACACCGTCGAACTGGCCCTGGCGGGACTGGTAGCCGTAGACGATCCAGGGGTTGCCGTGGCCGTCAATCGAGATGTCCGTCCAGGTGCCTACGCCGGGCGCGGTGTCCACGACGTGGGCGGTGAACGACTGACCCCTGCCCGCCGAATGGGCGTAGACCAGCGCGCCGTGAACCGAGTTGAAGAAGGCCAGGTGTATGCCGCCGCCGGCATCAATCGCCATGCTGACGTAGCCGCCGGATCCGTTGCGCAGGGCGTGACCCGCCGCCAGGATTTCCACCCTGCTCCAGCCCGTCCCGGCAACAGTCGCAAAGTTCGTGCCGAAGGCCACCCTTATTGTGTCGTCCGCCGAGTAGGCGATGATGGGGCCAGTCGCGTCAAACCCTACCGCGCTGAACTGCCCGGCATTTGTCGCGCGCCCTGCTCCTGAAGCGGTGATCTGGGTTTGGCCACCGACAGTAACGCCGGCCGGCGCAGTGCCGTCTATGGACATTGCGGTAGTCGCGTTAGCAGTGCCTGTCTCGCCAACTGTCCTAGCACTACCCTGCGTAATAAACACCAATTCCCTGCGGAACGAATCGTAGACCGTGGTGAAAAGCCTGCCCGGATCACTCGCAGCGGCCAGAGAGTCAGCAATAGACCCAAGGCCACCACCCTCAGCAGCAGAAGGAGCATGAAGATTAGCCGCCGCCTTGACGGTACGCACGTTCTGCCAGCGTTGAGTCGGAGCATCAGCGGATCCTACAAGGTTGGGGAAAAGGTTAAGACGCAACTCTCGGTTAGCGGCGTTATTAACGGCGGCGCCAGCAACTGCAGCATCGACACCGGTTGATTGTCTGTGAACAAGCGTCCTAAGCCTAACCGTCGCAAGACCATCGGCCTGATGAATAAACGCAATATTTGGCACGCCGGTGCCGTTATGCAGGCTGATGTCTGGCTGCAGGAAAGGATCCGCCGGAGTGGCGGTAGTCAGCCTGGTGCTGTACGCGTCCGTTGCTCCTGAAACCGTCCCCCCTTCGTTCGTCCCGTAGTGAACCATTACGTTGCCGAAGACCGACCATGCGCCGTGCAACATGCCTACGCGGTTCCTGTTGCCGGCACCGCCCGCAAGTGTATGCTGCAACGCCATGCCCGGATGGTCCAGCCCCACGCTGTTGGCGAGCGGCCCCATAAAGGTGGCCGGCGCTGCCGTCTGGTGGCTGGAACGCCAAATGTGCGCGTAGGGCCTGTTGATCCACAGGTTGGAGCGCGTGCCGAACAGGTTCTCCATGTTCCAGAACTGGGCGTGGTTGGATGCGTGGTTGCGTATCGGCACCGGGTCGGTTCCTCCCGCCATTGTTGCCGGAACAATCGAAAAGTCTATCCTGCCGCTTTGGGCGTTTGCCGGGATGGCAAAATTAATCCTATAACTTCCACCCAAGGGGGAATCGCTGTCTTCACGCATCGGATTGGTAAGCGGTATGCCCGTCGCGATTATGCCGCCGCCAAGGTTAAAGCCCAGCGCGGCTATTCCGATCTCGCCCTGGTAGAAGCTGTACCAGCCCTGCATGGATCTTATGGTCTGGTAGCGGGCCTGGCGTTCGAAGCCGGTAACGTAGGGCACGATGTTAACGTGGAAGTAGTCCTCGTAGTAATTGTTCGAGGCGTCCGTAACCCTGACGCTTATCCTTACGTTGGCGGCGGGGCCGGCGTTCAGGAAGGTTTCGGTGTCCCACATAAAGGACCACTCGACCAGGTGGCGGCCATCCTGCAGTCTTTCCTCGGCGCGGGCGTCAAAGACGTGGGTTCCAGCACCCATGCCGGTTACAGGCCCGGCCGTCGGACGCATAGTGGGGTTGGTGGTCGGGCTGCCGGCCCTTGGTGTCATTTCCCTCGCGGTACCGTCCCATTCCAGAATCGTAAACCAAGCACCAGCAGCCGGGACGGTAGTAAGACCGGCAACGTCCTGGGTTATCGCCAGTTCAATACGCTGGACGCGCTCGTTGTCCGTTGCCCGGCCGCGCAGGATGATCCTGCCGCTGACAAGATCCCTGTCGAGCGACCCCTGTCCCGCCGCCGTGGCAGGATCGCTACCCCAGGTCGCGGGCCTGGCCGTGAACACCGGCGAATCGGCGCGGGGCTCGATGTGGCCGGACCTTGCCGGGTTAGCCCCGGTGCCGGCGTTGAACAGGCCGCCGCGATCGCGGTTGACGTTGTTTTCGCCCACGCCATCGTCATTCGGGTCGGGGGCAAGCGCGTTCCTTATGGTCGCGTTCCTGCCCGCCGGCGTAAGGTTGTTGCCGGTTACCCCCCTTTCAAAGAACGGGTTAAGGTCGTGCAGCACGGCCCCCGGCGGGGTGATGTCGAACAGGAAGACGTCCATGGCAAGAACCGCCGCCGTGTGAAGCTGCTCGTTTTCGATTCGGGGCGGGGTAGGCGTCCATCCGCCCACGCCTGCGGCGGCCGTCGGCGGGTTGGCCGCGGTAACGCTGTCCCACGCCCTTAGCAGGAAGAAGGGCCTGTTGGGATCGCCAGCCTGCCCCGCAGCAGTTCCGGGCACCGGAACGCCGGCCGGGTTTCGGGCCAGCACGAAGTGCGGTATCCTGTTGCCGACCTCGGCAGCAGTCGCAACAAACGCACCGGTATCGCCGGTACCGCCGGTTCGGGGGAAGATAAGGGTCGGGGTTCCCACGCCGGCCCTGGGATCATTCGGTATTCGCCAGCCCACCGGGCCAGAGTTTACGGGGGCGGCGCCCTGGGTGTACACCCAGACCCAGATACTGTCGTCGGAATTCGCCGGATCCGGGACCATGTTTATCTGATCCTGGGTCAGGTTCGCCAGGACAAAGTGAGATCCCCGGACGGGAATTTCATCGCCGGTATACCCCAACATGTTCCATATGGCGAAAGTACCGCCAAGACCCACGGCGTCCACGGTAAAGAGGTTAATGAAGGCCGGGTTGTCCCTTCTGGCTACCAGCGTCCCCAGCATTTCCCGGGTCAACCGCGTCCTTTCCCTGGTAACGTGCTGGAGCCGGAAGTTCAGGGGAGCGTTGCCTAGGATGGTGTTCACGGTAAGGCCCAATTCCCTGTTCCTGACGGTCCAGCCGGTGTCGACATAGCCTTCCGCCCGGGGAGCCAGCCCAAGCGATGCCAGGGTCAGGCCGCCAACGGAATTGCCGCCAGCGTCCACGGTGTTCAGCGTTACCCCGGTAATTTCCGGGATTCGGTTACGGATTACGACGCTTTGCTGGTTTAGGGTGGCGTTGCCCGCCTCGTCCACGACGATGTACCTAAGCGTTAGCGGGCCGTCGGGCAGATACGTCGTGTTCACCGAGAACATCCACTGGACGATCCTGCCGTCCTGGCTTTCGATCCACTGGTGTCCCCTGTCCCTGCCGGCGGGAAGTCCGGGGGTGTCCCCGTCGATTCTCATTATCCACACGTTGCCCGCCCCGGAGGGGAGCGCGGTGGGTATGCGAACGCCGGCCGCAGAAGGCTCGCCCGCCGCCGCCGCATTGGCAAAGGAAACATAGGCACCGTTCACCGTCGCGTTCCTGTCGATCCACAAATTGGGGAACGTTGTGGTTTCGGCAGCGTTATAGAGCCTGGTGGCGGAACCGTCGTGGGCGACAAACTGCCGACCGTGTATTCCGCTTTCGAACCAGGCGTACACCCTGCTGATTCCGGCCCCGGCGTGGGTGAAACGATCAATCGCGACCGGGGTGGTGCCAAGGGCCAGGCTCCCGTCAAGGGCCCTGCCCTGGAAGTATTCCCACCTGCCGGCCCGCGTGCCGGGCGTTCTAAAGGTGGGGGCGGGATCGGACACCGGCGCGACGTTGTCGATTACGATTGGCAGCGTCAGAGTGGTTTCCGACGGCGGATCCAGGTCGTTGCTTACGCGGATTTCCACGCGGTACAGGCCGCCGCCCCTGCCAACGATGTTGGTCCCCCTGGTGTCCAGGGCGTACACAAGGTGGGCGACCCGCCCGTCGGTACCAGCCACCGGGGTAATGGTAAGGCCGGGCAGCGTAACAGCCCCGGAGCCGTAGACGACCTGGTTAAGGCCGGGGCCCTCGTCGGGCCGCACTATCCTGACCATGGAAATTGTCCGGCCATACGCCGCGTCCAGGTACGCGGTTATGGTAACCACGCCGCTGTGGGGGTTGGCCGGGGAGGCTCCCCGGGCCGGGTAGAATCCGGAGTTGACACCCTGCACACTAACCGAGCCAGGGTTGGTACCGGCCAGTTGTTCTGGGCGGGTGGCAAAGATCGCCGGCGCGGTGACACTAAGGTAGAAAGTTCTTCTGTTCGGCTCCGGGTTTTCAAAGTCGACCTCGCCGTCGCCGGCGCTCATTCTTCTGTGGGTTGCGGGATCGAAGACAGCGCCGGTTTCGCTGTTGACGGCGACCGTTTCCACCATGACGAAGAGCATGTCGTTGTCGCCGACGTCGTCGCCATGCAGGAAGCCGTAGTCCGCCATCAGGGCGGTAAGCTCGCCGCCGGCGTTAAGGCGGAAGCTCCAGGGGGTAAGGCCGGTGCCGGGCGAATCCAGAGGCGCCGGGAACCAGTGTTGCTCACCGGAATCCCAAAGATTGTGTTCGTCAAGGCGATCCTGAACCCCCGGAAGCATCGTCGGCGGCTGCAGACCAAGCTCGGTCGCGGTCGCCACGCGCAGGCTATATCCGGGCAAAACGCCGCCGGTCACGCTGTCGTCCGGCCGGCCAATCCAGACGCGGTACAGGACTTGGGCCACGTTCACCCCGGGCGCGTGGATTTGCGCGACGCCGCCAAAGGTAACCGCGCCGCCCCTGGGCAAGCCAATGTCGCCGTCCCCGGACGGGGTCACAACCGTGTTTACCGGCCTGGCCGCTTCCTGGTTAACCCGGATTACGTGGCGGTGGTAGCCGGCGTTTCCGGCGTTGTCCACCACGCGGAACCATACCGGCATTTCAAGGACGCCGCCCGCCGCGACGTGCGACATTCCTGTGGACTGCGCCAGAGCCAGGACAGCGTCGAAGCCCGCCCGGATCTCCCAGCTAAACAGGCTGTTTCTTGTAACGTTAAGACCGTCGGGCCAGCCTGATGGGGGCGGATCCAGGTTTACGGGAGAGTCAAACCTGAACCAGCTACTAGCCGAAGCCTCAAAGTATCCGTCGTTGTGGGCGGTGTCGGCGGCGACCGAGCCGCCCGTATAGTGACCCCAAAGCGCGTCACGCATACTATCCAGTCCCGCCTCGTTCAGCCCACCCGGGGGTACGGTGCCAAACAAGCCGAAGCGCACCCAGGCCCTGGCCGGGCCGCTGCCGGCGTCCAGGGCCTCGCCGCTTATAACCACGTCATGGCCGCCAAGCATCTCCAGCGGGCTAGAGAACATGCCGCTGGGCGGGGTGTTGTCCAGGTTAAAGTTGCGCCTTATCGTAAGGCTTCTGCCGGCGGGCGGGTCGCCCGGGGCGACGGCAAGATCCGTCGCGGTTATCACCACGGTGTGCGGCCCGTTCGCTGTTACAGACACGGGAATGGACAAAAGGTGGTCCACCAGGCTAGGTTGGCGAATGTTCGGCATATCCACCTCCCTTATCGGGGTGTCGGTACCCTGGGCGTAGATCCTGGCGGTAATGCGCGCAAGCCTGTTGGGATCGCCGGCGCTTATGCGGAAGCCAAGAGTGTCCGGCGTGCCGGTACCGGTGCCGAAGCGCGAGGACATCGTCTGCACCGGCGGGTCAACGAAGTCAAGAACCGGCGGGCCGCGATCGAAATAGAAGTAGTACCAGTTAGAGCCGACCGGGTTGCCCGCGACGTCGGGGCGGAAGCCGCCGTCAGCGTCGGTGTCAAACCAGTTGTCCATAACAAAGTTGCCGTCAGCGCCGGTTTCAAACCAGTCCACCCCGGCGTCGGCAAACCACGAGGAATCCATCGCGCGTACCCGTATGCGGTACAGGCCCTCCGCAAGCCCAAGGCCGCCGTCCGCAACGGGAACGCCAAGGGCCGGCGTTTCCCAGTTGCGGCTTCTGGAGGGAATCCCCCCCGCGTTCGTCCAGTCCTGAACCGGGGCCCAGCCCGGCCAGTCATAGCGCTCTATCCTGAATTGCACCATGGCAACGTCGCTGTGCTGATCCCTTGCGGTGCCGCGTATCACGTCGGTGTCGCTGCCGAACCTTCTGGCGGGACTGCCCGGAGCAACGGTGGAAGCGGCCGGCCCCCCGGCGGGGGCGTTGGCGATGTCGTCGGAGGCAAAAAAGCGGATCTCCGGCGGCGTGGTGTCCTTGGTAAAGGCCCAGGTCTCCGGTTCCGACGCGCCGCCGGACCTTCTCCAGTCCAGGGCCACGACCTCGATCTCGTAGGCTCCGGAGGTAAGATTCCCGTCCCCGGCGTCAAAATAATAATCGTAATCGGCATGGGACAGGGCGTAGGTCCACCTAAGAACCCAGGTCCGCCCGACGGGATCCCATTCCCATTCTGCGGTGCCGGCCCCCCGCGTGACGGAACCATCCAGCGGGCCGTAGTCGTTGTCCCGGATATTGTCGCTGTCATACCGGATATTGTAGCCGTCAATGAACACGGTGCGTACCACGGTGCGTACCGCGTTACCGTCATGGCGAATGAACCTAATCCTTACGTTCCTAAGGTTCGGGTCCCTGGCATACCCGCCGATTGTAAGGGCCGGCGCGCCGTCAAACCCGTCCGCCGCGCCCAGCACGCGATAGCGCGGGGGCTGGGGATCCAGGTCAAGGGCCGGCGCGTGGGAGTCCGTCCTAAAGGCGAAGTGCTTCGTCAGCCCGGGGTTCGGGTTCCCGGTGCGGTCCCTTACGTTGGATATCCTAAGCGTGTGTATGCCGTCCGGCAGGACGGCGCCGGAATTGTCGGCAAGGTAGATGTCCCATCTCCAGTTCCTGCCCTCGCCCACCCAGGCCGGGGTCACGTCCACGGGCTGGCCGCCGCTGCTTCTAAGCTGGAAGCCAATATCCGGGAAGCCCGCCCCGTTTAGGGGTATGTCCGAGAACTCGTCCACGATGCTGCCGACAAGGACGGGCGCCAGCCCGTCGTGCACGATGATTGGGAGCGGGTGATCCCTGTTGGTGGCCCATGCGAGCCTCCAGGGGTAGTATTCCACCAATGGGTCATGCCAGTCGTCAAAGTCCCCCGGGCTCATGATCGCATGGCTCATGTCGGCATGGGGGAAGTTCACGGTGACCACCGGCGGCCCGCGGTCTATCGTGAAATTCAGCGTGACCACGTCGGCCAGGCCGAGCCCGTCGACGACGGTCAGTTCCAGGGTATACTCGCCGTCCATTCCAGGGTCCGCAAACATGGCGGCGTACCTGTTCAGCCAGTTGTTGGCGGGGACGCCGCCGGGAAAGTGGCTGCCCGAAAGAAGGTCGGACATGTTCACGTTGAACCATGCCGTTTGATGTTCGCCCCGCGTCCCCACAAGGTGGTTAAGGACGGGAGCGCCCGTAACCGGGACATAGGCCGGGGGCGAGCCTATGGGCAAGGGGAACCTGGCCTGGGGCGAGTTGCCGTTAAGCCTCCACAGGACATACGGGACGCCGCCGGACGGCATGGTGGGCAGGTGCACGTCCGAGATTTCGCCGACAAGCGGGAAGCCCTCTCTGAAAATCCTGAGGTACGTGTAGCCCCCCGGATCCGGGTGGAACAGGGTTATTTCCGGCGGCATGGAGTCCAGCGTAAAGTAAAAGGCCTGGTATCTGGACGCCCTTTCCTGGTGGAGATAGGGCCCCTGGGCCCTGCTTTCCACCGCGTCCATGGCGCGGATCACGTAGTCCACCCGGCCGTCGGTTCTTACGCCGTTGACGTAAAGGATTGGCTCGTCGGTGAACACCTCGCGAAGGCCGACGTTAAGGATTATGTCCCTGCCGCTTAGGGTAAGGCCGTTCAGCGCGCTTAGATCCCTGGGCACGCCCCATTCGTTAAGATACCCGGTGTTAAGCATCGTGGGCGGGCCGGCGCGGGAAACCCACATTCTTACGGATCCGGCCGCCGGGGTGCCCGTGCCGAAGCCGTCGTCGTCCATTATGATCCCGGTAACCCTAAGGTTGTGGTCGCCCCGGACGTCGCCCGGGGCGGGGGCAATCCCGGCGTGGAAATAGGGGGCGTCCTCCGCCTGCAGCAAAAAGACGCGGCCCCATTCGGTGGAACCGTTGCGGTGCGACTGGTTCAGGTGGGCGTCCCTGGCGATAATGTGCAGGACGTACTCGCCGTCCGGCAGATCCATCCCAAGGGTGTCTATATAGACCGTCCCGCCCGGGGCGGCCAGCCGGCCGAAGGCGCCGACGGCGTTGCCCGACGGGTCGTAAATCCCGCGAGCCCGCCCCGAATCGACGTGCTGGGCGCCCCATACCGGGAACGAGTTGAAATCCTCGACGCCCTCGACGTTCGTCAGGCCGCCGGGTATGGTCTGGCCGGTGGCCTCGTCGATCGCGCCGGTGCCGGACACGCCGCGGCCGGCCGGGAGCAGCCACCAGTGCAGGCTGTCCACGGTAAAGTTGTCCGAGGCGTGGGCGGTAAAGCTGATAACCCCGTTCGCAAGGCGGCGGGCGTTTTCAACGCTAACCTGTATGCCGCCGGGGTTCCTTTCGCAGATATAGGTTCCGGCCACGGAGAGCCTGGCAAAGGTCTCGACCGGCCTTGTCAGCATTACCGTCGGCGGAACCTCGTCCTGCTGGTGCCGCCGCTCGATGTAAAGGGGGTTGCCGAAGCGGTCCCTAAGCGTCAGCGTGAACTCGAAATCGCCGGCCTCTATTCCGGGAAAAATCCTGCTTAGTTCAACGTGCGCCTGAAAGCTGTACTCCCAGGTATCCTGGTTTTCGGGTATGCGCCCCATCGTCACCCATCCGCCGCCCGGGGCGGGCCCGACGGCCGGAAAATTGCCGGCCCTAAGGCTGCGCTGGGCGCCTTCCAGATACATTGGGATTGCGTTGGTCACCAGGACCCTAAAGTCGTAGACCTCTATGGGTCCGTTGTCGTCCCAGACGGTCCCAAGCCAACGGCTAAGGGGCAGATCCGGATTCTCCCTTTGCGACCCTATGTGGAAAGATTCCAGGGTAACGCGCTGCTCGTTCGGCGGAAAGACGTAGTCCAGGCCCGGGGACACCGCCGGCGGCACGTTGTCCACGGCGATCCAGAATTCCGCGTAGCTGCGCAGCGGCGCGAAGACGGTCTGGCCGGGATAATGCACCCTGGCGGGGTAATAGTCGGAAACCCCGACTATTACGCGGTACAGGCCGTCGGGCAGGCTGTTGAAGCCGTCGTTGCCGCCCTCGACAAGACCGAAAAGGGTCCTGTACAGGGGGCTGGCCCTAAGAAGATCCAAAAGCAGGGACTGCGGTATGGTGCCCTCCCTTTCCCGGGGGGCCGCGCCGGCGGAAAGCCCGGGGGCGAAGATCGCCTTTACCTGCGCGTCGCTCAACGTAATCTCGTACCCGGGATCCCGATCCGAAAGCGGCCGGACCGTGCCGGCCGCGTCGACGAACGAGCCCTCGAAGCTTATCCGCATGGAGGACTCCGCGCCGCCGGCGACCCCAAGGTCCAGGCCGTCGTAGTCCCGGACCCTGAACCTTATGTCGGTGGTCGGGCGCAGCATGTTGCGGACCGCGCCCCGGTACCTAAAGCCGGCGCCGTAGCCGGGGTGGCCGGGGACGTCCGCCGCCTGGTCCGGAACCGTCACGGGGTTCCGGTTTACAAGCCCTATCGAAAAGTCGAACACCGGCAGGGCGGACGCCTCGCGCAGGTCCAGGGGGAACGCCGCGCGGCCGACGTTGAACGCGCGGTCCCTGGCGAAAACGTAGAGCCAGTAAACGCCGTCCTGGGGCAGCGGGTCGCAAAGCGGATCCCGCCCGCCCGCGGGACAGCCAAAGCACGAGGTCTGTATGTACGCCACGCTGTCATGGATCGGGCCGTGCCTGGACACCGTTATGGCATAGGCAGACGGGAAAACGGGCTGCTGGCCGGCGGAGGCGGCCGGGGGGAGCGGCCAGAAGCCAGCGGGAAGCCTTTCCATCGCCTCCCTGTGCTCCCCGCGCACCAGCACGAACATGACTTCCTCGGCGTCGCGGCCGTCGCCCCTGGCGAAATACCCGCCGGAAACGCGGGGCCCCGAATCGAATGCTCGCGCGTCGTGCGTGAACAGCCTTGGCCTTATAACGCTGTTGACGATATGGCCGCGCTGCCCGGCCACGGTCGTCTCGCCGGCCGCGCCGTCCAACAGGCTAAGCTCGACCACCGGCGGAGCCCTGTCCAGGGTAAGGGACGTGACAAGCGGCACGGTGTTGGCCGTTCCCGCCGGGGTCCTGGCGTAGACCCTTATCGAAAAGACGCCCTCGACCCCTTCCCAACTGTGGTCCTCCCACAGGTTGTTGGGGGGGGGCAGGTCGCCGTAGAACGCGGACCAGCCGGCGGGCGACGAGATGCCCATGTAAAGGCTGTCCCACTGCTGCTGGCTGCCCAGGAACCTCTGTATCCGGTACCTGCCCCTGACCCCCTCGTGATAGGCCGCCGAGTTGGGGACGCGGTGGGGGACGCCGCCCCCGTAGGTAAAGACGAAGTTGCGGTGGCTGGTAACGTTGGGATAGTGCAGCTCAAGGTTCGGATCGCCGCGGCCCCACCTGCTAAAGGGAAGCGACGCGGGAACGTCGTAGGCCGCGTCGATCCAGGCCAGGGGCTCGACGGGATCCCATATAAGGCGGCCCCGTTCCCCGCCGCCTTCCCAGAAGGCCATGGCGTGGCTAACCCCGCTTTCGTGGCTCGTCCTTACGCGAAGGGTAAAGGCGCCGCTTTTCGCGTTAAACGCCAGGTCGGTAATCAGCGGGTGCGGCACGTCGTCGGAAAGCCCGGGGATGTCGTTGTAGTACCCCAGGGCCCCGTTCCAGCCGTTCTCCCCAAAGACGTCCTGGAAACGCAGAAGCTCCAGGTCCGGCGGGGTCTGCCTGGGCACGACAAGAAACGCGACGAAGCTGTTTTCCAGCCGCTGCCCGGGGGCAAGATCCCCCGGCAGGGCGGCGTCCGCCGGAAAATGGAACTCGTCGAAGTAGCCCTCCAGCGGCACGTTCTGCGCGCGGATTTGGAAGGCGAAATTACGGCCCTCGGCAACCTCGGGGTTAAAGCGGTAGAAAAAAAGCACGGACGTCGGGCTTATGTCGATAAGCTCGCTGCCGCCGTGCCCGAATTCCAGCCACGGAAGATCGTCGATACAGGCCGCCGTAATATCGCGGTAATGGAATATCCGGACGTAATCGGCTATCGGCACGCCAAGGCAGTTGTCGTCCGATATTTCCCAAAGGCGGAACGCCGGGGGGCGGCGGCCGGCGGCCGGATCGCCGACGCGGTTGACGCCGCGATCGTCGCTTATCGTCCCGGCGAACACCCCGGCGTCGCTGTCCACGCTGCGGCTGCTTAGGCTGGCCACGCCGTAATGCATAAAGTTGAAGTTAAGGTGCGGCCCCCCCAACTGCCCGGGCAGGGAACCTTCGTCCACCAGGGGAAGGCTCATGTTTATGGCCGGGGGGGAGTTCCTTATAAAGAAGGCTATGTCCTCGGATTCGACCCACAGGGAGCCGTCCCTTTCGACGCCGTCGCTTACCCTAATCCGGATCCTAAGCTCGCCGTCGCGGAACATGCCTATGTCAATCGTGTGCTCCCAGCCATGGACGATTCTGCCGGCGGCCCTTTGCCCGGGGCCCATCCGTATGTCCTGCCAGTCGGTCGATTCCAGCGATCCGCCGCCTATCAAACCAGGATAGGCGGTTATCCTGAACTGAGCCGCCTCTACCCGCAGGTCGTCCCAGCTTTGTCCCGTAAAGGTCTGCGTGCTGCCCCGGATGGGCGAGCCGCCGTCGGGGCTGACAAGGCTGATCCCCGGACGCTCGGCGTCCACGATCTGGCCAAGGCCGACCCTAAAGGGCTGCTCGCACGAAAACAAGGAGAAAACCAACGCGCCCGCGAGCGCGACGATTGCCGGGCCGCGTCCAAAACCAAGCCTATCTATTATGTTCATCGCAAAATTCCTCATTCCCCGCCTCCTTTACTCGACCCAGTACGCTATGCGGAACAGGTCGTCCGACAGGAAGCCCACGGCGCCGCGCCAGAACTGCTCGCCAGTCGGGGTAATGCGAGTAGTACCCCCTGCCGCCGTCCTTCCGGTTGGGAAGTTTTCCATGCCTAGCTGCGAAGCCAATTCAAAGTTCTGCCTGTCGATTACGCGGTACCGAACCGGAACGCGCATAGTCTCCCAGCCGGAAATATCCCTGCCGAACATGTCCTCGTTCACCCGGGTCCCTACCAGGCTCGTATCGCGGAACGCCACCCGCAGACCGCCGAGGGTGTTGAGCCCCATGGTGTCAAGGTAGGCAATCCAGGGGTTTCCGGCCGCGTCCAGCGAGATGCGGGCGCGCCGCCCGACGGTGCCGACGCTGTCCACGACGACCGCCTCGTCGAATACCCACGCGCCGTTGCGCGCGTCGGAGTCCGTCGCCCCCCAAGCCGTGTTAGTGGCGGCAGCCGGGGGAACGATCGTTCCGCTTATGTACACAAGGCTGCCGGTGTTCGGGTTGTGGGCCGCAATGTGCGCCCTGTTGATGCCGGCAACCCTGTCAATCCTCATGCTTACGTAGTGGCCGGTGCCAATAGCCAGAGCGCGGAAGTCCTCGCCGCCGTGGCTGTCGGGAATTACCTGCTCGACTATGTGCCAGTGGCCCGCGTGAATCGGCATCATGTTGTTGCTTATCGCCATTCTGAGCCTGTTGTTGGTCTCGCAGAAGTAGACGATGACCGGGAAGCCGCCGCTGGTAACGTCTATGTCGTTGAACCTGCCAGCGTTGCCGGAGCGAGAGGCGTGTCTAACCACGCCACCGGGAAGGGAGGTAACCGCGGCCGGAGGATTGACAATCCGCGTATCCTGCGCCAAGCCGGTCGTGGCATTAGCGGTAGCGCTGCCGCCAGCCTGGGCAATCCATGTGGTTCCCGTGGCAACAGTGCCATGGGTGACCGCCACGCGGTCATCGTTGTCCCAGCCCCCGTCCAGATTTGTCCAGAGCCGCCTTACGGCGTTTGCGCTAAGAACGGTAGGGGAATCTGCGGGAGCGGAAAAATTATCGGCGGCTGTTCCTGCACCTACCGGTGCACCACCGGGAGTACCGGCAAATACTCCAAGCGCATTACCGCCCGGAGATCCTCGCCTGTTGTACCGGTACTGGATGGAACCGGTCAGGCTGTCGAAGTACGCTACATGGATATGCTCGATTCCGCCAGTAGTAGCCGTGCGGTGCGTTACAACACGCGGATGCCAGAATTGGTCGGTTGCCCCGGAATCTGAGGCTGCGCCCGAAGCCCAACCATGGGTAGCCTGGTCCGAGGCATTGTACCAGGTGCTTATGACATTGTAGAAACCGCCGGTACCGGCGGTAACGGTATTGGCGTTGTTCGGGGTGCCGCCGCCGACAGTCCAGCTCATCGTTCCACCGCCAGGGCCGCGCAGCCACAAACCGCCAAGATCTCGCCATGTTTGCAAGGCTCCGGCCCTGCCTATAAAGCTGGACACGACCCAGGGATTAACTTCCCCGGCAGAGCCGGCTCCAGTACCCCCAACGTTGACGAAAATATCGGAATGTATGACCGGGTCAAGCCAGCCGCCTATAAGAGTGGCGCCGGCCGCATCGTTGGTGCTCCTGAACATTCCCGAGAAATTGGGGGTGCCGATCGCTCCGCCCGGCCCCGACAACCCCGAGCCGCCGCCCTCGTTGTGGCTTGCGTGAAGCACGCCGGTAAGCGGGTTAATCGACATGGAGGTGCCGTAGACCGTCCAGCCAGTCCTGGACGCGGGGAACGCGCCGCGGTTAGTGCCGGACATCACGTTGTTGGACTGCCAGATGTGCGCCCTGGTAACGTTGTCCCACAATTCGGAGCCGTCATGCTCGGAGGACCGCTCGACGTGCCATGGCTGAACCCACCAGTATGCCCCGGGTCCTATCCGGTTCCTTACGCCCTGTCCGGTCCAGGACGCCCTGGAGGGTCTTTCGTTGTCGTCCAGATCGCCTATGTTCGCCGCGTAGAAGTAGGATCCATCCCGCGTTACCCGCAGCCGTACAAGCCCGTTGCCGGTTTGCGCCGCGCCCGGTATGACAAAGTGCCGGAATCGGTTCGCCGGGGGCGAACTCAAGCTGAAAGCGCCCTGCTGCGTGGAGGTAACCGCGTTGGCCGGGGTGGTGCCGCCGCCCGTAATTAAAATGTCGGTGCCGCTGGTGCCGGCAACGCCCAGGTTAAAGCCGGTTACCACCACATGCTCGTTTACATTGGCAGCATCGGCAGCGGCATCGGCGGCGCCGCCGCCCCTAAAGAAGGCGTACCAGCCCTGCGTGGTGCGGCGGGTGCCAAAGAGATCCTGCCGCCTAAACCCGGTCACGTAGGGCCGGATGTTCACCTGCACGGAATTGTACATGTACAGGTTAGCCGGGAAGCCGTGGTTTCGCATGGCCGGATCGTCGCGCCGCGTAACGCCATCACGAAGGTCCGAGGCCGTGTATTCGTCTGACATTATACGACTGCTGGCCCATCCTGCGCCTGCCGCCGGGACAGCCGCCGCAGTGGCCGGGGGATCGGCCAAGCCGGTGTTGGTCGCGTTTGTAAGGGCCGGTGTACCGCTGTAGGCGTTTACCGCAATGGCGCGAACCACAAGGTCGCCCACCACAAAAGCGGCCGGAAGCGCGGCGGTGTCCCAGACAAAGGCCCATTCCACGCGGTGGCGGAACAGATCCATGGTGTCGGTAAAGAACACGTCCCTACCGGGCGCCTCAGCCAAAAGGCCGGTGGTGGTGTCCGTGGCCGGACCCGAGGCGGATACCAGCAGTGGAATCCTGGGTCCGCGAAGGTCGCCGGGGCCGTCGTCGGTAGCGTACCTGAACTCAAGAAGAACCGCGCCTATGCGCTGGTCGTCCTCGGCATAGCCGCGCAGGATTACCCTGCCGGAAACGGTGTCCACTTCAAAGAAGGCTTCCTGGTTGACCCGTTCCGGATCGCCGGCAACCTGGCCCATCTGCGCGGGGGTAAGGCTGTGGCCGCTTGCAACAAGGCGCGGCTCGATGTGGCCGGGCCTTGTTACGTTGCCGTGCCAGGTGTCCCGCCACAGGCCGGCCCTGATGCGGTTGTTGTCGCCGCCAACGACCGTGCCCGCCGGCCAAATCACGCTTTGCACATCTGACAGATCCGCGTTCGCGGCGTTCGCCCCAAAGTTGCCCCCACCCGCCGCCGGGTTAAGGTCGTAAAGCTGCGCGAAGGGCGGCGTCTGGTCGTTGTTGTTCACGCGCACCGAAATAAGGGTAAAGTCGCCGAACCGGTCCGTTTCCGGGCCGTCGAACACGCTGACCAGGAACAGGGCGTACCGGTTGAACCAGGACGCGCCAGCGCGGTTGTAGTCGCTAATCCCGCCGGAGCCGAACGCTTCCCCCCTAAAGGCAAGTTCGGCCCTGACCGCCAAGTCTCGATCCGACTGGTTCGTCGTAGGAGCCGCAAGGGTAATGCCCGGGCTGTCCCCGGGGACAAGCCTGCGGACCCGGCCGGCGGTCCTTGTACCATCGGGAAGGGTCGATCCGGCGGCTATGGCGACAAAGACAAAGTCATCGGTGCCGCCAATGCGCTGCTGCGCCCCGACCGCGCTCCAGTCCATTGCCGCCGTGCTGGCTACGACCATGTATGCGTTGCCGGCGACTATATCGCCGGCGGGTATATCGCCGGCGGCGGGGCTGACGTGCTGCACCCTAAAGGTCCTGCCGCCGGCCTCCCCGCCCGGGGGCTGTACCGTCTGGATACCAAGGGCCAGGAAGTTGTTCCGCGTGGTAAAGTCCGCAAAGTGGAACCTTGCCCCCTGCCCGTCGTCCTCCTGCGACGGCGGCCTTTGGCCGAAGCCCGGCCTATCTGACGGGCCCCCTATGGTTTCCTGAACCAGCCCAAGGCCGGACAGGCCCGCCTGCGTGGGCGGCCTGCGCGCCGGGGATATGCCCCTGCGTATGTCCAGTTCCTCGGCGCTTGGCGAGCCAAAATTTACGGTGCTATTGGGGAAAAGCCCCCGGATCGCGGTGAAAATCACGTTTCCGGTCCTGGCCAGGTTGCCGGTACCGGTGCCGCCAACCGGCGCGGCGTTAAGCGCGGTACCCAGCGCGGTGCCGCCGCGTATGTCGGTGGCAATCTGCACGTCCAGGATCAGCGGCGCGTCGTTCATTACGACGATACGCTGCCTTGCCCAGGTGGCGTTGCCGGCGCGATCGAAGACCACGAAGTGCATGTCCAGCGGGCCGGACGGCAACAGCGTGCTGTTAAAGGAAAAGTCCCATTGCTGGCCGTTCATCGTCCAACTGGTGGCAAGGCTCTGGCCGTACTGCGCCGGTTCCCTGATAAAGGGATCGTTGCGGTTTACGACTATGGCGAAGTCGCCGCCGGCGGTTTCGCCGGAAGCCGGTATCCTGGGCAACTGTATTCGCCCGATCTGATCCCCGGTAGCAGTAACGCCGGTTGCCGTGGCCCAGGCCGCCGCGTTGCTTACGGGTACCCAGTTACCACGGAAGTCCGCCGGAGTGCCCGTTACGTCCGGGTGTTGGTGTCGCCACGAAATGCGGCGTTCGCTGTCCCCGCGTATCCGCTCGAACCAGACTATCACGCTGTCCACCCTGCCCACGGCCTCGTGAGCCACGTTAGCGGGCCAGGCGGACGCGCTGCCGCCAAGGCGCGCATCGGATCCGGCGACGCTCGGGTTGAATTCCATCCGGGCATTCGGCGGGCTGTTGTCAACGTACAGGAACAGGCCGACCGCCGAGGCCGTCAACTGCGGGTCGGAGTTGTCCGACGCGGATATGTGCAAGGGGAAGCGCCCGGAGCCGACGGGGAACCTGGCCGCAAGCTCCGCCACGTTTATAACGGCGGTCACGGTCCTGGTTGGCCTTCCGCCCGCACCTGCGGAAACCGCGCCCGCACTTATACTGGTAATGCCCTGGCCCAACCCGTCGGTCACCGTGAGACCGGCGCCGCCGGCACCGATAAGGTCGATCGTCGGCCCGGTGGCGGCAAAGCCGGGGGCGGGTCCGCTTTGCTGGAAGCGTATCCACTCAATCTGGCTTCCTGGCAACACGCTTACGTCAAACGTAAGCACGACGTCAGAGGTTGACGAGCCTATGTGCAGTTCCTCGGGTGCGGCCCGGGGCCTTAGCACGCCCCTGGCGTCGCGTAACACTAGCCCTACGTCGCTGAACTCGGGCGCACCGGAAACCACCTGGACGCGGGTCGTACCGCGATGACTGATCTTCGAGCCGGTGGTAAGCCACCCGGGGTTGGCCCAGGTAGTTTCGGGATCGATACTGGCGTCCCGTGACACGACCTGTATGGTTACATCGTTCGATCCCCCGGCGCCCGGGGCGTTAAGCCCGCTGCAGGCGTTCAACTGCACCGACCAGGCGACGTTCCCGCCCCGGCCGCTCCTGACCCGGAACCAACCGGGCGTGTAGCCGGCGGGCGCCGTTTCCCCGCCAATCCGGTAGCTTCCCGTCGTTTCGTCGATCCACCTTGGCGTCTGCCGGTGGTGCCCGGGCTCGAATACGCCAGTGTCATTAAAGCGCCCCGGCACCCATTCCCCGTCGTGGAACACGACTTCCGGAATGTCAAGGTCGTGGAAGGTATGCGAAAGAGCGTCGCCCGAATAGCTGGTCTGAAGCGCCCTGAAGAACACGTCGTGGACATGCTCGTTGTCCGACGCGGTGCCGGTAAGGGTGAACCTGCCGCTAAGCCGGTGCGGTGGGGCCGTGGCATCCGCCTGTGGAGCCGGGCTGGAAATCGTAACCCTGGGCCTGTCGCCCTCGGGGTAAATCCACAGGTCGAAAACCCGCCGACCGGTGTTGCCGGATTCGTCGTCGGCCTCGACTGCCAGGCGCGCAAGGTAGACTACGCTGGCAGCGGGCAGCGCCATGCGGGCACCCGCAGAATCGGTCCCCCAGAAAATGGCTGGACGATCGGCGGCGGCACGACTCTGCCTATAAGTCCCCGGTATGTTGCGCGTGTTGGGTATGTCAATCGTCCAGGCGATGGACGGGTCTGGCTCCATCCGCATAATCTGGACACCGTCGGCATTCCAGGGGCCGACTCTCCAGCCAATATCAGCGGAGTTACCGATCCACCAGGTGTCGTTGGTGGCCCAATCGTCCGGAAGGGGCAATGTGTTCGGAATCAGCGCGTAGCGAACGCCGGTTATCGGACTTGTGCCAGTAGCTATGGCACCGCGTATGGTCACGTTTCCGGCAAGCCCTATGTCGATTGTCCCGGCCAACAAAGTCGTGTCCGGTATCGCTTGCGGCGGCCGCGTCACGACCGCATTCACGCTCGGTAACAGACTCGCGTTGTCGCGGGTAAAGGTCCTGCGGTTGCCCATGTATGTTTGGTTGCCGGCGGCATCCCGCACGGTTACGACCAGCGTAAACTGTTCGTTGGTGTCTATGCCAGAGACCCGCAGGGTTACGCGCCTGTCAGGGTTGGTGCCAGGGGGGGAATTGTGGTTAGCGTTAGTCGGATCATAGTCAACATCTTCAACGTAAACGCTTCCGACCGAACCCCCGGCCGCGTTCGTGACCACGGCGGAAACATGCGCTATGGTGTTCGGGTCGCCGACATAGAAGACAAACCCCGCAGACAGCGCGGCGTCGTTAAAGAACTGCCTGTCCTCGTCCACCCAGTGAATAACCGGCGGGCCGCGATCCATAAAGAAACGGTGCGAAAGTCCGCCGGCAACTCTGGGGTTGCCCCCGTTCGCGGAATCCACGGACAGGGACCAGTCCGTCGCGCGGACGTATACTTTGTACTGGCCTTCCGCCGCAAAAAGGTCCCCCGAAATTACCCAGTCCACCGAATCCGGCGACGTCCCCGGGGGTGGGCTGCCGGTTACCGCCTCCCAGTATTCATAACCGGGCCGGGCGGGCAGCGTAAAGGAAGTGCCGTCCCACCAAAGCCATGTGTTGTCTTCGTAATCATACTGAGCCGCCGCAAACGTTACGGCCTGTATGCCGGTCGCGTCCCTGGCGGTGCCGGTAATGGCCGCTCCGGGATCACGCACGCTGGGGGCGATGGTCCCCTCAATCCGGTTAAGCTCGTCTATGATAATCGTCGGGCCCTCGCTGTCCAGGTAGAAGGGCCACTGCACGGTTTCCGATCGATGGTTCGCGACGTCCGTCGCCACCAGGCTTACCATCCGGCGGGTGCCGTCCCCCGCAAACTGCTGGTCCCGCATCCGGCGAACGTCCCTTTCCAGTATGTCAAGCGTCCATACCCATTCGCCGGGAATAATCGCGCCGGCCGCGGTCCTGGCCTCTACCAGGGAAAGCCTGCCGCCGAAGGCATTGGGCGGCGTGTCTGTACCGGCGTCGGGACCAGTTTCGGTATCCACGAAACCCGGCGGATAGCCGGCCACGGCCCTGGAAGTCACAAAGTCCGTCCCCCCCGAGCTAATCCTGGCGGTAAGGTCCCGCAGGTTGGGGTCGCTCACCCTGCCCCGCAGGCTGAAAACCCGGTCCCAGCTTGAAAGAGCCGGATCTTCGGCGCTGAACACGCGCCGGTGTTCCGCCATGGTTTCCCAATTGTCGTCGCCCGCCCAATAGTTGCCGCCCGCCCAGTTTGCGGTAAAGTGGTGGTCCCCGGGTCCCGGATTCTCCTCGCGTACCCAGGTCCCGCCGTCGTCACTGGTCACCAGGAATTCCGGATCGCTGGTGTCCAGTACAAAGCGCAGGCCGAACAGTTCCGTCCAGTTTCCTGCGTTGTCCCTGACCCTTATGTCCAGGGTGTGCTCGCCGTCCCTAAGATTGGGGGGAAGGGCCACTCTCCACGAGGCGGAACTAAGGCTAGCCTCGTGCTCTATGTCAACCGAAATCCAGCCGGCGGTGTTGGCCCTGCCGCCGCCGATGCCGTCGATGTTAAGGCGGTAGAAAAAGGTCAAGCCGAAGGGGTATGCATCGTCCAGGGCATCCGGATCGTCGTCGTAGTCGTAGTACTGGAAGCCATACGGCCTGTCAAAGATAAACCCGTGCGTGTCGTCGAAGTCGCCCTCTATAAAGCGCTCCGTGATAACGGTGGCGTTCCGGGTTCTTTCGGTGGCAATCCTGTCGCGGACGGCGTCCGCCGAACGAATCAGGGCAAAGTCCGACGGCCAGTTCGCTATGGCGGTCCGGAACGGCTCGGGCCAGGCCCTCCACTCGTCGCCGTGGGGCCAGTCCGACGGCCAGTTCGCGGGAAAAGCCGCCGGCGGCTCCGTGTGTAAAATCGACCGGCCTATGTTGTTAAAGGAAACGCGGGGGCCCTCCTCGTCCTTTATAAAGGGCCAGGTTACCCGGCCCACGTTGCCGGCCGCGTCCTCGGCCACTAGCACGACGTTTCTGGTGCCGGGGGGCAGGGGGAGTATGGGCGGGGAGGCGCTTGGATCCCCGCGCCACATTCTTTCGATGTACGGACGGGCGTCTTCCAGGTCCCAGAAATAGGTTCCATACCGGCCGGGAACGGGATCAAGGTCACCAAAATACAAGGTCACCGGCGCGGCCAGGCCCAGCGAGATCTGGAACGAATGGGTGTTATGCTCCTCTATCGTGCCGTGAAGGGCGGCCATTAGATCGTCAACGTTGCGGAAGGTTGGCGTGGTGGCGAACCTGGCTTCAAACTCGATTACCGGGGGCGTGTTGTCGAACTTGAACGCCTCGGCCGGGAATACAGAGGACGCCGGCCCCACGGGATCCGGGAAATGGTGCGGATAGGACGTATACCTGGTGCCAAAACGCGCCCAAAGGCCAAGCTGGGGGTTTTTGTTCGGGGTCGTCAGCGGATCCTCTAGCGTCGTCCTGGGCTCGTCGTTGTACGTGTAATAATAGGACGGCTCGTCGGTTACCCTTATTTGGTAGCGCACGGTAACCGCGCCGCTCCGGTCGCGAAGCGCCGCCGGAATGTACGGATTGTTGTTGAACCCGGAACCTGCGGTATAGAATGGCAGGCGGAATTCCAGAGCCCCGGTGGGATCCGGGTCCGCGTCCATGTAGATCCAGCCGCCCCAGGTAACGCCGTCCGTCGAGAACCTTATCGCCGCGTATTCGTTTCTGCGATCCTCGTGAAAGCCGTCCCTGTCGACGGCAATGCCCCTTATGTACAGGTTCCCGAAGTGGTCAGTGCCAAGCACCACCGTGTCGGAGCCCGCGGGCGTTACGGGTTCCAGCCTGCCTGCCACCAGCGTGGGGTTGTCCATTGCCGGGTACCGCAGGATCCTTTCGACCAGGACTGCCCCCCCGTTTTCGTAGCTCCAGTTGTTAGCGTCGTCCCTGGCCATGACGACAAGGCTATGCTCCTCGCCGACCGGCAGCCGGCGGCTGTCAAAGACCACGTCAAGGACCACGTTGTAGTTGGTATGTCCCATCGTGGCGTCGTTAATCGGGCAGTGCTCGTAGAACCTGTCGATAAAATAGAACTGGCCGCCAACCCCGGCGCTCGCCAGTTCCCGTATCGTGTGCCTGTCCGGCGGGACGGCGTTCCGGGGAACCAGCGCCCACCATATGCCCAGCCGCCCGTCGTCGTCGATATGGAGCCCGTGGGTGTCGGTGACGTTTACCCTAAAGTTCACGTTGCCCCAGACCCGGTGGATCCCGTCCGCCCCGGGCGCGCGCAGTTGGTTAAACCTTACAAGGCTTACGACCGGGGGGCTTGCGTCCACCTGAACCCTGTGCGGGACGCTCCTGCGGTGGGCCAGCGCGTCAAAGGCTATTATCGAGAAATTCCGCTGCTCGGCGATCTCCGGGGGTGCGGACGGAAGTCTTTCCGGGTAGAACATTACGTTCGGGATACTCCAGCCAAGCACGTACATGCCGTCGTCCAGGTCGTAGGCGTCCGGATCTCCGCCCGGACCCCCGGCGCCCGGGTTCGGCTGCAGGGGTATCCGCATGTAACGCTCCCTGTCATGCCGGTAATCGTCCAGGACGTGGGGGTCAAAGCGAATCCACAGGCTTTGTATCGGGAACCGGCTCCGCACCGTCCCGGTTATCGTGACCGGCGCAGGGGCGTGGTTCAGCGAATCGAAGCGGGGGGACGTAACGTTTATAACCGGCGTGCGGGTATGCACGGCAAAGTAGTAGGTCACCTGGTAGTAAAGCTGATCCTGGTCGATGCCATCGATGCTTACCTTCCAGCCGTCGTCGTCCCGCACCTTTATCGTAAGCCTGTAGAACCCGTCGTGCAGGTGGGCGCCGTGGCCCATCGCCCCGCCCAGAACCGGCTGGCTAAGCGTCGCCATCCGTTCCCTGTGGCTGCCATCGGGCTGTATGTTCCAATGGGGGATGCGCCTGGAAATCCCTTCCTCGCCGTCGGCGTAAAGGGCGGTCAGGGTTATGCGGATGTCGCATTCGCAGTATTCGGCGGCGGCGTCACAGGCGGGGGGGGTTCCGACCCAGTTAATCCCGTCGTCGTCGAACAGGACAACCTCTATTCCCTCGCCCGCCTGCAGGACGTTCCGCCTGGCGGCGCCCGCGGCCCAGTTCATGCCGTTGCCGGTGACAAGCTCCCGGTTGTTGTCGACGTCTACCTTCAGGCTTTCAGGGCCCTCTATCGGCGCGCCGCTGGCGTTGTACGAGAAAAAGGACGGCAGGATTATGCCGGGGACGTCGGTTTCCTCGTCCACCCGGATTTTCTGCATGGCAAAGCCAAGGTTGTTCACCCCGTCCATCGCTATGACGTACAGCCAGAGATCCCGGCCGTCGTGCCCCATTTCCTCGATGGCGGCGGTGGCGTTGAATTTAAAGTGGTGCGTCATGTACGCGCCGATCGGCTGCCCGTCCGGCCCCCGGGGCACGTCGTCCTCGTTCAGGGGCGCGACCACGCGCCCGGAACGGCGGGTTTCCGCGATGTCCCCAAAAAAGCCGCGGTGCGCGTAACTCGGGTTCTCGCGGAACCTGGCAAGGCTGGCAAGCACGGTGTCGCCGGCCAGGGGAAGCCCGTCCGCCCCGGCGGGTTCCAGGAACCACTTGACCAACTGCCCCCCGTCGTCCTCCAGTATGCCGAAGGCCGCGCTGCGGTCTATCGAGACCTGCACGTTGCCGTTTACCGTAATCGGGGACTCGTTGATCCAGCCCCCGTGCCTGCGGACGGCGTCCCCGGCGGGCGGGCCCCACGCGCCCCTTATCGACGGGCGGATCTCCACGTTCGGGCCGTCCCCGTCCATGAACAGGTTAAAGGCGCGTTCCGCGTAGACGCCCTCGACGCCCACGTCGGCGTAAACCCTAAGCGTTAGCACGTACTGCCCCGGATGCGTGTGGAAAATATTCCCCAACTGCCCCTGCGTCGCGGTAAAGGTAAAATGAACCTCCCTTCTGTACTCGTGCGGAACCTGGCTTATGGGCACGCCCGTCTCGTTGTCGGCCGTCCGCCAAATATACCCCCCGCGGCCGGTGGCCGGATGCTCCCAGCGAAGGGTGGCCCTGCCGACCCTGTCGTCCTGCCTTGCCAGCACCCTAAGGCGGAAAATCGGCCCCTCGCCCCGCCCGTAGGGATCGTCGTGGGCGTCGTCCCTGGCGATAATCCTGGACGAATACTCGGTTATGTAGATGTTGGGGATTTGCCCAAGCCTTTCGGCGGGATAAATATCGCTGTTGTCGATATAAAGGGTCGGCGGGTTTACGTTCTCCACAACCCTTATCGCGACGTGGTTCCAGGCGGAGCCCTCGTCCACCGGCGGGAAGTACCCGTGGGCGTTGCCTTCCGAAATGTCCCTGGTCCGTATTCTAAAGTAGTAGTACCCCGACCTAAGGCCGCCGGAAGAAACCGCCGGCCTGACGCCGTCGGCGCGCCGATCCCCCACGGCAAAATCGCTAAGCCTAAAGGTGAAGTTGGCGAAATTGACAGATATGGGAACATATTCGCCGTCCTCGTCGGGACGGTGCAGCCGCCATTGGTAATACTGCCTGTCGGCGTCGTCGGCAAAGGCGGGCACCGAGACGGGGGACGACAAAAACACGCTTGCCCAGCCGTAAAAGGGATCCTCCGCGTCAAAAGGGGGAGGGGTCTCGCCGGGCTCCGCGCCGTGCGCCCTTTCCCATATCTGAATCATGGGATAGCCGGGCGAAAGTCCCTTGACGTCGATTACGTCGCCCCGGATCAGCGCGCCGCTGGCGACGGGAATCGAATCGTTAGGGTGGATTGGGTAGCCGTCCGTGTCATGCAGCCTGGGAAACACCATGTTAACGATCGAGGGGTCGTTTTTTACGTTGTAGACTACCTCGATTGCCTCTGATGGGCCGACGTTGTCGGCGGCCCTGAACTGCACGGTTACCCTGCCGTCGGGCAAGGGTATCCCGCCGCCTTTAAAGTCCAGGGTGTCGAGCGTAAACTGCCAGCTTGCAAAGACCCCGCTGCCGGGAACGTAAACCGGGGTTATCGATCCCCCGAGCACGGAGATGTTCGTCCACTCGTCCGGCCCCGGAACCCGCAGGCCCCTTTCGGCGAACCCGTCCCCCGTTATCCGGACCTCGACGCGGTCCAGCTCGCGGTGCGCCCACGCGCGCCCCTCTATTGTCCACCGCCCGTAAATAAAACTGGCGGTGCCGGGCGTGACGCCGTATATCCGGGCGTCGCCGATGACGACCTGTTCGCCCATGTCCGGCCTAAACGGGTTGTTGCAGGAAACAAAAAGCCCCACGATTGCGGCCGCCACGGCGCAAAAGGATAAAACCGACGATCTTCTCAGACACCCAAACATACGCTTCGCCTCCTTACGACGACGCTATGTACGTGTGTCTATAATCCCCCCTCCTGCAAAAAAATGCGAAACGGACACACGGAAACCTAATACAGCCAAGACAGGAACCCAAGCTTCGCTGATGTTCAAATAAAAAATTCCCCGCCCCGGCACAAAAACACGCCGAAGAGACCAATACCTACTACTTCTAAGACTACCTTGAAACAAACTTGCTGTCAAGGAAAAATCCTACAAGGCACGGAAATTGCCACGCAACACAGGCCAACGGGCTTACCGCCAAGAACCGCTAGACAAAACCCGCGCGAATCTGCTAAAATGTACCAGTATGTCGGGTTCCGCCCCGGCTGCTAAGTTTGGAAGGTTTCCCAGTAACCGATGAGGAGGTCAGTTGTCGGATAAGGATTTACGCATTAACGAGCAGATTCGGGTACGGGAGGTACGCCTAATCCAGGACGGGGGGGAACGCCAGGGAATAATGGCCACCCTGGAGGCGCTCCAGCTCGCGCGGGAGGCCGGTTTGGACCTAGTGGAGGTCGCCCCGCAGGCGATTCCGCCCGTGGTAAAAATCCTGGACTACGGCAAGTTCAAGTTCGAAAACGAAAAGCGAATCCGCGATTCCAAGAAGAAGCAGAAGCTCCTGAAGCTAAAGGAAATCCGGATGCAGCCGAAAATCGACGACCACGACCTGGATTTCAAGTCCAAGCACGTAAGGGAGTTCCTTGCGGACGGCAACAAGGTCAAGGTCACGATCCGGTTCAGGGGCCGCGAGCTTGCCCACACCGAGCTTGGGCTGGACGTCCTAAAGGACGTCCTTGCCAAAATTGAAGGGGAGTATGTCATGGACAAGCCGCCGGCCATGGAGGGGCGGTTTATGTCGATGGTCCTAAGCCCAAAGAAAAAGTAAGAGGAACAATGGTTCCACAAAAACCGGCGGTTCCGTGCGAACCGTGTTCCCAGGAAATTTCTACGACAGAGGTGGCGTCATGCCCAAGATGAAAACGAAAAAAAGCGCGTCGAAGCGCTTTAGTTTCACCGGAACCGGCAAGGTAAAGTACAAAAAGCAGAACCTTCGCCATATCCTGACCAAAAAGTCAGCCAAACGAAAGCGGAATTTGCGGCACCCGGGGATTCTTTCCGCCGACAACGTGCCGACGATTAAAAAACAGATGATGCCCTACGGTTAGGGCGGAGAGGTAAAACATGCCGAGAGCAGTAGATGGTTCCAAACGAAAGGAACACCGAAAGAAGATACTAAAGCAGGCCAAGGGTTTCTGGGGCCGCAGGGGCACGAACTACAAGGCCGCCAAGGACGCGGTCACCAAGGCCCTGTTCTACGCCTACCGGGACAGGCGGGACCGCAAGGGCGATTTCCGCAGGCTGTGGATAATCAGGGTCAACGCCGCCTGCCGCGAGGAAGGGATCTCCTATTCCAAGTTTATAGCCGGCCTTAACAAGGCGGGGATTACGATCAACCGCAAGGCGCTGGCCCACCTCGCCATGGAGGACGCTCAGGCTTTCAAGGCAATAGTCGCGAAGGCAAAGGTCGCGCTGGAAGCGTGACCGGGGGGAACCAATGTTAAACTTTGAGCACGTCAAGCTGCTGGAGGCAAAGGTCGCGAAGGCAATCGATTACGTCGAGCGGATCAACAGGGAAAAAAACGCCCTGCTCCAGCGGGACACGGAAATCAGGGGCAAACTGGAATCGTACCAAAAGCAGGAGGCCGAATTTAAGGCCCAGCTGGATTCCTACCAAAGCCGGATTGACGAGCTCGAGGTTCTGGTCTCACGCTTTAGGGAGGACCAGGACAAAATCGAGGAGGGTATCCTTTCCGCGCTTGACAGGCTAAGCCAGTTCGAGAAGGACATTGACAAAAGCCTGAAGGGAAAGGCCAACGACAAGGCTCCGGAATACGCCGAGGAAAACGCCGAAACCGAAAGCGAGCCGGCGGACGACGATCCCGACCTTCCCGACCCCCTGCTGTACGCGCCGGACGGTGACGACGACAGTGACGATTCCCAGGAAAAAGGCGGGGAGCTGGAAATATTTTAGGAAGGAAGAATGGCTACTGACAGCGACGAGGGCTCCTTCCACGAATCCGACCCCAAGCCTGGCCCGCACGATCTTTTTATCAACGTCCTGGGGGTAAGCTTCGAGATTACCGCCGGCGAGGATCCGGAGTACCTAAACAGCGTCCTGGACCAGTACAAGCTGGCCGTCGCGAGCACCCAGGGTATTTGGGGGATGAAGGATCCCCTAAAAGTGGCAATCCTAACCGGGTTTTTGCTCTGCGACGAGGCCAACAAACTGAAGCTCCAGTTCGAGGAGGACCAGGCGGCCGTCGAAAAGGCGCTGAACCGGACGGCAAACCTGATCCTGCGCCTTGACAAGGTCGTCGAGGAGTCCGCCCACTCCACGGACGGGCATGGCTGAATTCTACAGGCTGGACAACCAAATAAAGCACTACGAATGGGGTTCCCCGGATTACATTCCCGGGCTGCTTGGAATCCCGGCGGACGGCAGGCCCCACGCGGAGCTCTGGATGGGCGGCCATCCCGGGGCGCCATCCCGGGCCAGGCTTCCGGGCGGCCTTACCCAGCCCGTCGAGGTGCCCTATCTTTTCAAGCTGCTTGCCGCCGAAAAACCGCTTTCCATCCAGGCCCACCCCAGCCCGGAGCGGGCCCGCGAGGGCTTTGACAGGGAAAACAGGGAAGGGCTCGCGCCGGACGCCCCGAACCGCAACTACAGGGATCCCAACCACAAGCCGGAGATAATCTGCGCCCTGACGCCGTTCACGGGAATGTGCGGCTTCCGTGCCCCCGGCGAAATCGCCGGGCTGCTTGCCGCCTTTATGGAAACGCCCCCCTTGCGCCGGGGTCTTGCCCCGCTCCTGCGGACGCTAGAGGCTCCCGACCCGGTGCGGGGCTTTCTCGCGGCGCTGTTTGCCCTTTCCCGGGAAACCAGGGAAGCGATTACGGACTTTGTCCTTCAACGTAAAGGCGGGGATCCAGGGGAGTGGGCGATGGTGCGGGGTTTCGCCGGGCTGTACCCCGGCGATCCGGCCATAATCGCGCCGCTGTACCTAAACGTTTTCCGCCTGCAGCCCGGCGAGGCGGTCTTCCTAAAGGCCGGGGTTCTGCACGCCTACGTCCGGGGATTCGGCGTGGAGCTTATGGCCAACTCCGACAACGTGCTGCGGGGCGGGCTTACCACGAAGCATGTGGACGTCCCGGAACTTATGAAGGTCCTGGACTTTAGCCCCCTAAAACCCCGGATTATCAGGCCGGATCCGGGCGTGTCCTATTTTACCTACCCGGTTCCTTGCCGGGAATTTTCCCTTGCGGTAATGCGCGGGAACGGCGGCCTGGCAACGCTTGCCCCGGACGGCCCGTCGATCTGCATAGTCACCGAAGGCGAGGCCTGCGTCAACGGGGAGCCCCTGCGAAAGGGCGAATCGATATTCGTCCCCCCCGCGGGCCCCGGCCTGGAGATACGGGGATCCTACACGCTCCACGTCGCCTCGACGGGAAGGGATCCGGCCTAACGCGCCATGAAAATTCTTGTGGACGCCGACTCCTGCCCACGGAACGCGCGCGAGCTGATCCTAAGGGCGGCGCGGCGGCTGGGAATTCGGACGGTATTCGCCGCGAACCGCCCAATACCCGGGATAGACGGCGAAATGGAAATATGCCCGCCCGGCGAGAACGCCGCCGACGACAGGCTGGTGGAAATCGCGGAGCCCGGCGACCTCGCGGTAAGCCGGGACCTGGCCCTGGCCAGGCGCCTTTTGGAAAAGGGCTGCGCCGCCATCGACGACAGGGGCAGGGTCTTCACCCTGGAAAGCATCAACGAGCTTCTTTCCATAAGAAACTTTACCGTCGGCCTTGCCGAAAACGGCGTAAGCGTGGAAAGGGCGGCGAACTACGGTAAAAAGGAAAGCAAGGCCTTTGCCGACAGCCTGGACCGCCAGCTTACAAGGCTGCTAAAACCCGTTTAAGCCGGCTACTCACCCGCGTCGTCCGAGTACAGGCTGCGGGTATGCTTGATAACCGGCAGTATCTCGAAGAAAATATCCACCAGCTCCGGATCCAGCCTGGTTCCCGAAAGCTTTCGTATCTGATCCAGCGTCTGCTCCTCGGACCAGGGTTCCTTGTAAACCCTTTTTGAGCTAAGCGCGTCGAAGACATCGGCAACGGCGACAATCCTTCCGGAAAGCGGTATTTCCTCGCCCTTTTTACCCAGCGGCTTGCCGTCCTTGCCGGTCTTGATCGGAACGCGCGTTATGGGATCAATCCAGCCGGGATACCCGTTGCCGTCCCAGTCCTCGTGGTGGGTAAAGGAAATTTCCATGGCAATCTTGTCAATCGGGGACAGTGGATCGTTAAAAAGGCCGGCCCCGTACAGGGTATGGTCCTTCATGACGTCGAATTCGTCCGGGGTAAAACGCCCCGGCTTTTTAAGAATAGTGTCGGAAATGGCGACCTTTCCCACGTCGTGGAGCATCGCGCCAATCCTAAGGATATCCCGGAAATTGGACCTTTCGGCATACGGTATTTTTTTCTTGAACGCCCAGCGATCGTAAATTTCCACGGCGTAACCCGCCACGCGGTTTACGTGAGCCCCCGTTTCCGCGGGATCCCGCAGCTCCGACATCTTAATCATGCGCAGAATCATCGTCCGGGTAACATAGGCCCGTTGCATCGCCGCCGTGGCGTTCGCGGCGAAATTGGTAAGCACCAGCTCGTCCTCGGCCGAAAACGGAATGATGTCCCCGTTTCTGTCCATCCTGTTGATGACCTGGATGACCCCCAAAAGCCGCTCCTCGGAAACAAGCGGAAAGGTCAGCGTGGAAGTGGTCTTGTAGCCCGTCAGGTTGTCGAAGGTGGAGTTAAAGGAATACGGGGTATCCCCCGGAATATTGTACATATCCGGCAGGTTGATCATTTTCCTGGTACCGGCGCAGTAACCCGAGATGGACTGATCGTTGATAGGCACCGAGAACTGCGAATATATCATTTTTTGGCCGGGGGGCAGGTTCCTTTGCAGGGTATCGTTCTGGGCGTACTTGATGAAAAGCCTGTCGCTGTTTTGCCTTTCCTCGTCCTCCAGGCGTTTCACATAGATGGAACCGGCGTCCGCGTTTACCACCTTGCGCGCCATAAAAAGAATACGCTCCAAAAGGATGTCGATATCCTGAATCTGGCTCAGCTCGGCATTCGCCTGTACAATCGAACGAAAGTCCAGGCCCTCGTCCATGATATTTAGCGATCCGGAATAGGGTATTTCAATCACGGCGACCCGTACACTTTATAACGTGGTAGCCAAACTGCGTCTGAACCACATCCCCCACGGAACCGGGGGACAGACTTTTAACCGCCGACTCAAAAGCCGGCACCATTTTCCCGGGCCCAAACCAGCCAAGATCCCCGCCGGATGACTTTGACGGACACGTTGAAAACTCCCTCGCCAGCGATTCGAACTGCGCGCCCTGCCTGACCCTTTTTACGAGATCGTCGGCAGTCCCACGGTCTTTTACCAGAATATGGCTAGCCCGCCATTCCATAACAAAGCCTCCTGTTTGTAAGGCCCCCTAACCGGGAACCGTAATTCCAAGCAAATCTGCCGGCGATGAGACTTGAACTCATATCTCCTTGCAGAGGGGGGATTTTAAGTCCCCTGTGTCTACCATTCCACCACGCCGGCATACGCCATCATTCAACCGCGATGCGGTAAATCGCCTCGACGTCCCCCGCCTCAAGCTTACGGAAGCTGCCGACGGGGCCGAACTTGACCGCCCGCTTCGCCATCTCGCCGACGCGGCCAGCGTCGAGCTTCGCGTCGGCAAAGCTTACCGGAAGGCCGATCGAGGCGAAAAAGTCCCGCGTCCGGGAAATGCCTTCCAGGGCCGCCTGCTCGAAATCGTAATAGGCGCCGTCCACGCCCCACACCTTCGCCGCGAACCTTGCAAACCTTTTCGTGTCCTCTTTGACGTTGTACCTCATCCACGCGGGAAAGACAATCGAAAGGGACGCGCCGTGGGCTATGTCGTAAAGGGCCGAAAGCTCGTGCCCGATACCGTGGCTGGCCCAGTCCCCCACGCGGCCGGTGCCCAGAAGGTTGTTGTGCGCCAGCGCGCCCGCCCACATAATCTCGGCACGGGCGGCGTAGTCCTTTTCCCCGCCGAGAAAAACCTTTCGCGCGTTGCGGATAATCGTGCGCATGGCCCCCTCGCAGAGCTCGTCGGTAAGCTCGACATTGGGCTCCTTGGTAAAGTACCGTTCCATGATGTGGGCCATCATGTCGGAGATCCCGCAGGCGGTCTGAAACGCCGGCAGGGAATAGCTTAGTTCCGGGTTAAGGATCGAGAAAACCGGATATATATAATCGGTGCTTACGCCCCGCTTCCACGGGCCGTCCTCGTTGGTAATGACCATGCTGTTGCTCGATTCGCTGCCGGCTGCGGGGATTGTCAGCACCGTGCCAACGGGCAGGGCACCGGCGGGCTGTCTTTTGCCCTCGAAAAAGTCCCACACGTCGCCGCCGTCAACCGCGCCAACGGCGATGGCCTTGGCGGAGTCTATAACCGAACCGCCGCCCACCGCAAGGATGAGCCCCAGCTTTTCCTTTTTTACGAGATCGATACCCCTGTAAACAAGGGACAGCCTGGGATTGGGCTGCACGCCGTCAAGCTCAACCCACTCGACCCCGGCCTGTTTAAGGCTTGCCCTGACGCGGTCGATAAGGCCGGACTTAAGCGCATGGCCCCCGGAATGGTGCAGAAGAACCCGTTTGGAAACAAGGGCAGATTCACCCCCCGCCTGATTCTCGGTATCTTTTCCGAAAATGATCTTGGTCGGCATTTGGTATTGAAAATTTAGCATATCACGGGGAGTATATCACATTTTCGCCGGATATTACAAGGCGCGGATCCGCCATCCCCGGTTTTTTTCCCACGACCGGCACCCCCGATGTTCACGGGGGCACCGGCCTTACGGGATCTACAGGCTTTCGCCAAAGTCCTTGCGGAACTTTTCCGCCAGCTTTTGCGGCCAGTCCGAAAGCGGTTCCAGCCTGCCAAAGAAGAAGCGCAGAATCTTGGGCTCGAACGTGAACTTAAGCCCGCCGATTAAGCGCCTGTTTTCGTGCAGCCAGGCAAGCCTGTCGGCGACGTACTTGATCTGCGATAGCGTGAAAACGCGCTTGGGCACCGCAAGACGCAGAAGCTCCATTTCCGCGATGCGCTCGCTGCCGTCGGCGTTGCGATCCTCGCTCAGGGTTCCGCGTTCCATGCCGCGAACGCCGCCGGCAATGTACGCCGCCACGGCCAGGGCCCCGGATCGGTACTGGGTCGCCGGCAGGTGATCGCAGAATTCCATCGCGTCAACGTGACAGCCAAGGCCGCCGGCCGGCGTAACCACCGGGATTCCCGCCGCAATCATCTCCTTTACCAGTGCCTCGACGAACATCGGTGTCTGCTCGATAACGTGAAGATCCAGGCTTTCGCGCAGACCCACCGCCAAGGCCTCCATTTCGCGCACGGACATCCCGCCGTAGGTAATAAAGCCCTCGTAGAGCGGCACCAGGGCCAGCATCGCGTCGTACAGATCCTTGCGCGGGGTGAAAATCCCGCCGCCGCGCACGCAGCCCAGCTTGCGCGCCGAGAAGTACGTCACGTCGAACAGCGTGCCAAGCTCCAGCGTTATGTCGTGCAGGGATTTGCCGGCGAATTCCTTCTCGCGGGTTTTGATAAAGTACAGGTTGTCGGACAGAAGCGACGCGTCGAAAACCGTGAGAATGCCGGCCTCCTTGGCAATCCTTACCGCCTCGCGGGTGTTCGCCATGGAAACGGGCTGACCGCCAATCAGGTTGGTCCCGGCCTCGATCCGCAGAAAGGCGATGTTATCCGCGTCCAGCGACTTTATCTCCGATTTTAGAACGTCGAGATCCAGATCGCCCTTGAAAGGCAGGTCGCTTTTGACCTTTAGCCCTTCCTTTTTGACAATCTCCACCACCTTGCCGCCGTTCCGCATAATGTGCGCCCTGGTCGTGGTAAAGTGGTAGTTCATAAGAACGGTCTGCCCGGGCTTTACGAAAGTCTGGCTGATGATGTTCTCGCAGGCGCGGCCCTGGTGCGCCGGAAGAAAGTGCACGTCGCCGAAAACCTCGCGAATCGCGGCCTCCAGCCTGTAGAAGGTCTCGGATCCGGCGTAGGAATCGTCGGCGTTCATCATCGCGGCGTACTGCTCCTGACTCATGGCGTTTACGCCGCTGTCAGTAAGCATGTCGAGAAAAACGTCGCGGTTTTTAAGAAGAAACGTGTTGTTCCCGGCTTCCTGCGAGGCTTTTACCCGTTCCTCCACGGGCAAAAGGTTGAGCCGCTGAACCATGCGGACTTTGTGCATTTCCAGTGGGATGCACTCCCCACTCCTGAACTGAATTGGCATACCTGCCTCCCTTCTTGCATGGAAGGCAAAATATAGATTCCCCCATGCAAACGATAATTTGCAGGGGACGAATACGGATTTGTATCCGTAGTCCGCGGTACCACCCCAATTGCCTTGCGGCCACTTAGCCGGGCCGAACAGCCCTTTCCCTGTAACGGGAGAACCCGTATTCCCCTAATAGAGCCGGCAGGCCTTTTCAGGGAATCCGCTCCGGAGTGTATTTACATACCCGCCTTGCATACGCTCGCACCAACCGCGTACTCTCTCAAACAATCCGCGCCGGAAGCCGTTTTGCAAAAAGCGAGGCTCCCGTAGGTATCTTTCTCTCCTTCACAGCGTTATCTCGTCTAATTATCCGGATACGCGCGACAATGTCAAGCGGGGGACACGGCTTTTGCCGCTTTACCGATTGCACGCGCGGTATCTGCACGACAAACAGGTTTCGTTCGCAATCGGACTCCAACCCCAACCCGGGGACGGCCCAACGCCCGGCGAATGCCGGTACCGATGCCGCGATAGGACAACCCGTTCGCCTTGTCGGCAAAAAAATGTCGCCGGCCATCGGCTCCTCCGGAAAAATTTGCATTCATCAAAGGAATATCGCTTTAAAATTAGGTATTCTGCCCCCGATTTGCCCGCCAAGGATTACTTTTCTGCACATATCCCCATATTGTTAGTAGTGAAAAATATGAACGAAAACAGTACCTTGGACAGGCTGGTGTCCCAGATGAATGCCGATGAACGGGTTACCCTGCTTGAAAAGATAAGGGCGAACCCTACCCTTTCCCAGGAGCCGCTGCGCGCGTACAGGGACGAGGACGTGCAGGGGATTACTTTCGGGGATCGGTACAGAAGGCTGTCCCCGATCGTCCGAATGTTCCATCACATCGTCGGCCTTTGCACGGGCAGGACCGCGGCGGAAGTTTTCGAGGACAGGCAAATTCTCCTGTTGGCGAAAAGCGTGGAGGCCAGCGCCCCGGGCGTTTTCGACTACCGGCAGGGGCGTTTGCTAAAAGGGTTTTTCGCCTCGCTGATCGATCTTAAGCGGGCGGCCCGTTTTTTCTACAACGTCCTTGACACCGGCCCGGGAAAGGACAGGGGGGCTTTTTACGCCATACTGGGATCGCTGGAAATGGAGGACATTCACCTTAGGCTGCAAAACGAATGCGGCCCCCGGGCAATCCTTGCAAGCAACCCGGGCATCCCGCCGTCGGATCTAAGGCAGGCCGTAATCCATGCAATGGACGAAACGCTGCAGTCGATATCCGACACGAAGCGGGGGGTCATGTACCACCACGCCCGTTCGCTGGGACACCTAAAGGATCTGTCGTGCTTTCTGTTCGACAGGTTCATACTGCTCTTTCAGGATTCGTCCGCCGGACGCACCTGCAGGATAACCCCCCCGGTCAAGGATCTCATGCTCAAACTTGACAAAGTACTTTCCTCGCTTAGGGATCCCCCGTCGGCCGCGCTGCTTGAATCGTTTTTTGTTTACGAACTGGAGGCAGGCACCGGGAAGGCGGGGTTTGACATGGAAAGCGAAACGGAATCGCTGCTCAATAAGGCCGGGGAGGCGCTTGCGGTAATCCGGCATTTCAACAGGAAAGTTCCGCTTACACGTATGCTAAGGTGCGTCACGCGGAACAGCGAATATTTCCCGGCGCGGGAAAGCGGGGGCGAGGACTGGTTTCAGATGTACCGCAATTACTGGAAACGACAGCTCGAGGCCGAGCTTGCGGAGTACTTTTCGCAGAAAAGGCACCGGGACATAGTCGAATCGCTGGAGGACTTCTTCGACACCCGTTTGGAACCACTTGCCAACGTGGCGTCGGAAAAGAACCCGGGCGGCTTTCCCCTGCCGGAGGCTTTCACCCTTTCGTTTCTGAACGCCTTTCACTCCGTTCTGAACGGCAAAATCAGGCGCGTTCTGGAGCCTGTCGTAATGGAGGGGGAATTCAAGCGGCAGGAAGACAAGACGAGCGTTACCATGGCCTACAACGACTTTATGTACATTGCCGGGCACATACAGGCACTGGACGGAAAGCTGGCCCCGACCGGGGAGTACGGCAAGCGTTACGAGCAGGCCAGGGACGAACCCGAGTCTTTGCCGGTAAAAAGGCGGAAAATACAGATTATCCAGAGCGACGCTTCCAAGGAGGCCTGGGGAATTATAGAACGTTCGCATGAGGGCATGAAAAGGATTGGCGCCATGCTCGAGTCGATCTCCGGCAGTGATATTAACATCGAGTGCGGCGGGCTTTCCAATTTCGACAGGCTGGCCGGGAAAAAGCCGGCCGCCTTTGTCAGGGACATAAAAGAGGCGATTCGCAGTCTGAGGCAGGCGGTTAAGGTGCTGAGCGACATAATCGAGGCCGGGAAGACCGGCGGCGCGGGGTGACAGTATGGCCAACCACCGAAACGCGGCGGAAAAGGTTGAGGAAGGCTCGGGCGGCGTTGCAAAACGCCCCCCTTTTATGCTACCCTAAGCCGATGGCTCAAAAGCAGAAGGACTTTTTCGACAAACTCCAGACCGCGACCGAGTCGTTCCTGACCCGGCGGAACAGGGCTCGTCGAATCAGAAAGGCGAAACAGAAGGCGAAAAACCCCGTCCTGGACTGGCTCGAGGCCTTCGTCTGGGCTGCCGGCATGGTGCTCCTGGCGAACCAGTACCTTATCCAGGCATACGTGATTCCATCCGGATCCATGATTGACACCCTGCTTATCGGCGACAGGATCTTCGTCAACAAGCTTGTCTACGGGCCGGAGCTTCTGCCGGGCGTCGGGAAAATGCCAAGCCCGTTCAGGCCGCAGCGGAACGACATCGTCATCTTCCAAAACCCGTCGCACGTTTCCCGGGGAACCGGTTTCGACATCGCCCAAAGGATCATCTACATGCTGACCCTGTCCATGGTGGACATCGACAGGGACGAGCACGGGCAGCCCAGGGCGCAGTTTCTTATAAAACGCGCGGTGGGGGTGGGCGGCGACCGGTTCGTAATGGACAGGGGCGAGATGAGGATCCGCTTCGCCGGGGACGACCGGTGGACGGACGAGCGGGAATTCGCCGGGCGGCGGGGATGGGGGCATTCCATCGAGCGCCTTATGGACGCGGGGCAGTACCCGACGCTGGAAAAGGCGGGAAGGGCCGCCGCATGGCACGAGCTTGGGATGCCTATCCCTGGACACCTGCAGGACGCGGCCATGGCCGTGACGGGCATTCGTTTTCCGGACTACGCCGCCCACGAAAAGGCCAGGCTGGAAACCCTAAGAAGCGCCCTGCCACACGACCGCCGCTACGCGATGCTCCACGCGCGGCACTCGCTGGGCTGGTACGTGCCGGAGGGCAGGATTTTTCCCCTTGGCGACAACCGGGACAACTCGCGCGACGCTCGCTACTTTGGGCCGGTACGGCTTTCGCAGGTGCTTGGCAGGGGGGCGGTCATATACTGGCCCCTTAGAAGAATTGGGCCCCTTAGATAGGGCCGACGCGGAGAGAACATGTTTACCAACAAGTCATTGCAGTATTCGGTCGCGGCGCAGAAGCGCGAGCGCTACAAGGTGCTGCGGATCGTCTTTACCCTGCTGATCCTGTTCATACTGTACAACGCGATCCACACCTTCCTGTTTTCGGTGTGGGTCATCCGCAACGATTCCATGCAGCCGGGCTTTCGCGCCGGGGATCGCCTCCTTGTGGTTTCCTCCACCCTGCCCTTCCTGTTTTCCGAGCTGCGAAGGGGCGAGGGGGCGGTTCCCTACGGCAGGGGAAGCGTCGTTCTTATAGACAAGTCCCGCGCGGACACGGGGAGCGAGGGCGACCGCAATCCGTTCGTGCTGTTCGCGGACAGTTTCGTGCGGTTTTTTACGGCCCAGCAGGTCAGCGTTTTCGGCAGGGGGGAGCACCTTTACATGAAGCGCCTTGTCGCCCTGCCCGGGGACGAGATCAGCATGGTCAATTTCGTCATGCGCGTCCTGCCCGCGGACGGCGCCTTCGCCCTTACCGAATTCGAGCTTTCCAACAGGCCGTACTACCCGACCATCCCGCAGGTGCCCGCGCTTTGGGACATGACCCTGCCCCTTTCCGGGAACATGGAAAGCGTCAGGCTTGGCCCGGGCAAGTGCTTCGTCATGTCGGACGACAGGGGGAGCACGGCAGATTCCCGCACCTGGGGCCCCGTCTGCACCAGGACGATAATCGGCAGGCCGGTGCTGCGCTTCTGGCCGCCGACAAGGATAGGCTTTCCCTAGGGGTGGGCACCGCGTCGGTATACATACACGTCCCCTTTTGCGCCGCCCTGTGCGACTACTGCGATTTTTTTTCTGTCCCAACCCCGGTTTTCGCGGGCAAAGCCCAAGGCGCCGACACGCCGGGTTTGTTCGTGGACGCGGCGATTGCCGACCTGGAAAGCCAGCTTGCCTTTTTCGGGATCCGCAACGTCCCCAGCGTCTATATCGGCGGGGGCACGCCTTCGGTCCTGGGGGCGGCTCGAATGGAACGCCTGCTGTCGGGGCTAAGGGATCTGTTGTCCCCCCTGGACGCGAGGCCGGGCGAATTCACCGTGGAGGCAAACCCCGAATCCCTGGACGCGGCTTTCCTGCGGGTATGCCTGGACGGCGGAGTAAGCCGGCTAAGCCTTGGCGTCCAGACCTTCCACATGGCGTCGCGCCGGGCGATAGGACGGGCGGGCGATCCCGGGCGGCTTTCGCGGGGGCTGTCCCTGGCCGGCGAGTATTTCCCCGGGGCCTTTTCCGCCGACCTTATGGCCGGCCTTCCCTTCCAGACCAGGGCCGTCCTTTCAGGGGACGTCGAGCGCCTGCTTGAGTTCCGGCCGGCGCACGTTTCCCTGTACGGCCTGATCCTGGAACCCGAGACGATCCTTGGCAGGCGGGCGCGCGAGGCGAAAGGCGTTCCCCTGCCCGACGGGGACGAGGCCGACGGCCTGTGGATTGCAGGGCGCGACGCCCTGGAAAAGGCCGGGCTGCGGCAGTACGAGGTTTCCAATTTCGCGATCCCTGGCAAGGAATGCGCCCACAACATACGGTACTGGCGCATGGAAAACTGGCTGGGCGTGGGCCCCTCCGCGTCGGGAACGCTAATCGACGAGGGACGCGCCCCGGCGACCGGGCGGCGCTTTACCTATCCGGCGGACATAGACGGCTACCTGTCCGCCCCCGGATCCCCCGCAGGTCGCGAGGATCTGTCCGCCGGCGACCTGATGCGGGAAAGCCTGCTGATGGGCTTCCGGTACCAGGGCGGGCCGGATCCGCACGGCTTCGCAAGGCGTTTCGGTCGCGACATAGAGGGCCTTATCCCAGGCACCTTGACCCGCTGGCGCGAAAGGGGCTTTTTCGAGACGGAGGCAACCCTGGCACCTTCCAGGGAAGGGCTGCTTTTCGTGAACGGTTTTTTGCGCGACGCCTTTGCCGAAATGGAAGCCGGCGAACGCGCCGAAGCCTAGACCCAGTTCAGCCTTCGCAAGAGGGAGTCAATTTTTTCCACCGCCTTGTCGTAGTCCAGCGAGTCGGCGAGGGACCGTATCTCGTCCAGATCCCCGTCGCTTTCCCCGCCAAGGCTTAGCGTCCCCAAGTCCGCCGAGACCGAATCGGCGACGTCGCTGTCGCCTTCCAGGCAGGCGCGCCTAAGCCCCGCCAGCTTTTCCGCAACGACGGCGGGGTCAATCAGGGTTCCGGGGCGATCCCCCGGCGGGGGCACGGCAAGCGCGGCGCGGAGGCTTTCCCCGAATTCGCGCATCGCCCCGAAAAAACCCGGGGTTTCCCTTTCGCAGGCGTCCGCGTCGCCGTTTTTGGAGGCAAGCTCCAGCCCGCGGGCCTTCTCGGAAAGGGGCGCCGCGCCGATTGTGGCGAACAGCCCTTTCATGGCATGGAACTTGGCGGAGCAGGCCTTCCAGTTCCGGTCGGCAAGACACAGCCCGATTGTCGCCTCGTGGCGTTCGAACTCGGCGCAGAAACGGCGCAGCGATCCGGCATAGGTTTCCGCGTTGCCGCCGGCGTAAAAAAGCCCGGCCTTGGCGTCAAGCCCTTCCACCCGGGCAAGCCCCATTAGGGACGCGCCTTCCCCCTCATGCAACGGACAGCACCGCATCCAGTTTTTCGATAATCAGATCGGGGCTCGCAGGTTTCTTTATATAGCCCTTGATGTCCAACTGGCCCGCGTACTGGACTATGTCCGCGGCCGAGTGCCCGGATATAAAGACAATCGGGATATGCCAGGTGGAGGGGTTCTGCTTCAGCCGCTTCGCGTAGTCAAGCCCGGAGATCCCGGGCATTTCGATGTCCAGCAGGATCAGGTCCACGCAAACGGAGGCAAGGATCGAATCGGCAAGCTCGCCCGACTTTGCAAGCCTTACCGTATATTTGTCCTCAAGAACGGCCTTGAGCGACCGCAGCGTCACGGAAACGTCGTCAATAACCAATATCGTTTTTTTTCGCTTCATGCGTCTGTCCCCCAATAATGCGTTTTGGCTTCCGGCCGGCTAGCGCAGGCTTTCCAGCTCTAGGCGAGCCTGCCGCTGTACCGCCAGGGGCTGGCCCGGGGAGCCCAGCGTAACCAGCAGGCGCACCCCCGCGTCATAGAGCGCGCCCCCCGAACCCCGGCAAACGGCGCCGGTGGCGGCCGCGACGGAAACAAGCACCCGCTCGTCAAGACCCCCGGAATTTACGGCCGCGGCAAATTCCCCAAGAGCAACGCCCCCCGGATCAAGGCCTATGCCCCCTATGGCGTTGGCGGCCGCGGACATGACCGCCGGGTTTTGCTCCCTTCTAAAAAGCTCGGCCAGCCATGGAACGTTCTGGGACGACCCAATCCTGGACAAAAGCTGCAGGGCGCGAATCCGGTGGGAAACCTCTATCCGGAGCCGGGCGTCCCCACCGGGCCGCACGTCCCCACCGGCCGTCTCCTTCAGAAAGGCAATCCATTCAAGCTCGTTCCCGCCGACCCTGCCGGCGTGGATTCCCCGCTGTATGGTATCGAGCTCCCGACTGACCATGTTCCCGTTGAATCGCATCGGCGTGGTGGAAAAAAAGGACGGCGGGGGATCCCCGGTCCCATAGGAACCCCCCGGGGGGTTCCGCCTTTGCGGCAGGATCCGATCCTCCAGCCTCCAGGCATAGAGAATCCAGTTCGTCCCGCCCGAGTACAGAACCCCGTTATCGCCGAAGGCCGGAAGGCCCGACACGTTCCTTAGGGTGGTCGTCCAGAGCCGCCTGCCGTCGCCGGCAAACCCCGTCGCCCCGTCCGGGGAAAGCACGTACACCCCCCTCTCGTCGTAAATGACCGCGACCCCGCCCGGCCGGCCGGCCCGGACATGGCTGTCCGCCGTCCAAAGAACCTCGCCCCCGGCCGAAAGCATGAGCGTCTGCCCGTTGGAAAGAACCACCGCCACCCCGGAATCCCCCCCGGCCACCGCAACCGGCGCCGAGGGCAGCCTGGGAAGGCCAGACGGGTCGGCGTTCGGCGTCGAGGGATCTATCGACCGGACATCGCCGGTGTCGTGAAGGGACAGAACGGCCGAAACCCCCGGCGCGGGTTCGACGGAAACCAGAAAGGAAGGGGCGGAGGGAAGCCGCCACCCGGCAATCTCGCCAAAGGGGCCTATACGCAGAACCTCGCCGTTTTCCAGGGACAGCAGTATCCCGCCGGCGCAGTCAAGCCAGGGGCCCGCGCTTATCCGGTGGTCAAAATCACGCCTCCAGAGCAGGGTTCCCGAGGCGGTAAAGCAGGAAACCCCCCTTTCAGTGGGGGCGAACACCCTGCCGTCCCAGCCCAGGACCACCGGCGCGAAAAGATCGCCGCCCAGATCCGCCCGCCAAAGCTCGCGCCCGGATCCGCTGACCGCGATTAAGGTTCCGCCGACCCTGGCAACGTAGGATGCCCCCTCGCGCGAGCGGGTCAGAAAAGAACCCAAACGCCCCCTGGCCGAAAAGTTCCACAGGGGCCTGCCCGCCAGGGAATACGCCCTTAGGCTCCCCCCGTCCGTTATAAGCGCCAGCGACCGCGCCTGAACCACCGGCTGCCCGATAACCGCCCCGCCCAGGGCCTGCCGCCAAAGATACTCCTGCGCCCTTTCGGCATCGACCACGGAAAGGGCGGAAACCTGCAAGGAACATAATATCAGCAACGCGAGGCGCATTACTAAAGGATACCTTAATTCCGGCCGATCCTCAAGGGCTCGCTTTCTGCCGCCACGCGGATTCCCATAACTGGCGACGACCCCCGGCCTAGCTTTTCCCCTTGTCGAACGGCTTGCCCACGGAACGCGGCGCGTAATCCTTTCCGCTGAAAAGTATCAGCGTGACAAGCGTAATCAAAAACGGTATCGCGCTGAAAAACTCCGACGGCAAAAACATGCGGAGGTTGCGGATGTTGACGATGTGCACCGCCAGCGCGGAGGACATGCCGAAGAGAAAACTGGAACCCAGGATCCCCAGGGGAAGCCAGCGCCCAAAGGACACCGCCGCAAGGGCGATAAAGCCGGTGCCGTTGATCGTGCTCGTGGTAAACTGGATGTCCTGGGTAAGGACCACGCTCCCGCCGGCAAGGCCGGCGAGAAGGCCGGAGACCAGCACGGCTATGTAGCGAATTTTAACGACATTGACGCCCGCCGAGGCCAAGGCCTGCGGGTGCTCCCCGGCGGCGCGCAACCGCAGGCCCCAGGAGCGCTTGTACAGCACGAACCAGCTTAGGGCCAGAATCCCCAGCGCTATCCACACCGTGGGGAACAGACCCAGGAATCCCCGCATCATCCCGATGTGGGACGGCGTGCGATCCATGTTGAACAAAAGCTGGCATACAAAGACGGTAAGGCCCAGGGAAAGCAGGTTTATCCCCGCCCCGGAAATCACCTGGTCGGCCCGCAGGGTAACGGAGGCAAAGGCGTGCACCAGCGAGAAGACCCCGCCCACGACGGCGGCGAGCAGCAGGGCCAGGGGGATGGACAAACCCAGAGCGCCCCCCAAAAAGAACTGGGTCACGGCGGCGGTCATCGCGCCCATCACCATAAGCCCTTCCAGGGCGATGTTGACCACGCCGGCGCGCTCGCAGATCATCCCGCCGGTCGCGGCGATTAGAATCGGGGAGGTTATCATGAAGGTGGAAGGCATCATGTTCCACATCGTCTGCAGGAATTCCATCATGGCGCGTCCCCCTTTGCGCCGCTTTCCCCAACGGCGTCCCGTTTCCCGCGGGCCTGTTCCTTCATCCGCCAGTCAATCAGCAAACGCAGGCCCGCGCGCAGAGATATGAAAATGACGACCATGCCCACGATGATCGAGGTTATCTCCCTGGGGATCATCCGCATCTGCATTATGGGCTGGGCCGACCTGAGCATACCGAAAAGCAGCCCCGCAAGGGCGACCCCCCAGGCCGTGCTGTTGCCGACAAGCGCGACGGCGATGCCCTCGAAACCGAAACCCTCGAAGCCGGTCAGCACGCGCCCGAACGAGAACACGCCAAGCGAGACGACGCCCCCGGCAAGCCCCGCGAAGCCGCCGGCTATGGCCATCGCCGCGGTAATGCTGGCCTTGACGTTGATCCCGCCGTAATGGGCGGCGTCCCTGTTCAGCCCGGTGGCCCGCAGGGAATAGCCCAGCCTCGTCTTTCGCATGATAAGCCAGTAAGCGACAATCGCCATCAGCGTAAGCCAAAGCCCGTAGTTAAGTCTGGAGCCGCCGGTCAGCGACGCCAGGAACGGGCTTGCAAGGGTCGCCGTTTCCGGGAAGTCCGGCGTCCTGTGGGGCAAGGCCCCGGGGAGCCTAAGGGTAACGATTCTATGGAAAAACAGGGCGATGTAGTTCATCATGATCGTCGCGACGACCTCCGAAACCCTGTACCGCGCCTTAAAGAAGCCGACAACGCCCCCCCAGGCCGCGCCCGCCAGGACGGCCCCGCCGACCGAAACGACCAGGTGGAGCACGGGAACCGGGGGGAACGAAAGCGCGATAATCTGGGCGGCGGTCAGACCCACGATGTACTGCCCCTCCGCGCCGATGTTGAAAAGGCCGGTGCGGGCGGCGAACGCCATGGAAAGGCCGCACAGGATTAAGGGGGTGGAGGTGAGAAGCCATTCCCCCACATGGCGCGGGCTCCAGCCGGCGCGGGGGGCGAAGGCGCGCTGCAGGAACGCGAGGAACGCGTCCCAAGTCTGGTACTCGCCACGGCGGAAGACGTCGAGGAAATCCCTAAAGACCTGCGGGATATCCCGCCACATCCCAAGGAACGCGTCCCAGGCCCCCCTACCGGGGCGAATGTCGAAGCCGGTGACAACCTGCACAATCGCCTCGTACATCCCGCCGGGGTTCCTGCCTATGGCGACAAGGATAAGGGTAGCCACCAGAAAGCCAAGAACCACCACCGCGACGGAAACAAGGCCGTCGGAACCGGTGAACACCTCCAGGAAGCGGCCGCTGAGGGTGTCCCCGCTGGGCGCCCCCGAGGCGGCGCTTTTCCTTCTTCCGGCCTTTCCAATCCTTTCGGCAAGCCCGGCGACCGCCCGCCGCAACTTTTCAAGCATGGACACCCCCCATCATCGCGCCGATGCGCCGCTCGTCCGCCTCACCCGCGTCGAGCACGCCGAGTATCCTTCCGGCGGAGATGACGGCGACACGGTCGCAAAGGTTCAGGACCTCGTCCAGCTCGAAGGACACAAGAAGGACGGCGCAGCCATTGTCCCGCTCCTCGACGATGCGGCGGTGGATGTACTCGATGGCCCCGACGTCAAGACCCCGGGTCGGCTGCGACACGACAAGGAGCCTGGGGGACTGGTCTATCTCGCGGGCGACGATTACCTTCTGCTGGTTGCCGCCGGACATCGACCTGACCGGCGTCTCCGGACCCTTTCCCGCCCGTATGTCGAAGTCGCCGATTAGCCTGCCGGCGTGCTCGGTGATCGTCCTGAACCTAAGGAAGCCAAGCCGGTTCGAAAACGGGGCCCTGCGGAAATTACGAAGAACCAGGTTCTCGTCGACGCGGAAGTCCAGGACCAGGCCGTGCTTCTGCCTGTCCTCCGGAACCAGACCCTGGCCCGCCTCGTTGCGCCTGCGAATGCTGTCCCTGGAAACGTCGCGGCCGTCCAGGAGGATCCTTCCCGAGCGGACGGGCAAAAGCCCGGCAATCGCCCCGACAAGCTCGGACTGGCCGTTGCCGTCAACCCCGGCGATGCCAAGCACCTCGCCGGATCTCAGTTCCAGGGAAAGGCCGGCGACCGCGGGGGTGCCTTTCGCGCCGATTACCGTAAGGTCCTCGATCCTTAGGACCTCGGCCCCCGGCCTTGCGGCCTTTTTTTTCATCCTGAACGAAACCGCCCGGCCAACCATCCTCTCGGCAAGCTCCTGCTCGCTTACGTCGGCCACGTCCACGGTGCCCATGTACTTCCCGTGCCTGAGCACCGTACAGCGATCCGCCACGGTCTTTATTTCCTTGAGCTTGTGGGTTATAAACAGGATCGTCTTGCCCTCGGACTTTAGGCGGCGGAACACCGCCAGCAGCTCGTCGACCTCCTGGGGGATTAGGACCGCGGTGGGCTCGTCGAAGATCAGTATGTCGGCGTCGCGGTACAGGATTTTAAGGATTTCCACCCGCTGCTGCATCCCGACGGTGATGTTCTCGACCCGGACGCCCGGATCCACGTCCAGGCCGTAGGTGTCGGAAAGCCCGGCGACGCGCTCCCGGGCGCCGCGAAGGCTGACGTTTCCAAGGGCGTCCCGGGGCTCAAGGCCAAGGATAATATTTTCGGTAACGGTGAAGTTGTGCACCAGCTTGAAGTGCTGGTGCACCATGCCGATTCGCAGGGCGGTGGCGTCGTTGGGGCTGCGGATTTTTTCCTCTTTGCCCCGTATCTTGATGATCCCCGCATCGGGCTCGTACAGCCCGAAAAGGATCGACATGAGGGTGGACTTGCCTGCCCCGTTTTCCCCAAGGAGCGCGTGAATTTCGCCCTGTTCAACCCGCAGATCCACGCCATCGTTGGCTAGAACCCCAGGAAAGGCCTTGGTTATCCCCAGCATCTCAATGGCCGGCACAGCACCCCCTTTGGAAAGACCCCCGCGCAACGCGGGGGCCTTTAAAAACTAGCCGTCAATCGCCATCAAGTCCTGGGGAAAGCCAGGAATCCGCATCGCCTCGGCAAGGGTTGGCACGACGACGATGTCGCCGGATATAATCCTGTCCCTGATTTCGTTCACCTGTGCGATAACCCTGGGGCTAAGCGCGGGGTTGGTGGTCGAAAAGCCGACGCCTTCCATTGGAAGGTCAAAGACGATGGTGCGCCCGTAGAAGTTGCCCTCCTCCACGGCGGCAAGGGCGTAAACCACGCTGGATTCCACGCGCTTGATCATCGACGTAAGCACCGCGGACTGGGTGTCGCTGTAGCGGCCCTCCTCGAACTGGTCGGAATCGACGCCGATGGCCCAGACGTTCTGGCCGGCCATCCGCCGGTCCCTGGCCTCGGCGATGGTGCCGTTGCCGCTGGCGCCCGCCGCCGAGAAAATGGCGAAGACGCCGTCGCCGTACCAGGCCATGGCCTGGGTCCTGGCAAGAGCCGGCTCGCCCCAGCTGTTCACGTAGAAGTCAAGGACGTCGGCGCCCGGAATGACCGAAAGCACGCCCTGCACGAAGCCAACGTGGAACCTGGTGATCAGCGCCCCGGGCATACCGCCGATAAAGCCGAAGCGCGGGTTCTCGATGCCCTCCTCCAGAGCCTGCAGCGCGGCGGCCGCGCCGACAAGGAAGGAGCCCTCGTGCTCGGCGAAAATCGCCTCCATTACGTTGGGCAGGCCGATGCCAGCGACGTCGACGATAAGAAAGTTCTGGCCGGGATAGTCCACGGCGACCTCGGCAAGAGCCTCCCGCCAGGTAAACCCGGTCGCTATGATAAGGTCGAAGCCCTCGTCCACGGCAAGCCTAAGGTTCGGGTCGTAATCGGCCATGGTCGTCGCGGTCAGGACGTCGTAAAGCCGGCCCCGGTTGGGCGTGCGGTCCCAGGTTTCCCCGTAAAAATCGAGCATTCCCTGCCATGCGGCGGCGTTGAACGACCTGTCGTCAATCCCCGTGGCATCGGTCAGAAGTATGGCCGAAATCTCGCCCTCGGCAAGCTGCCGGACGGGGACGTTTCCCCTTTCGCAGCCTGCCGTAATCAGAATGGACGCCGCTACAAGCGCGGCAACAATCACTTTCATACCTTTATCCTCCTGTTCCATTTTAGCATACCCCTAATAGGCGCGACGGTCAAGGGCACGACGGGGGTTTTATTTTTTTCGGCTAAATGACGTAGTTGTCCGCGTTTTGCGTCTCGTGCCAATCCAGAATGTCCTGCAGGGTGACCCCGTCCAGGTAGTCCATGATCGCCTTCCCTAGCCCCACCCACAGTGGCAGGGTCTTGCAGGACGGTGCCTGGTCGCACCGGATAACGTCGTCCTCTAGGCAGGCCACAGGCGCCAGGCTGCCCTCGGTGACGCGAAGGATCTCCCTGGCCGTGTACTCCGACGGTTTTTTCGCCAGCATGTACCCGCCCTGCTTGCCCCGGTTCGCGCGGAGCATGTTCGACGCCTGCAGCAGGGAGACGATCTGCTCCAGGTACTGCTTCGATATGCCCTGCCTTTGGGCGATTTCCTTTAGGGGAACAAACCCCTCGTCCTTGCGCTCGGCCAAGTCGAGCAGCATACGCAGGGCGTACCTGCCTTTCGTCGATACCCTCAAACTGCTTCCGCCCCCTGGAGCCATGATACCACAGTGGGCGAGGGCTGGGATAGCGGATTCGACGCCTGGGTTTGGAAATACCCCGCGCTGGCGCCTAGCCCTGCCCCATTATCGCGTCGGGGCGCAACCGATACGCCAGGGCACGAAACCCGCCGCGCTTGACGCCCCCAAGGCGGGTAAAACCGGAGGGTTTTCTCCTGTCAAAGCGTTCCGCGTCCGACGAGGCAAGGGCAACAAGAAGGATGCCCCCAACCGCGAGCAGGGGCGGCACGGAATCCCAGAGCGCGGCGAGCTGGTCGGTTCCCTTTGGCAGCGAGCTTTGCGGCAACAGTTCGGGAAAGGCGGCCAGGCAGGCATATTTTTTCCCGCCCGTGGCCTCTAGAAGCGCGACCCCGCCCAAGCGCAGATCCGCAACCGGCACGACGGATACCCGCCGCGAAACGTTATGCCGCGCCGCCTCCAGCGCGAGTATGTTCCTGCCGGACAGAACCACCGCGCCACGGCCCCGCAGGAACCCAAGCAACCAGCAGGGGAAAAAGCCCTGCCCGGGTTCGTGGACAAGCAGGGGGGCATCGCCGTCCGGGGCAATCCCTTCCGGCCCGATACGACCGGCCAGCTTCGCCGCGACGGTTACCGCGCTTCCGGCATCGTCGAACCCGGAGGCCCCGTGAACCGCCTCTATGCCGACGGAAACGCCCTCGATTTTGCAGCGGGCGGAAGCGCGGACGTAAAACGGGTGTCGCGAAAGAAACCCGGAGCCCGCCTCCACGGCGGCGGCGGCTCCCTGCCCTTCTCCGGGGGCGTACACGAATACGCTGTGTCCGGAGCCTTCCCGCTCCGACAGGAGTTCCGCCCCGGCCAGGGCGATCCTTTCGCGGAAGAAACCCGCCAGGGTGTGCACCACGACAATGGCGACCCTGCCGCCCGGGTTCAATAGACCCAGGGAACGGGGGACGAAGTCCTCCAGAACCGGGGTTCCGGCCTTCGCCGGAATATTGGAAAGAATCAAATCCCAGGGCGCGTCCCCCGCCAGAAGGGGCTCGGAAAAGGCTTCCAGCGAGACGCCGTTTTTTGCCGCGTTGCGCAGGGTAAAAAGCCTGGCCAGCTCGTCCCGGTCCTGGCAGCGCACGACAGGGCGATCCAGGGCCGCGGCCGCGCATATCCCGATGACGCCCACGCCGCAGCCAGCGTCCAGCACCCTTCCCGGCGGCGGTTTCCCGGCCTGGGAACCGCCGTCAAGCATACGGGAAAACGCCTTCAGCAGAAGCTGCGTCCCAATGTCCACGCCGGCGGAGCTGAAGAGCCCCTGGGAAAGGTCGAAGGAAAAATCCATGCCCCTGAACCTAAAGGGCACGGTTCTGTTCACGAAATGGGAGGCAAGATAGTCCGCGTCGCCGTGGCTAGGAATTTACCCTCTCCACGTACTCGTTGGTTTCGGTGTTGACCAGGATTTTCTCGTCCTGCTTGATAAACAGGGGAACGCGAACGGTAAGGCCCGTGTCGGTCACGATCGGCTTGGTGGCCCCGGTGGCCGTGTCGCCCTTTATGTAGTTCTCGCTTACGGCAACGACGAAAACCATCTTGGTGGGAACCTTTATGTCGATGACCTTGCCCTCCCAGATGGACAGGTCGTAGGTCTCGCCCTCCTTCAGGTAGAATTTCCTGTCCTGGGCTTCCTCAATGAGAACCTCGTACTGGTCGTAGGACTCGTTGTCCATGAAGTGGAAGTTGTCCTGGTCCGCGTACTGGTACTGGCATCTCCGCAGGTCAACCTGGGCGTCCTCGACCTCCTGCTGGGTCGGTATGGTCAGGGACAGCACGGAGCCGTCCTTGATGCTCTTCATCTTTATCCTGGCGACGGCGGTTCCCTTGCCGGGATTGTGGAATTCCCGCTCGACCACCAGATAGGGCTGTCCCTTCTGCAAAAGACAGCTTCCCTTTACAATGTCTCCACCTCGTATCATCGTGTCCTCGCTTAGCTCGATTCATGGCGCGCCGCGTGATTCGCGCGCTTCTAGAAATATACCGGTTTGCCGTTTTTTGGGGAAGTGGCTTAGCCGTCGGAGCCGTACCAGTTCGTAAGGGGCATCACCTTCCTAGGTGTCGATAGCGCGGCCGAGGGAACCCTGAAAGTCAGTGGGGCCGGTTTTCCGACCCGGGCGGCTCGTAGCAGGACATCGGCCTTAGCTTGTGCAGGTTGGCCCGGTTCAGCCGGTCTATCCTGGCCCTGGTTTCCGCGTCGTCGCAAATCCCTTCCCTAATATACCTGTCCAGAACCTCGTAGGTGAAGCCCAGGTTCTCCTCGTCGGACAGGCCGGAAAGCCCGTCCTCCGGGGTTTTGTCGACGACCCCGGCCGGCAACCCAAGCTCCCGTCCCAGGGCCCTTACCTCGGTCACGGTGAGCCAGGACAGGGGACTGAAATCGCCGGCGGCGTCGCCGAACTTCGTCGCGTAGCCCACCCAGTCCTCGCTTAGGTTGCAGGTGTTGGCCACCCGGCCGCCGAGAATCGCCGACACGGCGTAAAGGGTCGCCATCCTTATCCTGGCCGGGGTGTTTACGATCGCCTGCCTGTCGGGCTCCAGCCCGCCGGCCCGTATCGCCTCGAAAACCGAGTCCACGCCGGCCTTTATGTTCACGACGCTGTGCCGTATCCCCAGCAAATCGACCAGCCCCCGCGAGACGTCGATGTCCCACTGCTCGCCGCAGGGCATCAGAACCCCGTGGACGCGATCCGCGCCCAGCGCGCGCACGCACAGAGCCGCGACGACCGAGCTGTCCTTGCCGCCGCTAAGGCCGACGATCGCCGGGCAGTCGGGGCCGTTTTTCTCGAAGTAGGCGCGTATCCATTGGGTTACCCCGTCCATCGTTTTCGCCGCGTCAAAAGCGTTCATCGTTCAAGGATAGCACGGCGCGGCGGATCAGCCAAGCGCCATGTCCAGCACCATCATCAGCAGGAACCCGGCCATCGTGCCAATCGTGCCCAGGTTGGAATGCTCCGCCTTGCCGGTCTCAGGGTTCGCCTCGGGGATCAGCTCCTCCACCACGACGAACATCATCGCGCCGGCGGCGAAGGCCAAAAGCCAGGGCATGACCGGCGCAACCTGCACCGCCAGAAGCACGGTCAGGACGCCAAAGGCCGGCTCCACCGCGCCGGACAGGGCGGCCAGGGCGAAGGCCTTAAACGGCGGGGCGCCCTCCTGTCGCAGGGCCAGCGAGACGGCCGCGCTCTCCGGCAGGTTCTGGATGCCTATGCCCAGGGCAAGGGCGGCCGCGCCCGCGTAGGCCTCCGGCCCGGTCCCCGCCTGGGAGGCCAGGGCAAGGGCAAGCCCGACGGCCATGCCCTCCGGGATATTGTGCAGGGTCACGGCGGAAACAAGCAGGGTCGTGCCCTTGGATCTCGAGGCCGGCCCCTCGGCGACGCCGGAAAAGGGGTGAAGGTGGGGGATTACGTGGTCCAGGCCGAGCAGGAACAGCACGCCAAACGCGAAGCCCGCCGCCACTGGAATCCAGCCCCCGGCCGTCTCGACGGCGGGAACCAGCAGGCCCCAGACGGAGGCGGCAATCATGACCCCGGCCGCGAAGCCCAGGAAAAGCCGCTGGATTTTGGCCGGCACGGATTTCCGGAAGAAAAAAACCGTCGCGGCGCCAAGGCAGCTCATCATGAAAATAAAACCCAGCCCGCCGCCGGCCAACAGAAACGAGTGCATAGCCCTATCCCTCCTGCTCACCCCCCTTCAAAGTTAACGCCGGAACCGTCCCCGGGCAATAAGCCCCGGGCAGATATTTGTACGTCAGGACGTAAAAAAGCGAGGAAAGCCCGTTAAGCGCCCCGAGTATGTCCGGCCTGGGGGATTCGCGGAAGGCCGTGGCCGCGCAGGTCTCGACCTGCCTGGCAAAGGTCCGCAGCAGGTTCAGGCGCAGGGACAGGGGCCCCATGCCCTTGTCCATAAGAAGATGCCCCATGCCGAAGTATTTTTCAGGGCGCCGGCAGCGCTCCCGCGCGTCCAGGCCCGACAGCGGCAATTCCCCCACCGGGGTACCCGCGTACTCCGCCGTAAAGATCGACCGGGTAAAATCCAGGATTTCCTGCAGGTCCCCAACAAAGGCCGGGCTGCCCGCCGCCTCGCCAAGAAGCTGGGCCTCCAGGATCATGGCGCACAGCGCGTCCAGCTTGCCGCGAAACACGATTACGGGATGGCCCTTTTCGACGAGCCGGTTTCCGTAAAGGTGGGTAAGCCCCTCATTTTTGCTCATGCGTCGATACTACACAATCGGGGGGCGCGTTGCAGCCGGCGCCGAAGACCCTGGAAACGGCTTCCAGAAGATCCCTTTCCAATTGCGCCCTGCTCGCGTCGCGTTCCGCGAGACCAAGGGCAGATTCCGAGTAGTCCGCGTCGGCGAACAGCCAGGCCGGCTTGACGTCCAGGGCCTTGGCGATGCGATCGAGGTTGCAGGACGAGGGGAACCGCTTTCCGATCTCGACGTTCCCCACGAAGGTGGTCGAGCAGTTGAGCCTTTCGGCAAGGGCGGCCTGCGAGAGCCCAAGCCTTTGGCGGTACTTTTTCATGTTACGCGCCAGAAGCGCGCGGACATCCGCCATCGCCGGTTATCCTCCCCTTTTCGACAGAGTTTGCTAAATTACACCATTTCGCCGGCCATTTTTCAATGGCCAATTAGTTGACATCTACAACGTATTGGCCATAAGATGACGCGAGCCAAGAAACGTCCGGGGCTCCCGTTTCCAACGGAAGGCTTCCACAGTCAAGGCGAGTTCCCCTCGACCCCAAGCCTTACCCCCCGAACAGTGAACCGCGGCAAGCTTCTGGGATTGAAACCGACCCCACCGGTCCCGAATGTTATTCGAGCGCGTTTCGAACCAAGGCGTTGCCCTTTATTCCCGACCGAGGAGGAATATTGGTATGGCAAAAAGAGGATTTTGGAAAGTGCCCGCGACAGTCGCGGCAGTCGGCCTGGCTTTTGTATTGGCGGGGTGCCCGGCGGACGCCCCCGACATCGGGTGGACCGCCGTGTCTAACGAAGACAGCACGGCGATTATCTTTAACTTTAACGCGCCGGTGACCGAGAAACAGCTAGAGGACAGCATCACCGTCGCCATCCACGGCGGCGAGGTGGTAATGGGCAGCCCGGCCGGCTACGGAAGGCTGTGGTCGCTGCCTGTTTCAATCTCCACCTCCGGAACCGCGCATGTTTCCATTAACTCGAGCGGAATTTCAAACAGGCCGTCGTCGTTCAGCGTCATCGCCACGACCGTATTCGTCGAGGAAATCTACTACAGCCCGCAGGATCTGGCGATCGCGGTCATGTTCAACGCCCCCGTCGCGGGGCTGAGCGGGGAGCACGTCACGGTTACCTCCAGAAGCGGCGCTATATCGAATTCCGGGACACCCAGAAGGGTAACCGGAAGCCGCTGGCTGGTGCCAGTCACCGTTACGCGCGACGGAACCGTGGACGTTTCCATCCAGAAAGCCGGGGTTAGGGTAAGCGAGGCGGCCACGGAAGTGCCGGTTAGGCTAATCCGGCCGACGGTAGGATTCGTGGCGGGGCTCAACGCGATACGTATCACGTTCGACGAGCCGGTCTCGGACTTGGCCGGAGCCCATGTTGTACCCAACCTTGTAACCGCGGCCGCAACGTTCGGCACCCTAAGGAAGGGCGTCGCCAACAATGAATGGATCCTGCCAATCACCGTTACGCGCGCGGGAACCGTGCAGGTTGCGATTGAAAGAGCCGGGTTTGCAGTGACGGATCAGGCGGATGGGGTTACTCTCCCGGCCATTACGGTTAGCCCCGTTACGTTCACCGTAGCTGCGTATCCAGCGACCGGCATTACGACCAGGTTCACCATTAGTTTCACTGCCCCTGTTTCATTGACCCAAGGCGCCATCTCGCTCGGCGGTGTAGGCACTATACCAGGGCTCGTTCCCGCATCCCTAACAGGCAGGAGTCGTGAGTGGTCGGTTGGGCTTATACAACCTCTCCCATCGGGAGTTGCGACTTCATTGAATGTTACCGTCAACATGGATGGGGTTCAAACCACAGGTATGCCATTGACCATAACAACGTCCTAAAGGCTCACCCACACGCCAGGCCTAGGGGCTCGCCAGAAATCTGCGCTTGCCGACGCATGGCTTGGCGAGGCGAGATCGCCCGGTTCGCGGCGCCAGATCGCCGGCGGGCGTTTCCGGGGATCCGCGAAAACAAGTCCGCGGTGACTTTAACACCGCATTAAGGAGAACATCGCATGGTCAAAAAGATAATCTTGCTCTTTGCCGCGGCGCTGGCGGCGGGCGGCTTGGCGTGGGGGCAACCTGCCGACCCGCCCATACCGTTCCCCGACCGGCCGCCCGGAGCCTGGAGCGGCCGCGCGGCCGTGGGCGGCTTCGGGGCGGTTCCCTGGCAGGGGCTGTCCACCGAGGCACGCAACAGCGCGACGCTGTTCCGGGGGGAGGCGGACGGTTTTATCGATCCCAGGTTCCATGACACGGAAATCGAGAACTTCCTTTTCGTCTCGCCGTCAAGCGACGGGCGCGTGGATATTGGCTTCGCCAGAAACTTCGGGCTTTTCTACCTGGCCGTCTACTACGGCGGCGGGATCGTGCACGCGACCGGCCAAAACTCCGGGGAAAACCAAGCCGCCGGGCTGCCCCGCAGGGGCTTTACGGCGGCGGACTGGAACAACAGCCTGGCCCTGCTCGTGGGGATCCTGGGCATGGGCATACGCCTGGACGCCACCTTCGACAGCGACACGGCAAGATCCGTCGTGGACTACTCCCGCATCGACAGCCCGGAGGAGTCAAGGATCGCCACGGAGCGTTTCATGGGGCAGCACGGCCCGTCCCTGGCCCTGACATGGGGCGCCAGGTTCGGCAGCCTTGCGCCCTGGGCCAGCGTGGGCTACAGATTCGCCGGATCCCTGGTCCAAAGCCACCGGGCAACGGACTTCGACTACGAGAACAGGCTCAGCTCCGGCGCGGCCATAGCGGCGTCGGGCGGCGCCAGGCTCGACCTGAACGATACCATGGCCGCGGGCGCCGCGGTCAGCTTCCGCAACACCTTTCCCCAGCGGGAATCGTACACCGGAACCGAGCCGGCCGGCCGGGAAGGCTCCCTGGAACGCGACTTCGCGAACCGGAGGCACGGCATGTTAGGCTTCGGGCTTGACCTTTACTACCTGCACAGGGTCGAGATCAACGAGGCCCTGGAACTCAGGTTCCGCCCCAGGCTGTACGGCGGCCTGACCATAAGATCCAACGACTGGGAAGGCGACACGATAAGCTGGACCGCACCCGGGGAAAGATGGACGACGGTGGCCGGCGCGATCCAGCTAGGCGCGGCCTTTCGCCCCAACAGCCTGCTGGGCTTTTTCGCCGGAGTGAACCTGGAACTCCTGGACTGGAGCACCTGGTCGCAGATCGGCGGCGACGAGACGTTCCCCGCGCTGGAATCGTCCTGGGAAATCCGGGGCGTGTCCAACGGCGGCATGGGCGTCGGCGTGACCCTGACCCCGGCGGAGAACGTCACCCTGGGCCTTGGCCTAAACGGCCTGTTCATGGACAACCACACCATCGATCTGACCGCCAGCATAAGGTTCCGCAACAGGACGCCGCCCGTCCCCGTGGAGGAACCCGAGGCCGGCGAGTACGACGACGAGGAAGGAGGAACGGAATGAAAACAGGACTTTGGAAAATACCCGCCGGGCTTGCCGCGCTCGCGCTCGCCTTCGCCCTGTCCGGTTGCCCGGTCTCCGCCAACGATCGCGACGTCCGGGGGGTCGGCGACCTTTTCGGCGGCGGCCCGGACGCCCGCGTGACGGTAACGGTGACGGGAATCCCCTATGTCCCCAACGGGACGGAAATCGAGGCGATGCTTGGCGAGGACGGGGATACACGTCGAGCCAGGGTAACGGGCGGCTCGTTCACCGTGACCTGGAACGCCGTGCCGATCCTGGAAAGCCATACCGTCGGCTTCTACGTCCCCGGATGGGGATGGGCGAGGACGAACCCACGGCAACTTGACGCCGGGGAAAACATCGTGCCCTGGTCCCAGTTCCTGCCCTAAGGCACGATCCCTTCCGGTGGGAATAGGAACCGGCAAGCCACGATACCGTGGCGAACGCCAAAGGCGCGGAGCCCGTGGGCATTCATCGTCCACCGGCCCGCGCCTTTCTTTTGGCCGCTACACCGGCGGCCTGGCGATCCGCACGATGTCCGCGAAAATCCCACCGGCGGTTACCTGCGCCCCGGCGCCCGGGCCCTTTATGACCATCGGCAGTTTCAGGTAGCGGTCGGTGGTCATGACCACGATGTTGTCGCTGTCCACCAGCGAGCGGAATGGGCTGTCCGCGGACTCCGCCCTGATCGAAAGCCCGGCCTTGCCGCCCTCGATGACGGCGACGTAGCGCAGAGCCATTCCCTTGGCCCCGGCCTCGGCGCGGCGCTTTTCGAAGGCGGCGTCGTGCCTTTCCAGCTCCTTGAAAAAGGCGTCCACGGTCTTGGCCCTGAAACAGGCCAGGGGAAGAATCGGCTCTATGCCCACGTCGGAAAGCTCCAGGGAAAGGCCGCACTCGCGGGCCATGATCAGGGCCTTGCGGGCGGCGTCCATGGCGTTAAGGTCGTCGCGGGGATCCGGCTCGGTGTAGCCCTTGGCCTTGGCCTCGCGCACCAGGGCGGAGAATGGCTTGCTCCCGTCGAAGCCGTTAAAGATGAAGCTAAGGGTGCCGGAGAACACGGCCTCGATCCGGCGGACCCTGTCCCCGGAAAGACGCAGATCCCTAAGCGTCGAGATGACCGGAAGCCCGGCGCAGACGGTGGTCTCGTAAAGGTAGGGAATCCCCCTGTCGCGGGAAAACCCGACAAGCTTCCTATAATAGTCCAGGGATCCCGAGTTGGCCCTTTTGTTTGGCGTGACCACCGCGATGGACGCCGCCAGGATCTTCCCGTACAGGGCGGAAACCTTGTCGCTGGCGGTACAGTCGCAGAAACAGGCGTTGGGCAGGTTAAGCGCGGTCATCCGCTCGACGAAGGCGTCCAGGCTGACGGGCTCCGAGCCGGCCTTGCCCTTGCCGGCGACCAGATCCCTGGCCGCAAGCGGATCGAGCCCCCCGGCGTCGAAAACCATCCGCAGGTCGTTTGCCACGCCCACAAGGTTTATCCTGATCCTGTCCCTGTCCGCCAGGGTCTTTCCGTGGGAGGCGATCTGCTCCAGGAGCGTCCCGCCGATAAGCCCGGTCCCCACCAGGAAAAGGTTCACAGACCTCGTCGTCGCGTGGAAGAACGCCTCGTGCACGGCGTTAAGCGCCTTGGCCTCGTCCTGCCCGGAGATCACCGCGGAGATGCTGGACTCGGAGGATCCCTGGGCGATGGCGACGACGTTCACGCCGTTCCTGCCCAGGGCGTGGAAGAACTTGCCCGAAACCCCGGACGAGCTTTTCATCTCGGATCCCACCACGGCAATCACCGAAAGGCCGGCCTGCGCCACAGGCCCGTCTATCGCGCCGTCCCGGATCTCGCCGGAGAATTCCTCCGCCAGGGCAAGCACCGCGTTGTCGGCCTCGCCCGGCGGCACGGCGAGGCACACCGAGTACTCGCTGGATCCCTGGGTTATCAGGATGACGCTGATTTTCCTGCGGGCCAGGGCGCCGAATATCCTGGCCGAGCTGCCGGCCACGCCCATCATCCCGGTTCCCTGGACGCGGACCAGGGCCACCCGGCTTATCGAGCTTATCCCCTTGACGGGGAACCGCCCAGCCGCCGCCTTGCTCACGATGCGGGTGCCCGGGCCGGAGGGGTTGAAGGTGTTGCGGATCAGGATGGGTATGCCGAGTTCCAGAGCCGGCCTGACCGTGGGGGGAAAAAGAACCCTGGCGCCGAAATGGGAGATTTCCATCGCCTCGGCGTAGAGCATCTCGTCGATCCTGAAGGCGTCCTTTACCAGCCGGGGATCGGCGGTCAGGATTCCGTCAACGTCGGTCCAGATTTCGACCAGTTCGGCCTTCAGGGCGGCGGCGAAAATCGCGGCGGTCAGGTCGGAGCCGCCCCGGCCAAGGGTAACCGTCTGCCCGTCCCGGTTGGACGCGATAAAGCCGGTGGCCACCTGCAGCGGCTTCTTCCTGGAACCGCCGAAGAAGGAGCGTATGTTCGCGTGGGTCTCCGAAGGGACGTACCTGGCGTTCCCGAAAGGGCCGTCCGCCCTGACCAGGGGCCTGGCGTCCAGGAATTCGGCCCTTACGCCGTTTGCGGTAAGGACGCGGGCCAGGATCCCCGCCGAAAGACGCTCCCCGAAGCTGGCCACCAGATCCAGGGTGCGGGGGGAAAGCTCGCCAAGCAGGGACACGCCCTCCAGGACGCGGCCAAGCTCGCCAAGCAGGGCGTTCGCGCCGGCAAGCGCGGCCTTTCGATCGTCGCCCTTTAGCATACGAACGATCATGTCCCTGTGCCTCGCGCGAAGATCCTCCAACTGCCCTAGGTAAGATCCGTCCCGCGCCGCCGCCTTGCCGGCGACGGCGATCAGGGCATCGGTGACGCCCGAAAACGCGGAAACCACGACCACGGGGGTCTTCCCCTTGTGGTCCCTGTCCTTTAGAATCCCGACTATCCGATCCACCGCCGAAGGGCTGCCGACCGAGGTGCCGCCGAATTTAAGAATCTTCATCTGCCCTCCAAAATCGCCTCGCGCAAAGTCCCAAAAAAAACGCGGAACGAACACGCCGCAACACTATACTTTTATGGCTATCTTTTGTAGACTTGCATTATGGGCCAAACACAGACGAAAGTAAAGGGCATCCTATGACCGGCGGTATCATTATTTTTCTGGCAGTAGCCGTAGCTTCCGGAACCATAGTCGCGCTCCTCATCCGCCTCGCCCACAGCAGGTCATGGTACGACCGCGTAAGCGAGCGCAGGGTCCATTCCGGCAAGGTTCCCAGGCTTGGCGGCCTCGGTTTCGTCCCGGTCTTCGTGGTTACAGCAACGGTTATCATGTCCCTGTCAGGCCAGCCCTATACCTTCGCGCGGTTCCTTCCGGTTCTCGTGGGGGTTTGCGTAATCGCCATCTTCGGGGTGTGGGACGACTTCCGCCCGCTGCGGCCGTTGGTCAAGCTCCTTGTCCAGGTGGGCGCGGCCCTGTGCGTGGCCATCCCGGGCTACGTGTTCAGGCGCATAGTCTTTTTCGACGAGGGCCTTTTGGCGCAGTTCCCCTGGATTGGCTTCGCCGTCACCGTCCTGTGGCTCGTGGGAATGACCAACGCCGTAAACCTAATCGACGGCGTGGACGCGCTCGCGGGCGGCATCTCCCTTCTGGTGGCCCTGACCTTCGCCTACGTCTTTTCCAGGTACGCCGGCCTGTCGTCGTCCGTGATGATCTGCATCGCCCTGGCCGGGGCGATCGCCGGCTTCCTGGTGTTCAACGCACCCGTTCCCCGGGCGAAAATATTCATGGGCGACGGGGGAAGCCAGTTCCTAGGCTTCACCCTGGCCCTCCTGCCCCTGCTGGAGGAACGGCACACCATGGCCACCCTGCCGATGCTTTACGTCGCGGCGATACTGGCGATTCCCATCTTCGACACCACGGCCGCCGTCTGGCGGCGCGTCCGGGACAGGAAACCGCTTAGCAGCCCCGACAGGGCCCACATACACCACAAACTTATGAACCTTGGCCTAAGCGCGCCCAAGATCGGCGCGGTGCTGTTCGGGCTCCAGGCGATCGTCAGCGTAGTCGTCATAGTTTCCCTAAAGATCGCGCCCGCAAGGGGATCGTCTCTGGCCGTGCTCGGGCTCGCGTACGCCGTGGTCATCGTTTTCTTTACGGCGCTGCACTTCATGAACAAAAAACGCATGGCGTGCACCGGGGAAGCCCCCCCTCCCCCCCTAGCAAAATGAACCCCAAGCGTCCCGCCAGGCTCGATCCGCCGCGGCACTACTTTGACTGGGCCGCAACCTCGATGCCCGATGATCCCCGGGGGGGGGACTTTGGGGAAGCATTCGGGAACCCATCGTCCATGCACCGCGAGGGGCGGGCGGCCAAGGACGCCCTGGAGGCGGCCCGCGCCGGATGCGCCAGGGTACTGGGGGTTCCGCCGGAGACCCTTTACTTTACATCCGGGGGCACGGAGGCGAACTGCATCCCGCTGTATTCCACCCTGGCCCGCCAGGGCGCCGGACGGACGCTTGCCTCGATGGGGGAGCATTCGTCGATCGGCGAAAACCTTAAAAACCTGGAACGGCTGGGAAGGAAAATCGGCCTCATCCCCGTCGATTCCCAGGGAAGGGTAACCCCGGCCCTGCTTTCGCAAACCCTGGAAAAATACCCCGACACGCGCTTCGCCGCGATCATGGCCGTCAACAACGAGACCGGGACGATCAACGACATGGCCGCCCTGCGCGCGGCCGTTCGCGGGACGGGCGGGCCGCCGGTCCACCTGCACTGCGACATGGCCCAGGCCGTGGGAAAGATCCCCCTGGACATCGCCGGCTGGGACGTCGATTCCGCCTCGCTAAGCGGGCACAAGATCGGCGGGCCGCGCGGCGTCGGGCTTCTGTACCTGCGGAAACCGGTCGAGGCCCTGTGCCTGGGCGGCGGCCAGGAACGCAGGGTGCGTTCGGGAACCGAGAACGTCGCCGGCGCGGCGGCTTTAGCGGCCTGCCTGGAAAACCGCGCCCTGCCGGAGAACCTCCTGGCCGAATACGATCAGGCCCGCCTCCGTTGCAGGCGCCTTCTTGGCGCGCTTAGGGAAATGAGCCGCTGCCGTCTCGTCCCGGAGGAACGCGGGATCGACGACGAAGGGTTTTCCCCCTACATCGTGCAGGCCGGCTTCAGGGACGTACCCGGCGAGGTAATGGCCCGCGCACTGGACGACCTGGGTTTCGCCGTCTCCACCGGGGCCGCTTGCTCGTTCTCCTCGCCCGAGCGCCCGGTGCTCGCCGCCATGGGCGTAGAGGACAGCCTAAGGCTGGAGGGAATTCGCGTCTCCCAGGGATGGTCGACCGGCGAGAACGAAATCGACGGCCTGCTCGCGGCAATCTCGGAGGTGCTGAAATTCCTGTGAAAGACGGCGACGGCCGGGGCAACGGAACCGGCCGCCTCGTCTGGCTTCTTAAGCCCGCCGAGCTTGCGCTTAAGGGCGACAACCGCAAAGGCTTCGAGGCGGTGCTAAAGCGCAACCTGCAGACCATGCTCGCCGGGCTCAACGTGCAGATCATCGTAAAGCGCGGCCGCTTTTACGTGCACGGCGCGGCCGGGGATCGCGACGAGATCGAGAACGCCCTGGATCGCCTTGTCGGAATCGCCGGCTGGGCGGAAACCCTGGCCCTTCCCAAAAACATCGACGAGATACTGGCCGCGTGCGCCGGGGAGGGCGAAAAAATCCGGGCGCAGGGCATAGGCACCTTCAAAATCGAGGCCCACAGAACCGACAAGGGCTTCCCCTTCGATTCCTACGCCCTAAGGTGCAAGGCCGGCGACGCCGTGACCGAGGCCGTCCCAGGCCTACGGGTGGACGTGCGAAACCCCGGCGCAATCATCCGCATCGAGATTCGGGAAAAGGCGTTCGTCTACAGCGACGCGCACAAGGGCCTTGGCGGGCTGCCTGTGGGAACGGCCGGGCGGGGACTTCTGCTGCTGTCCGGCGGCATAGACTCCCCGGTGGCCGGCTTCATGATGGCGACGCGCGGCATGGGGCTTGACGCGGTGCATTTCCATGCCTACCCCTACACCTCCGCCGAGGCGAAAGAGAAAACGGTTCGACTCGCCCGGATACTCGGCACATACTGCATGGGGCTAAAACTGTACTCCGTGTGCTTCACCAAGGTGCAGGTACGGATAAGGGAACGCGGGCCGGAACCCTGGGCCACGGTGCTTTTACGAATGGCGATGATGGAGTGCGCCGAAAAAATCGCCCGCACGATCAAGAGCAAATGCCTGATAACCGGGGAAAGCCTTTCGCAGGTCGCAAGCCAGACCGTGGAAAACCTGGCCTGCACCCAAAGCCGCGCCACGCTCCCCGTACTGCGCCCGCTGGTCGGCACCGACAAGGAGGCCATCATCAGACAGGCCGAGCGGATAGGCACCTACGCCGTCTCGATAGAACCCCACGAGGACTGCTGCGTCCTGTTCACCCCGCCCCGCCCCGTCCTGCGCGGCGACGTCGCCGAGGCCACCGCGCTTTACGAGGCGCTTGAGCTGGAACCGCTGATCGAGGAAGCGTTGCGGGAGTGCGAGACGGTTAAGTGCGGGTGCAAAATACATTGAGCACGCCGACGTTTTTCGAATGCCCGCCGGAACCCGGAAACGGATACCGGCGGGTAACTAGGATTCGCTACGCGCCCGACGCCACACGCGCCCTGGTGCCGCGCAGGAAATCTTCGACGGATATCGTCACCCTGGTTTTCAGAACCACGGCCGTTTCCGCCAGCAACATGTACCCAAGCAGAACCACCGTAATCCAATAGCCCGAACCAAGATCGACGTGGATGGCCTCGTTGACGATCACGTGAATCCTGTCGCCGATCACGTTAATAATCTGCGAAAGGCCAAGCAACGCGGCGAGCGAGCCAAGAGACTCTCCCAAGTTGCCAAAAAGCTCTTCCAGGCCGATTGCCAAAGTGTCGATCGCTATTTCCGGCACGGCCAGGATGACGGGGCCGGCTATCACGAACAGGACAAAGGCCAGGGCCAGCAAAACCCGTTTGGCCAAGGCGAACTTGCCGACGGCGGCAAGGACAAAAATCGCCAGCAGCAACGCCAGGGGTGCCAAGTACAAAACCGCAAACAGCTTTGCCAGCCGAACCGCGTCATACATCGTGTCGATCAAACTGAAACCACCGGTCAATTCCGCCAAGTCATCCCGGCCAATACCAAGATCGTCCAGCAGGGCGAGGACGTCAAAATCGCCGGCCAGTTCCGCCAAATCACCCTGGCCGACGCCAAGCCCGTCCGGCAGAGCCAATTGGATCGCCGGGGGCTCGGGCCTGTCGAAGATCGTGATAAGGCCCAGGCCATACGAATGATCCACGCCCAATTCGTGAACAGACAAGTGCGCGTTGATCGCGGGCCGCGTGTAACCGACCAATGCAATCGCGCACAAAACCATGAAGCAAAGCCTGTAGCCGGGCTTTATTCTTGCAAATTTGGATAACATTTTTACTCCTCTTTGGCGAAAGCACCCGGCACCCGTTTCCGGGCACCGGATCGAACCTTATAAGGCGGGGAATATTTGCTCGCCGGCATTGTTCACGACGCGGGCGTCGTTATTGGTTCTCCAGCCCGTGCCCCATCCGCCCTGCGCGGCGCCGGCGTTGGCCTCCGCCATAGTCACGAAGGGAATTTGTATCGTCTGTGTTTCGGTCCACCCGGCGAACGCGCTAGTGCCGACCGTGGTAACGCTTGACGGAATCGCCAGGCTCGAAACGCCCGTGCATTCGGCGAAAGCGAAAGCCCCTATGGAAACAAGGCCGGCGGGAAGCGCTATGCTCCTAAGATTCGCGTTTCCCTCGAACGCCCCGCGACCGCCCCAATGCGCGGCGACGGTCCAAGTCGCGGCGACCCAGGTTCGCCCGCCGATCGTTTCCAGCGCGCTGCCTGGGGCAAAGGCCACCGTTTGAAGAGCCGGGTTATTGGCGAACAGGTTCGCGCCGATCGCGGTAACGCCGCTGCCAATGGTAATGCTGGTCAAAGGGTTGTTCGCGAAAGCGTTAGGCCCAAGCTCGGTAACGCCGTTTGGAATGACGACGGCGGCAAGTTGGTTGTTGGCGAACGCGCTGCCCCCGATCACGGTGACGCCGCCAGGAATCGTGACTTCTGCGAGTTGGTTGCCCGCGAAGGCGGACGAGCCGATATTGGTGACTCCCTCGGGAATGGCCACGCCGGCCAACTGGTTGTTGGCGAAAGCCCCCGCCGCAATGCTAGTAAGGTCGGCGGGAAACCTTACGCTGGCCAGAAGGTTGTTAGCGAAGGCGTTGTTCCCGATCTCGGCAACGCTGTTAGGAATTGTCACGCTCGTTAGCATATTGTCCGCGAACGCGCGACTCCCAATCCATTCGACGCGGTTGCCTATGCTTAGCCTGTCGATTTGGTTGCCGGCGAACGCGCCATCCCCGATTCCCCCAACGCGACTGCCGATGCTTACCCTGCCGATCCGGTTGCGAGCGAACGCGCCGTCCCCGATCCACTCGACGCGGTTGGGGATCGTAACCCTGCCCAGCAGGTTGTACGCGAACGCGCCGTCCCCGATGGCGGTAACGCTTCGGGGGATGCTGACGCTCGCGATCTGGTTGCCCGCGAACGCCTCGTCATAGATAAGCGTGACCCCGCGCGGAATCGTGACGCTGACCAGGTTCCTTTCGCCGAACGCCCCCTCGCCGATTTCCGTAACGGGCATACCGCGAATGCGCGAGGGAATCCTTACCGCCCAAACCGATCCTGAGTGCCTAGTGATCCGCACCGAAACGCCCTCCACCGGCTCCGCCCTAAAATGCCTTTCCGGGTCACCGCCAGCGCATGACGCAAGCGCGAAACCCAGAACCGCCACCAGTAACAGGTAGGATATGACCCCTCTTTTTTTAAGCATCTTGCGCCCCTTTGCGCTTACCGTCCGCCGACCTTTCGTGTACCATTTTGCGTCCTCCAAAAACATTTTTTTCCGCAGTCATACGAAAGCAGGTTATATACGCGGGGCGGTTGCCCCGTGTATTTCCGTAATATCCCCGCCGGTTTTACCCATGCAAAACCTGTGCGCCTCCCCCTGGCGTATATCGCGAACCCCGTTCTGGACAAACCCCGGCATTTGTCGTAAAGTGCGAACCGTGAAAGAAAACAACAACGGCGACGACGTACTGTCGCGCGCGGCCTGGCATCCGGCTTTTGTCGAAGCAATCAAAGAGGAGCTTGAGGAGTACTGGGACATACTGGAGTTCCACGACGAGTACCAGCTTACCTCCGAGCCCCTGCGGATCGACTGCGTTATAATCAAAAAGGCGAAGGGCGCAATCGTAAGAAAAGACATCGCCGCCATCTTTCGCGGCGTGAACCTTCTGGAGTACAAGAGCCCAAGCGAAAGCCTGTCGGTGAACGATTTCTACAAGGTCCACAGCTACGCCACGCTGTACGCGTCCCTGAACGACACCCCCGTCGCCGACATAACCGTGTCCTTCGTCGGAAGCCGTTACCCCAGGGAGGTAATCAGGCATCTTGAGGGCGAACGCGGGTACACGGTTGAAAAAACCGCCCCGGGGATTTATACTGTAGCAGGATCCGTTTTTCCCGTGCAGCTCATCGACAGCCGGAAGCTGTCGGCCAGGGAAAACCAGTGGCTCAGGAACCTGCGCGCGCTCGGCACCAAAGAGGGCGTAAGCGTCATCAGAAAGATGGCCTCGCAGAAGCACAAGGTTGGCAAAAGGCTGAGGGCGTACCTGGCGGTAATAGCCAGGCACAACGCGCTCGCAGTACAGGAGGTAATAGACATGGGTGGCACAGCGGCAGTGGATCTTGAAACCGTTCTCGAAAATGCCGGCCTTATCGCCAAATGGGAGGCCCAGGGCGAGGTCAAAGGCAAAGCCGAACAGACAATTGAGATTGCACGGAAGTGTATCGAACACGGCTTTCCCATTGATGCCGTCGTTTCGGTTACCGGGCTTGATCCCGAACGGGTGCGGGAGCTGGCCGGCGGGATATACCAATAGACCGGCGGCGGGGGGATGACGACGGCTTGCGGTCGCTCCCCTTGAGATCCCTGTAAGGCAACCCCTGGTCCAAGATCTTCCAGCGGCAATCCTGGAATCGCCGCAACCTGCCACCGTTGTCAGTGGCCCAAGAACCTGCGCGCGCTCGGCACCAAAGAGGGCGTAAGCGTCATCAGAAAGATGGCGTCGCAGAAGCACAAGGTTGGCAAAAGACTTAGGGCGTACCTGGCCGTGATAGCCAGGCACAACGCGCTCGCGGTACAGGAGGTAATAGACATGGGTGGCACAGCGGCAGTGGACCTTGAAACCGTTCTCGAAAATGCCGGCCTTATCGCCAAATGGGAGGCCCAAGGCGAAGCCAGAGGCGAGGCTAAAGGCAAAGCCGAACAGACGATTGAGATTGCACGGAAGTGTATCGAACACGGCTTTCCCATTGATGCCGTCGTTTCGGTTACCGGGCTTGATCCCGAACGGGTGCGGGAGCTGGCCGGCGGGATATACCAATAGACCGGCGACGGGGAGATGCCGGCGGTTTGCGGTCGCCCCCCGTTTTCTGGTTACAGGTTTAAGATTGCCCATCGCCTTTTCCATGCCCGCATCCCAAAACCAGAAATAAGCCGAATGCCGATTTTCTCATTTTCCTCAATTCCTTTGCATTTTGCTTTTGTGGAGCATATCGTGCCTGTCTCTTTTGCACCCCATATCGATGCGTTTGCTACTGCGAAAGCCTGTTAAGCAGTCCCCTCGCTTCATCATTATTTGGATCTGTTCGCAAGGCAAGCTCAAAATCCGCTGCTGCTTTGTTTGAGTCACCTATTAAAAAATAGCTTTTGCCACGCTCTATAACAGCCGTTACAAACCCAGCAATTAACGCGCCATCATCAGACATGGTTTCAATTACACTAGACACAGTTTCAATAGGTTTTGTGAAATATGCAATTGCTTTGTCATATTCCTTATTCGCCTTATATGCGAAACCCAGTGAATAATGAATCACATCCATTATACGCGGGCTACTATGCCCATATTCAAGAGCTTTAGTTAACTCCTCTATTGCCAAAGCATGAGATCCGTTAGCATAATAACCATTACCGAGTTTAAAATGTTTCCAAGCCATTTCATTCCCAGCGTCAAGAAGAACCTTGACTATTTCAGGGTGTTCTTGTATTGTCGCGACCTGGACTGCGGTATAACCGTCGTTATCTTTCGCATTGATATCCGCCCCCGCGGAAAGGATAGCCTGGATTATGCCCAATCGTCCTCTTTCTGCGGCAAAATGGAGTGCGGTCGTGCCGTCCTTGTCTTTCGCATCAATTTTCTTCACTGCGGGAAGAATAACCTTGGCTATTTCAAGTTGCCCAAGAATTATCGCAACGTGAAGCGGAGTAACGCCATCGCTGTCTTGTAAATCGGCATTCACCCCTGCGGCAATAAGAACCCTAGCTACCTCAAGGAATTCTTCCCCTTCCGCAAGAAGCCGGAGTGCGGTGGCACCTCCGGTAGATTCCGCATTGACATCCGCACCTGCGTCAAGGAGGATCTTGATTAATTCCATCCTCGCATTGCCTACCGCAAGGTGAAACGGGGTAAAGCCCATGTTGTCCCTGATATCGACATCCGCACCTGCGTCAAGGAGGGCTTTGGCGACATCCGGCCGCCCTTTGCCCGCCGCATAATGAAGCAACGAAAACCCCTTGTCGGTCTCCTCTTTCGCATTGGGATCGATTCCTTTCTCCAAGAGGGATTTTACATCCCCCAAAGGACCTTCTTTTACTGCCGTGAAAATTTCGGAAACGCTCATTTTTTCTCTCCTTATCCTTGATTTTTTGTGAGCCCAATTCAAACAGACATGTCCGACCTAGTTGAACATCCAGTCGATGGAATAGCCCTTGTCGCTGTCTTTCATGATCTTTCCGCCACTGCCCACCACGTAGCCGGTGTCGGAACCGCCTTTTTTTAGCTTTCCATCATAGCCAATGGAAAGATCGGTGGAGCTGCCGCCCTTATAGACATCGCCGTCTCTTACGTAGAAACCAGTGTCACAGCCACTCCTCATGATCATTTTTTTAGGATTCCCATCACCCACCGAAAAATTCGTACTCTCCATATCCTTCCTTTTGTGTTTTTAGCCCACCGGCTGTTAAATAATTTCTGCCCAACGGACAGTATTTAAAATACCGATAACCTTAGTGCAATGTATCCCGGGTTCGATACACACACGCCCCTGCTTATTTAACCTTCTACCAAAATCATCGAAGGAGGCCGGACAGCAATGCCACGGCTGCCGCACCCAACTGAATGCTTGACGGCGAGCCGTCAACCCAGCCAACCCTACTACCGCTGACGCTATAGATTTCGCTGCCCCTAAGCTGTCCGATTCTTTCGCCGCTAACGGTATAGACATCGTTACCCCTGAGCTGGCCGATTCTGCTGCCGCTGACGGTATAAAAGTCATCGCCCCTGAACTGCCCGACCCTGCTTCCGCCAGGAGTAAAAACCTCGTCGCCCCTAAGATCCCCGACCCTGTTACCGCAAGTGTCCTTGATGTACATTCTTACAACCTTCCTTTACGGTTTTAATGTCGCCGCCGACGCATTCAAAATTCCCATGCGGGAATTATCATGATTCATCGAACACTAAACTGCAAATGTGGCAAAAGCCATTAGGTAAAACTGTTTGCCGCCACGCCTTACTGCGCCAAGACCCAAAGGGTACACTATGCTGAACGCAATAAGGCGCAAATTTAGTACGACTATCACTGCTCCAAATGCTGGAACGCGACATTGATGAATTCTTCTGGATTCCGGCACTCACTGGCCCAATCGGGATAAGAAAGTGTTTTGTAAGAAACCGCAAGTATACGAGCACATGCTATCATCCAATCGGCCGGTGGATCTATACAAGGAGTGTTAGATTTGATGATGATGGGAATACTTTTTAGGCAGATTACGTGATGCGATCCCCTTGCGTTGAAATGTTCATATAGACCCTTTGAACCATTCGGCATGACTTGACGTGCTACCTGCTTATGAGAACTCTTAAAGCCGCCATTAAAAAAGAATATTTCTCCACATTTTGCACCTGCAGAATCAGAAACGTCAAAACAAACATAGCTCACAGAATTATCACTAATGGACTCCGTCTCTCTGTGGTAATTGTAATCCCCTAGGTTGTATCCGTCTTGAGTCAGCATAGATCGGCACATCCTAATTATACGGTAGTTATCAAAGGCACCAATATCGAGGGCTCTGTTAATTGCCGAAACATGATGCACATTACCATGTTCAATAATCCGTTCATACAGTGATATAACGCGCTCCAGGTAAGCGTCACTGGTTTTTAGAAACTTGTCTTTATACTTGTCAGCCAAAGCCATTATCGAATTACTATCTCCCTGTGATACTTTTGTCACAAGCTCCTTGTTAATACCACATCTGGATATGTAAAATTCAAACAAATCAATTTTTGCCTGACTATCCCCCCTCGCTACTTTTGCTGCAAGATCCTTGTTGACACCATCCCTAATCAGGTAAAATTCAGCCAAATCAATCTTTGCTTGACTATCCCCCTGCGCTACTTTTCCCAAAAGCTCCTCTTCCAGCTTCTTGGCAGCCTTCGCTTTCCTGCTCGATTTAATGCTAAGAAAAACGATAAAAACTATTACCGCAACAACAATTGACAAAAACACCACCATACTACTACCTTCCTTTCCGCTTGTTTGCGAATGTTAGTCTGGAACCTTTTTGGTTTTTTCCCAACCCATTGCTAGGAAACAGGTCGAAAACGGGCTGTTCCATTGCCCCGCCAACTACCCTAGCAGACAACTCACGATACCGAAAACTTCAGCATCGTGAATGCCTTTTCATATGACATTACCTACGCAGACATCTTCCTGACTTAGCTAAACAGCCTGTCGATGGAATAGCCTTTGTCGCAGTCTTTCATGATCGCCCCCTCTGCCTACCAGATAACTAGTGTCACAGCCGCTTCTCATGATCATTTTCGTGAAATTTTCATTACCCTCCGAAAAATTTGTACTCTCCTTCCTTTCTTGTGTTTTTTGCTCGCCAGATGTTATATTTTTCCTGTCCAACGGACAGCGTTCAAGGCACCGAAAATTTCGGAACCTTGAATTCCTTTTGCACCCCCGATCCCTAGGATCGTTCCCTGGATCGGGTTCCCCAGCAAAACCCTGGCCAAGGTTCGCCGCATCCCATATGGTGCAGACCTATTCCCCCAGATCGAGGTCTCCAGTCAACCCCATTATCGCCTAGGAGGCATAAGCTCATCACATCTATCCAGTATCTTTTCTCCACAACTTGTACACCCCTCCCCTTCCACAATTGTTATAAGTAGGGACTTTAAAATGCCAGCTTCACTATTTTGCATGTGAAAGGCAGGATCGCTGTTGTAACGGTCAAGCAAATCCTTGACCGTCCTCTCTTTACCTTCATGTACGGTATCCATGCAACGACACGAATAGCACAAATCCTCAGTTTTTATTGTTCCCATAATTTTTACTCCTTTGCGGCATTAATATCGCCGCTGACATATTTAAACTTCCGCATGGAAATTTACAAAACCAAATCCGCCGTAAAATGATGGCGGGTACAGTTAACGCATATGGTGCCAGCACCCTACGCAGAGGGTTTAAAAATTAATGACAGGCACCATCGCGCCGCACCTGCCTGTCACCCGCGCGTGAACCATTACCGTGGCGTGAAGTTCCAAGTAGGGTTGTTTGCTGGGCCGCTTCGAGTATAAGTCCCCGCTCTTCTGCCGTTTTGTCGGTAGAAAACATCGAACCCTTCACCCCGAAAACTAATCCCCGTACCATGATGATACAGATCCACGTAAGCACCTATGGTAATGTTGGTTATTATGAAGTGGTGACGCATGGCACTACCCCTTTGTGGGAAAAATGCATTGCTGCCAATAGTCCTAACACTGTCGGGTATGGTAACACTGGTTAGCCGTTCATTTCCGAAAAACGCGCTTATGCCAATGCTCCTGACTCCATTGGGGATGGTTACGTTGTTAAGCACCCTTCCACTGAAAGCGCTCGCCCCTATTTCTACTATCCATGTGCCCCTAACCACGGAAGGTATAACCACGTTTGTCTGGGTTCCAGTAAAACCGGTCAGCACGCCGTTTTCATTCACAGTAAAGTAGCGCTCGTTGGTGGCGACCACCCCACCAGGTCTCACCCGCTGGTGCAGGGCGAAACTTTGCGCGGGCATCACGCTTATCCGCCTCTGCGCGGCGGCCTGCCCTGCGGGAACGCCGTCAATGGCGGCAACCCGTATGGAAAGCCGGTCGGTTATCGCGTTTATGTCCACCCCGGGCACGACCACGGTTCCCGACCACTCGGGGCTTGGGATTGTCATGCCGTACCGCACCCGAAAGCCGCGTGGAATCGCGGCGGTTCCGGTGCCTATAACCCTTCCCTGGTCGTTCAGGATTTCCATGGTCACCGCGGCGTTGGCCGATCTGCCGACAAACGGGGACGCAACGCCAACGGTATTGTTGGGCCAGTCGAACCCCCAGTCCCCGGATCTGCCGGTCGCCCTAAGCCCGCTTTCCACGGTCAGCACGACCTCGTTTACCGTGTGCGTCCACATGGAATCCGGCACCGTCCGCATGGCAAAGCTAAGTTCAACCGTCTCGTTCTGGAAGTTCACGGTACCGTGGGTAATGTCCGTGTAGTAGATAAGATAGAAGGGCTGATCCCTGGCCAGAAAGTCGCGGACGAAGTTCTCGGTTTCCTGCAACCGCCGCATCCATTCGCCCCGCATAACGATGTCGGCGCGGGCATCCAGCGCACCCACCGGCGGCCTGGCGGTTATTCCCGCCGTCAGGATCACAAGGCGGTTTTCCACTTCCTCAAGCAGCGGGTCGTGGCCGGCGGCTTGCATGAAGTGGGACATGGCCTCTATCTCGAACCCCTGGCGCTGGGCGTAGATGCCCCTGGCAAGCGCGGTCTGCGCCTGAACCGTGGCGGCCTCCGGGGCTCTCGTAAGTTCCTGCCTTCCCCGGCCAGTCAGCGTCACACCCAACTGTCCAAGCAGATCGACGGTCGCCTCCCTTACCGCGGAAAGGTTTTCTATTTCCCGAATGGATGTCTGGGTTGGCGGGCGCGAGGCCCTTCTTACGCCAGTCTGCACGTCGGTTACCGCGAACTCCATCATGTAGGCGGTGGCGGTTCTTGTTACGGTGCCGGCAAGGACATAGCGGGCGTTGGCAATATGCCCGATTCGGATAAAGTCCTCGTCGGAAAAATAGCCGGACATGGACATGCCCTGTTGGTCCAGGATTGTTTCCAGGTTCTGCCTGTCTACAATGGTGATGGCCGAATACAGGTTGAAGTCCCCGGTCATCGATCCCTGGATCAGCGACGGCATCCAACGCATCTCGTCCTCGGAAAGCCCGTTGCCGGCCGGCTCCAGAACCGCCAGGGTCATGCCCCTGCCGCCGTTGCCCGACCAGAACGGCGATGTGGGAGTGGCGGCGGGTATCGCCAGGGGCGCGGCTTGCTGAGGCGTGGTAGCCGGAGCTTGTTGAGGCGCGGGTGCCTGGGCCGCCCCCTGCTGTGCGACTTGCGGCTGGTTTCCGGAGGCACTGCCCAAGCCCAAAACCATGAATACCATCAGGGCCGCCGTCCCTACGACATGCGGCAGACATTTTTTCATTGTCATAAAACACTCCTTGTTGTGATTTGTCATGCTTTCGAAAAAGCGAGAACACCTTAGGGCGCGAGATCGCGCGGTTCCGGTCAACCGCGCGATCCTGGCAAGCCAGGCGGTGGCGGGAAACAATTTGGCGTGTAGCGTTCGCTCGAATCTTTGGGTCGTTAAATTGTGCGGGTCTTTATGCGTGGTTTTCCTTACGGATAAACACGGCGTTTTATCACAAGCAAACCAATTTCGTTTGAAACTGGGGGGGGGGGGGGGGGGGGGGGGGGGGTAATTTGTCACTGAGGGCGACATTTCGCGACTCAAGGCACTTTCATATGCAACCGCATTTTGAATGGCCAAACCTATCCGTCCTCCTTTTCGTAGTGTACCCAGTGTACATTCCGTAGGAAACTTTTGTCAAGCGAAAAAAAACCAACAAGCGACATTTCGGCGGTTTTTTTACGCCGCATGGAAGTCCATTTGAAATCAAAATAACTTTCGTTCGCATAAATAATTTGGGAGGCTTGCCGTCGCGCAAAATTTCTGTCCCCGCCCGGCACAGGCAAAGAAGCATGTCCCTCAACAGTTTCGCCGAAAAAGCCATAGCTGACGAGGCTCCAACGCGCGCATTGACGCCCTCATTGTCCTTCCCCTCTATTTATGGCACACTTTCCCTGGAGGAACCTGTGTACAAGCCTGTCGATGCCAAAGTAAGCTTCCCCAAAATGGAGGAGGAAGTACTCCGTTTCTGGGAGCAAAACAAGATATTCGAGAAATCCGTGGCCGCGCGTGACGGCGCGAGGGAATTCGTTTTCTACGACGGCCCGCCCTTCGCCACGGGGCTTCCCCATTTCGGGCATTTCGTCCCCAACACCATCAAGGACATAATCCCCCGCTATCAGACCATGAAGGGCAAAAAGGTGGAGCGGCGTTTCGGCTGGGACTGCCACGGGCTGCCGGTCGAGGCCCTTATAGAGAAGGAACTTGGGCTGAACTCCAAGACCGACATCGAACGCTACGGCATCGCCAAGTTCAACGAGGCCTGCCGGGAATCTGTGCTGCGTTACGTGCGGGAATGGCGGCGGGCGATCACCCGACTTGGCCGCTGGGTCGATTTCGACAACGACTACAAGACCATGGAGCCGGAGTACATGGAAACCATATGGTGGGTCGTCAAGTCGCTCCACGAAAAGGGGCTTCTGTACGAGGGGCACTACATACTCCCCTACTGCCCGCGTTGCGCCACCGTGCTTTCCAACCACGAGCTTAACCTGGGCGGGTACAAGGACGTGCACGATCCGGCGATTACCGTGCGCTTCAAGGTCAAGGGCGGGGATTTCCCCAAGGACAGCTACCTGCTTGCCTGGACGACCACACCCTGGACGCTGCCTTCGAACCTCGCGCTGACCCTGGGGCCGGATATCGACTACGTGCTGATCGAGGAAACGGCCGGGGACAATGCCGGCCAGCATTTCATTCTTGCCGAGGTGCGGCTTCCCGCGTACTACAAGGACGCCGGGCAGTACAGAATCGTCTGGCGCAAGAAGGGAAGCGAGCTTGCCGGCGTGGAGTACGAGCCGCTTTTCCCGTACTTTAAGGACGAGGCCGCGCGGGGGGCATTCCGCACGCACACCGACGGCTTCGTCACCACCGAGGACGGCACGGGCATAGTCCACACCGCCCCGGGATTCGGCGAGGACGACGCGCGGGTGCTTAAGGGAACCGGCGTTCCGGTTATCTGTCCCGTGGACGCGGAGTGCAAGTTTACCGCCGAGGTCAGCGACTTCGCCGGGCTTTTTGTCAAGGACGCTGACAAGGGCATAATCGAGATGCTGAAGGCGCAGGGGAAGCTTTTCAAGCGGGACCAGATTCTGCACCCCTACCCCCATTGCTGGCGTTGCGGCAGCCCGCTTATTTATCGCGCGGTGGTTTCGTGGTTCGTCAGCGTGGAGAAAATCAAGAAGGATATGTTGAAGGCCAATAGCGAGATTTACTGGGTGCCGGAGCATATCAAGGAAGGCAGGTTCGGCAAATGGCTGGAGGGGGCGCGGGACTGGGCGATCAGCCGCAACCGGTTCTGGGGTAACCCCTTGCCGGTTTGGAGGTGCGACGACTGCGGCAAGGTTGTTTGTGTTGGTAGCCGCGCCGAGCTTAAGGAACTGTCCGGCACCTATCCGGAAGACCTGCACAAACATTTTGTTGACGATATTGTCTTTCCCTGCAAGTCCTGCAAGGGCCAGATGCGGCGCATCCCGGAGGTGCTGGACTGCTGGTTCGAATCCGGGGCGATGCCTTACGGGCAGAGCCATTACCCGTTCGAGAACCGGGAATTCTTCGAGGCGCATTTTCCCGCGGACTTTATCAACGAGGGGCTGGATCAGACACGGGGTTGGTTCTACACGTTAATCGTGCTTGCGGCCGCGCTGTTCAAGAAGCCGGCGTTCAAGAACTGCGTGGTGTCCGGGCTTGTGCTTGCGAGCGACGGCAAAAAGATGAGCAAGAGTCTTCGCAACTATACCGACCCGATGGAGGTCATCGATATTTTCGGCGCGGACGCGCTGCGGCTTTTCCTTGTCAATTCCGCCGTGGTAAAGGCCGACGATCTGCGCTACAGCGACGACGGTGTGCGCGACGTGATGAAGAGCATCATTCTTCCACTGTGGAACGCCTACAGCTTTTTTGTCACATACGCTAACATAGACGGGATTCGCCCCGAGGCCGCGCCTAGCAATCCCGGTAATCCGCTTGACCAATGGATACTTTCCGAGGCGGAAAACCTTGTCGAGAAAGTCGGCACGGCGTTGGACGGATACGATTTGTCCCGCGCCGTGGATCCGATTCCAAGGTTTATCGACATGCTTAACAACTGGTACATTCGCCGCTCGCGCCGCCGCTTCTGGCGTTCGGTGGAAACGGGGATCGCCAACGGCGCCGATGCCGACAAACTCGAAGCCTACGGTACGCTCCATGATGTGCTGAAAACCCTTGTCACGGTCGCCGCGCCCTTCATGCCGTTCACCGCCGACGCGATATGGCTGAACCTTCGCGGCGACGGCGATCCGGAGTCGGTGCATCTGGCGGACTTTCCCGTTCCACGGGAGGCCCGCCGGGATCGCCCGCTGGAATTCAGGATGGCGGCGGTGCAACGCGCCGTTTCCATGGGCCGGGCACTGCGCTCGCAGTACAATGTCAAGGTGCGCCAACCGCTTCGCATGGCCGAGCTTGTCACCCGCAACGGCGACGAGAAAAAAGCCCTGCTGGAAATGGCGGAGATTATCCGCGAGGAACTCAACGTCAAGGACGTGGCCTTCCGGGACAACGAGGAGGATCTTGTCGAGTACGAGGTAAAGGCGAATTTCCGCATCATGGGGAAGGAGCTGGGCAAGGACATGAAGGCCGCCGCCGCGCGAATCGAGGAGCTTAGCCAGTCGGAGATTCAGGGGTTGCTGGAGGGCGCGTCGCTCTCGCTGGACTTCCGCACCGACGGCGGCGACGCGCGCACGGTGGAGATTACCGCCGACAAGCTGGACATACGGCGCAAGGAAAAGGCGAACCTTCGCATCCTAAACGAGGGGACGCTTACCGTGGGCCTGGACACGGAGATTACCCGCGAGCTTTCCATGGAGGGCGACATACGCGACCTTATCCGTGGTGTGCAGAACAACCGCAAGGAAGCGGGGCTGGAGGTCACCGACCGCATAAAGCTTACGGTTTTCGGTTCCGATAAGTTAAGGGAGGCCTGGGACAGTCTCGGATCGAGCGTCGCCCTGGAAACCCTTGCCGTCGAGACGGCCTGGGCGCGGGTCGAGGGGCAAACCAGCCTGGAGGACGGCGAGGATGCCTGGCTTGTGAGGATCGAGAAGGCCGAGAAAGCATAGAACGCAATTTTGGGAGGGGTGCTTGGACATCGTGCGGAAAAAACGACACAATACCAGGGGGGTAACCCTCCCTTTGCCCTTCATCCCTGTGTTTTTCCTTTTCGTGGCACTTTTGTTGTCGTGTCGCACTGCGCCGCCCGTTATACCGGAGGCGGAAGACGAGGCCGTTTTCATTCCCCTGGAACCCGGCGGCTTTGCCTATGTTTTTATCGACGTGGAAAACGCAAGGCCCATTATCGACACGCTAAGCTTTAGGGGCATGGACACAAGCGACAGGCAGTTCCAGCGGATACTGGACAGCACCCAGTCCGCGATGGCGGCCGTTTTCATGTCGCAGGACGAGGAATCCCCGGGCACCCGTTTCCGGCTTGTCGCCCAGGGCAGGTACCCTTCCGGCAGGGCAAGAATTGCGATGAGGTGCAGTCGGCACTGGAGGGGGCGACGATCCCAGGCATCCGGGGATCGGTACTGGTATTCGCCGACGGCCAGGCTTTCCGTGACCATGAACCGAAGGGAGGCCAAGGTTTCGACCTCCCTGTGCGAAACGCCGGTCGATCCCTTTTACTTCGGATCCGGAACCCTGGTTCCGGACGGCTTCAACGAATTCCGAAGGGGGGCGGTCGTCTCGTGCTGGCTCGAGGATCCCAGGACGTTTATCAACCAGCTTCTAAGGGAAATGAACCTTAACATCGTACTGCCGGCGGAACAGTTGTTCGTAAGGCTTACCCCCGTCCCCCACGCGCCAAACCCGACGGAACCGGGCGACGGCGAGCTTCGTTACATGGCGCATATCCAGATTCTGGTTGCCAACCCGCTTCTTGCAAGAAACCTGTCGATAGCCCTTTTCGTCGCAAGAACCATGCTTGCGGCCGCCGCAACCGGCGACAACGCCGCGGCGGTACTGGCGTCGATTTTGCTTGCCAACCCGGCGACGGCAACCGGCAGCCACCTGCACATAAGAACCAACCCCATGAGCGCCGAGGAAATATCGTTTCTTGTCGGCCAGTTTTCGCCATGACACGAAAGTTTTCCGTTTCGTATGAAAGCAGAAACTAGCTGCCAAAAGACGACCCGGCTTGGGGCAATTGACACGGGCAAAGACAATTCACTACAATTAAACCGCAAGCATTTCAAACAGGGACAGAAGGAAAACACCCATGCCAACTTACGAATATGAATGCAGGGAATGCAGCCATAGTTTTGAGGCTTTTCAGGCCATGAGCGACGAACCGCTCAGGACCTGCCCGGAATGCGGAAAGGAAATCCGACGGCTGATCTTTGGCGGCACAGGCGTTATTTTTAAAGGCTCCGGCTTTTACGTTACCGACAAAAACAAGGGACGAAACGGGGCGACGGCCAAGTCGTCCGGATTCAAGACGGAAGGCACCTCGTCGGGCGAGGCGGCGTCCGTTTCGGCCGGTTGCGGGGCGCAATGCCCGGCCGCGTCCTCCGGGACGGGCTGTCCCGCGGCAGGCGCCGGAGGCAGCCCCGCGTCCGGCGGGGAGGCAAAGAGCAAGGCCGCGCCCGCCGCGACAACCTAGGGGTCACCCGTCAGGTAGGTGGCACGGGTGGGTAAAAAACCGCGTTTTTTTTGCGACAACTGCGCCACCGAGGTCGCGCACAACGTCAAAACCTGCCCCAGTTGCGGCAGGTATTTTGCGTCGGTACGTTGCCCAGCATGTGATTTTGTCGGGGACGACGATACCTTTGCAAACGGTTGCCCGGAATGCGGCTATTCCACCTCCCAGGGCAAAGAGGCAAGGCCATCCCAAAAGGCGGAGAACCAAAGCCCCCTCCCCTTTTGGGTACTTTTTATCTTCGTCGGTATCTTTGTTTTCGCCTTCGCGCTTCTGTTCCTGCTACTGCCCTAGCCGCCTGGCCTTGTAGTTTGCCAAGAGCCTGTCGTATTTTTTGCCTTCCAGTTTGCGCTTTAGCCGCAAAAGGGCAAAGCTTAGGCTGAAACATAAAACGGTGGCCAGCACAAAACCAACCCACGACATGGGATTGCCAGTCGGAAACCATCCGAAGGTTACAACGAAAACCGAACAGGTAAGCAGGGTCGCAAGGCACAGAAAAAACACCCGCCAGAAATGCCGTATTCTCGCAAAGAAACGCTCCCAGAACAGCAGCACGACGAAAAAAGCCATGACAAGGGAAAAACCGGCTATCTGCAGGATACTGGCAAACGGCAACCCAGCCCCGTCAAAATCAAAAAAGGCGGTCAGGTATCTTGCCCCGGGCGAGTAACGGACGTTCAATATCCCCACGACGCACATGGCAAGAATCGCCCAGGAAAAAGTCGTAGCGAACGCGCGCAGCAACATCGTCAGAATCGACGTTTCATTCCGTTCGTCATCCATGATAAGCCTCCAGTTTTTGTTTTACGGCAGCCGAGTATTGCCGCGACACCACCAGTTTTATGCCTTTTTCCATCGTAAGAATAAGCCTGCGATCGAAGTCCGGCTCGATGGACTGTATGTGGTTGATATTAACAAGACAGTTTTTGCTTGCCCTCAGGAAATCCATGTCGGCGAGCTTCGTCTCCAGCTCGTAAAGCCTGAAAGGGCTTTCGTACACGTCCGCCAAAGTGTAAAAAAAAGTACGCCTGTCGGTGCTTTCGATGTACGTGACATCCATCGTTTCAAGAAGATGCTGCCGCCCGTTTTTGTGCCCCGTCAGCTTCGTGTCAAGCATTCGGATTGCCGCGATAAGTTTCTCGATATCGTCACTTTGGCGGCAACACCGGATCGTAATCTCGGTCTCGGCGCACCGCTCGTCGGTGTCGATGATTATCCTCATGTTTCCAGTATACGCCCACGGAGGCGTCCGTACAACCGGACGCATACCAAGTTGCCGTTTCGTGCGCCCAAGTTTCATTGGCAGGAAGGCCACGCGCGGGTATCATTTATTGTAGAACAATCCAAGGAGGATTCGAATCATGAGAAAAGAAATAAGGCACACGATAAACGTGGTTTTGGCGGCGGTCGGTATGGCTATGGGCGTGGCGGCCATTGTAATCCCCATCATTAATGCCGAGGCGACGACGGACGGCATGGTGCGAATGCTGGCAATCGCGACCGCATCGCTTGGCCTTTTGGCGTTGAACAATATTTCCAAGCCCGAGTGATCCCAGCGGATTGTCCGTGCTTGTCAACCATTGGGCCGGGCAGGGGGTTTCAGTGGAGCCCCTTGCCCTTTAGCTCCCCCCTTTCGCGCAAATCGGCAAGTATTTTTTCGTAAAAAACACTGTCGATTTTGTATTTCGACCGCCAGATGGCATAGCTTGCCACGATGCACAGAAGCGGGAAAAGCAGCATCGCGATCCGTATCATCACCAGACCCTCGTCCGAAACGTCCTCCGGCCCGCCGTCGGCGGCGATGCCGTGGATGCCGGACAGGATCACCACGAAGGAAACCACGCCGCTCGCCACCGCGCCGCCCATCTTGTTTATAAGGGGCTGTAGCGAGAATGTTATGCTGTCATTGCGCTTGCCCAGCTTCCAGTGCCCGTAGTCCACGGAGTCCGCAAGAAACATTAACATCAAGAGCTGCACGAAGGACTGACCCACGAAAATCAAAACCCCAGCCGTGCCGATGAACGGCATGGTGTATACAGGGGCGAAAAAGAAAACCAGGTAGCCGACCGTGATAAGCACGATGGCCGCAGTGTACAGCGTTTTGCGGTCAAAGCGTTTCGAGAACAACGGGAAAACGGCCAGGGACGTAATCTGCGTTACGCCCAGTATCAGGGCGAATATCGAAAACATCCCCGCGTCGCCGTAGACAAACCTAAAAAAGAACGGGCCGAAGCTGGTCGTGGTAACGTAGCCGATCATGAAAAGCGACATGGCAATGGCGGTAACAAAAAGCTGGTCGTTTTTGTATATCACGCGCAGAAGCTCCCGCAAGCTGGTACTTTGCCTCTTCCCGGAGAACTGCCCGGACTCCTTTACGCCGAAGAGAGTAACGCACTGTCCGCCCAACATTACGATCGACACGACGATGGCGAACACGAACCAGCCCTGCTGCAGGCCGCCGAAATTCCGCCCCAGCAGCGCGGTAAGGGGCATGATGCCGGCAACCACGAAGAACATGCCCCCGTTGGCGCATATCCTGGCGACGGCCCCAATCTTCTCGCGCTCCTTCTGGCTGGTGCTGAGCGAAGGCAGCATTGACCAGTAGGAAATGTCGTTTGCGGTAAAACCGATGCCCCAGAAAAAGTACAGCGCCGCGAACACGATTACGAAGGCCGATCCCCCAAGGCCAAAATCGGCAAAGAGCAAGACGGTAAACACCGCCGTGGCCACCGCGCCCATGGCAATCCAGGGTTTGAACTTGCCCCAGCGCGAACTTGTATTGTCAACGATGAAGCCCATCACCGGATCGGTCAGCGCGTCGAATACCCTGGCAACAAGGATAAAGCCGGCCACCCACCACATCGTGGCGGTGGGAAGATCGATGACGACGGTAAGGTAATAGATAAGGAACATGCTGATAAGCGAAAAAATCATGTCCCGCCCGACGGTACCAAGGCCAAAGGTCAGGCGGTTGCGTTTTAAGTCGGTTTCCATAGGTTTCGTCCCTCTGTGCGATTACTGGCTACCGTAATTATAGCACGGATCAACAGTTGGCCGTTAATTTTCAGTTGCTATAATAGGAATGGCAGCTTTCGCCCACAATTTGTTTTGCGCGTAACAAACGGGTCAATCGTTGCGAAAAGTCATACGCAATAAACATGGCGGCCAACGCGTCCGGGATCCGCGACACCGCGCGCGTGCTGAAGATGTCGAAGCAGAAAGTCAGCGACACTTTAAAAAAACGGGAAAAACCACGAGCAGCTTCGGGTAGATAGCCAACGCGGGAGCGGTGGAGGCCGAGATGATCCTGTGGGAGCAGGTAGAAGCGGCGGATCTGGACGAGATGTGGAGTTTCGTGGGAAACAAGGGCTGCCAGCGGGCTGGCTATCGACCGCAAGACCCGCGCCGTGCTTGCCTATGTCTTCGGGCAGAGAAAGGACAAGGTCTTCAGGGAGCTTAAGGAGCTGCTTGAGCCTTTCGGCAGAAGCATGTTCCATGCTGACGACTGGGGCAGTCACCAGCGGAACATCGCCCCCAGCCAGCACACGATAGGCAAAAAACACACCCAGGCGATATAGCGGAAGAACCTGACGTTTAGGACAAGGATCAAGAGGCTGTGCCGAAGGACGATTTGTTTCTCAAAGTCGATAGCCATGTACAACATTGTTGTTGGGCTTGTTATCAATATTTTGGAGTTTGGCTGGTGTTTTGAGAAACACTCTCACGGATGAAGGACATGACCCAAAAACTCCTTTTGCGAATCGGCGCAATACACGCTCCTAACTGAAACGGCACAGACTCTAGGCAGAAGTGTCAAGTACGCTTCCCTGGCCAAACATGACACACTGTTGTCATGTTACGTGGTTTAGTATACTAAGCCTATGGAGGGTTCTGTGGCCGAAAAAATCAGATGCCAATGGGCGGGCGAAACTCCCATCTACGTGGACTACCACGACAACGAGTGGGGGCGACCCGTGCACGACGACGGAAAGCTGTTCGAGATGCTAATCCTGGAGGGAATGCAGGCCGGGCTTAGCTGGCTGACCGTGTTGAAGAAGCGGGAGGCCTTCCGAAAGGCCTTCGATGGCTTCGACCCGAAAAAGGTAGCACGCTACGGCGACGCGAAAATCGAAAAGCTTATGGCGGACGAGGGGATAATAAGAAACCGCCTGAAAATAAAGGGCGCGGTGACCAACGCGAAGCTGTTTCTGGACATCGTCAAAACGCACAGAAGCTTCGACAGGTTTATATGGGCCTACGTGGATCACAAGCCCATTGTAAACCGCCGGAAAAAAATCGAGGACATACCCGCGACCACCCCGGTCTCCGACAGGATCAGCCGGGACCTGAAAAAAATGGGTTTCAAGTTCGTCGGATCGACCATAATCTACGCGTTCATGCAAGCCACGGGCATGGTGAACGATCATATCACGGGATGCTTTGTTTACAAGGAAATGCGGCCCGGTGTCTAACCTGGCACCGGGCTTGGTAAAAGCGCTAGTTTCGCCGCTTACGCGAATTTCGCGATGGGAACAAACGAGTCCGGCTTGAGGGAAGCCCCCCCGACCAGTGCCCCGTCGATGTTTTCCTTAGCCATAAGCTGCGCGGCGTTGTCCGGCTTTACCGAACCGCCGTACTGGATAACCATTTTCTCCGCCGCGTCCGCGCCGTAAAGCCCGGCGACGACCTTCCTGACAAAAGCCTGGATCGCGTCCGCGTCCTCCGGCGTGGCGGTTTTCCCGGTGCCGATTGCCCAGACAGGCTCGTAGGCGATCACAAGGTTGGCGAGATCCGCCGCGCTAACCTCCTCCAGACCCTTCACGGTCTGGACCTCGCAAACGGCCTCCGCCTTGCCGGCCTCGCGTTCCTCCAGAAGCTCACCGATGCACAGGATCACCTCGAAGCCGTGCTTTAGCGCAAGCTTTACTTTTTGGTTGATCAGTGCATCGTCTTCTTTATATACATGCCGCCGCTCGCTGTGCCCAAGAATTATGGTCTGTACCCCAAGGTCTTTAAGTTGCAACACCGAAACCTCGCCAGTATGTGCGCCCTGTTCCTCCGCCGCGCAGTTCTGCGCGCCAAGCCGGATGTTAGTACCTTTAACAATGGCGGCAACGGTTTCGATGTTCGTAAAGGACGGCGCAACCAGATACCTATGCTTTCCGTCTTTCAACTGTTCGACCAAAGCGTTTGCAAGCTCCGCCGACTCCGCGCGGGTCATATGCATTTTCCAGTTGCCCGCGATGTAATAAGGTCTGCTCATAAATTGCCCCCTAGCCCCTGCACACTTCGATGCCGGGCAGTTTCTTGCCTTCCAGCAACTCCAGCGACGCGCCGCCGCCGGTGGAAACGTGGCTCATCTTCGCGGCAAGCCCGAACTTGTTCACAGCCGCGACCGAATCGCCGCCGCCGACCACGGTAACCACGCCCTTCCCGGTGGCCTCCGCGACCAGCTTCGCCACTTCCCCGGTACCCTTCGCGAAGGCGTCAAACTCGAAAACACCGACGGGGCCGTTCCACACGATGGTCTTCGCCGTCGCAAGCACCGCCTTGTATTTCTCCAGAGTCTTTGCACCAACGTCCATGCCCATAAGGTTGTCCAGCAGGTCAAGCCCGTCAACCGGGATCGCCGTGGCGCTGGGGTCAAAGCTCGTCGCTCCCAGGTGATCCACCGGCAGGACAATCTCCGCGCCGGCGGCCTTGGCCGCTTCCAGAATCTTTTTCGCCGTGTCGAGCTGGTCGTCCTCTACAAGCGACTTTCCAATCTTGTAGCCCTGCGCCTTCAGGAAGGTGTAGGCCA
>Ga0209755_10000223_pt1 | contig 111756 bp, 89 predicted proteins | sample TergutCo191P1_FD_187301 | JGI IMG/M metagenome (GOLD analysis project Ga0209755, IMG submission 187301) | Cornitermes sp. P1 segment gut microbial communities from Petit-Saut dam, French Guiana - Co191P1 (SPAdes) (version 2) | ecosystem: Host-associated > Arthropoda: Insects > Digestive system...
GTCAAAACATGTTGCGAGAGTGCCTCGAACGAGGAGACAACTGGTGGTGGATCAACGTGCCAACAACGAATGATTTCAATATTATTATCTATGACTCAAGCAATCCATGGTATAGAGCGGGAGAGCATGAAGTGACTCCAAACCCAACTGGAACATTCCACCGCTATATTGTCTGGATTCAACTGCGATATGGCAGCATCCACCCTTCAAGAGAAACACTACTCTGGCAAAGATTCCCGGACTAAGGAAAAAGAAAGACTGTCTTCAAGATGGTCTTTTTTTGAGAGTGAGAATGATTTTTATTTTTTGTTCAAAAATTTTCATGAAAAACCCTTTACTATTGTGAAGATATGTTGTATAATCAAATAAAAAGGAACTCAAGTTGATGAATAGATTAATTCAAACAATCAAGGACAAAGCACGGAAAGAGATGAAAACAATCGTTTTGCCAGAGAGCAATGACGAGAGAGTTGTGCGTGCTGCTGAAATAATAACAAGGGAAAAGCTTGCAAAAGTTGTTCTAATTGGATCCGATGTGGAAATAAAAAATCGCTTTCCAAACATTAACCTTGACGGCATCAAAATCATTAACAACAAAGAAATTGACACAACAAAATATTCAAACAAACTTTTTGAACTAAGAAAAGAAAAGGGAATGACGCAAGAAGAATCAAAAGCCCTTATGCAAAAAGAGTTATATTTCGGGGTTATGCTTGTAAAGTTGGGTGAAGCGGATGGTCTTGTTGGCGGAGCGTGCCATTCAACTGGCGACATGCTAAGACCAGCTCTCCAGATCGTAAAAACCGCGCCAAACATCAAGACTGTTTCAAGTTGTTTCATTATGTTGTGCCCAAACAAAAACTATGGTGATGACGGGATTATGGTCTTTGCTGATTGTGCTGTTAATGTTAATCCAACAGCCGAACAGCTTGCTGACATTGCTCTTGCTAGTGCGGAAACGGCAAAATCAATCGCGGGCATCAATCCAAGAGTCGCAATGTTGTCGTTTTCAACAAAGGGAAGCGCACAACACGAGTGTGCAAGCAAGGTTGTTGAGGCGACCGAAATTGTCAAAAGATTGAATCCATCATTAGTGGTTGATGGCGAGTTGCAACTAGATAGTGCAATCGTCCCAAGTGTTGCAGCATTCAAATGCAAAGGTAGCCAAGTCGAAGGAAAGGCAAATGTGCTTATTTTTCCAGACCTTCAAAGTGGCAATATCGGCTATAAACTTGTCGAGCGCCTCGCAGGTGCTGAGGCAGTTGGCCCAATTTGCCAAGGTTTCAACAGTCCCTTGAATGACCTGTCTCGTGGTTGTAGTGTTGAGGATATTGTCAATGTCACAGCGATTACTGCGGTGCAGGCACAGTGAAACAATGAAAAATATCTTTAAGTTCGAACATAAAAACACAAAAAATTTGAATATACCATTTAATATGCAGATAGTTGGAATTAAATAAGATAGTCTTGTCGGGTTCTTTCCGACAAAAAGGGTTGAAGACCCAAGGAGAATAAAATGAAAATACTAGTCATCAATGCTGGAAGTTCGTCAATCAAGTATCAACTTGTTGACATGACGAACGAAATTGTCATCGCAAAAGGAATGTGTGACAGGGTTGGGCAACAAAGTTCAACACTCATCTACAAAGGAAAATCTGATATTCGCCTTGACGATGTTAAAATGCCATCTCATGTTGAAGCGATGAAGTTTGTTCTTGACGCACTCGTTCACGCTGACTATGGTGTCATTAAAAACCTTTCAGAAGTTAGTGCAGTAGGGCACAGAGTTGTTCTTGGTGGAGAAGACTACACGGGAAGCGTTGTCATTGATGAAACCGTCATGAAAGCGCTTTATGCGAACATTGGGCTCGCTCCTCTTCACAACCCAGCGAACATTCAAGGAATTGAAGCATGCAAAGAAATCATGCCAACAACTCCAATGGTCGCGGTTTTCGACAATGCATTCCACTCATCAATGCCAGACTATGCGTATCTTTATGCAATCAACTATGATGACTATAAAAAGCACAAAATCCGCAAATACGGTTTTCATGGAACGAGTCACATGTTTATTTCGCAAGAAGTTGAAAGAATCACTGGCAAAAAAGACAACAAAATTGTCATCGCTCATCTTGGAAATGGTGCGAGTATGTCGGCAGTCAAAAATGGAAAATCAATCGACACTTCAATGGGTCTAACTCCTCTTCAAGGTCTTGTCATGGGAACTCGTTGCGGAGATATTGATGCCGCAGCCGTTGAGTATCTTGTCAACAACACGGACATGGACGTTCACCAAGTGACGACCTACCTCAACAAAAAATGCGGACTGCTCGGCATAAGCGGACTATCTAGTGACTTTAGGGACCTTGAAGAAGAATATGCAAAAGGTGACAAATGCAACCCAAGAGCTAGGCTTGCAATTGAAATGTTTTGCTATAGAGTCAAAAGCTATGTTGGCTCATATGCTGCCGCAATGGGTGGAATCGATTGCCTCGTCTTCACGGGCGGTATTGGAGAAAATTCTTCAATCGTTCGTGAAAAAGTAGTGGAAGGGCTTGAGTTCCTCGGGCTGGAACTTGATAAAAAAGCAAATGACACTGCAAAAAGAGGGGAGATGACTCTATTCACAACAGGCAAGAAAGTCAAAGGCTATGTCATTCCAACCAACGAAGAAATCATGATTGCAAGAGACACTCTAAGACTAGTCAAATAATTTCAAAAACTAAAGTAGGAGCAAGTCGCTCCTACTTTGTCATAATAACAGAATAAAAAAAACAATATTTCAAAAAACTCAAACATTTGTCAAGTTTTGTCGAAACTATGCATATACATTGTGAGGAGAGTGGTCTCAATCTTGTTTCTTGAAACAAAAAACTCATCTCCGAGACAAGTTGTGAGTCCAGAGGGTCGAAGTAATTAAGAAAATAACACGATAATGAGCGAATTTTTTGAAATGTCTTTTTTGGAATTAAGAAGCAAAGAGGTCATAAATGTCGTTGACGGACGACGTTTAGGAAGAGTTTGCGATGTTATTCTTGGCGGCCACAAAGGTGGTCTTAAAGGCATAGTTGTTCCTTTCTCGCGTCGATTTTTTTTTAAAAGCCAAGATATTTTTATCCCCTTTGAATGTATTGACAAAATTGGAGAGGATGCTATACTAGTAAGAGTCCGTTCTCACAACCATCATCATGACAAGCATAAAAAAGGTCATCATGGTGGAGGTGGGCATCACGACAGAGGACGCGAAAGAGAAAGAGGACATGGACACAGAGAGCATCACAGCCATCATGAATTTCATTGCGAACACGACAGGCACAGAGGCGAGGACTGTTGTCATGGAGCAAAAGAAAGAGAGCATCGTGGACACAGAGAAAAAGAAAATCACGGGCACCATGAGCAAAGAGAGGAACATTGTGGTGAGCATGGTTGTCATGAACAAATCCACAGGGCTCATTTAATGGGGGACTGCAGAGAGCCTGAAAGAGAAGAAAGAGAACACAAAAACCATGGAAAGGATCGCCCAAAATGTGATCGCAAATGTGAAAAATGCATGCTGTTTGATTGCGTGTTTCGCTGGAAGTAGTTGCAATATTCAGTGTTTCAATGTCAATAATTCGGTTGTTTTTGATTGAATTAAAAAACTATCTGTCATTGAGCATTGTGAGTTGAGGATTTAAAACTAATGCCGTTTTCATGACAATTGCGAGTCAAAAAAATGCGCAAAATAAACCCATAAATGCTATTAGCATTGGAGATAAACAAATGAAATGTATTTATTGCAACTTTGAAGATTCAAAAGTTTTAGACTCAAGACTAACCGACAAAGGAAATTCCGTCAAAAGAAGAAGGGAATGTCTTTCTTGTGGAAAGCGTTTCACTACCTATGAAATGGTTGAAGTACTCCCGATTTTGGTCATTAAAAATGATGGCACAAGGCAACCATTCGATCGAGTAAAGGTTCAAAACGGAATAGTTAGAGCGTGCGAAAAAAGGGCAGTGTCACTTGCTGATATCAATAATCTTGTCCATGAAATCGAAGACAGCATTCAAAACTCACTTGCGAGTGAAGTGAAAACGGTTGACATTGGAGAGATGGTAATGAAAGGATTAAAAGATCTTGACGAAGTTGCCTATATCCGCTTTGCTTCGGTTTATAAGCAGTTTGCTGATGTTTCAACGTTCCTATCATTCGTCAAAGAATTTGAAAAGAAAATTAAAAAATAACTATGACTTTATCGAATGCCAAATTAAACACCGCATATTCAATCAAAAAACTACATGGTGAATTCAATGAAAAACGCCGACTTTTAGACATGGGATTTTCGCCAGAATCTCAAATAGTAATCTGTGCCATCGCTCCATTCGGTGGCACTTTTTTAATTTTGCTACGAGGGCGACTCTTTTCAATTAGAGAAGATATCGCAAAAATGATTGAGGTTATTTGATAAAAATCTTATTGCAAAAAACTTAGTTAAAGCTGTTTAAAAATTTTCTTTAAAAAATGATTGCGATGATTTTGTGTTAAAATAACGAGAAGATTGAAAAATGTGTAAAAATTACGCATAATGTAGATATGTTCTTATATACATTTGCAAAGACATTAAAAGAATTGAGGCTTGAAAAAGAGTTGACACAAGAGGGGTTGGCAAATATTCTTGGTGTCAATCGAACATCAATAAGCGATTGGGAGAAGCCTAGGACGGAGCCAAGTTTGACCATGCTTGTTGAACTTGCAAAATTTTTCGGTGTGACAGTTGATGAGCTTTTGGGGGTTGAAAATTAAATCAAACACCTTAAAAACAATCAAAGACACTTTTGTTCAATTGCTTTATCCAACAGGAATAAAGTGCATTTTTTGCAATGCCGAGTTGCCGAGAGATGAAAAATATTCTATTTGTTTCGATTGCGACAAAGAGAGTCAAAAGATTGAAGAATCTTGTCTTCGTTGCGGAAGGCAGAAACTGGGAGATGCAAATTATTGTGACACTTGCACCGATGTAAATCGAAGTTTTGACATGGCGAGAAGTGCCTATGTCTATGAAGGTGGAGTAACTCGTGCTATTCACAATTTTAAATACAACTCTGAAAAACACCTTGCAGATAATTTTTCCCAAATTATGTCTGACATAATAAAAAAAGAGGAGCTGGATTTTGATATCGTGACATTCGTCCCACTCCACAAAAAGCGTCAAAGAGAAAGGGGCTACAATCAGTCCGAACTTCTTGCAAAAAAGATAGCGAGAATTTTCGAAGTGCCGTGTGAGTCGCTTCTAACCAAAACAAAACACACTCAAAAACTCGCAAAATTATCTTTCCATGAAAGAAAAGAGCTTTTGAAAGGATCATTTGAGCTGGCAAGAGAAATGCATGAAATAAAAGGGAGGAGAGTGCTTCTTGTTGATGACGTTCTGACGACAGCAACAACAGTTGAAGAATGCTCAAAAATTTTGAGAAAAGCAAAAGCTGACGCAATAACAGTATTGACTATTGCTTCAACAAAATCCGAGCCAACTCTGTATTAGTTTTAAAACTAGTTCCAGCTAAAATCCGACAAAAGGGTTGAAAACCCTTGACAGAATATATTTTTTTTGGTAAAATGGTATAATGCTCTAATTATAGGACATTTATTGTGATATACTATCATTGAGTATTAACAATTTTCAAAGAATTCAAGACACAATGCTGTTCTCATGACAAGTTGTGTTAGCAATAAATAAACAAAACAAATTCCACCCCCCACAAAAGGAAAACATATGAAAAAAGACAACAATAACATTAATGAAACAGAATCGTCTTTTGCTGAACAAGATATTTCAGCAGTTTCTTTTTCGCTGAACAAAAAAGAGGAAAAGAAAACAAAAGACAAAAAATCTGATTCAAAAAAGACGGTCGAAAAAGTAGAAAAGAAAGTGGACAGCTTTGAAGAACAGCCAAATATTCCGAATGAAGCTGAATTTAGGTCTGCGAATGATGTCGATGTTGCAAAAGAGTCTTTGACGTTTGATGCCGATTTTGCAGTTGATGATGCGGTCAAAATTTTCCTAAAAGATATTGGGAGAGTGCCGCTACTTTCTGCTGATGAAGAATATGAACTGGCAAAAAAAATGGCAGATGGCTGTGAGAGTTCAAAGCAAAAATTAACTCAAGCGAATCTTAGGCTTGTTGTTTCAGTTGCAAAACGATATGTGGGCAGAGGTATGCAATTTCTTGATCTTATTCAAGAGGGGAACTTGGGATTAATGAAAGCGGTCGAAAAATTTGATTTTGCTCTCGGGTTTCGTTTCTCAACCTATGCAACATGGTGGATTCGCCAAGCAATAACGCGTGCAATCGCTGACCAAGGACGAACAATTAGAATACCTGTCCACATGGCAGAAACAATTAACAAATTTATTCGTGTCCAACGTCAGCTGGTTCAAGACTTTGGAAGAGAGCCAACGGATGAAGAAATTGCAAATGAGATGGGAGTTGAAGAATCTAAGGTCAAAGGACTTCGTCGAATTTCTCAAGACCCTATTGCACTTGAAACAAAAATTGGCGAAGATGATGACAGTGCGCTGATTGACTTTGTTGAAGACGAAAAAAGCGAAAAACCTCATGAAAAAACAAATGCAACGCTACTTAAAGAACAATTAATGAATGTTCTTGACAGCCTTGACCCAAGAGAGGAAATGGTTCTTCGCCTTCGATTTGGGATGGATGATGGGCACCCAAGAACGCTTGAAGAAGTTGGAAGAGAGTTCAATGTCACAAGAGAAAGAATTCGCCAGATTGAAGCAAAAGCGCTCAGAAAACTCAGACATCCGAAAAAAAGCGGAGTTCTTCGTGATTACGCAGACTTTTTGAAGAACTAGAAGCTCTAAAAAAAGGACAAAAAATGAAAGAGACGAAAGACACAACAGTAGAAATAACGAAAGAAGAGGTATCTCAAACCTTGACTCCAACCTCTCAAAAAGAAGAGAAGAAGTCAATGGGAGTTCAGCCTATCTATCTAAAAACAAAATATAGTATTCCTAACAAAATATGGCTAAGACTTGCTCGAATTATCAAAAGAAAACCTGTGACAATTGACCTCAACAAGTTGAAAGGTGGAGAAATGGAGCAAAAACGCATCAAAATTTGCAACCATAATGGAGCAGGTGGACCGTTTAGTTTTCGAACATTTAGAGATGAGCCATTCATGATGTGGGGCGCTCATCAAATGTGCGAACATTACAAATCTAGAAGGGATTACCTAAGAGTGACATTTTATCGAAACAAATTGAAATATGGCAAATTTTCAAGTTTCATCATGTCATGGATTTTCGGCGGGTTCGCACCATTTTTCTATGATGCGGCTGGAATTATTCCAATCTATTATGACCAAAGAATTCGCCACACTCTAAAATGGTCGGTCAAATGTCTTGAAAATGACTTGCCAGTCGTGATTTTTCCAGAAGATTCGAAAGAAGGCTATGAATATATTCTCAAAAGTATGTATGCAGGATTTTTGCATTTATCAAAACTTTACTATAAACGTCACGGAGTCGACATCCCAATCTACACTTGTCGTTATGAAAAACGTCCAAAGAAGTTGATTGTTGGTGAACCGCTTTATTATCAAGAGCTTTCCAAAAGCTTCACAGATGAGGAAATCGTCAATATTTTTATGAACTATTGCAATTCACTTCGAAACGTGACAAAAGAAAATGCCCATGAATTCATGTTTGACCATGTTCCTGAAAAAATTGAAGGCGAAGAAGGCGAGAGAAAGTCAGTTCTAGAAACAATACTAGAAAAGACTGCAAACGCATAAACTAACGAAAAGGAAAGCTTCCCTCTTATTGCCCAATCAAGCGCCACGCAGTAATTTGCGCAGATTATGAACAACTCACCTCCTTATTTTTAAACATTCAGCAGAAACTAGGCATGAGATATTAAAAAATTCTAAATCTGTTGTTAAAGGTTTTTTGCTGGTGCATTTTTGAATCTCAACGCCTCCTCCCATAACAAGTTATGGGTTAATAATGAAAATCCATGAGTGTTTGTGCGGTGGTTCAAAAAAAAGTTTGAATATCAAACAAAATCTCTTGACAAAAAAGGCAAAACCCTTTAAAATATAACTATTATGGAGAAAACAAACAACAAAAAATCAAAAAATTCGGGAGTCAAACCGATTTTCTTGAAAAACAAATTCACGCTTTTAGACAAATTCTGGTTCGGGTTTGCAAGGTTTTTCAAAAGAAAGCCTGTGACTATTGATTTGAATGAATTGAAAGGCGGAAAGATGGATGACAAACGCGTCATGATTTGCAACCACAATGGTGCAGGCGGACCTTTCAGTTTTAGAACTTTCAGAAAAGAGTATTTCATGATGTGGAGTGCCCACAAAATGACCGAGAACTACAAGTCGAGAAGAGAATACCTTCGTGAAACTTTCTATGGACAAAAGTTAAAATATGGTAAATTTTCCGCAAGATTTATGTCATGGTTCTTTGGACTTTTGTCCCCCATGTTCTATAGCGTTGCTGGTGTCATTCCAGTCTATTATGACCAAAGAATTCGCCACACTCTAAAATGGTCGGTCAAATGCATTGAGAACGATTTGCCAGTTGTCATTTTTCCCGAAAATTCGTCAGATGGCTATCACTACATTATCAAGGAATTGTATGCTGGTTTTTTGGCAACATCAAAACTTTACTACAAACAACATGGTGTCGATATCCCTATCTACACTTGTCGCTATGAAAAAAATCCAAAGAAACTAATCATTGGTGAGCCTCTCTACTATAATGAGCTTTCGAAAAGTTTCACTGACGAAGAAATTGTGAACATTTTCTTGAACTACATGAACAATCTCAAAGATTGCACAAAAGAAAATGCCCATGAATTCCTATTCGACTATGTTAAAGAAGAAAATCAAATTGAAGCAACAGAGAAAAAATCAGTATTTGATGTCTTGACAAACGGAGCAAAAGAAACTCAACCTGAATTGATTTAGCAATTTTAAAAAATCTAAATTAGGTTCAAATCGCAAATTTTAAGGCGACAATTGAGTGAAGTTTTGAAATCATTATGTTCAACAAAATCCTTGCAAATGAAGCATTCAAAAGAAACTGGCTTGGAGGACAGTGTTGTTGTTAAAAATGCTAAAATTGCTGTTTGAGCTTTATTTTGGTGCATTTTTGAATAACAACACCGTCCTCATGACAAGTTGCGGACTTCGCGGATAGTAGTATTCTAGCAAAAAAAGGAACTAATCAACTATGAGAAAATTAAAAATAATATTTGCAATCATTTTTTTAATAATTTTTTCTGCAATAGGCTTTGGGTGTAACGGAGAAAAGGAAACTCTTTCGTTGCACCTTGTTTCATTAGAGGTTGCCCCAAATGGTGTTTCTAATTTTCACATTCGCCACAACGGAGATGCTCACACTCAAAACACTTATTTTGAAACAAACTCAACCATTAAAGTATTGTGGGAAACATCAAATGAACATGAAGCAGTTCTGTATGTCAACGATGTTCGAACAAATCTTTTTTCTGGAGATGAATTGATGGTTGATGAGGAATTGACCCTCCGACTAAGAGTCTATCAAACGGGAGTAAGACTTGGTTCAGTTGCCGATGGTGCGCCAGTGTTTGATGGAATCACTGTGACAATTAATGGCGAAAATCTCGCAATGCACAGTGTCTATGTCACGAACACTCAAACATGGGTTTCAGTTCCGACAAGAACTCCAGCTGCAGTCGGCTATGTCTATAAATCTCACGGAAAATCAGTTGAAGTCGTTGTTGACTTCGGTGAAGAAATAAATTCGAACACCATCATTCGCCCTGTTCATCGTGGAATAACTCCAGAAATTATTAATGGCACAAAGGCAAGATTTGTCGCAAGCGGACACGGAACATATATCATTGAGCCAAATGGAAACCCTCACAGAGCAGTTTTTTTGTTCATGGATGAATTTGTTTCAAGAAGAAGAGCGCCTGACACTGAAAATGTTATTCGTTTCACTAAAGGTCTCTGGGACTACACCAATCACCCAGCAATTCAAAGAAGTGTTCAAGGGGGCGGAGATGATTATGCCGTTCGTGGAATGGTGACGCTTCAATCGAACACAACCGTTATTATTGAAGAGGGCGCATTCGTCCGCGCTGGTTTCTTTGGAAGATATGTTGAAAACATTCGAATAACTGGACGAGGAATAATCGATGGTTCAACTTTCACAAGAAGATTTCCAGAGGGCGGTCTTTCTGGACGACAAACTATTCCAATTGAGTTTCAGCATTCATCAAACATAGTCTTGGAAGACTTCGCAGTTCATGATCCAGCAGGATGGGTTGTCCACTCATTCTTTGTTGAAGACAGCGTTATGGATGGCATTAGAATGTTCACATCTAGAACAAACGGTGATGGAATATCGTTGCAATCAAACAGAAATATCCACGTCAAAAATGTGTTCGTTCGAGCATGGGATGATGCCTTGGTTGTCAAAAACTATCCAATAATAAGAAATTCACCAGAAGAGTATTGGGGTTCAACCTATAACCTGTTGTTTGAAAATTCAGAACTTTGGAGTGACCTTGCTCAAGCAATGGAAATTGGATTTGAAACAGTCGGACAACAAATGGAGAACATAACTTTTCGAAATATCACAGTTTTCCATGCGTTTCACAAGCCTCCAATCAGCATCAACAACGGCAATAATGCCTATATTCGCAATATTCTTTGGGAAAACATAACCATTGAAAATGCCGCTATGGGAGGTGGAGACGCCGCATGGGACAGAGATTTGATTGGTTTTAGAATTGCTTTTAGTTCCACTTGGTCAACTTGGAACATCGCGGGAGGAACACCGCTTGGGCAAGTTGATGGAGTTGTTATTCGAAATGTCTTTGTTCTAGATGGCATTAGAGATTATGTCGAAATGCGTTTTGAAGGAGCAAGACACAATTTTAGAAATCAAGGATTGACTTATCACATTGTTCAAAACGTCAAAATCGAAAACGTTTACTTAAGAGGTCAGCGTGTTGAAATTGGCGAAAACCTAGTCGTTCGTCAAAATGCACAAGCCAGAAATATAACACTAGACGGAAATTTATTAAGTTCAACCTAAATCAAAGCAATCAAAGAGGGTGTATTGTTAAAAATATGCTCTTTTTTGTTGCTCATTTCATTTGTTTAATTCAGCAAAAAGGAAGAAAGTCGCTAAAGTGATTTAAGCGTTATTGTGTGCTTTTTAAAAATCAATAATCGATATTAGAGTCAAATGTCAAGTTGATTTTTTGCAGTGATTGGACAAAGAAAAACGGTCGACTAGGAAAGTCGACCGTTTTTCTTTTTGTTTGTTTTATTCAATTTAGCAACAAAATTAAAGCTTAAAAATATTTTCTCAGCCAATAGTTCACTTGAAGAAAATAAGCAATGGTTTGAGGGGTTGTCATCAATTGACCATACCATGGTGTTTGAGAAGTTGATGTGAGCAAACTTTCAAGTGCCTTCTTGTTTGCGATTTTTAGCAAAGGGGAAGACGAGTCGTTCAAAACTTCTTTTAATTCGTTTCTGACCAATTCAAGGTATTTTGGATTGTGGGTCTTTGGGTAGGGGCTTTTTTTGCGATAAAGAACATCATGAGGCAAATAGTCTTTCATAGCGTGGCGAAGAAGTCCTTTTTCTCGTCCCAAATAGTCTTTGAATTCCCACGGCACATTATAAAGGTATTCCGCAATTCGATAATCACAAAAAGGAGTTCGAATATTAATGCCACCAAACATACCCATTCTTTCACCGCGAACAACAAGCGTTTGCATGAAATGGTCAAAGTTTAATTTTGACATTTCTTTCATTCTTTTTTCAAGTGGAGAAGTTCCAAACAAAACATGGACGTTGCTAATTGCTTCATCATAGCGTTTTTTTGCATAATCTTTTTCAATAGTATCTTTCAAGTCATCATGCAAAAATTCAAATCTGTTGAAAGTGTTCCATGGAAATCCGTCAATGTTTCTCATTTTTTCGTCTCTAAACCATGGGTATCCTCCAAATATTTCATCAGCACATTCACCACTTAGTGCGCAACCAACATGTTTTCTTGCTTCTTTTGAAAACAACAAAAGAGAAGCGTCAATATCCCCCATGCCAGCAAACCCTCTTGCATCAACCGCGTCATAAATTGCAGAGACAAGGTCTTCATTTTTTAAAACAATTCTGTGATGTTTGCTTCCATCGCCCAGAAAGGAATGCATCTTTTCAATATAAGAAAGGTCGCTCTCCGGAGTGAATTTTGATGACTGAAAATGCAGGTCATTCTCTTCATAATCAACGCTAAAGGTTGAAATAGCCCCTAATTCGCGTTTTGCGACACTTGTTATAATAGATGAGTCTAGTCCACCAGAGAGAAATGTTGCAATGGTGGGAGTGTTTCCAAGCTGTCTCTTGATTGAATCTTCAACCAAGAACCGAACTTTTTCACTGGTTTCATCAAATGAATCGGTGTGTTCGCGGTGAGTTAAATCCCAGTATTTTACTTCTTTGAATCCGTCGTCAGAAAAATATGCAAAATGACCGCCTAGGAGTTCGTTGACATTTTTGAAACCACAATGTCTCGGGGTCTTTCCGGGGCCAAGAAGCATTATTTCTGCTATTGCATTTTCGTCTAGACTAGGCTTGACTCCAAAGTCTAAAAAGAGAGTTTGAGGGTCGGACGCAAAAGAAATAGTATTGTTTTTAATGTGATAAAAAAATGGCTTGACACCAATCCTATCTCTAGCTAAAAAGAGCCGTTTTGAATGTTCTTCAAAAATTGCAACGCTGAAAACACCATTCAACTTGTGGAGAAAGTTTTCTTTGTGTTCAGAGTAAAGGTGGAGAATAATCTCGGCCAAGGAATCGCTTTGAAGAACATGACCGCGACTGGCCAGTTCTCTTCGGATCTCTTTTGCATTAAACAACTCTCCCGTTGCGACCGCCATATATTTTTTGTCACCAAGTTTAAGGCGCATTGGAGGGTGGTCACTTTCAAGGAAAGTTGCAAATCTTTTTTCTAAATTAAATGTTCCAGATATTTTACACATAAATTCATTCTATGTTAAAATTCTGAAATGTGTTCTTTTATTAGTAATTTTTTAATACATTATAGAGAGAAATATTTTGCAGAAAGGAATGTTTCAAAAAATTGTGTCCAACAAAATTCGACACAATAACTATTATTATATCAAAAAAATATAGTCTTTAAATTATATCATATTAATATGATGTTGTTAAGGCAAGAGGTTGAAAAACTATGAAATTTGTGACAATGAGAAAAAAAGGTGTTTTAAAAATGGCGATTGTGATTGTTTTTGCCGCCGCTGTTATTGCGGGAGTTTCAATCACTGGAGCGGCGACAGTGTGGAGCGGAAACAGTCCAAAGAGAATAGCAATATATTCAGTAGACACTCCAAACCAAGTCGTTGCCCTAACATTTAATGTTCACAACACAGCTTCAGCAAGGATATCTCCAACAAATGAAGTGGTAGTCACCAATGAAGAAGGAAATGACATAGTGGATGAACCAGAAACGAAAGAAAGTGCTTGTTGCGAGGGTATTAATAGCATTTTGAGAGAACTTGAAGCTCAGAATATCAATGCAACATTCTTTGTAAGTGGTCTTTGGGCAAAACAATTTGCACCGACGCTCAACAGAGTGGTGGCGTCAAATAGGGCAGAGATCGGAAATCTTTCTTCAACCCACCCCGACAGGTTTCACCGTCTCAATGCTCATCAACTCGAAAAAGAAATAAGAGTTGCAAACACCACAATTAACAACTTGACAGGAGTTTCTCCAAAAGTTTTTCGCGCTCCAAATGGACTATATTCCGACAGAGTCTTGAACGCAGCGAACACTGAAGGACTTGTTAGCGTTCAAGGAGATATCCACATCACGAATGACGGAGTGATGAACAGCGAGCAAATCGCATTAAAAGTCATGAATAGTGTTCAAAATGGAAGCATTATCATGATTGACATAAGCAACTGTTGTCAAGTTTTTGATGCGTTGCCATTAGTTGTTCTTGGTCTGAAAAACAAAGGATTTTCATTTGTCCAAGTCAGTGAACTTGTTTTGAGAGAAAACTATACTCTAGACAGAGCTGGAAGACAGTTTAAAGAATAATATAAAAGGAATGGGGTGTGAAAAATAGGGAATGCAGGGGAGTAAAATCAATTGACCTCATTCGCATCTGTGCCCTGTTTTCCATTCCCCGCAACTCAAGGAGAAAAAACATAATGAGAGAAACACTAACAAACATAATTGACAAAGAAAACGCGTTTGATGACATGAAAAACATCGAATTTTCGCTTAGCAACAAGGTCTACCTTTCTGGAACGATCTCCCAAGAACCAGTCTATAGTCATGAATTATATGGTGAGGGATTCTATGAATTTGTCCTTGAAGTCCCGAGGTTGTCGAACCACTCTGACAAAATCCCAGTGACAGTGAGTGAAAGACTGATTAATGGGGTCGATTTAAAGATCGGTTCAAAAATTTCATTGAACGGTCAATTTCGTTCCTACAACAAGATGGTCGGAGAGCGCTCAAAACTAATGTTAACAGTTTTTGTCAGAGATTTTGAAAAAAGTGAAGGAGTTGACAACCCAAACAACGTTGAGATTGCAGGCTATATTTGCAAACCTCCAATCTATCGAACAACTCCATTCAATCGTGAAATTTGCGATATCTTGGTCGCTGTTAATCGTGCATATAACAAGTCTGACTACATACCCTGCATTGCATGGGGACGAAACGCAAGATTTGTCAAAGATATTCAAGTCGGACAAAAAATCACAGTGTTTGGTCGTGTCCAATCTCGTGAGTACACAAAAAAACTCTCCGAAACAATGAGCGAAACAAGAGTGGCATATGAACTCTCTATCAACAAAATATCACTTGATGAATCAACTGAAAACTGAAAGTTGAAAATTAAAAAGTGCGGTTGAAAAAATCAACCGCACTTTTTAATTTTTTAATATTAATTTCTCACGATTTCGCCCAGTTTCCGTCGAGTCCAACTCTCGTAGTCTTGTTGGGGGGGGAGGCTCAATTTGTTTTGTCATTAATTTCAACCTCTAGTTTTCCTCTTCAATTCTCTAAGCCAATCCACCAAGCATTCTGCGTCTTCTTAATTTGATATATCTAAAGCCAAGAACTCCGCCGAGAACACCAGTTGTCCCCAAGATTGAGCCAGCAACGATTTGAGTCAAATTGATGAAGTCATAATCGATGTGAGGGGTTTGAACATAGCCATAGAAGATTTCGCCATCAATCATGAACCTAATGAAAGTGAAATCTCTCGTGTTGTCAAACGAGAAACCGGGAACTTCAACTCTTGTTCCAGACTCAAGTGGGATGAACTCTCCAGTGTCTTGAGTTCTGAATCTTGAGTCAAATGCCCAACTTCCATTTGGATGAGCCTCCGTTGGAGGAACTCTCATAAAAATATAGGCTCCGTGAGCGGGTCTAAGTGGGGAATCTGGGTCGGCTGGATTGATCCTCAAAACCCTTGCCATGACAATCGTTGCATTTTCATTGAGAGTCGTTCCGGGAGGAAGTCCAACAATAACATCACCTGCATAAATGAACCCTTCCAAGTTGTTGCTAGTTCTGACTCTGAACCATCTTTGTTCAATGCTTCCAAAATTGTCCCAAAAACCATGAGTGATGTTGCCATACATATCTTCGTTATAGACAAATCCAAGAAGAGTCAATCTGTCGCCCTCAACAAGAGAGGAGTAGCCAGCGATAAGATTAGACTGTCTTGCGGGAAATGCTCTGACTTGAGCGCCAGTTCTGAAAACTGTCAAATACCCTCCAGCAAAAGCAACCAAGTCATCTGAATATTCTTCTGGTGGGGAAGAAAGGTGTGATGAAAGAACATATCCAACAATCAAAGTCGTCCCATCAAGGTTGTCTGCAACAATTCTGGTGAAACCTGCTTGTTGTCCAGTCGGAACAATAACTCTGAATCCAAGGGCAAGATGAGCAACAACATTTCCAGATTGCGATGGTCTTGAGTGAACGAAAGTTCCAGACAAGTTAATAACAGTGTGAATAATTCTGTTTGTCGAGTCATATTCATTTGCTCCGCCGTCAAAATGATTTGGAAATTCGGGCATAACAACTGCGAACTCAGTTGAGCGAATGATTTGAATAATGTGCCTCGGAGTGTTAGCCGCCAAAATATCTCTTTCAAGAATCCCAGTCTCGTCTGCACGAGATTGTTCAATAGACGAGACATGAATGTTTGAAAATCTCCCAGTGATATTAAGAGTTCTTTCATAAGACTCATAATAAATTGGAATTCCGCTCAAATCATAACCCTCAAAATGAATGCGTTTGATTGAATGAGGAGCATTATTTTCGCTTCCGTCAATAACAAGAAGATAAAATCCGCCGAATGGATCAGCCGCAATCCCTTGAACATTGGCTGGATTTGACGGAAGATAAATCGGTGAAATTTGAATGTTGCTGACAGTCGGGTTGTCATAAATTCGAAGAGCAGAGAATGCGTATCCTGTTCCGTCAATGTTCAAATAAGCATATGCATAGATAAAAGTCTCAGAGTGGACGAAAGGAAGGATAGGAGTGCTGTCTATGCTTCGAATGTTTGAAATTCCTTCAATCAGTTGAAAAGGAGTGGTTCCAGCATGTCTTCTTCGAAGTTCTCTGTTTCCGTTTGAGTTTTCAGTGACAATATAAATGTCACCACCTGCGCTCACTGCAATGTCAACAATTGTTTGACTGCTGACAATGTTCGGAATGGTCGTTCTCGCAAATGTTGGGGCAGAGCCAATAATAGTAATCGCGTTGCCATGAGTGACATAGAAATTGACAAGTCCTGCCGCAATAGCAGTTGGGGAATTGATGTTAATAATGTTTTCAAAAGTTTCTCCGTCATAGATAACAACTCGATTGTTGTCACGGTCAGCAATAGCAATCTCGCTTGCGCCACGCGTTGCAACATCAACAGGAGAGTGGAAGAACCCGTCATCAGAGCCCATTGAAGCGATTAAAGGAGTGACCAAAAAGGTAGTGTTGCAAATTCTCAAAATCCCGTTATTGCCATCTTCATCTTCTGTCAAAACAAAAATAAAATCTCTTGATGAACAAATTGCGATTGGATAAGGCTCAAATTCATTAGATAAATTGATATTTCTTTCTCTAATTGCAGACAAATCTTCAACATAAAAAACACGAAGTGAGCTTGATGTCAAGACTACTGCATAAGAATTTTCATTTTCTTCAGTTGCTGAGATTGTTGTTAATCCAATTCCAGATAGTGTGATTTGTGGCGAAGATTGAGAAGATGAAAGTGGGGCAAAAACTTCATCAATAACATTAAATCCAAGGCGAGTGCCATCGTTGTATAGTCCAAAAAGTGAATTGTCAGTAACAGCAAGATGATTAATTGAACCGAGCAAGAAATTGTTGCGACCGTATGTTGCAAGGTCAATGTTGTGAGACACGATAAGTGGACCAGTTGCAATATGTATTGGGTCGACTAAATTGTCGAAATCATAGCCATAGCGAGACGTTGTGAAAACACTTTGAGAGTTCAAAAGAGGAACATTTGAAATGCCTTCCACAATTCTCATCGCAACACCAGATTCTTCTGGAAGAGAATAAACAAACATGCCATAAAAATTGTTTTCATTTCTCTCAATCGTGAAGAGTCTGTCGCCATAACGCTGAAATTGAGTGACCGAGCTTCCTGTCGGAATTCTCACTCTGTTTGGAATGTTGTAGAGAGTTGCATCCTCTCCGTCTGGAGCATGAAAAACAACCAGTTCATATGAATAGTTCGTTGTTCCGCCATTTCTGTTGAGGACATAAAGATTCTCATCATAAAAAACTATATCCCTAGCATCTTCAAAATAATGATAAACTCCGCCCCCAACTGGTTGGATATAGGTCGAGGGAGTGATTGCCAAGCTGACATCAATAGTTTGTCCAGTCGCATTAGCTGGAGCAAAGCCCATTGCAAACAAACTGAAAACAAAAAGTAAACTAAGTGTCAAAACAGCAAAAATTTTATTGATTTTTTTACGAACAATTTTCATAGTATCTATAATTATATCATAAGCAAAATATTCTGTAAAGTAAAAATGAACAACTTACATCTTTTTTTTAATTTTGAGCAACACAAAAAATAGTCAGTTATTCCCACTAAAACATCAAAAGAATTGAACCAATGAGTGACATTTAACAAAACACTCGTTGTTTTTTCAAAAAACGACAGACAACTAACTATTTCACAAATCACCAAAAAAACGAAACAAAAAAACAAATTTCAAATTTTCCAATCAAAATCACTTGACAACCCCCTCTAAACTCGGTATACTAGCAAAGTTGCGATTTCATGGAGTGGTACTCAAGTGGCTGTAAGAGGCGTCCCTGCTAAGGATGTAGACCGGGCAACTGGTGCGAGGGTTCAAATCCCTCCCACTCCGCCAAGAGAGAACGAGTTGAACCCTCGTGAAAGCGAAAGTCCTGATGACATTCATCAGGACTTTTGTTGTTTGTGTGTTTGTAGAATATTTCTATTTTGTCGTCATGAAGTTTTATTTGTCGTATGAGCAAATCTATCATTTGTTTTGGTTCTTTTTTGAGGGCGGTTTTGATGTAGCCCACTATCTCTTCTTTTGTGAGTAGTATTGTCAATTTTGTTTTTTCTATGGCTATTTTTTCTAGCAGTTCGCTTTGAACTGCTTCGAGTTCCTCAAGGCGTTGTTTTGTTGAGTTTGTGACGATGCCTTTTTCAATTGCTGACATAATGTTGTTTAGAGATTTACGAAATTCACTTTGTTCTTTTAAAAGAATTGTCATGAAAGATTGGTCTTTTAGGCGATTTTGATGAGCGGAAATAATTTGCTCTGCGACAAAATTGACGGTTTCTGGATTGTTTAGAATTTGGAAAGTTGTGTCGATGATTAGGTTTTCAAGAATATCCTTTTTCACAACTTCTTTTTTGCAATTTCCGCCTCGCTTATGTTGCAATAAAAATTTTGATATGGTATACTTATATTAATATTAATTGGAGAAAAATCATGAAGAAAAAACTGATATTTTTTATGGCAATTGTTGCGTTGATTGTATTGATGCCAGTTACTATGTTTTCATTTGCAAATAGTGGCAGTGGTGGCAGTGAAGAAAATAGTAATTCGATATTCTTTCATGTTTCAAACAGACACAATCTACCAAACAATGTGTATCTTAATAATGATGCAACCGAAATGAGAATTGTTCTCACAACAGGTGTGTCGACAGAATTAATATTAACCGAATTTTTCTATGATCCTTATTGGGAGAATGGTTTGCATGAAATAGAGTTTGTTTCAAATGCAAATTCGCATTTTTTTTGGAATGAGGTGAGTGGAAATTTGGAGTACACATCATTCTTATTTTCAGAAAGTGGTTATGAATTGTTTAGGGCAAGGGCGTCTTGTGCTAGTAACAGGAGCATCTCTGTTATAACTGATAGTTGGGACAGAGGAGTATATCTTGAAACTTATTTAATAATTGAGAATAGTTTAGGGGAAAGAACTAGTGCATTAAGAATTGTTGTGGTTATTGGGAATGACCCTCCTAGGCAAATTGTTGAAGATGAGCGAAATATTTTGAGAGTTGCTGCACGGCAAAGACCAGATGGGCAAATTAATAATTTTTTTCTTGCAATGGAAGTAAATATTTTGGATCATGTTGTTGATCGAAATCCAATGGACATGAAGCAAATAACTAGCGAAAATCCTTTTGCGATTAGAATCGTGCCGTTTTCAGCTGCTGTGGCGGGTTGGAGTGGATTAATATATATTCAATATGACAGAACAAGACTCGTTCAAACTTTTAGAATTTCCGTGAGTTATGATATAGTGGGTGTTGCCCATTTTCGTATTGCAGTAAGGGACGGTGGGACGGTTGATATGACTCACGATGTGTACATAGTTGATTTGTTTTTCACTGTTTATATTGAGAACTCTATTAAAGATTGCAATGGAAATGATGGCTGTGAAAAATATGATTGCGACTGTTATGAGTGTTATGATTATTGTGATTGTAGTGAATATGAAAATGACCATAATAGCAACGGAAACAATAACAACGGTAATAATGACAACGATTATAATAATAACGACAACGGTTGTGAAAATGGAATTAAAAATGGCAATGGAGATGAGAATGGTGAAGATGTTGGCAACGGAAATGATAACGATGATTCAGGTTGCAAAAGCCTTTCAATTGGGCAATACAGCCTGATTGGCGCGATAATGCTCATTAGCGTAGGATTTTTTATTTTAGTGAAAATGCTGATAAAAAAGAAAGATTAACATTTTATGCTCACCAAAACATGATTAGGTGCTAATTTAAAAAAACTAGATAATTAATTTTTTAGAGAGTGTTGACTTTGAAAAAGTTGACACTCTCTTTTGTTTGTGTATAATTAACGCAACAACGGGAGTGGTAGACCTTGAACTTAATATGTCAAGAACTTTAGCTTGATAAATGTGGTCTAGTCAATTTTATTGTATTTTACTAGATTGACAAGTTATTATTAATTCGGAATCATAAAAAACAGAGTAGAGATATAGCAAAGAACTGTTCAATACTTTTAAAATTTAGAATCAACGAATTACCGTTTTAGTGAAATTATATAAAAATACACCACTTTGTGTTTTGAGTATACCATTTTGGCAGGAGTTGCAGATTTGGAAGTTTGCGAATTTAGTACAACAAGAAAAAAGACTCTATATCAAATAGGACATGACCTTGGGAAAGTTTTTTATAATATCTATTATTTTTTTGGAATAGTTGTGGCGAATTGGTAGAACCACACATAATATATTACTAGGCACTTATGTAGTTTAGTTTTAGCTCATTTTTATTTGATGCGTTTTTGATTGAATATGTAAAATTTATGCATCAAAGGGGAGATGGACAGTGTGGAAAAACTAGATGAATTTGAACAGCTTGTGATTATCGGTAAGTCGGCAATAACTTTTACACTATGTGGTGAACAATTCACAATCGAAAGCAATGAAGTGAAACTGTATCCGAAAAGCATGAAAAAAGAATAAGGTTGCGTTAAGAATTTTAAAGAATGACAGGCTTTTGTGCTTGTCATTTTTTAACTTCCATCTTGCAGTTTTCGGGGTTGAGAGTTTGTTTTCATGCAATTAGCCAAAAACGCAGAGACGAGAGAAAGGTAGGTGATAACAATCAAAAACCTCATGATATTAAATAAACGCAACAACAATGCAATTTTGCTTGATTTATCCCAACAAAATTGTTAAAATAACAATACGATTCGCAAATCTAGTGTGTGACAATTGGAATTTGGGTTCAATTTAGGTCCTACTTGTCCCGCCAAAATTTGGCACATCATCTGGTGTGCCTTTTTTAGTGCCAAAAGCCTAGACTTCTAGGCTTTTGGTGGGTCTGTTTGGCGTCGTGGAGAAAGGTCAAAAACGGGCGATTTTGTGCCAAAAGCACCCGTCAAGAGCCACGATTTAGGCTAGTTGGCAACTAGGCTGATGCTATTAGAGAGTGGTGTTTTTTGATCGCTAAAAACTTGACCCCGCCTTTTTTTGCCAATCCCAACTGCCACTTTAAGAACTGCCTATAGGTTGCTTGCGCCAACTTTCAACATCATGAAAGCCCCTTTGCGTCGAATAAAAAAAGAGAAGGAAACGTCCCCCAACCGAAAAATAGGTTGGGGGGCGTTGACGCCTATTGTGAAAAAACAGAAAAAAATCCCTTATTCTAGAATCAAAAACGGGAAAACGGGAATTGTACTCCAATTCTTCAGTATGATAGTAGCAGGTTGTTTAAAGTCATTAAATACTAACAAGCAATTTTAATCCCACTTGATAATCTGAATCAAGTGTGCTAATTGCCTTTTTTTGATGTTTCAATGTAAGTTGATAGTGCTATGATGTCAAAAATTTGTTGTCTATGCAATGCTTTATAAATTCCGAGCTAAGTTTTTGATACCTAAAAACTTTCTCCCAGTCAACTTTGTCTTGAAAGTCTAATAAAAAATGTTCTGACAGTTCTACCTTATAAAAGAAATTTTATTCCATTCCACCTTATGGCTAAACTCAAGTAAAAAGGATTAGCTCCATTCTTTAAACACCTATTCAAAATGAAATGGGCTGTTTATGCGGAAGATTCAAATGTGCTATTAGAATTTTTCCAATAAAGGCATTGAAGATGCTTGGCAAAATGGTTTTAACATGGTATAATAATCACATTAAGAAGAAAGTAATTTTTAATGATAAGTGAATTTTGTGAAAGAGGGTTTCAATTAACTTTTGTTAAAAGAGAGAATTTGCATCGCGTTTTTAAATTAATTCAGAATCGAAAAAAGGGTTTAAGAAAAAAATCTGACATAAAATTTGCTGTCAAGAAAGTCGCTTGACAGCAAATTTGTTATAATCCTAGATATGGATTGGCAAAAATTTTGTGAAAGATTAGTAGACCTTAGGAATGAGAAAGAATGGACTCAAAGACAGTTTGCGGAAAAACTGTCCGTTTATCAAGCAGACATAAACCGTTGGGAAACGGGAAAACACAGGCCGAGTGTCGACATGGTTGTGAAAATGGCAAAGATTTTCAGTGTTTCAACTGATTATTTGCTTGCATTGACAGATTATTAAAGAGGGATTAAGCGAATTTCCCGAAATTATTTATAGCAGAAATATTCGTGCTAGAGAGGTGTTGTCGTTCTTAACGATAGAAAGTTAATAAAGGTGGCGCTTGCATTTGTTTTCATAACAACAATAAAAAAACTAACAAAGGAGGGTGATGAAAAATGAATAATGACATCAATCGATTAGATTATAATATTTCAAGCGATGATGCAAAACAAGAAATTCAGCGGAAGCAAAAACATCGCTACATAAATTTTCGTTCGCTTCTTGTTATTGCTGTTTTTATTGTTGTTTCTGTCCTGCTTGGATTTTTGACTTTTCTGTCGCCGGTTGCTGGATGGGTTTTGTTTGTTGCTTGGTTCACGTTCGCTCTTTCTTGTTCCACCTATTTTTGGTTTAAAAAAGCAACCCTTCACAAAATATTAACTTTCATAATAGCAGCGATATGTTCAGTCGCTGTTTTTTTGAATTTTGTCATTTTTGTTAATCACAACAATCAAAGTTCTTTTTTGGCTGGCGAGGTTGTGACAATAAGGGGTAATGTTGACGATGTCATTCGAAATGATGAGAATATTATTTTGGTCTTGACAAACGTAACTCATGAGGGCGAGAGAGTGAGAGGAAGAATGAGGGTGACTGTTCGCAATGTTCCAAATGAAGGTAGTGTTTTGAATGTTATTGCTCCAGCATCAATGGTGACAGTTTCGGGAGCCACTCATTTTAGTTATATCCTTGATGATGACATGAACATATCAACAAGAGCATTAAGAACGGGCGTGCGTTATAGAATGTATGTGAACTATGACAGACAACATATTCATGTCACGCCTGAAAGGGCAGGGTGGTATCGGCGATTTACGATGCGAATTCAACAAACGTTGCGGGAAAGGATGGGAGAAGATTATGGCGGACTTGCATGGGGGATTTTGACGGGTGACAGAAATGAATTGTCTGACGATATTCGCTTCAACTTTCAAAATTCTGGTTTTGGGCATGTTCTTGCCGTTTCTGGACTTCACCTCATGCTCATAACATCTCTGCTCTCGTTTATTCTTGGCAAACTTAAAATTCGTCGTTGGAAATCCCATGCAATCATCACAGTCATTTTGTTTCTCTACCTTTTTCTTGCGAGCTTTTCACCCTCAGTCATTAGAGCTTTCATAATGATTCAAGTTTTCCTAATCGGACAAAATTCTGGGCTTTTTCGAGACAGGCTCTCCTCCGTTTTCCTTGCTATATCTGTCATATTACTCATTTATCCGCTCTATTTGTTTGATCCGGGTTTTATGATGAGTGTTGGTGCGGTCTATTCAATAGTTTTGTTTCAACGGCATATTGCAAATTTTCTCCACAAAAAACTTCGACTTTTTAAAAAAGGTTCTCAATTTATGTCGATGACAATGTCGGCTCAACTTGGCGTTGTCCCCGCAATGATTTTTCATTTTTCACAATTTCACACCTATTCAATTTTGCTAAACATTATCCTCATGCCATTTTTCATGTTCAGTTTTTCATTTCTGTTTGTCGCAATAGTTCTTGCAATGATAATGCCGTTCTTGGGTTTTTTGGTCACAGGAGCTGGGTATTTGTTGAGAGTCATTGATGTTGTTGCTTCGTTTTTTGCATATCTTCCGTTTTCAACAGTCATTTATTTTTCGACTCCACTAATTGCTCTTGTCTATCCAAGTTACTTTTTTCTGTCAAGCTATTTTATTCGACGGAGGGGGGGGAGAGGGGTGTGGAATAAAAATGTCCATTCGGACAGTGGTTGTTCGAATGGGAGTGGTCATGGTTCAAACAGCAGGACATCGATACTGGAATCCTCTTTGAGATTAAGCGAGATTGATTGCAGGGGACGGAGCCATTGGCGTCCCAAAAAGATGTCAGCAACAATCAAATATTGTTTTGCCAAAATCGGCGTCGTTCGTCCACTTGCGATGATTCTTGTTCTGTTCGCTTTTTTTAATGGTCTCATTTTTTATCCACGATTGCCTATCAACAACTCAATTATTCCTGTCAACAATTTTGCATGCGTGACTAGTGTTGTTGTTTATGAAAATGAGGTGCATGTAGTGGGCGATTTAAGAAATTTTCAAAGGACAAGGACGACTCTTCGCAACCATCGTTTGACAAGCATTAACTCTGTTTTTTTGACAGAATTAACGAAAAGGAATGTTCAAGAGGTTGTTCGCCTTTCTCGTGAGTTTCGACCAAATTATATTTTCGCTCCTTTTAATGTTGTTGAAATGGATGCTCTTGCAATACTTGCTGGAAACAGAATCGGCAATTTTTTCAGGTTTTACCCTGAATACAATCACCAAAGATTCCCAAGCAACATAACTCCAATTTTTCGTGAAAGTGATGGGAATTTTTTGGCTTTTGAAAAATCAACTGCATATGCGAACATTTTATTCGTTGGCTACAACGCAAACTATCAAAACTTGACATATGAACAAATCAACAGAGCTTCAATAATTCGAGCGTTTGCGTTCACTGTTGCGTTCCGCCAAAGAATATTCATAACAAATTTCAGAATCTGGCAAGTCGACATAGTCGTTCAGCCAGACTACAATTTTTCACTGGTTGACCATCGTGACATGCTTTTCAATTTTCAAACAGGAGAACTAAAAAGAATTTCCAGCAGATAGATATCAAAAAAAGCAGTCCAACATGCTTGCAAAATTTGCTGAATTAGTATATTGTGATAGAATGATGAACTCTCTTGATTATCTCAACAGTTTCCAAATGTTCACGAAAAATCCGACCCTAAAAACTGTCGGGTATTTTGTTGAAAAATTGGGAAGACCTCACAAAAAATTCAAAAGCATTTATGTCACTGGAACGAATGGAAAAGGGAGTGTTTGCGAGACACTTTTTGCAGTTTTGACTCATTCGGGACTCAAAGTTGGAAAATTCATGAGCCCATTTTTGATTCAAATGAATGAATATATTGAGATTGGAATGAAAGGGTGTGAAGCGAATGAAGACATGTCCGTTGATTTTGAAAACAAAAAGAGGGCAAAAAGCCATAATCCTGTTGAAAACTATCCAAATTCAAGCCTTAATTTGAAAGCGATTTTTTCGAAAAATCAAATTAGTGGAGGAGAAATTGAAGAGTATTTGATTGATTTGAAACCATTAATCGAAGAAAAACAAAAAGAAGGAGTTTTTGTGACTTTCTGGGAAGTTATAACAACTCTTGCTTGCTTGCATTTTGCAAAACATGAAGTGGACATCGCAATTATTGAAACTGGAATTGAGAGTCCAGTTGATTGCACTAATATTATTGATTCACTTGTCACTCTCATAACAAAAATTGACATTGACCATGAATCTCTGCTTGGAAACACTGTTGAAGAAAACATGAAAGAGGTCGTGAAAAGTCTCAAGCCAAACAGCGTTGCAATCACTGCGAACAATCTCAAAAAAGTCTGCGACATTCCATATTTGACAGTTGAGTCAAAAGATTCAAAAGGCTATAAAACCCCACTAGTCGGCGAATTTCAAAAAGAAAATCTCGCATTATGTCTGAAATGCTTTGAAACATTAAACCAACTAGGCTTCAACATCACAGAAGAACATATTCATGAAGGATTGGCACAAACAAAGCACCGAGCAAGGTTTGAAACAATTATGATATCGCCAAAAGTCGTGTTTGACGGTTGTCACAACGCTAATGCGGTCGGAGCATTTTTAGAAGAAATCAAAGGTCTTAAAGAAAGTGTTTCAATCATTATTGCGCTCCTTGTCGACAAAGACATTAGTTCATTCATGAAAACTTTCGCAAAAGGCGTGAAAAAACTAAAAAGTAACAAGGTCAAAATAGTCTTCACCGCTGGAACAGAGGTTGTTGTTCAAGGCGGTTCATCGGGTGTGTTTTATTCATCAAGTGAATTAATGAATGAATATGCAAAGCATGCAAAAGAAGAAAAGCATCTTCAAATTGCAGAATTGCCATTTGAAGATGCTTTAAAAAATGCGAACAAAAATGAAACAACCTATATTATTGGAAGTTTCAAAACCTATAAAAAATCACTGGAAATTTTGAAAACTAATACTTTTTCTTCGTCTTCAAAAGAAGTTTCCCAAATGGTTTTTTCTTAAATCTGAATCCAAAGTCATAGACAGAAAAGACCATCATCAATGCGCCCATGAAGAAAAATCCAACAAGTCCCGAAATTCCGAGATTCAAAAACATTGGAATCGGTGTCAAGAGAGAATGAAGAGATCGAACAAGAAACAGCGTTGGGAAGCAGAGAACCAAGCATTTTATTAGGGTCGGGACGATATTTAGTTTTATGCCGACTTTTCGTCTTATGGTAATAAGATCAAGAATGCTTGAAATGGTGAGAGAGAGAAACATTCCAATCATGAAAATCTCAATTCGAAAACCCCTAATAAAACTAAACATTAATGCAAACATTACTCCAGCACCGATGAGATAGTTGAAGAAACTGTGTTTTTGCAAATCTAACGAATTCATCATTGAGCTTGTTATGCTCTCAATTGCCATAGGAATGAGTATCCAAGCGCTCAATCGAACAAATCGCCCAGCAAGCGCGTTTTCCGCTCCATAGATGAAAACTCCCAAGTTTTCGCCAAGTCCAGCGAGTATTGGAATGAAAAAGCTTGCGACAACGATTGCAAAAGCAATCGCATTCGTGACTTGTTTCTGAACCGTTTTCATATCTTTTGATGCATAGGAACGCGCAAGTGTTGGAATCATGACATAGGACAGTGAGCCGACTGCAACAATTGGGATATAAAGAAGTGGTAATGCCATTCCAACACTTGCTCCAAAGATATACATGCTCTCTTCACTCGTTAGTCCCTGTTGCATCAAAAGAAAAGGAACAGCAATAGCAATCAAAGAGCCGACGAGCGTGTTCGACGCGCGAATCATGGTGATAGGAACGCTTTGTTTCAAAAGTGGCTTGAAATGTCCTTTTGGATTTTTCAATTTCCCCTTCATTTTAATATAGGCAGCGATGCAAAGAACAGCGGTTAGTCCAACTGCAGCGGAGAGCGAAACCGCTGTCATTCTGAGTCTGTCAAACCCAAGAGAGAACAAAAGAACGCAAAGTCCAATTCTCGTTATTTGTTCGCATAGCTCAATGACAGAAATAGTGATATATTTTTCATGACCCCACAAATATCCTCGAAAAGCTGAAAATATCCCACTAAAAATCACGGCAGGGAGCAATAGAAGAACAAGCGTCATTGAAGCGGGAGATGCAAAAACATTTGCAAGTTGGTTTCTGAAAATCAAAAATATTGCCGCAATAATAACGCTTGTGACAAGTCCAGAAATGAAAGCCGCGGTGACAGTTGAGTGTTGAGAATCAAAGTTTCCTTTGTTTTTTTGAATTGCAGTGAGCTTTGAAACAATCAAAGGAATTCCACTTGTTGTCAATGTCAAGAAAACGAAAAATAGCGACAACGCAACTTGATAAATTCCGATTGCCGCAGGTCCTAGCTCGCGTGCTAAAAATATTTTAAATCCAAATCCAAGCAGTCTGTCAACAACCGCGAAAATTGTCAAGATGAAAACTGCCTTCGCCAAAGTTTTTCGCATACTATTAATTTTATTGCGGGGCTGTCCTTATTATGACGAAATATTTGATTTTTCGACATTATCTTGTGAGTTGGTTTGATGAAAAAAACATTGATTTTATGGCGAAAAACGCTTGACAAGGGGTGTAATGTTTGTTATATTAGTGGTTGCGTGCTGAGAAGTGCGTCAATTTTTGTGGGCAAATGCTCAAATACTAGAGAAAAAAATAGAAAGATGAAATGTTTTGAGGGTTTTGCCTTGAATGTCTCATGTTCGGTTTTGACTCAAAAAATGGAGATTAAAGACAATGTATGCAATCGTAAATTGCGGTGGAAAGCAATTCAAAGTGTCAGTTGGAGATGTTATCGAGGTTGAAAAACTCGAAATCGCAGAAGGTTCAAAAATTGAACTGGATGTTTTGATGATTTCAAAAGACGACAAAGTGACAGCAGGAGAGGAAACTTCAAGCGTGAAAGCGAGTGCGGAAGTTGTTTCTCATGGAAAAGGCAAGAAATTAACTGTTTTCACTTATAAGCCAAAGAAAAATGTCAGAAGAAAACTTGGTCACCGTCAACCTTTCACAAAAATCAAAATCACAAAAATTGGCTAAAAAAGCTTTTTTTAAATGCCCAATGAAAAAATTGAGCATTGTGAATTGTGCATTGAAAAATGACTAACATAACAATAACAAAAAAGTATGACGAAATAGTAAAAGTCGTTGCTCTTGGACACACTGGCTATGCGAGTGAGGGCGAAGACATTGTCTGCGCTGCGGTTTCAAGCGTTATTCAAACAGCAGTATTGGGGCTTATGCAAGTTGCTGGAGTTCCAATTGAGTTCAAACAAGACGAGGACATTGCCTTGATGGAAATAATCATTCCAGAACTTGAGGATGAAGATCGCCACAATGCAAATATAATCCTCAACACAATGCTTTGCGGGGTCACAAATCTTGTCGAAAACTACGGGAAATTCGTCAAACTTAACATTAAAAAATCATAACAAACGGAGAAATCATTATGTTTAAAATTAATATTCAATTTTTTGCCCACAAAAAAGGGGTGGGTTCATCAAGAAACGGTCGCGAATCGGCTTCAAAAAGACTAGGTGTCAAGCGTGCTGACGGACAAGCGTGTTCAGCGGGAAGCATTTTGGTTCGCCAAAGGGGAACAAGAATTCATCCGGGCGAAAATGTTGGCAGAGGTTCTGATGACACTCTTTTCGCGCTAGTCACTGGAGTAGTCAAATTTGAAGACAGAAAAGGCAGAAAACAAGTCAGCGTCTACGCTAGCTAGTTTTTTGACATAATTTTACAATTAAAAAGGGTTGTTTCACTAAATATTCGTGGGCAACCCTTTTCTGCTTTTTGAGTTTTTTGTTTTAAAAAATGCAAAAAATGTCGCTCTTGATGCCCCAAAAACTATTATTAACGGAACGATGGATGCGTCTCCTGTGAATTTTATGTGCGTTGAATTAAATAAAAAAGGATTTAAAATCAAAAAAACACCCGATTTTTGCATTGAAAAAACACTTGAATGCGGACAAGTTTTTCGTTTTAAGAAACTTGACAGTTTTCATCATGTGGTGTATTCTTTAAACAAGAAGTGCGAAATTTTCGAAATCGACAACGAATATTATTTTGAGACGTTTGATCCAGACTATTTCAAAAACTATTTTGACATTGAAACTGACTATGAAAAAATATATAATTCACTAATTCAATTTGAAGAATTAAAAGAAATTTTACCCTTATGTCGAGGAATTCGAATTTTGAAACAAGATTTGTTTGAAACGATTATTAGTTTTGTCATTTCAATTCGCCAAAACATCCCAAACATTCAAAAAATAATCGAGAACATATGCGAAAAATTTGGTGAGAGATACGATGACTATTTTGCATTCATAACTTTAGAAAACTACAAAACAATCACTCTTGAAGATTTTAAAAAGATGAAACTTGGTTTTCGTGACAAATTTCTTTTTCGTAACCAAACCTTAATAACCGAAGAATTTCTTTCAAAAGTGAAAAACGCGAAAACTGATGAAGCGGAAAAGCTTTTGAAGTCGCTCTATGGAGTGGGTGATAAAGTTATTTCATGCATAATGCTGTTCGCTCTCTCCCATATGCATTACTATCCAACCGACATTCACATTTTCAATGCAGGTAAAACAGAAGAATTAAACACACCAGAAAAAGTTCGCGCCCATTATGAAAAACGTTATAAAAAACTGGCTGGCTATGCTCAACAATACATGTTCTATGCAAAGAGGAATTTGAAAATAGTGTAGAAATAGAGTTAAGAGTGGGAGTAGCGATAAAATTAATTTGACAAGAGTGTTCAATCTGTTTGACTGAAAATGCTACTACATGATATTCTCTGATGAGAGGGTCGAAGACCCTTGACAAGGGTCTTCGACCCTCTTGACGAAGAGTGCGAATACACGCAGAACCCGACAAACCAGTCGAAGACTGTTGACAAGGGTCTTCGACCCGTTTGACGCTGAATGCGAATAACAAGCAGAACCCGACAAACCAGTCGAAGACTGTTGACAAGGGTCTTCGACCCGTTTGACGCTGAATGCGAATAACAAGCAGAATCCGACAGAGCAGTTGAAAACTGTTGACAAGGGCTTTCAGACCATTTGTGAGAGATTGCTATTACTAAAAATTCTCCGACAAATGCATCAAAAGATGCTTGACAAGGGTCTTCGACCCACCTGTTGGAGAATTTCTTGTAAAAGTAATTTACGCAAAAGTATCAAAGATACTCGACAAGGGTCTTTGACCCTCTTGACGCTGAATGCGAATACAAGTCAGAACCAGACAGAACAGTTGAAAGCGTTGGCAACACTTCAACTTTTCACCCTATAGAGTAATCACTATTAAAAAAAATCAACAAAAAGAAAAATGAAAAAAGCCATTTCATTATTTGCACTCGAACTGCGACTAATCATTAAGCAAAGTTTATTGTTTTTGCTCATTGCAACGATAGTGTTTTCGCTTGCTCTTGGAGTTTATTCTTTTTCAAATGATTTGATGGATAACTACTATCGCGAAATCGACAGAGATATTGCCGAGTTTGGGAGCTACAGATTTTTTGCTGAAATGCATTCTGCAGATTCTGTCCGAAATGTTATTCCATATTCAAACGGCGCACATATTTGGAATGGGTGGGAAATGGCTGGGGTGTTGAGCGATATTTCCTTTTTCTATGGCGACAATGTTTTCAACACAACAAACACTTCGTCAAAAGACACGGCTGAATGGAGGTTTTTTAGTGGCAGTGGAATAATATTTCAAAATGACATTTATGCTTTGTTTCCGTTTATTGATGGAAGAGGGTGGTCGGAGAGTGATAACTATCCCAATAACGGATTCTATAATATTTTTATCTCTTCAATGATTGCAGGTGCATTAGGAGCATCCTATGGCTCGATTGTCTCCATTTCCCCAATGGATTCGCCTCATGTTCCAAGTCGCGATGTCAAAATTGCAGGAGTGTTCGGATATTGTGATGACATCATTAGCACATTTTTCTATTTTCCATTAAATCTTGTTCTTGACATGCATGATGTTTTGAGTGGTCATGGGGAGGCGACAACTATTCCAGTCTCATTTGAAATCAATAGTGCGCGCGCTCTTCATTCGTTCTATAGAACGTTGAGAAATGCCTATGAAGAAGGCAAAGTTTGTTCATTTAACATTCCATGGATAATCAATAGTATTGAGATGATGAGGATTGCGGAAGCTGTCCTCATGGCACTTGCATATCTCATGATAGTGATTGCTTTTTTCATTTTGTCGAATATCTTATCGATTCTTATCAACTCACGTGGGGAATTTATTGCAAAGCTCAAACTGCTCGGAGCAAATTCAACCACAATTTCAATTCTTTATTACATAGTCTTTCTTTCATTGTTTGTTGTCTCGTTCGCCATTGCAATCGGATTGAATTTTGTGATGTTGAATTATTATGCTTCAGTTGCAACAAATCTCTTTGATTTTGAATTTTTGATTTCGGCAAGACCTCTCGCGATTTTTTATATGTTCCTTGCAAGCCTTGGGTTAATTGCAATTCGCTACATTTTCTTTCGAAGACGAATTTCAAAAATTGAGCCACTAACGTTGTTGCGAAGCTAGAGCGAAAATAAGAATAGAAATAAATTAACAAGGGCTTTCAGCCCATTTGTGAGAGATTGCTATTAAGAGAAATTCTCCGACAAAGGCATCAAAGATGCGTGACAAGGGTCTTCGACCCGTTTGACGCTGAAAGCGAATACGAGCAAAATCCGACAGAACAGTTGAAAACTGTTGACAAGGGTCTTCGACCCTCTTGACGGAGAGTGCAAATATACGCAGAACCCAACAAACCAGTCGAAGACTGTTGACAATATCCTCTCCACATCCAACTTTCAGCTCTTTTAAAAATGAACATCTGGAACCTCGCAAAACTCTCATTATATAATCTCTTTAGGAAAAGAAAAAGCTATGTCAAAATTTTCCTAAGCTTTTTGGTGGTGTTCTTGATTTCAATAACAACGCTTCTTTTCACATTCTCTCTTGGTAATCTTTTTGAAGATTTTAGGCATGGGAGTATTTTGGAGAACAGAGCAGGGATGATAACAGCAGCGCAAGTGACGAAGAGTATTCGTGAAGAGGTTCTTTCAATTGACAACATTCGCGGAGTCCAAGTTCAGAGACTCGACTCCCCATTTTTGGAGAGCATAACAATTCGGCTTAATGCTCAGCCGTTTTTTGGAAGTATCAATGCTCGTATTCATGCATTTGATTTGAATTCACCTTCAATTCCAACAAATTTTGAAATGCTTTTTCAAAGCACTCACGGAGTCAATGCAATAAAATATGGGGAAGACATTCAAAATGAACGAGAAATGTTGGTCAGTGAAAGAGTTTTCAATCTCTATGGGATTTCAAATCCTCAAATGTTCATTGGTTCATATATCACTGTTCAAGGAACAAGAAGAGTCTTTAATTTTGAAACTGGAACATATGATTTCATGTTCACTTCAATTTCATATCGCCTTGTCGGAATTCTTGATTCAAGGCTTGATAGCATTTTGCAAGGTCACTATTTCATCACAAAAGCGAATCTGTTAAGTGATGCCATGGTTTTGATTGAGGTGTGTTTTGAGAGTTTTGATGGAGTTGAGCATAGCCTTGAGTCGCTTTTTGTGTTGTTTCCAGATGTTTATTTGAATGCGATGTGGTGGTATTATGGCTTCGGCATTCTCTATGATATGCGCTTCATTGAAAGAGTTCAAGGCTTTATTCAAAGTTTTCTTTTGATGTTAATTGTTGTCATTGTTGTAATGTTTTTTGCATCAACTATCTTCAATCAATATTTTCTCCTCAAAAAGAACAAGTCGTTCTATGGTGTTTTAAAAGCAAAAGGAATGACAAATTCAAGGCTCACGATAATGTATTTCATCGAAATTTTCGTCATTCTTCTTTTGTCGCAACTGATTTCTTTTGGATTATCTTTCGGGTTTATTGGAGTATTAAATATTCCATTCTATCAATTCTTTAGGTTCACATTTCTTTTCACACCATGGAAAATCATCTTAACTCTTCTGCTTGCAACCTTTGCAACAATTTTTTTCGCAGTAATAATAACATCTGTTATTTATTTCGCCATCTTCAAAAAAGAAGCAGTGAGGTTGCTGAGGGGAAATAATTAGAGAAACAAACAAAAACTTTTTAAGGAGATCTTGAAAAATGAGCATAGATGTTTTTATCTATTCGGAGAAAAAAATGCCAAAAAATTATTCGCTCTTGACGGCTTGTGGCTATTTTGAGGACGGCGATGAATATATGCTTGACAATGATGATGGGCTTGTTTTTGTTAGTTGTTCTGAAATTAAAGAGGAGCTAGAGAATGAAAATATGTCGCTTGAAATGGTTGAGAAAATTAGAGAATTTGTTCCAAACGTTAAATACTCAATCAATTTCAATTTTTCGGGCAATTGTTATGACAAAACAATTGAAGAGGCAGATCTTTGTATTCAATCGCTTGCAAAGGAATTAAAAGGGGCAATTCATGACACAATTGGAGATTCAGTTTTGATGCCGTGTGGCAGTGTTGTTTACTATGATTTTGATGTTGATGAAAATGGAGAAAACAACCACGAATCCCCACTTGTTTTTTCTGACAAGCCATTTGAGGAGTATGTTAAGGGTGATGAAACAGCGCTAAAAAAAGCAAATAAATTCCGCGCTGCAACAATTGCAACAGGGGTGATGAGCCTAATGTGTTTTGTTTCAATGTTCACTTTTTTCATTGTTGGGCAAGCTGTTCTCGGTTTTGTCTTTGGTGGTCTTGCTGTTCCGTTTTTCGTTTTCATGATTGCTTTTAACACAAAGGACAGCAAATATCGAAAGTTGAGCGTAGCAATCAAGGTGAAGAAAAGAGAAAGAGTATAATTTAAGGAGCTAGAGATAAATGGAAGCGAAGCAAAGTAGAGAGCAAAGAAGCAAAAGGTCAAATCAAAGAAAAAAGAGCGAAAAAGTTTCATTGGAAATATTCTCCCTTTTTTCCATAAATTACAAAAAACTTTTTTTGTAAAAACAGTTGACGCAGTGTTTAGAATGTGTTATTATGGGTAGGTTGCGATTGAGAGATTGCAACCCACTCGTCTGTTGACGAGATTAACTGGACATTGAAAAGGGAATAGAAAGAACCATTGAAAAGACTATGTTGACTGTTGAGAAACAGTTGACCTCGTTAATAGTTTTTTTGAGTTGACAAGAACATCCAAGTTCTTGTCGAAAAATATTGGCTTGGCTTTAGTCGGACAAGCTGATATAAAAATTGTACTTTTTTACAAAACAGTCAGTAGAATTGTTTTGAGAAATTATCGAACATGAGAGTTTGATTCTGGCTCAGGACGAACGCTGGCGGCGTGCTTAATACATGCAAGTCGAACGGGCGTAGCAATACGTCAGTGGCGCACGGGTGAGTAACACGTGAAGAATCTACCTTTATCTGGGGGATAACTTCTAGAAATAGAAGCTAATACCGCATGAGACCACAGTCTGGCATCGGACAGGGGTAAAAGATTTATCGGATAGAGATGACTTCGCGGCTGATTAGCTTGTTGGTGGGGTAATGGCCTACCAAGGCAACGATCAGTAACCGGCCTGAGAGGGTGAACGGTCACACTGGAACTGAGACACGGTCCAGACTCCTACGGGAGGCAGCAGTAGGGAATATTGGGCAATGGAGGAAACTCTGACCCAGCAACGCCGCGTGAAGGATGAAGGTTTTCGGATTGTAAACTTCTTTTGTTGGGGATGAAGAATGACGGTACCCAACGAATAAGCCCCGGCTAACTACGTGCCAGCAGCCGCGGTAATACGTAGGGGGCAAGCGTTGTCCGGAATGACTGGGCGTAAAGGGAGCGTAGGTGGTTTAGTAAGTTATGAGTGAAAGCCCCGTGCTTAACATGGGAACTGCTCATAAAACTACTAGACTTGAGTGATGGAGAGGCATATGGAATTCCTAGTGTAGCGGTGGAATGCGTAGATATTAGGAGGAACACCAGAGGCGAAGGCGATATGCTGGACATTAACTGACACTGAGGCTCGAAAGCGTGGGGAGCAAACAGGATTAGATACCCTGGTAGTCCACGCCCTAAACGATGGATACTAAACGTGGGCATTTTAAATGTCCGTGTTGTAGCTAACGCGATAAGTATCCCGCCTGGGGAGTACGGCCGCAAGGTTGAAACTCAAAGAAATTGACGGGGACCCGCACAAGCAGCGGAGCATGTGGTTTAATTCGAAGATACGCGAAGAACCTTACCAGGACTTGACATTTAGTGACCGCCTGTGAAAGCAGGCTTCCCTTCGGGGCACTAGGACAGGTGGTGCATGGTTGTCGTCAGCTCGTGTCGTGAGATGTTCGGTTAAGTCCGGCAACGAGCGCAACCCCTATGATATGTTGCCAATATTAAGTTAGGAACTCATATCAGACTGCCGTGGATAACACGGAGGAAGGCGGGGATGACGTCAAATCATCATGCCCCTTACGTTCTGGGCCACACACGTGCTACAATGGGCGCTACAAAGAGCTGCGAACTCGCAAGAGTAAGCGAATCTCATAAAAGCGTTCTCAGTTCGGATTGAGGGCTGCAACTCGCCCTCATGAAGTCGGAGTTGCTAGTAATCCCGGATCAGAATGCCGGGGTGAATGCGTTCCCGGGTCTTGTACACACCGCCCGTCACGCCATGGGAGTTGGGGGTACCCAAAGCCAGTGAGCTAACCGCAAGGAGGCAGCTGTCTAAGGTAAAACCAATGACTGGGGTGAAGTCGTAACAAGGTAGCCGTATCGGAAGGTGCGGCTGGATCACCTCCTTTAAAGAGTGAAATCTTTAGCACTACGAGTTAGTGCAACATGAGTCAGCGTTGGCTCACAAAAAATTAGCGCAAAAAAACGGCTTGGTTCGCCGCTATTCCACTTCATGTAAAATATTTAAAAAGACATCGCTCACGCGGTGTCTTTTTGTTTATTCAAATATTATTTCTCATGTTAATTGCTTGTCAAGTGATATAAATATATGCTAATATTGAAATAAGAACAACATGTTGAAGAGAGGTGTTAATGAAAGTTTTTAAGTGGAGTGTAATAATTACTTTAATTACGGCAGCCGTTTCTGGCACATTGTTTTTTGTGTTTTTTGACAATAATATGGCATCCACATTTTTAATTGCTATTTTTGGAAATGCTTTTTTGTCTTTTGTTATAAGTTTGATTGGCTATTACTCAAATAAAAGAAATACTTTAATACAATTGCGAAAAAACGCTCATTCAATTTGTCCAAGATGTTTTAATGGCTTTTATTGGAGAGAGCAAAAGCGACCATCAACAACTTAAAGACATTGAAATGATTATCGAAAATTCTTGGCGAGATTATAATGATGAATTGTTTAAAGTGAATTTATTGTTTGAATTTAAAAAATACGGTTTATGTAAATATATTTTTGGTGAATTTGATATAAAAATGGAAAATATTTTTGATAGACTAAACGACGTAAGAGAGATTTTTTTGAAGTTGTTTTGAAAAAACAAAGAAACAATATCGACGAACATATAAAAAAGACATTGAAAGGATTAGACCAACAGTGTCTTAATCAATTTAAAGAAATCGATATTTTGTCAAGTGAAATTAAAATGAGAGTTATAGATGAAGTTACATTGAAAAAATTCCCATACAAAAATATAAGCAGAAAAACAATGATTGACGTGAATTGGTAGATATGCAATTCAAAATTTAAATGTTTTTTAAATAGAAGTTGTTAATTTTAAAATAAATCCTTGACAAGGGCTTTCAGCCCCTCTGTGAGAGATTGTTTTTACTAAAAATTCTCCGACAAAAGCATTGAAGATACTTGACAAGGGTCTTCGATCCTCTTGACGCTGAATGCGAGTGTAAGCAGAACCCGACAAACCAGTCGAAGACTGTTGACAAGGGTCTTCGACCCCTCTATTGGAGTAACTCCATGTAAAATAATCTCCGACAAAAGGATTGAAAATCCTTTACAATGGTCTTCGACTCTATTGACGCTGAACGCGAATGCAAGCAGAACCCAACAGAACAGTTGAAAACTGTTGACAAGGGTCTTCGACCCCTTTGTGAGGATGTTTCTAATAATAGCAATCTCCCACAAAAGCATCAAAGATGCTTGACAAAGCGATTTCAGCTCTTTTATTAGAGACTGCTTTTAACTAGAACTTCTCTGACAAAGGCATCAAAGATGCTTGACAGGGTATATTGCTTGTGATATCATGAATGAGTATGAAAAAACTTGTAATAACTGAAATGAACTATAACAAAGAAGCCTATGCCCACTTTGGAACAAAGTTCTTGATTGGAAATGGCTACATGGGTGTTCGTGGAACGATGGAGGAGTATGGCGCGGAATACATGCCGGCCGTCAATATCGCAGGGGTTTATAATCTTGCTTCGCCAGAAAAATGGAGAGAGAGTTTGAATGCTCCGAACCCATTTTTTGCAAAACTTTTTGTTGATGGAGAAGAGCTGTCTTTGCCAAACTCAGCTGATAAAGTTGTTTTTCACGAACACAAATTGTGTTTGACATGTGGAATACATTTTCGCAAAACAACTTTCAAAACAGCAAAAGGAAATGTGACAATCGAGACACAACGCTTTGCAAGCATGACGAATTTTAACACGCTTGCAATCAAGTATTCTGTTGTTTCTGATTATGATTGCCTGTCGAAAATCGTCAGCGGAATTGACGGAGTTGTTTGGGACATTAACGGTCCTCATTTCACATCTTTTAATGTCACCGATAATGTTGTCACTGGAATTTGTGACAGCGGAGTGAGCGTCACAACGAGTGCGAAAGACATTCCATTTGGAGATGTCACAAATTCAAAGATTGAAAATGGCGAAAAATCAACGATGAACGAATTGTCTTTCAGTGCAAAGAAAGGTGTTGAATTTGGATTTTCAAAGATTGCTTTTGTTCAAACTTCACTTGATGACAAGATTTCAAAAGAACCAAGAAAAGCGAATTTTCTTTTGAAATATGATGACCTTCGCAACGAACAAAAGCAATACTGGGAAGAGTTTTGGAAAAATAGTTTTGTTTCAATTGAAGGCGATGAGAAAGCGGAAATTGCGTTGAATTATTCAATCTATTCGCTTCAAATTGTTGCACCTCGCCACGCTAATGCACTTAGTATTCCTGCTAGAGGGCTCTCTGGGCAAGTCTACAAGGGCGCAGTGTTTTGGGACACAGAAATGTTCATGCTTGACTACTTCATTTTGAATGACCCAAAGACGGCAAAAACACTCTTAAAATATCGTGTTGACGGATTGAAAGGGGCGCTTGAGAAAGCGGACAGAGAGGGCTATAATGGTGCGTTCTATGCTTGGGAATCTCATGAGGACGGCATTGAAGCATGTTCAAAATTTAATGTCACAGACGTCTTCACAGGTCGTGCGGTCCGAACATATTTTGACGACAAACAAGTTCACATCTCTTCGGCGATTGCTTATGGAATGAAGAAATATGTTTCTATGACAGGAGACTATTCAATCTTGTTTGAAGGCGGACTTGATGTTGTTGTTGAATGCGCAAACTTCTATCTTTCACTTTTGACATCGCGAATTTTTCCAAAGGCTGGAAGTCCACGAAAACTTGAAATCCTTGATGTTGTCGGTCCAGATGAATATCACGAAAGAGTCAGTAACAATGCCTACACAAATCGCATGGCAAAATTTGTTTTTGAGTTTACCCTTGAAGCTCTCAACATCGCAAAAAAAGCAATAAAGAAGAACCCGTCACTCTATCCATTTCCAGAATCTTTGAACGCATTAAAAGCAGGACTCAAAAAAATAATTCCCGATATGATTGACCCGAAAGTGAACAAGGATGGAGTTATTGAGCAGTTTGATGGCTACTTTGACCTTGAGGATGTCAGCGTTGACGAAGTCAGAAGTAGACTAAAAGACCCAAGAGAGTATTGGGGCGGATCAAACGGAGTTGCCTACCCAACTCAAGTCATCAAGCAAGCCGATGTTGTGACAATGCTTGCAATTTTCAAAGACGAATTTGAAAAAGAAACAATGCAAGCAAATCTTGACTATTATGAGCCAAGAACAGAGCATGGGTCATCGCTGAGTGCTTGTATGTATGGACTTTTGCAATGTTTTTGTGATGTTCCAGATTGTGCTTATCCAATGTTTTTAAAGTCGGCGGAAGTTGACATTGTTGCTCCAAAAAAACTTTGGGCAGGTGGAATCTACATCGGAGGTTCTCATCCAGCATCATGGGGTGGGGCGTATCAAATGCTAGTTTATGGTTTTGCTGGACTCAAACACAACACAAAGACAAAAGGAAAGTCGTCAATAAGTTTTGACCCACATCTTCCAAAACACTGGAAAAGGGTTTCATTCAACATGACAATCGAAGGCAAAAAATATAGCGTTAAAATCACTCACGACAAGGTTGAACTCAATCAAATTTAGCCAACAAATTAAGGAGGAAAATGATGTGTATTGCGTGAAATGTGGAACACAAATGGTCGGTGAATCATGTGAAAAATGTTTGTTCGTTCACCAGTCAGAATTTCTCAATCAAATAAATCAAACTTCAATACAAGAAAAAGGCAAAAACAGAATCACAGCAGGAATACTAGGCGTTGCCGCTCCTTGGGGAGTTTCTCATCTTTATTTGGGACACAAAACAAAAGGCGTTTTCCTGCTGCTTGCATGGATTTTCTCAATAGCAATGAGCATAACGGGTGTTTCAATGTTTCTTGTTGTTATTGTTGTTGGCGGTTCTGGTGCTGGCCCGGGACTGATTTTTGCATTTGGGTTGTTGTTGATAGGCGTTGCTGGAATTTTGGCAATTCCACTGTCTATTATCAACATCATTCATGCTGTCAAAATCTTTGCTTGCAGCATCAATGTTGATGCAAGAGGGAGGCAATTAACAGGCTACAGCAAAAAACAACAATAAAAAAATTAACAAATTCTTCATTATAAATTTTTAACTAAATTTTAATCTAAAAATCTTGACAATTTTTTTTCAATGTGCTACAATAAAATCAACAATGAAGCATAAGTATTAATTGTTGCCAAGTTGACAACAATTTTCTAGACAAGAAAAAAAATGATTTCAATTATTATGCATTGATAAATGGTGTGTTGTGAATTGAAACAAGGAGAGATTATGGCACTAAAACCTGTTATTTGCACTCAATGTCATGGAAGTGTTCAAATTGAGGACACGAGAGATTGTGGTTTTTGCATGTATTGCGGAACTAAAATTTTGATTGCACCCCCGCCACCACCAGTTCAACAACAACCAATTATGTCGATGCCTGTTTTCAACATTGAAAGCACAGGACATGTTGTTGACTACATGAAAAATGGAGAAACTTTTCTCTCTCTTGGTGAATTTAGAAAAGCAGGAGAAGCATTTGAAAGGGCAGTTGACAACGATCCAGCGAACTACAAAGGTTGGTTTGGTCTCGCTAGTGCTGGCTCAAATGGATTTTCTCTTAATGAAAATATTCCAGAATCTGTAATCACAAATTTGGAAAAGGCTCTAAAGCTAGTTCCAGATGATGACAAAGCAGGGGTTGAAAGGGCACACAAAATGTATGCCGAAAAATATGCCCATCAAAAAGAAGAAGAGACTCGCAAAGCAAATGAAGCGAGAATCAGAGACACTTTTGCGTTCTTCATTAGTGGTGTTGTCACAGGCTATAGTGACATGAGAGCAAGGGCAAACGGTGTCAATAGTGGCGGAAACATCAAAATACCAACGGGTATTCTTGGAATTGGGCATGGTTGTTTTGCTGATGCAAAGGCGGAGCTTGCTTATATTAACGCGGTCTATATTCCAGAAACTGTCGCACTAATCGGCGAAAAAGCGTTTGCTGGACTTGACAATCTTCGAACAGTCTACTTTGAAGAAAAAAGCAATCTTTCAAGGATCGCAAAAGATGCATTTGCTGGTTGTAAATCAATTCGTGACATAACCCTTCCAGCAACTGTTGCAGTTGTTGAGAGCAGTGCATTCGGATATTGTGATGAACTCACAAGCGTGTTTTTCAGCGATAACACAAGAGAAAGCTCCCTTGAAAAACTTGGAATTGGCGTTTTCTATCAAAACCAAAAACTTTCAAATATCACGCTTCCGCAATCACTTGTTAGTATTGGGCCAGAAGCATTCTACTATTGCACCAATCTTCGGAACATAACAATCCCGGATGGAGTCGTGCGTGTTGGAGAAAAAGCGTTCGCTGGCTGGGACAAAGGTCAAACAATCTATGTCAACAAAAAAAGAGCGAAGCGTTGGGAAAAAGGCTGGAAAGAAGGTTGCAAGGCAAGAATTGTCTATCGTTAATGCCATGAATTTTAAAAGAGTGTCAAACTAAAATCTTGACACTCTTTTTTTTATCTCAATATATTAACAACTGTGAGGTGTATTGATTTGTATTTTTTTTCTGTTAAAGTGGGTAAAAATAGTTGTAAAAACTTTTTTTTTATGTTATTATCGTTTCATATGGCACCATTTTGGTATAAAAAAAATATAATGAGGTATAATAGTTGAGAGGAAATATCAGTGAAATAGTATTAAGACTAATTAAAGAATTTGTTCGAACGAACAGATGGAGTTTTAGAGAGCCTGATAATCCAAAAAATGAAACATATATAAAGAAAAAAGGTTTTACTAGAAAATTTTTAGTTGAAGATGTGGTGTTAAACTTAAAAGAAGATGAGTTTGTTAAAAAGGAAAGGGCACATAAAAACACAGGAGATGTATATATTTTTAAAAAAATATACGACGGTGGGTGGATATATGTAAAAGTTGAAATACTGGATGATTTTTTGCATATGACAATATGGAGTATTCATGAGGAGGATTTATAACATGAAAGAAAATAAAATTGATTATGAAAAAATATTAAAAAATCTTCAAGAAACTGAGTTTGATAATATGAGCATCAAATATTGGTGCAATTTGTCTTGCAATTCGATTACCTCTTTGGATACTCGCATAGAGGTAATTAATGAGAAAATTTTAGTCAAAGGTGAAATGTTTGAGATTGAAGGCGAAGCGAGATTCTGTTCAAAATGCAATATCCAAATTAGTGATATTGTGTTAGATGATTTGAGACTTGAGAATGCCTATAATCAATACAGAAAAAAACATAGACTTTTGATGCCCGAAGAAATAACAGAAATATACAAAAAATATAACTTAACTGCAAAAGGTCTAGCGGAAATTTTAAATTTTGGAGATAACACAATTTATCGCTATGAAAAAGGCGCTCTTCAAGATAAAGTTCATGATGCATTTTTGAAGCAAATTTCCAAACCCAACAATATGCTTGACCACATTAATAATTGCAAGATTAATATTTCAAAAAAAGCAGAACAAAAATTGAGAGATAAAATTGAAAAGTTAATGATTGAGGACTTGAAAAAAATGGTTGATGAACTTGTGAGAGAAATGAAAAAAGAAGAAAAATATGAGATGACTCAAATCGGCACACCTATATATAACAAAGCAGAATATTCTTATATTTTTAATCAGCAGTCTATAGTTGCTGCGTAATGGGAGATTTTAATATGTTGAAAAATATAGTAAGAATTTATTTTGAAAGTTTCAATTTCAATAGAATTAGTGATAAAGCAATAATGGGCGGAAACTTAAATATTAGGCATGATATGAATATTGATTTTAAGGAAGATAAGCATATGCATGTCAAAGTTTTTTTTGATGTGGTTGATGAAAATAAGACTTTCTCGCTTAATATTTCTATGGTTGGAATTTTTGAAATAGAAATTGCTGTTCAAAATAAAGAGGAAGTAAAAACTTTGATTCAAAACAATATTTTGGCAATAATGTATCCTTACATCAGAAGCCATGTTTCCCTAATGACTACTATGCCAGATTTCCCTCCAATTACTTTGCCGTTGTTAACTTTTGATGTGCCAGCAGAAATTAAAGAAAAAATTGAAAAAAATAAGAGCGAGTAATGTTGCAAGGCAAGAATTGTCTATCGTTAATGCCATGAATTTTAAAAGAGTGTCAAACTAAAATCTTGACACTCTTTTTTGTTCTTGAATGACTTCTTTTTTTACACAAAAAAGAAGTCATTTTGGCACGTTCGAAAAACACATGCATATATATTATTCATGGAAAAAATAATATCAAAAGCTGTGATTGCATGTGGTGGCTATGGGACAAGGTTTTTGCCAATAACAAAGGCAGTGCCGAAAGAAATGCTGCCAGTCATTGACAAACCGACAGTTGCTTATATTGTTGAAGAAATGATTCAAAGCGGAATAACTGATATATTAATAATTCTGGGAAATGGAAAAGAATCAATCAAAAAATACTTCTCAAAAAGGCTTGACTTGGAGAGGTTTTTATTAGATAATAATAACATAGATGCATTGAATTTGGTTCAAAGTATTTCAAAAAATGCAAACATATCATTCGTGATTCAAGACAAGCCCCGAGGAAGTGCGGACGCGGTTTGGCACGCAAAGAGATTTGTTGGTTTCGACTCATTTGTTTTGGCTTGGGGTGATGATTTAATTTTTTCAGATGCTCCAATCGCTAGACAACTGATTGAAATATATGATATAATGCAATCAAGTGTTTTGGGTGTGCAGTCGATTTTTAGTGATGACATAACAAAATATGGTGTTATTGACCCAATAAAGAGCGAAGAGATTTTGCCAAAGGGAACTCATAAAGTTGCAAAAATCGTTGAAAAACCACATCTTGAAATGCTTCCATCACGACTCACATCCTTGGGTCGCTACATACTAACTCCCGACATATTTCGTGCCATAGAAGTTTTAAAACCTGCTCAAAACGGAGAGTATCAACTGACTGATGCTATAAACGCTCTTGCAAAAGATGGCAAAATGTGCGCTTATGAGTTTGAAGGTATTCGATATGACCTTGGTGATAAATTTGGAATGCTCAAAGCAAATGTTGAATATGCTCTTCGGAATGAAGAGTTGAAAAATAAAACAAAAAACTATTTAGACACTTTGAAATTTAATTGAATGAAAAAAAACTATAATGCAAGACATTCAACAAAAACAAAAAACAAAGGAGAACTAGGAAATATGATGAACTCTTCGCCGTTGACAAAAAATAAAAAGGTGTTGGATTTTGTGTTGTTTGCTCAAGATCTCTGCATTCCAGACAGAGTTGTTTGGATTGATGGAAGAAAAAGTCAACTCGATGAAATTCGAAACAAAGCGCTTCAAACGGGAGAACTAATTGAACTCAATCAAGAACTGCTTCCGAATTGTTATCTACACAGAAGTGCGATTAATGATGTTGCACGTGTTGAAAATCGAACATATATTTGTTCCGAGAAAGAAGAGGACGCGGGTCCAACGAACAATTGGCTTGCTCCAAATGTTGCAAAGGACAAGTTGTCGAGCCTTTTCAAAAATTCGATGAAGGGAAGGACAATGTATGTCATTCCATTTTCAATGGGTGTCGTTGGTTCAAAGTTTTCCAAAGTTGGAATTGAAATAACCGATTCTGCCTATGTCGTTTTGAACATGGCAATTATGACTAGAGCTGGAAAAGAATGTCTTGATGTTTTGGGTGACAGCACCGACTTTGTCGAAGGCCTTCATTGCACTGGAAATTTGGATGAACAAGAGAGATACATTTGTCATTTTCCAAAAGATAACGCAATTTGGTCAATCAATTCTGGCTATGGTGGAAACGCGCTTTTGGGCAAAAAATGTTTTGCACTTCGTATTGCTTCAACGCAAGCAAAAAAGGAAGGTTGGCTTGCGGAACATATGTTGATTCTTGGAATAGAAAGAACTGGCAAAAATGGTGAAAAAGACACAAAGTATATCGTCGCAGCATTTCCATCTCAATGTGGAAAAACAAACCTAGCGATGCTAGTTCCACCAAAAGAATATGTTGACAAAGGCACACGGATTTTTTGTGTCGGTGATGATATTGCATGGCTAAGAATCGGAGAAGACGGAAGACTTTGGGCAGTTAACCCCGAAAACGGATTTTTTGGTGTTGCAGTTGGAACAAGCATGAAAACGAACCCGAATGCGATGCTTGCGGTTCAAAAAGACACTATTTTCACAAACGTTGTTCATGACATGGAAAATAACACGGTTTGGTGGGAAGGAATGGGGACACCTCCACCGAAAAATGGCATTACTTGGAAAGGCGAAAAATTCGACCCAACATCAAGCGAAAAAGGAGCTCATGCAAACTCAAGATTCACAACTCCTTTGGCGAATTGTCCAGTCATAAGCAGCGAATTTGAAAACCCTAATGGTGTCCCAATTTCTGCAATAGTTTTCGGTGGGCGTCGCCAAACAACTATTCCTCTTGTCTATGAAGCATTTGACTGGGAGCATGGTGTTTTCATGGGTGCATCAATGGGCAGTTCAACGACAGCTGCTCAACAGGGTGTAGTTGGAGTCACGAGACGCGATCCTATGGCAATGCTTCCGTTCATTGGCTATCACGTTGGTGACTATTTTAAGCATTGGTTGGAAATAGGAAAAAAAATACCAAAGCAGCCGAAAATATTTAATGTTAATTGGTTTAGAAAGGACGAAAATGGCAAGTTTATTTGGCCGGGCTTTGGCGAAAATTTGAGAGTTTTGGATTGGATATTGAATAGGTGCGAAGAAAGTGTGGACGTGAACAAAACAAAAATTGGACTTGTTCCACATGAAAAGGATATCAATATTAACAACCTTGAAATAACAAAAGAAGAACTAAAAACTCTTTTGACAATCAATGAAGCCGAGTGGAAAGAAGAGTTTGCAGGTGTTGAAATATTTTTCAACAACATTGACCAAGGCAGGTTGCCAAATGAATTAAAGGAAACTTTGAAAAAATTAAAAGAAAAAAAGGAATAATAAAGCGCTGATTAAGTCCGATGACAAAAAGATGCCGTATGTTTTTGTGAGAGGGCTGAATCATTGCTTCTAGTAAAAAAATAATGAATAAATATCTATCAAAACGAGCAAAAAGTCTTTCTCCATCATTGACGCTTGCAATCGCCGCGAAAGCAAAAAAACTAGCAAGCGAAGGAATAAAGGTTATCAATTTCAGTGTTGGTGAACCAGATTTCAACACTCCCGAATTCATAGTGGAGTCTGCTAACAAAGCAATGCAAGCGGGCAAAACGAAATACACCGCTGCATCTGGAATAATTGAATTGAAAAAAGCGGTCTCAGCAAAATTAAAAGCTGATAACAATCTTGACTATGCGCCGAATCAAATAGTCGTTTCAAATGGCGCGAAACAAAGTCTTCACAACGCTATTCAAGTCCTTGTTGACGATGGCGATGAGGTCATTATTCCTGCGCCGTATTGGCTGACATATCCCGAACTTGTTCGCATTTCGGGTGGGATTCCAGTTTGTGTTATGGGCGAGAAAAAAAATGACTATAAACTAACACCGCAAGAACTCAAAAAAGCAATAACAAAAAAGACAAAGGTCTTGATTTTGAACAGCCCGTCAAATCCAATGGGCACTCTTTACACGGAAAGTGAAATCAAAGCTCTTGCAGAGGTCATTGAAAAACATGACTTGTTTGTCATTTCCGATGAGATTTATGACGAGCTTCTCTATGACGGACACACTCATTACTCAATTGTGGAGTATTCCGAAAAACTTCGCGAAAAAACTATTTTGATTAATGGTTTTTCTAAGTCCTATGCAATGACAGGTTGGAGAATTGGCTACACTGCGTCAAACAAAACAATTGCAGACGCAATGGACAGCCTGCAAAGTCACACAACTTCAAACCCGAACACTATTGCACAATGGGCGTCAGTCGAAGCTCTGATGAACCCAAAGGGCAAGGAATTTTTGAGTTTCATGCGAGAAACTTTTGACGAGAGGCGCAAGTTCATGGTCGAACTTTTCTCAAAAATGCCGTTCATTTCAATCGTTCCGCCAACAAGTGCGTTCTATGTCATGGTTGATGTGTCAAAACTATTCGGCAAAAAATCTAATGGGGTCGAACTGAAATCCGCCCATCAAATTTCCGAAATCCTTCTTGATAACTGCAACATTGCAACTGTCCCGGGTGAAGCATTCGGAGCTGATAATTTCATTCGTTTCAGCTATTCCTTGTCGAAAGAGGACATAGAGGTTGGCTTGAGCAGCTTTTCGGAGTTTTTGGAGAACATAAAATAAGTGTCCTCAAACACTCTTGTTGTAAAATCTTCTTTGGTTCTATGTCATGTTCAAATAGTCAAGTGCTTGGATAAGAGATGATGGAAGTGCAAGAGAGGTGAAAGCAGTTGCTAATTTTGGTTTTAGGTTTGTTCGTTTGAGTGATGGAGTTGAAACGACAATTCGTCATGACAAAAATATTACTATAATTAATGTTATTGCCGATTAAGTGCGTGTAGGTCTAAGGTATGATCATAATGTTAATATTCAAAGCCTTGCATTTGCAGGCAGGCTTTTTGGCACCATTCGCTTGAGCAATAATGTAACTTTTTATAGTCCAGTTTCATTTTTATCGCCTACTGGAATGTCAGAAAATGTGTTCACAGGTTCTCAGGCACACACAATTTATTTACCTTATAGTATGACAGAGTTGTCAAACAATATGTTTCAAAGCATGCAGAATTTAACTGCAATCAGATTTTGGGATTCTGCAACAGAATGGAACTTATATAATTCTACAGGTCTTAATATAGAAAGCATAACAAATGTTTTATAGTCAGAAATTAAAAGAATAGGTTATTCTTCGAGTGCATTTATGCCAACGGGAAATGTTTTTTCAGAATCATTTAATCTAACAAATAATCTAACAAACACACATCAGTTGGTGATTCCTGCAAGTGTAGTATATACACGGGCTAGCCTTTTTGCTCCTATGCACAATGTCCATGTGAATAAAACTTGCGGGCTGATTCAAAAGGGGTGTGATTGACACAGAATCATTATTTTGACCTCAATCGTGACGCAAAGTCATCTCATTTCGCCAAGAAACGCCTTCCGCACCGCGTTTTGAAACACTCTCGCTGGCCTTGTGGATAGTCCTAGGTGAGTGGGTTGATATTTTAAAAAACCAATTAAAATAAGCAACAAAAAGAAAAGGACTGCAAAAAAATTATTAAAGCAGTCCTTTTTTGATTTCTTGTTTTAGTTCGTTCACGGTTTCGATTTTGTTGATTTTTTGTCGGAGTTCTCTTGTGTTTTCAATTCCTTTCAAGTAGTAGGCGAGGTGTTTTTTCATTGAGTTAATAGTGTATTTTTCGTCAAAATATTCTTCAAGATATTTAATATGTTTCAATATAATGTCTTTAACTGTGAAGTTAACATTATCCGCAATTTTCTCACAAAAGACTCGTATAGTCCCGATTGCGCCTCTGCCAATCATGACTCCGTCGATGCCATAGGCTTTCATTCTCTCTTGCGCTTCATCAAAATTCAAAACATCGCCATTTCCAAAAACAGGTATTGTTAGTGCTGTTTTAACTTCGCCAATAACATCCCAATTTGCTTTCCCGGAATAAAGTTGCTTTCTTGTTCGTCCATGAACTGTCACCAAATCAGCTCCAGCATTTTCCAAGCTTTTCGCAAATGAAACAGCGTTGATGTTGTTTTCGTCCCAACCGATTCGTATTTTGCAAGTCACAGTGTCATGATATTTTTTCAAAGTCTCGACAATGCTGCAAGCATTCAAAACATCTTTCATGAGCGCGCTACCCTCACCGTTCTTCGTTATTTTCGGCATCGGGCAACCCATGTTCACATCAATAATGTCAAAATGATAATCAAGTCGTTTTAGTTCGTCAATAGCTTTCGCAAAAAATTCTTTTTCGCTCCCAAAAAGTTGAACGCAAGAGGGCGATTCGTTTGACGATTTTTGCAAAAGGGGGTAAGAACCTTTATTGCGATAAACAAGTCCCTTTGCGCTAACCATTTCAGTCGGCACAAGCCCCGCGCCAAATTCCAAACAAAGTCGGCGAAAAGCAACATCACTATAGCCCGCAATAGGCGCGGCTATGATGTTGTTCGGGAGCGTGATTTTTCCTATTTTGATTGGAGTTTTCATTTTTAATGAATAGTGAATATTGAGCAATGAAGGTTAGAGCTATTAATCAAAAATTTGATAAGCGCCTTCAAGTTTCTTCGAAAGAGATTACTCTTGCTAAAATTTCTCTCACAAAGGCATCAAAATGCTTAACAAGGGTCTTCGACCCTCTTGACGGAGAGTGCTAGTTCAAACAGAACCCGACAAATCAGTCGAAGACTGTTGACAAGAATCATTCACTGCTTTGCCTTTTCATTCCTTTTCGCGTCATTCCAAAAAGCAAGAGCCTCTTCGGCAGTTCTAGCTTTTTTGTCGCCGAAAACATGAGGGTGACGAGAGATCAATTTTTTTGCCAAAACATTGATGACGTCCGAAATAGTATATGTTCCGTTGCGACGAGCGATATCAGCATGAAAAAGAGTCTGCAACATAACATCGCCCGTCTCTTCAATAATCGCCGAAATGTCGCCCGACAGAATCGCGTCACACGCCTCATTCGCTTCCTCAGTCATGTTTTTCAAAATGCTCTCATGAGTCTGCTTTTTGTCCCATTCGCAACCGTCTTCGCTCGTGAGCCTTTCAATAACCCTCATCAAGTCTTCAAAGGAATAATTCTCCTTAATCAATTCATCTTTCATGCTCTTTATCATAGCACACGAAAATCTCTTTGTCAAGCAGTCGAAGATACTTGACATGGGTCTTTGACCCTCTTGGGGGGATTTCTTGTAAAAACAATTTCTCACAAAAGTATCGAAGGTGCTTGACATTTTTGTGGGAAAAGTGTATTATAAAATTATGATGAAGAAGAGAATATTTTTGATTGTTACTCTTGTCGCAGTTGCTTTGATTGGAATGCTATCTTTTGTTGCTTGCAATGGAAACGGAGAAGAGCGGGAGGCGGATGAACAAGGCAAAAACGGAATATATTTATTGACCGACAACGGGGTTGAAGCAATGGTTGATTTTGACATGAGAATGACAAAATCAATGATTGAACAAGCTTTTTGGACGTATTGGCATGAAGTTAGCCTTGAAGACACACTTTTTGTTTTTTCGCTCACTTCTGCTTTTGATATCAAAAGTTTTCCCGAACTTGAAACGGTTGAAGAATTGTGGACTTTCGTTCGTGACTACGCAACAGAAAACTTTAGAAAAGACTATATTAGGGACATCTCTGTCGTTATTGACAACGGATATTTCATTGCGTTTGATGATTGGTTTTTCATTGGTCATGACGCGGAAGAAATCAGAATCCATGAACACGACATCAAAGTGATCGGCGAAATTGAAAATGGATTGATGACAATTGACGTGACTTTCTTTGAAATGGGAGTGGAATATAATGTCGTCTTGGAACTAAAAAGACAAACGGGCGCCACTAAGCAAGGAGATGTCACGAAGCCTTATGATGTGACAAGTAGCAACAGAAGCGTTGCAGAATTGAGATGGAGAATGGCTGATGACATGTTCTTCTTCAAAATTTTTAAATATATTGACGGGCAATATGAACTAGTCTCATCAAGACCGAACATGTCGTGGATAGACAGAGTCGTGTGTATTGCTTCTTTGGACGTTGAAATAGGAGTGAACAGAATCAAAATTCAAGCATTAAAAGTTGAGTTTGATTCAAATTCACAACCAATCTTGGTCGGATCTGAGTTTGCTCATTATGACTTCTATATCAGCGAAATCGTTGTGGAAGAAAGGGCTGCTCCACCACTTTTTTGGGTCAACGGAGATGTTTTTAATTGGGGTGTTTTCAACTGGACAACAGGGGAGTGGTCATCATCCAAGCCCGTTGCTTCACGTTCGCCTAAAAATCCAACATCAACCTATGTGTCAAGAATGACAGAACGATATTATATCTACGTTAGGAGAGACGATTCAACCGAGTTCAAATTTTCTCGCAGTGTCAACACCAACTCAGTTTCAATACCAAGTGTCAATCTGTATCACGGAAGAAATGAAATTGCAATAAGACAAAGAGGGGGGTGGAATGAATTTTATAACGGTGTTTTGAGTCTTGAAATTGACACGAGAAAAGCGGTCTTTGACTTGAGCATCAACAGGGTAGAAAGGCAGTTGAGCGCTCCAGAAAATTTTACAATCACAAATGATTGGCTTTCAAGCTCAAGAGTGTTTTGGACTTCGGTTCTGAATGCGCGAGAACACAGGGTTTATGTCCAAAGAACAGGAGAAAGTGATTTTGAGTTCTTTAGAGTCATGGAGCAATCTGCTTGGTTTGAACACGGTGTTAGCATTGGTTTTGGTTGGTATGGTTTCAATTTGGGCGACGGCTTGAACAGAATTAAAGTCCAAGCAGTGAGAGGAGAAGATGGAGTTTTTGCTGGTGGAACGCTAACAATCTATCACCCGTCAGAATTCGCCTATTTCGACATCGACATGACACTTTACTATGTCCAAATGCCAACCCCAACAAACTTGAGAATTGAGGGGAACACACTTCAATGGGAAAGCGAAAGAGCAATCCACACGGACTACGACGTCTGGTTCAAGCGTGCAGGGAGCGATGAGTTTGTGAGATATGGAAATATTTGGCCACCCAATGGCATTGACTTGAACAGACTGGGTTTGACAAACGGAGAGAACACAATAAAAATTTCTTCATCAGAAGGATTCCCTGCTCCAAGATTCGTTAACAACGTTTTGACAATGTTCACAAGGTCGGACTATGCCTATTTTACCCTAAACATTCAAAGTGGATTTCGCCAACTTTCAACCCCAACAAACCTCAGAATTCAAACAGAAAGCTTGCGCCTTGACAGTCCTCCACATGCTGACAGAATAAGAGTCTATTTGCAAAGATCAAATGAAAGTGGCTTTGAATTTGTCACCCAAACCCAAGTTGGAAATTTTTTCATTTTTTCGGTGCAATTAATGTATTTTGATTTTAAAACAGGAGTCAACACAATCAGAGTCGCAGCAACAAGAGAAAGTGGAGCTGTTCTCATTGACGGACAATGGCTCAAAATGACTCAATCGAACTATGTTTATTTTAGTTTGACAGTTTCGGAATCTGTGCAGATGAGAAAACCAACCATAACTTTCAGTCCAAACAATGGGCAAGTTTGGTGGGGTTGGGACAAGGGAGATCCAGACTACACCTTTGGAATCTATTTCAAAAGAGCAGGAGAAACTGAATTTCAATCAGTTGGTGAATCGTGGTGGAGAATGAGAGGAATTGACTACTTTCGTCCTCAAGCAGGTGACAATATCATCAGAGTGAGAACGTTAGCAGGACGAGGAAGATTTGCAAACGGAGTCTTTACTCCTGCATCTCACAGTGAATTTACCTATCACATCATCACATTAACAAACGCAACAAGGCAACTAGAACCCCCAATATTGTCATGGTGGGGAGGGACAGGAGCAGGACAGCAACGTATTCTCGACATCATTAGCTCTCAGCGTCTAAGTAGCAGAATCTATGTCCAACTTCATGAAATGGGAGAGTTTGAGTATTTGGGAACAATCACCCAAGACTGGGCGATTTTCACAACAGAAGAAGCAGGAGGAGAAAACAGTTTCCATCTCCCAACAGGACAACACAACCTCAAAATCCAAACAATCGGCAATAGCGAACCGTGGCATATCGGAGATGAATTTGTCACCTTCCTAACATCAGATTTCGCCCAAACAACCCTAACACTCTAAGCCAAAAACAGTTTAAAACCCCTCATGTTTGAGAGGTTTTAAACTGTTTGCAGAAATGTGTGTCGATTGCAAGGAAGGCAGTAATGAGCAATCACAAGGACTACATCCACTTGGGCGGTGTCATTTTTTATGGCAAACCAAGGTCATAAAATTAAGTAGAATAGCTAAGAGTTTTGCAGAAAGCATTTGACAAGGTCTTCGACCCTTTTGACGGAGAGTGCGAATGTAAGCAGAACCCGACAAACCAGTCGAAGAATGTTGACAAGGGTCTTCGACCCTCTTGACGCTGAATGCGAATGCAAGCAGAACCCAACAGAACAGTCGAAGACTGTTGACAAGGGCTTTCAGCCCATTTGTGAGAGATTGCTATTACTAAAAATTCTCCGACAGGGGCATCAAAGATGCTTGACAAGGGTCTTTGACCCCTCTGTTGGATGATTTCTAGTAAAAGTAATCTATCACAAGAGTATCAAAGATACTTGACAAGAGATAAAAATTGTCATATACTAAAGTTAATAATTGAAAAAAATCAAAAATAATCTTGTAAAATTAACAGTTACTAATGAAGTGATAGTTTTCACAAAATGATTGTGACAAGAGCGTCATTGACGCAAAGGAGTGAAACAGAAGAATATGAAATCTAAAACGACAGACAAATCATCTGTGGCAGGAGTTGACAGAAGTCAATTTGTTGGAGCAGACCTTGCGGGGACTGACCTTAGTGGTGTGGCGCTTGAGAGCGCGAATTTGGAGGGCGCTGATTTAAGCTATGCTAATTTGAAGGGCGCAAATTTGAAAGATGCTAATTTGAGATTTTCAAATCTTAAAGGAGCTATTTTGAAAGGAGCGAATTTGGAAGGAGCGAACTTAGAAGGGGCATATCTTAAAGGTGCGAATCTTGTCAATGTTAATTTAAAAGGGGCAAATATTTGTTGTGTTAGCCTAAAGGCTAAAGCGGAAAAAGAAAAAAACTTAGAGGTTGACAAAACAAAAGTTGTCAAAGTAGCTGTTCCTTTGTCACAAGCGACAGCTCAAACGAGCGTATTTGAAGAAGGTGACCTTGAAGTCGCCGCAACCGCTAATGAGGACAATGTCACAGAACAAGAAGATGGAACAAGAATTCTTGAACTTGATTATATGGAACTTCGCGCATTAAAAATTGCTGTTGAAGACAAAATCATTTCTGCATCAAGCATTCAAAAGAAATTGAAGATGGGTTTCCAACAAGCCGTCCTAATCCTCGACAAGTTTGAAGAATTGAATTTCATAGACCCAGTTGGAGCAAACAAACAACACAATGTTTTGTTGTCAAATGAGGACTATGAACAACGTTTTGGAAGAAATTAAACAAATACAAACAAAATTATTATTATTAAGACAAAAAGACAGTAGAAACACTGTCTTTTTTTGTTGCTTTTTTGTTAGAAATTGTGAACACAGAAAGTAGACAAAACTTAACAAAACAAGTCAAAAATTTGTTTTGCATATGTTGTAGACTATATTTGTTGTGGAAGTTTACATTGAAGTTGTTATTTTGGATAATTTGTTTTTGACATTTTTGTGTGGTCTTTTGTCGTATCGTTTTTTGTCTGTTAAGCCGTCTTATAAAAGATTGATTTCGGCAAGTGTTTTAGGGACTGTTGTTGCGGTGTTCTATCCTTTCATAACAGGGGTCATGCTTGTCAACTTGGTTCGGGTTGCGCTTGCTTTGACGCTATCGTTCATTTTGTTTTTCAAAAAATGCAATTATTTCAAGGGAATTGCGACATTTTTGATTGTCACCTTTTTCTTTGGCGGAGTTTTGTTTTTTGTTTCAATGGTGATTCATCGTGATGTCGAAAGCGCCCTCTCAATTGCTCCAACGAACATTCCGATTGGTGTCATCATTGCAGGTGGATTGACCGCATATTATTTTTTGAGATGGCTCATAACTCATCGCAAAAGGTTAAGGGTTTTGGAGAGTGGGCTTGTCAAAGTTGAACTAGAATTGTTTGGAAAAATAATTGTGGGAGAGGGTTTCTTGGACACTGGGAACACGCTGCATGATGGTGTTTCATCGCTCCCAGTCGTCATTTTGGCATCTAAAACGGTTGCAAGGGTTCTAGATGATGAGAAACTAATGCTGTTTGCTCTTGGCAGGGGTGAAAAAATAGAGGGCACTCATTACATTGAATACTCAACACTAGGTAGCAAAAAAAATCGAATTTTGATTTTGAAACCTAGACAGATGAAGTTCTATTTGGGACAAGGTGTGAATAAAATAGTTGATGTGGCAATAGGTTTGCCTGAAGCAAATTCTTCAAAGTTCACAAAGTTCGATTTCATTTTACCCCCTCAAATATTGCAGTAAAATTATTATTAAAGTGACTTGCCAATCTCTCTTGCGGAGGGAAATGTGTTGATGAGATTTTTAGGAACTCTAAAGAAATATTCTTTCCGTGGCGGGTGGCGACATATCAGAGTAGCAACGAGGGTTGAATAATTTAATGGGATATCCGAACTCGACATCTCGATTAAAAATTACCTTTTGAAAGGAAACTGACAATATGATAAAAGTTTTGAAAAACCTACTAGCAAAATTCATGACCGAGCCAGACAACATCTTGCTCTATATCTCTGGTAGCGAACAGTTGCCGATTCCTCTTGCTCCAGATGAAGAGCAAGAAGTTTTGCGATTGCTTGGTGAAGGTGATGAAAGCGTGAAAAGCACATTGATTGAGAGAAATATTCGTCTCGTTGTCTATATTGCGAGAAAGTTTGACAACACGGGTGTTGACATTGAAGATCTCATTTCAGTCGGCACAATCGGTTTGATTAAAGCTGTCAATTCTTTTGATGTTGCAAAAAACATAAAACTCGCAACTTATGCCTCACGTTGCATTGAGAATGAGATTTTGATGCATTTAAGGCGTATTGTGCGAATCAAAAGTGAAGTGTCTTTGGATGAGCCACTTAATGTTGATTGGGAGGGGAACGAACTTCTCATGAGCGATATTTTGGGAACAGAACCCGATCTTGTCAGCAAAGACATTGAGAGTTCTGTCGAAAAACAGTTGCTCTGGAATGCTCTTTCAAAATTGTCAAAACGAGAAAAACAAATCATGCACATGCGATTTGGACTCGACAATTCAAATGAAAAAACTCAAAAAGAAGTTGCCGATATTTTTGGAATATCGCAATCCTACATATCGCGTTTGGAAAAGAAAATCATCTTTAGACTTCGCAAAGAAATTGCAAAAACACTTTAGATTTTCACAACTAATGAGATATTGAAGTTTGTCAGAATTCGTTAAATTGTGACAAACTTTTTTATTTTTCTTCGTGATAAATAGTGGTATACTCCATATATGCACATATATTGTGTGTTTTGTGGAGGTAGAAAAAGTGGCGCGCACAATTGTTGTGACAAGCGGAAAAGGTGGAGTTGGAAAGACAACTCTGACTGCAAATCTTGGTCGAAGTCTTGTGAGACTTGGGCAAAGAGTTGTTTTGCTTGATGTTGATTTGGGTCTCAATAATCTTGATGTTATCATGGACATTGAAAAGAAAATTGTCTATGATATTGTTGATGTTATTGAAAACAGATGCCGTCCAAGACAAGCACTCATTGAAGACAAGCTCGCAAAAGGCTTGTTTGTTTTGCCGTCATCTCACTCTTATGATTCGTCTCAAATCAATTCGCAAAACATTAAAGCAGTCATAAATTCGCTCTCTGCCATGTTTGACTATTGTCTGGTGGATTGTCCCGCAGGAATCGAAAAAGGCTTCCACAGAGCAGTCGCAGCCGTTCAAGAAGCGATTGTTGTGACGACTCCTCATGTTTCTGCTATTCGTGATGCGGAAAAAGTCATTAGGCTTTTGAAAACCTATCAAATGAAAAACATTCACGCAATAGTGAACCGAGCGCGTGGAGACATGATTTTGAATTCCGAAATGGTTGACAGTTCAGATGTTTCAAAATTTTTGAAAGTTCCGCTTTTAGGTCAAGTTCCCGAAGACGATGCAATCAATCTTCTTAGTAACTTGGGACTCACAATTAATGCGCGTGCGGATGGTTATGACGCAATTGATATGCTCGCAAAAAACCTGCACTTTGGAACAAACATAATGTTTGATGTGACTCAGAAATATAGGGGTTTTTTTGGAGGGATTAAGAGAGGATTAAGAAAAAGAGTTTAAAGAATAATGAAAACACAATCTCAACAAATAAATGAACGTCTCAAAAAAATTAGGGCAATTGACAAAACACCGTCAGTTGATAATTTGTTAATTGTTTTGAAAAGTGATTTGACTCAATTGTTTTCAAACTATATGTATGTCAGGTCACAAAATATTTTTGTTGATGCAAGTCAAGATGATGAGGGTAATATCATCATCACTGCTCAAGTAAAAACTGATCACTTGCTTGACTTTGGCTCAATGATTTAGAAATAGTTATTTTAAGATTTAATGAATATAGGTTCTTTTTTTGCGCACTATAAGTGTGTGGAAAAAGAGGAAGAGACAAAAAATCAAAACCCAACAATTGAGGAAATAAAATCGCAGTTTTCAACGCCCGATGTTCTTGTCGAGCGTGAATTTTCTTTTGGAGAAAAAAAGGGAACGATTTTGTTGCATCCTGAACTCACTGACTCATCCGCAGTTCGTCAAGTTTTGATTGCATTTTCAAAAAGCGACGGTAGCGAAAAAAATGCAAAAGAATTGATTGAAAAAACAATTCCAATAACAGAGTGTCAGACTGTTGAAACTGCAGATGAAGCACTCGACATGATTCTCATGGGAGATGCGGCGATAATCGTTGATGACTTTGATGAAATAATCATCGCAAACGCAAAAACATGGGACCAACGCGGAGTGAGTGAGCCTCCAGTCGAAACTGTTCTCTCTGGTCCAAGAGAGGGGTTCACCGAAGACATCAAAACAAACTTAACCCTTCTAATTCGAAAATTAAAAACACCATCTCTTGCAATTGAAAGATTTAAAGTCGGGAAGTTGTCGAATTCTAACACGGCAATCGTCTATATTAAAGGCGTTGCGAATGACAAAGTCGTTAAACAAGTCAAAGAAAAGCTTGAAAAAATCAACACGGATGGAGTTCTTGATGCATCTTGTTTTGAGCCTTTTTTGGATGAAAGACCCTATTCAATGTTCAAGCAAGTCGGGAAAAGCGAAAAGCCTGACATAGTTGTCAGCAAGCTTCTAGAAGGAAGAGTTGCGGTTGTCCTTGACGGCTCTCCAATAGTTCTCACCGTTCCATATCTTTTTATTGAAGATTTTTCTTCACCACAAGACCATTATGAACGTCCGGCTTATGCAACGTTTATTCGTTTTATTCGCTATTTTGCAGTGGTTTTGGCTCTTTTTGTTCCAGCGTTCTATGTCGCGATTCAAGTCTTTAATTATGACGTTATTCCGCTTCGGTTGCTTGTTCCTCTCATGAACGCAACGAGAGGAACACCTCTTCCTATAATGCTTGAAGTCATCTTGGTGATATTATTCTTTGAAATGATTCGAGAGTGTATGCTCAGAACTCCGGTTGCAATTGGATTTGCTCTCGGCCTTGTTGGAGTTATCGTGATGAGTGAAACAGCCGTGAGTGCAGGGATTCTTTCGATTCCTCCAATACTCGTCGTTGCGCTGAGTTCGCTTGGATTATTTATGGTTCCGGGGCATGTTAATTCAATGTCTATTTTAAGGGTTGCCTTCACTATTGGGGCGGGGATTTTGGGAATCTATGGTCTAATTTTGATGAGCATATTCCTTGTTCATTATCTCGTTAATATTGAAAGTTATGGCTCACCGTATTTAGCGCCCTTTGCACCATTTATCGCAAAAGATCAAAAAGATGCCCTCTTTAAAGAGCCCTACACACACTTTAAAGAAAGACCCTATAGCATTAATCAATCAAACAAAATTCGCCAAAGGTAGAGCTGATAGTGTGAAGAGTGGGGTTTTATTTAGTGTGAAGTTAATGATAAGATTAATTTGACCTTAACTCCAAGCTCCAAACTTAAAACTCAGAAAACATCATGCATCAAACAAAAAAAGATTTAACAACATTGCAATTTGTCATCATTATTTTACTTTTAGGGCTTGGAACAAAAGTTTTTATGGTTCCACTACTTCTTTTGAAAAGCAGTGGAAGAAGTTCTATTTTCACGCTCCTAATCTTTTTTGCAATAGAGTTTTTTATTGTTATGATGTTTTTGCTCTCTCAAAAAATTTCTCAAAACAAAACCGCAAACGAAGTCATTGAGAAAACTTTTGGAAAAATTGTTTCAAAAGGTGTCAGCCTTGTGTTCATTTTCTATGCTATTTTCAAAATAATACTTTTCATTGCAATAATCAAAAATTATCTTTTCACCAATTTTTTTGATGGCTTTGTTTGGGCGATTTATTTACTGCCCTTGATTGTCGTTTTGTCGTGTTTTGGTTTTCGGTCGTTGACAAGCATTGGAAGAGTTGGCGAGATTTTAGCACCATTTGTGTTAATTGCTGTCGTTCTCGTTGGTGTGCTGATTGCTCCAAACATGAGACTCTATTCAGTTTTGCCATTCATCGAAAATGTTGGAGACTCTCTCATTAATGTCAGAACACTACCAATGTGGTTCGGTGACTATATTCTTTTGTTCGTCATGATGGGGCGAATAAAAACTTCAAAAAAACGTTTCAAGACAAAAGTCATTTTGAGTGTCATTTTGGCAGAGGTTGTTGCTATTGCGTTCGCTATCATGATTTTTTCCGCGTTTATTGATGTTGCACAATTCTTGGATTTAGGTCAACAAATTAGTGCAATAACGCAACTGTCGCTTATGCGAGTTGCGGGGGGGAGAGTGGATGTCATTTTGTTTGCTGTTTGGATGATGGCTATCATTATAACGGCTGGTTTATACTTCTATGGGGCATCTAACAACAGCGACAGATTGCTCGGGGCAAAAAAAGCCACACCATTCACAACGATAGGATTGGTTATTATCGTCTATGTCTTGAGTGTTTTTGTCTTTCGAGATGAAACAAGACTATTTATTTTTTTAACAGGTTTCATGAGTGTCTTTGCCCTTGTTGTTCAAATAGGACTTCCAATTTTTACTATTATTTGTTCAATTATTCATCGTAAAAAATATCCTAATGCGGTGGAAGAAATTAATGAAGAGATTGAAATTCAGAGCGAAAAAGAAATCAAAGGAGGGCAAGTTGCAAATGAAAAAACTTAAAAAATTGACCTCACGCAAAAAAGTCAGAATCTATATGCTCATTGTCCTTGTGCTTGTTTTGCCATTCTTCTTCACTGCAAATTTTTTCAACAACACGCCACAAGTAAATTCTCGAAGTTTTGTGACGGCGCTTGGCATCGACACATCCGAAGATGGACAAGGTGTTGTTTTGTCGGCACAAGTTTTCTTGCCGATGATTGAAGAGAGAACTCTTCAAAACATTGTTCTCATTGAGTCACAAGGAAAAACAATAATGGAAGCACTAGAGAGGCTATCTTTGCAAAATGGACAGAATGTTGAGTTTTCACAGTGTCGTCTAATCGTTGTGGGAGATGCAAAAGCAAACGATGGAATAACGAGGGAAGTCAAATCACTTTTTTCAAATAATAATTTTTGCTCAAACGCTATGATGCTCCATGTTCAGAGTTCAACTGCTCATCATTTCCTTTCCCAAACTTTGCAGCAAAATGATGTTGCTGGAAGTGTTGTCGATTTCATTGAATACTATGAAAAAAATGAAAGCATACCCGTTGTGACACTCATGAAGTTTCTCTCATCAACACTAGGAGAGAGCAATGCAAGTTTCATGCCGTCAATTAGATTGGAAGAAACAGAGAAAGAGCAGTTGGAAAAAAACGTAAAGGACACCCCAAGTGATGAGGAAGAGGATGCAAATAACGAAGAGGGAGAGGATGCAAATAACGAAGAAGATGAAGAGGGTGATGAAGAAATTGTTCCAGAAGAGAGGTATGTTCTCCATGAAAGAATAGGAAATCTTGAAACAATAGCAATTTTCAAAAACGGGGAACTTGTTGGCACGCTCGATGAATATCAGTCAAGTGGAATGGCATTTTTGTCGGGATATTCAAAAAAAGGCTACTTGACACTGCCCGCATTTTCATTCGAGGGCGAAGATTTTGACAATATTTTTGTCACGGTAATGCGAAAGAATTCAAGAGTGAGAGTATTGTTTGATGATGGAGTCCCAAAAGCATATTTCACGATTTCTGTTCGTATTCTTCTCAATGAAAAATTTAGATTTAGAGATGTTGCAAGTGATCTTCATGCCCAACGCGAACTTTATGCGGAACTAGAAAAGGCATTTGAAAAAGAAATAGAAAAGAAAGTCCAAGCAACATTGGACGCATCAAAAGAACTTGAAACGGATTTTTTAAATTTGAACTACAAATTTCATCGTCTTCAATCAAGACAAATCAAAGATTTCAAGCAGTCGAAAACACTTCTTGAAAGCTTAACAACAGAATTTGACATAACAGTCAGACTAGATTAATAATTTGCATGTGTGGAATTGCAATGCCTCTGACGTATCGGCGCAAACATAAAAAAACAGAACCCGACAGAACAGTTGAAAACCCTTGTCAACAGTCTTCGACTGGTTTATCTGATCCTGCTTGCATTCGCATTCAGCGTCAAACGGGTCGAAGACCCTTGCCAAGGGCTTTCAGCTTTTTTGTTAGAGACTGTTTTAACTAGAACTTCTCTGGCAAAAGCATCGAAGATGCTTGACAACATTAAATAAAATCGTTAAACTATTCCTAACGATGAAGTTTCTTGGAATAGACTATGGTGACATTAGAATCGGATTGAGCATAGCAGAACTAAACATTGCTGTGCCTTTTCGTGTAATTAAGTCTCTAACGATGAAAGAGAATGTTGACGAAATTGCAAAAATAATCGTTTCTGAAGAAATTGACAAGGTTGTCATTGGTCTTCCTCTCAACATGGACGGAACAGAGGGGAGAAGAGCAAAAAAGACAAAAGCGCTTGGAAATGTTCTTGGAAAAGTTACTGGCAAAGAAATTTTCTATCAAGACGAAAGATTATCTTCAATTGAAGCTGACAAAATACTTTTTGAGATGGATTTGAAAAAAAGCAAAAAGAACGACAAATCTCTAATTGACATCTTGAGTGCCCAATTAATTTTGGAAGGATATTTGTCCAGCAAATAACATGAGAGGAAAATTAGCAAAAGTTTTATCAAACTTGAAACTTTCTTGACATTCTGGTTGTAGAACTAAATGGCAAAGGAATGTATATACATATATAAAGGACTTTTTAAAAAGGTCCGAAGGAGAAGAAAATGAAAAAACTGAAACTAACATTGATGGTTGTTGTCCTTGCTTTAGTGATGGCGATGTCAGTTATTATGCTGACAGCGTGTCCAGACTCAGAAGATGACCACACTTATCACAGCGTGACGTGGAGTGCAACAGGAGCAAGCGTCACTGCATCATTTGCAGGTCAAAGCATCACGAATGGAGCAAGCGTTCGTGACAATTCAAATGTTGTCTTTGAGTGGCAACAACCAGCGGAAGGTTATCGCATGAGAATAACCATCGGTGATAGTGCCCCTACATATCATTTAAGAGTGGTGACGAGCTTCACTCATAATGTTAGAAATGATGTTTCAATTGTGTTTGCGGTTGTTCCAGAGCCAACACTTGGAAATTTCACAATAACATGGACTGGTCCAATTGTTATGGCCGCTGTTGGAGCGTCACCAATTGCATCGGGAGACACTGTTTTGGAAAACTCAAGCGTTTTGTTTGCATGGGTTGCACCAGCTGTTGGACGTCGCATGAGAATTGTTGTTGCAGATAATGCTCCAATATTTCACACAAGAGAAGTAACATCGTTTGTTCATCTGGTGACCGAAGATGTCTCGATTAGCTTTGAAGTTGTCCCAGTAGAATTCACTATGACATGGAGGACTCCAGAAAATTTCACTGTCAATGCGCAAGTTTCGGGAAATGTCATTCAATCAGATGATTCCGTTGCTCATGGCTCAAATGTGTTATTTGTTTGGGGTGCGCTACCAACGAATAACCAATTGAGAATAATAGCAGAAGATATTGATGTCAATCTTGTCAGAGTTGGAGCAGGCTCATGGATTTTGCCAAATATTACTCAAGATTTATTAGTTGAATTCACACTTGAATTCATCCCACCACCAAACTTCACAGTTAATTGGGTTGGAGAAGGGGTGAGTGCGTCTGTTTTAGGAAACCCTATTAGCTTGGGGGCGGAATTTCCTCAAGGCTCGAATATTGCATTCACATGGGGTCAGCCAGCAGTTGGCTATCGCATGAAAATAACTGTTGGAGATGGACCAGCTATCTATCGTGACAGAGATGTGACAACTTGGACTCTTTCAAATTTGACACACAATGTTGTTGTCACTTTTGTTGAATCAGTAATCCCAACTGAAACTCATCAAGTTCTGATTGATGCAGGATTTGCTGATGACATTGGGGTTGCATATTTTTCAGTTCGAGACTACAGCGGAAATCCAATTTCAAGTGGGGCTAATATCATTCGTGGAACAACATTAGTAATCACTTTTGAAATTTTGCCGGGATTCATGGGAATTTTCTCTCTTAATGTTGGGCTGCTTGAGGTTGAGGTTTTCCCAACAGCATTTCCTCATGGGGAACACACAATTCATCACACTCTAAATTTTGATTTGGCTCTCTCTGTAGACACATGGGATTTTGAGTTTCCAGCCGACACTCTTTATTTAATATTCTTTTTCTCAGGATTAGACGTGTGGGAAAGAGCTATCTTTTTGGGTCCACTAGGGAATGAGTTGGAGGTCTATCAATTCAGTGCAAGACAGTTTGATGGGACTGAAAATGTTAGACTCTTTGAGGTTTATGACGAGGCAACAGCATTTGAATTAAAACCAACATTCCTAGTAAATCTTGGAGCAATTGGCTATGCGGGCGGTTATGTTGTTATTTATCACAACAATATTTTTGCAGGTTCAAGATATGCGGTTGAAAAAGTTATTCGTTTTATGGTTGTGGATCACAGCAATATTTTCAGAACCATGATAGTTGAATATATCAAAACATTTGACTATATTGATGCATGGGCGGATTTCGTCACAACTATTCGACCAGAACTAGACATTCTCTATCTTCATCCACAATTCATTGGAATGATGCAAAATTTTTTGGATTATGTTGTTGAAAGCTTTGTTGCTGAATGCACTAATGTGGTCTATGATGACCCAGCAAGAATCAGAGTAATAAAAATGAGCTGTCCTAATATGGCGTTTGAAATGGCAAGATATTTCTCAATAGATGCTGCGGTTTTCACAAACCTTCAACTAACAGTCAGATTAAGTGACTGTGGGCTCATAGTTTTCCTTGGAGAACAGGAGTTGGTCGATGCTTTGACCGCTGAGTTTGGAGCAAGAAGTGTTCTTAATTTTGAACATCTTGTTGGATTGAGAGATATCTATGACTTTATGTCGGGAAGGCAAGGTATTAGTTTTAGAGAAATTTTCTTCAGACACCCAGCATGGGCTAATTGGGTCGAATATAGAGACTACATGGAAGAAGTCATTTCAATCATGCATCATCAACTGGGGCAGATGGTTGGAGAGGTCTGGGTTTACTACTTTAATTGCTCAAACAGGGCTCTTGAATATCTGACAAGACAAAGAAGAGGGAATGACGATATTTTCACAATGGGGATAAGTGATTGCGGTTATATTTTTGTTATGGGGACTGGAAACGTGACCTATGATGTCATTAATCAATTTAATCTTACTATTTTTGAAATCCCTGTTCTAGTTGGGAATTGGCGCGTTCTAGGCTCTCCAGAATTTCTTCTTGCCGGAACCACCATTCACATAACCTATGCAGGCATTATCACATGGAGAGTCAACAATAATATCGCAAGAGTTGGAGTTATTAATGCTTTTAATCCCGGATTGCAACTTGTTGAATGGACTTGGTTCGCTCAAGGTTTTTCAAATATTGAAACATTTGTTAGGTTTTTGGATCTTTTTGATATTTTGTTGTTTGAGGTTAATTTTGCTGACGAGCATATTGCTCAAGAGTTTGTTCTTTTTGATTGGGTCAATCCAGATGCATGCTTGGTTTGCGAAGAATATCCTTGTATTTGCCTAAGGCTTGATGTTCAACACGGCACTTTAGATGCTTCTATTTTCATTATTTCAGTGGGCGGAGAAACAGTTCAAGATGGAGACCTGCTCGTGGCGGGAACAAATCTAAATATCTTCTGGCAAAGTCCAGCGGGATATGATGTGACTCTTTTAATAAATGGTATTCCACGAACAGGAATAAGTGCGGGAGAATTTGGAGGTCAAATCTTTAATTTCCAAGTTCCAACAACGGGTCCAGTTTTTGTGGTTTTTTCCTACACTGCAATAGATGTTCTGCCGGGTATTCCTGTTAACATCTCGGGACTAGATGAAGCTTATTTCGGCATCTATATCCTAGGACTGTTTCCAATGGAACTTCTTCGCGATGGAGACAGAATCGACACTGGAAGAATAATTGTTGTTGAATGGGAAAACATCATCGTTGGCTACACAGTTGCGCTCACCATCAATGGCTACTCTTTCTCGCCGAATGTTGAAAGCAGTGGAATGTTTAGTGTCGCTTGGCAATTCTATGTTCATGAGGGAGTGACTTATCTTGATGTGGTTTTTGTAAAGACTCCTTCTGGCGTGGTCGCTCCAGCTGACGTATCTATTGACGCAGGCACTCTCGCAGACACTTATTTCAGTGTTGCAGTTGGTGGAATTCCAATTGTAAGCACTGTCGCAAGAGGAGCGGTTATTAATATCTCTTGGACTCATCCAACAGGATATTTTGTGAGACTTGTTGTCAACAACGCTGAAAGAACGGGTAATTTTGCAATGGGAAGTAACAGCTTTAATTTCACTGTCCCACTAGCAGGAAATGTTGAAATAATATTTGTTGTTGAAAGTGCAATTCCAGTTGACGTCACAATCGATTCTGGCGGACTGGGCAGTTCCTATTTTTCTGTTTTAAGAGGGGTTGATCCTGTCATTGATGGTGAGACTATTCTTTCGGGAACTGTAATTCACATCAACTTCTTTAATCCAGCAGGCTATGTTGTGACACTTCGAATCAACGACATCGACAGAGATGTTGAGAGTTCACTAGGGGAGTTTTTTTATAGCTTTGTTATTCATCCAGACTTGCCGATTAGCATTGTTTTCATCGTGAGTTCATCAGACATGTCTCTTGTTAGTATTGATAACGGGGGATTGCAAAATTGGGTTCATATTAATATTGCTGTGGATGTCCATGATGTGAGTGATGGAGATCTTGTCAGAGTTGGGTCAGTCATCGTTATCACCTTGCTAAGCTCTCCGCATAGTTCTGTCGTGACTCTCTATATTAACGGCATTGCAAGACAATTTACGACCACATGGGGAATATTGACCTATGACTTCACCGTTCCACCAAGCGGGAGTGTTGATATAGTGTTTGTTGTAACACCAGTCTAACTGTCATCTTCTAAAAACAGCTAGTGCAGAAAATTAATAAAAAGGTGTTCCAAAACTTTTCGCAAAAAACAATTAGGGCGCTATTAAAACCCCAAATAGAAAAAACTGGACACCTCTCAAATTTGAGGGGTGTCCAGTTTTTTCTATTTGGGGAGTTATAGTCCATTTTTGCAGTCTTCAACTGTTGCTTTGATGAACAGAAATCAAACCAATTCCGATTCAACAAAAGTCATGATAGACTTACTTTGCAAAACTTTCTTGAATAGCGACCGCAAGTGCGACTGAACAGCCGACCATTGGGTTGTTGCCCATTCCGATTAAGCCCATCATTTCGACGTGAGAGGGGACTGAAGAAGAGCCTGCGAACTGAGCATCAGAATGCATTCTTCCCATTGTGTCTGTCATGCCATATGACGCTGGACCCGCAGCCATGTTGTCTGGATGAAGAGTTCTTCCAGTTCCGCCACCAGATGCGACTGAGAAATATTTTTTGCCGTTTTCGTTTGACCACTTTTTATAGGTTCCTGCAACAGGATGTTGGAAGCGAGTTGGGTTTGTTGAGTTTCCAGTGATAGAAACATCAACGTTTTCGTGTTTCATGATTGACATGCCTTCTCTAACGTCGTCCGCGCCATAAACAAGAACAGCACTTCTTTCGCCATCGGAGTATTTTTTGCTTCTAACAACACTCAACTTGTCAGTTTCATAATCAAACTTTGTTTCAACATAAGTGAAACCGTTGATTCTTGAAATGATGAGAGCAGCGTCTTTTCCAAGACCGTTCAAAATAACTTTCAGTGGAGTTTTGCGAACTTTGTTTGCAGTTCTTGCAATACCAATAGCTCCTTCAGCTGCGGCGAAACTTTCGTGTCCAGCAAGGAAGCAAAAGCATTTTGTGTTGTCATCAAGAAGCATTGAAGCAAGGTTTCCATGTCCAAGTCCGACTTCGCGCTGTTCAGCGACTGAACCCGGAACTGTGAAAGCTTGAAGTCCTTCTCCGATTGCTCTCGCCGCTTCAGATGCAGTTTTTGCGCCTTTTTTGATGGCAATTGCGCAACCAAGTGTGTAGGCCCAGACTGCGTTGTCGAAAGCAATCATTTGAATGCTTCTGACGATTTTTTCTGGATCAATACCTTGTTTAAGGCAAATTTCTCTTGCGTCCGCAAGGTCTTTGATTTTTAATGTTTTCAATTCAGCGTTGATTTTGCCGATTCTCTTGTTGTATCCTTCAAATGTAATAGACATTTTATTAGTTCTCCTTTTGTGCTTTAAGCACAATGTTACTGAATGTTGAATATGTGAGGATTAAAAAATTAAATTTCACGGCACCTATTCGACATTCAATACTCCATGTTAAATCTACTCGTTTCTTGGGTCAATAAATTTGACACCTTCGGCAAATCTTCCATATGTTCCAGTCGCCACTTTCAATGCTTCTTCAGCACTGATGCCAGCTCTGATTTTATCCATCATGACGCCGAGTTTGACAAATTCATAGCCAATGATTTCACCGTCTTTGTCGAGAGCAAGTTTTGTGACATAACCTTCTGTTAGTTCAAGATATCTTGTCCCTTTCATTTCAGTTGAATAAACCGTTCCGATTTGAGAACGAGTTCCTTTTCCAAGGTCTTCAAGCCCTGCTCCAATTTCCAAGCCGTCTTCGCTGAATGAGCTTTGCGCTCGTCCATAAACAATTTGCAAGAATAGTTCTCTCATTGCAACATTGATTGCATCACAAACAAGATCAGTGTTCAACGCTTCAAGAATTGTTTTTCCAACAATAATTTCTCCAGCCATAGCCGCTGAATGGGTCATCCCAGAACAACCAATTGTTTCAATTAGTGCTTCAACTATTTTGCCACCCTTAACATTAAGAGACAGCTTGCACGCTCCTTGTTGTGGGGCACACCAGCCAACACCGTGAGTAAGACCGCTAATGTCAGTCACTTCTTTGGCTCTCACCCATTTTCCCTCAACAGGAATAGGAGATGGGCCATGGCTTTTTGCGTTTTTGACGCAAACCATTCTTTCAACTTCCTTTGCAATATGCATTTTAAAAATGCCTCCTTTTTGTGAGTGCTGATAACACTCAAATATAAATACAAAAATGATTATACCACAATTCAAAAAGAAAACCAAACAAATAACTTGTCAAATAAAAAAAAGTCACACACAAGTTTGGTGCGACCTTTTTGACTAGAAGAGTATGTTTGAAAATGCTATGACGAAATTAATTCCTATAAATATCATGTTAAGAACAAAGGATGAGATAGAAAGACTTATTGCGATGTTTGAAATTGGAGTTTTGAGTTCATTTTTTGTTTTTAAGTTTTTTTGAACAATTCCAAAAATCAAGCTCAAAATTTGAGGAACGCCGAGGGATGTGAGTGTTAACAAGAATAATATCGACAACCAAAAAGGTGGCTCAGTGGAAATATACATCCCGAGCCAAACAAAAAAAATCAAAACAAGCGAAGAAATTGCAACAACTGAAAGAATAATTGAGACTTTTCCTAAATTAATATTAGTGTTATTGCTTGGTTGATTGTGCATGGTTAATTATAACACTTCAAAAGACAAGAAGTCAATCGGAACGAACTGAAACCCCATTAAAAAATTTTTTCTAGAAATTGCGAAAAATAGTTGTTTTTTTATTGACATTCCTATTTCTTTGTAGTATATTGGTAAGGTTGTGATTGAATAAGTGTTAATTACAATCAATTTCGAGGTGTAGCGCAGTTGGTAGCGTACGTGGTTTGGGACCATGGGGCCGGGAGTTCGAGTCTCTCCACCTCGACCACTGCAATGCAGGATTCAGAATTCAAAATGCAGAATAGAGGTTGAATTTTTAATTTAACAATTATTCTCAATTCATCATTCTGCATTCTGCATTAATATTGTGGCCTGTTAGTTCAGTTGGTTAGAACGCCAGCCTGTCACGCTGGAGGTCGAGGGTTCGAGTCCCTTACAGGTCGCCACAAATAATTTAGAATTAAGAATGCAGAATTTAGAATAATTGTTAATTAATCACTATCATTTATTCTAAATCCTAACGTTCTTCATTCTGCTTAAATCTTTTGGGGCTTTAGCTCAGTTGGTTAGAGCGGCCGGCTCATAACCGGTTGGTCCGGGGTTCAAGTCCCTGAAGCCCCACCAATATTGAATTAAAAGATTGCCAAACCCCACTCAATTTTAATTTTACAACAAAAGGGTCGATGCCCATTTGCGCCTCGGTAGCTCAGTCGGTAGAGCAAAGGACTGAAAATCCTTGTGTCGGCGGTTCGATTCCGCCCTGAGGCACCAAAAACCACTCATTTTGAGAGTGGTTTTTTTTGTGGGGATGTGAATAGAATTTAATAGAGAAATAATGTCAAGCTTAATGTTTTTGATGATTTTTAAATAATGTTTATATTGGTGAAAACACGACAAAGCATCTAAAAATCGCTTGACAAAAAAATCAAACAATGATAACATAAAAAAAATAATGAGTAAACCAGTTGTTGCAATTGTTGGTCGTCCTAATGTTGGGAAAAGCGCCTTCTTTAATAAAATTGTCTCTAAGCGCATCTCTATTGTGAAAGATGAAGCTGGGGTGACGCGTGACAGAATCTATGAAGACGCAGAATGGTGTGGAGTGAACTTTACTCTTATTGACACGGGTGGCATTGAATTAAAGAGCGAAGATGTCATGTTCAAAAACATTCTTATTCAAGCACAAGTTGCCATGGAAGAAGCGGACGTTATTGTTTTTATGGTCGATGGAAGAAGCGGACTTGTTGCAAGTGATTATGAAGTTGCAAAAATACTTCGCCACTCGAAAAAACCAATAATCTTGCTTGTCAATAAACTTGATAACTATGAAATTGAAAAGACCTATGATTTTTATGAGTTGGGACTTGGTGAGCCACATGGCATTTCAGTTGAACAAGCAAAAGGACTAGGGGACGCTCTTGATGAAATAGTCAAAAACTTTCCACCTGCATTTGAAGACGAAATTGACGACAGAATCAAAATTGCTTTAGTTGGTCGCCCTAACGTTGGGAAGTCTTCATTAATTAACAAACTACTTGGCTTCGATCGAGTAATCGTGAGTGATATTGCTGGAACAACGCGAGACAGCATAGATACTCCTTTTGAATTTGATGGCAAAAAATATACTCTGATTGACACGGCGGGAATGCGAAGAAAACGCGAAATTGAACTCGACACGGTCGAGAGTTACTCTGTAATTCGTTCCATGAGGGCAATAGACCGTGCTGACATAGTCTTGGTGGTCATGTCCACAGTTGAGGATATGGCGGAGCAGGATGTCCGAATCGCTGGAATGGTTCATGAAAGTGGAAAGCCAAGTGTTGTCGTCATGAACAAATGGGATATCATTGAAAAAGACACTCACACCATTGAAAGATTCAAAACAAAACTAAAAAACGACCTTGCATTCATGGACTATAAAAAGGAAATTTTTGTTTCAGCTCTTACTGGTCTTCGAGTCGAAAAAATCATGAAAGTTGTTGATGAAGTCCATGGGAACGCTTCAAAGCGCATAACAACAGGTGTTCTCAATGATATAATAATGGATGCAGTCGCGGTCAACAATCCGCCATCCTACAAAGGAAAGCGCCTCAAAATCTACTACACTTCACAAGTTGCGACAAATCCGCCGACATTTGTCTTTAAGGTCAATGATGACAACCTTATCCACTTTTCTTATCAACGTTATCTTGAAAATCAAATTAGAAAGGCAGTCGATTTTTCTGGAACACCAATCCGTCTAATTTTCCGTGGTTCGGAAGAAGAGAAAAACAAATAAGGGCGGAGTGTCAAATTAATTTCACACTCCACACTAAAAAAATATGCCAGAATTTTTAATAATTGCATTAGTCGTCATTGGCTCTTATCTTTTGGGAAACATAAACTTTGCTCTCATCATCGCAAAGTTCAAAAAGATTGACCTCAAGAAAAAGGGAAGTGGCAATCTCGGCACCATGAATGTGTCAAGAAATCTAGGGACAAAATTCGGATTCCTAGTTTTGATTTTGGATGTCATCAAGGGAGCTGTGCCGTGCATACTCGGCTGGTTCTTGATTGGTGGACTTGGATTTGGTGAAATTGATGTTGTTGGTGTGAGGTTTGTCTCAAGTGGAAGGATTGGGGCGTATATCGCAAGTCTTGCGGTTATCCTTGGTCACATCTATCCAGTGTTTTTGAAGTTCAAGGGCGGAAAGGGAATAGCAAGCACTCTCGGAATTATGCTTGTCTTGCAACCTTTCGGAACCCTCATAACGTTTGCTTTGTCGTTTGTGTTTCTTGTGATAACGAAAATGGGCGCAGTGACGTCATTCATCGTCACGACTGTTCCAGTCATTTTGGAAAATATTTCACTGCCATCTTTTTCAGAAAGTCCATATGCAATTGCAAGTGCAATTCTAATTTTTATTTTGTTCTCACTAACAATCATTGCTCATCGTTCAAATATCGTTAAACTATTCTCTGGAACTGAAAACAAAACAAGAGTTTTCAAAACCAAAGAGGAAAAGGAGCTGAAAAGACTCGGAAAACTAAAAGAGCTAGAAGAGCAAAAAAATTAAAAAATTTTCAATTAACACCTTATTTTTTGTTGACTAACATTTAAAGTTATAGTATATTAATAAGGTTAGTGCTTTAAGGGCACTTTTGTTTTGCAAAAGCATGCAATTTCAAAAGAGCCAATATCGCAATTTGCGGGTGTAGCTCAGTGGTAGAGCTCCAGCCTTCCAAGCTGGCTGCGTGAGTTCGATTCTCATCACCCGCTCCAACTTAATGCATAATCTAGAATGAAGAATGCAGGATAGTTGTCAGATTTAATTCATTTGAAGTCGACCGTTATTCTGCATCCTGCATTCTATATTCTGCATTAAACGACTCATGTGCCTGTAGCTCAGCAGGATAGAGCAACAGCCTTCTAAGCTGTGGGTCAGGGGTTCGACTCCCTTCAGGCACGCCAAAACAACGCTTAACACACAACGCTTAACGAACAATGATTGTCAAGTTTTTAAAATTAGCATTCGTTACGCGTCATGAGTTAAACATTATGCGTTGAAAAGACTGTGGTGGATATAGCTCAGTCGGTTAGAGCGCCAGATTGTGGCTCTGGAGGCCGTGGGTTCGAATCCCATTATTCACCCCATTAAAAAGTGAATAACTAATAGTGAATAGTTAATAGTTAAGGAAAAATATTAAACTAGATTTGACCTTCACTATTCACTATTAAATATTCACTATTCACTTAAATCTAGGGGTATCGCCAAGCGGTAAGGCAACGGATTTTGATTCCGTCACTCGTTGGTTCAAATCCAGCTACCCCTGCCAACTAACGCAATAACGCCAAGCGCACAACGCATAATGAATGTTTAAAAAACTCTCAATCATTTTGCGTTATGCATTCTGCTGTTATGCGTTGAAAACTACGACCCACTAGCTCAGTCGGTAGAGCACTTGACTTTTAATCAAGGTGTCCCGCGTTCGAGTCGCGGGTGGGTCACCACAGAATAGCGAGAACAGCGAAAAACGTTGTTCTCGCTTTCTATTTTAAAGAGAGTTTCATTGTTGGCCAATCCCACGAAGTGGGTCACCACGAATTTGTAAGGATAGCGAAAAATGCTGTCCTTTTTTCATTTTGAGAGAAGATTTTGTTGTTAGCTAAGCCCACGAAGTGGGTTGCCGTGAAATTGTGAAAACAGCGCAATCCGCTGTTCTCTTTTTTCATTTTTTTAGTTGAAATTGGTTGTTGGCTAATCCCACGATGTGGGTCGTCACAGGATAGCGAGGTTAACGGATTTTGTTGCTTTCTTCTCTCTGTTTTTTGTTAACTTGACTATTATTCTTTTAGTTTTTCTCTTTGCATTAAGAGTAATTGAAAGATAAAAAAGGCATGGAAGATGCTTGACTTTTTTCTGATTTTGTGATATTCTTTAAAAGCAAACATTAAATTGCAGGGAGGTTTTCTTAATGAGTGAGTTTCAGTTGATGCCAATGAAGAGTGGTGTGGGGGCGAAGTATCCGACATTTGAAGATGCGAACAAAGACAAGTCGTTGTTGAAAAAAATTCCGTCGAGATGGAAAAAAAGTGTCGGCGCTCTTGCTTGCATTGGGCTTTTGGGTTCAACTGCATTCCTTGGCGGATGTTCTTTTATGTTTAGGGGATGTGCCTGTGATTGTGGCTCGGTTCATTTTGGCGGGTCCGGTGTTCCGTTGTATGTTGTTCAGTTGACGGAGCAAGAAGCGGTCGAGGTGATTCAAAACAAGGCGGAACATATGGGTCTTGATTTGAGAGGAACTCCTCCTAATGTTTCGGTGACGGTTGGGACTGGTCAATGGAATCAAAGGACAATTGCTCCGATGTTGTTCGACGAAGAGAACAACATTGCTCTCGCCCACGTTGGTGTGACGGACAGGTGGGATTGGTGGGGTGATCCAGAAACTGCGAGGCTGGCACAGGAAGCTTTTGATGAAAAAGAGGGAGACTTGAATGTTGGAGTCTTTTATTCAAGAGGGGAAGGAGTTTGGTGCAAGTCACGTAACGATCAAGTGCGCGAAGATTTGAAACAACACCTCAGTGCCCAAGTTCGCGAATTTATTGAGAATCTGCAAGCTCAAGGAATAATTTAGGGTGAGAGAATGGATGCAAATGTAGGGGCAGGTGACGACAAAATATTGGACTTTTTTTATTTTTGCACTAGTTTTTGTTATTTCCAACAAATCCCAAAATCTCCAAAACAATGAATTTAACGCTTCACACAACGAATAAATGCAATCTTTGTTGCGATTATTGCTTTGTTCCTCACGGTCAAGTTTCCATGACTCGCGAGGTTGCTTTTTCTGCAATCGAACTCGCAATGAAAGGGAAGAAATCAACAGGCATACTATTCTACGGCGGAGAGCCACTCTTGGAACGTCAATTGATTTTTGATGTTGTTGAGCATTGTCAAAAAATAACTTCTCAAACAGGACACAAGTTTTCATTCAAAATAACAACAAACGGAATTTTGCTTGATGAGGAATTTCTCAAATTCAGTCGAGATATCAACATGGCAATTGGCTTTTCTTGTGATGGGCCAGCACAAGATGATTGCAGGCTTTTTCCCGACAAAAGAAAAACATTTGATATCTTAAAAGACAAAATACCGATGCTTTTAAAATATCATCCCTATGCAGTTGGTCTTAGTGTTATTAATCCAACGACTGTTCACAAGGCTAGCGATATTGCAAAGTTTTTATTTGATTCGGGCTTTCGCTATGTCTCAATGAATGTTAATTATTGCGAGACTGCTGGTTGGACAAAAAAGCATTTTGAAATATTAAAGAAAGAATACAAAAAATTAGCCACACTCTATGAAAAGTGGACAACAATCGAAAACAAATTTTATTTTGCACCATTTGACAAAAAAATTCTAGCCCACCTTAAAGGAAAAAAATATCATGAAGACAGAGCAGTCATGAACTATGGCCAGCCTTCAATTGCCCCGGATGGAACAATCTATGCAATGAGCAAGCACATAGACCAGCAACAGTTTGCAATCGGAGATGTTTTTAATGGCTTTGACAAGGAGAAGAGAGAGAGTTTTTATAATGCGGGAAACGAAACTCATTCAGTTTGCAGAGATTGTGACCTCTATTCTCGTTGTAATTATGCTCATTTCAATCTCAAATACGACGGCAAGAAATTTGTTCCGAATCCGTCACCTATTCAGTGTTGTCATGAACAATTGGTTGCTCCGATTGCAGACTTGGTTGCTAACAAGCTTTATTCAAAAAGAAATTCTATGTTTATTCACAAGCACTATAATGATTTCTATCCAATAATTTCTCTTGCAGAAGATGAGAAGTAATTGGTGCAAAAATTTAGTATTTCGCTACTATCTCAAAATAATTCAAAGAAAAAACTACTTTAAAAAAAGGAACAAAAACATCATGAAACAACAATTCAACAAAAACACACCAGCAATTGAACTAGTTGACTTTAAAAGCAACATTGACTCAAATCAAGAGTTTTCTCGAGAGACGATGCATCTTTTTTGTTCGCCTTTGTTTTTGGAGGCGATGAAAGTTTTGTTTGACAAAAATATTCAAACGATGTCTTGTGGATCTGGAAAAGAGAGAGGAATACTCGCTGGCATCACTGGAAATTTTGAGTCGTTGTCTGAGGAAAACAAGGAAATAGCAAAAGACATGTTGATTTCAAAAAAAGAATTTCGCATCGGAGTTGAATTGAAAGATGACACAACTTTCGGCGAGTTTGAAGAAAAGATTCTAGAGATTGCAAATTCGTTCAATGAGCAATAACAACACTATTAAAAAAAAGGACAGAACAAAAAATGAAAAGACTAAAAACATTAACATTGGCTATTTTGTTAGTTGCTTTTGCATCAGTCGCACTTTTAGGTTGTGGATTGTTTCAGTGGTGGGACAATGGCAACAACAATGGCAATGGAAACAATGGCTATTATAATGGTTATTGCAATGACAATGAAGCAATAGATGTTCCAGTTCACACTGTGACCGCAAGAGGTGCGATGACAGCATATGTCAACGAATATGTTTCGTTTATGGCGACAGTTCTGCCTAGTAATGCAACGAACAGAGAAGTGACTTGGGTAGTAGTGGGAGATGGTGCTGGTGCAACAATTTCAAGCGATGGTGTTTTCCGCGCGTCAACCGAAGGCGTGTTTACGGTTGTTGCAACGGCGGGAGGAGTGAGTGGAAGCACCTTAATTACAGTAGTTTTTAGTGGCTATGAGCCGACCCCTTCAAAAGGCTTTCGACTTGGAGCAGTTCCAATAGGTGCGCATTTGCAAAACGAAGTTGATGTCACAGTTAATGGAGAGTCAATGCAACTTCACAGGGTCTGGACATCGAATCATCAACACTGGAGAACGGAGCTTTGGCCAACAAGAACGTCAACTCCAGTTGGATATATTTATGCATCCAAGAATGTTGAAATTGAGATTGACTTCAGAACTCCGTTGAACACTAACACAATAATTCGTCCGATTGAAAGGGGAATAGCCCCAACAATCGTCGGAACAAGAGTTCGCTTCACAACGGCTGGTCATGGAACTTATATTATTGAACCAAACGGTGACCACACGCGTGCGGTATTTTTGTTTGTTGACCCATATCATTGCAATCGCGCACCAGTCTCAACACAAAATGTTATTCGCTTTGAAGCTGGACTTTGGACTCATGAGAATCATGATTCGATTAACCCAAGTATTTTGAACGGTGCGCTTCGTGGTATGGTTAATATTCCGTCAAACACAACAGTTATTATTGAAGAAGGCGCGGTCGTTCGTGCGGGATTTGTCGGGGCAGATGTCACGAATGTCAGAATAGCGGGAAGAGGTGTCATCGATGGTTCAACTTTTCTAAGAACTTATCACAATCCGGGTCCATTCACAAACACAATTCCAATTTCGTTCTATCGTTCATCAAACATCATCATTGAGGATGTTGCAATCCATGACCCAGCAGGTTGGGTTGTCCATTCGTTTTTTGTCAACGATATGGTCATCGACGGAATGAGGTTTTTTACTTCACGAATGAACGGAGACGGGATATCTTTGCAGTCAAACCAAAGAGTGACAGTTCGCAACACTTTCGGGCGAGCTTGGGACGATGCATTTGTTGTCAAAAACTATCCTTTGAGAACCAATGCGCCACAAAGTCAATGGGGAGCAACAAGGGACATACTTTTTGAAAATCTGGAGGTTTGGTCGGATTTTGCTCAAGCGCTTGAAGTTGGCTATGAACTTGTTGGAGAAGTGGCAGAGAGAATAACTTTTCGTGATATAACCGTTTTCCATGCTTTCCACAGAGCAGTGATTAGTATTAACAATGGCAATAATGCAAATATCAGAGACGTTTTGTTCGAGAACATAACAATCGAAAACGCTCAAATGGGATTAGGGGACGCTTCAAATGACGGAGGAATTCTCATCAACATTCGACACATTCAAGGGCAGTGGTCAAACAATCATATCCATGCGGGAACACCGATGGGTCAAATTGATGGGGTTGTCGTTCGAAATATCAATATTATCGAGTCAAGGCACGAGCAACTAATGATGAGATTCGGTGGTTTCATTGACCACTTGCGAGGTGGTTCAAGGCACTATGTCCGTAATGTCGAAATCTACAACATCTTTTTCAAAGGTGAGCGCGCAGATTTGATTAATTCTCAAATTATTCACCATGGACCACTTGAAAAAATCACGCTTGAAGGTGAGTGCGTTTTTAGCTCTCCGCCATCGGAGCGAGTCTATGCAGTGGGAGAGTTTCCAAGAATTATTGGAGCTGCGGGCAGTGAATATGCGTATCTCGGTGGCGTTTCAATCGCGAGAACGGGAGCGAACGCAAACAAGAGATTTTTGGTCATTGAAATGAGAGGATTGACAAATCTTGCAAATTTGAACATGGTTAGACTTGAGTTTCAAGGTGCGGAAGGACTTCCAGTGAATGTTCCGGGAGAACATCCTCAACTCCAAATTCGTTGGTTTGTTTTTCATCCAATGCTTGTTGATAGTGTTTGGAATCCAATGCCCGATTTGACAATGAGTTATCAGTATTTTATTATTGACCTAAGCAATAGTGGGATTCATTATGAGTTTTGGACAATCCACATTCACAGCAATGGAACGGGTGGGGCAAACAATATCAGTCTAAGAAATGTGTTTTTGACAAGCATCTTTGATGCCTCTGATTGGGGTGATTCCATTTATTAGTAATTTCTGTCAAGCGGACTGAAAAACTGTTGACAAGGGGTCCTTCGACCCTCTTGACGAAGAGTGTGAATACACGCAGAACCCGACAAACCAGTCGAAGACTGTTGACAAACAATCTTTGATTGTTTTGACGGGGGGCTTGAGAATATAAAAAACTAACCAATAACCATAATCCAAACTAAAACGCTTAAAAAAAAAATAATTGTCAATAATTAAAAAAAAGCAAGCGATGAAGGCATTGAAAATGCTGTCAATTTTTGTTACTTTTTTAGTCGTTTGAGCGGTAAAACGCTTGACGGGGTGTTGACAAAACAGTATACTATTATAACATGGACAAACTATGTGGTGCTTTTTCTATAAAATTGGATCAAATAGTTTGTTAAGGAGATAACTTAAAGTGAAAAGAAGAGGTTCGATAGTTCGATTAGGAATCATGGTCGTAGTGGTAGTGCTAGGGCTGATTTTATCATTTGTTCCAATGAATTTTGGAAACACAACTTTCCGTGGATTTGCTCATTCAATAATGCTCGGTCTTGACTTGCAAGGCGGGGTTTATGCTGTTTATCAAATGGACGCAGCGGTTGACGGTGACACGACAGACCTTTCAAGAAGAATGGAAGCAACGAGAACAAGGCTTGAAACTCTTTTGGTTTCTCGTGGCTTCACTGAAAGTAATGTTGTTCGACAAGGTGCCGACAGACTTCGTGTTGAAGTTCCGGGGGTTGGCGAGCCGGGCGCTCTTCTTGACGTCATTGGTGAGCCCGCGGAATTAACATTCCGAATGGACAACCCCGATGGAACACCGATTCCGGGATTAACTGGACGAAACGTCACAAGCGTTAGCAGTGGTTGGGACAGTCAAGGTGGAGGGGGATATGTTGTTCAACTAGTGTTTGATTCTGTTGGAACTGCGGCATTCTCTCAAGCAACCTCTCCAGAAAATCATGGAAGACAAATTTCAATTGTTGCGACTGTTGGAGGAGTTCCTCAAGAAGTGTCTCGCCCAACAATTCAAGCCCATATTCCAAACGGAAGAGCAGTAATCACAGGCATGGCTTCAGCGTCAGCCGCTCAAAGACTTGCTGATCAAATCCTTGCTGGACAATTTGAAGTTCGCTTGACTCTTCTTGAATCTGACACAATCCCAGCAACGCTCGGTGAAGCCGCACTTTTTTATGCAGTTCTTGCGGGTATTATCGGAATATTTTTGTTGTTATTGTTCATGGTGTTTGTCTATAAAATGTTCGGTGGGCTTGCGTCATTAGCACTTTTATTAAAAGTGTCATTGTTGTTGTTTTTCCTTGCAGTGTTCCCGTGGGTTCAGTTGACTCTTCCGGGACTCGCGGGTGTCATACTCTCAATTGGTATGGCAACGGATGCTGAAATCATCATCTTTGAAAGAATAAAAGATGAATATCGAGGTGGAAAATCAATACTCGCTTCATTCTATGCAGGCTATAAGCGTGCATTCTGGCCAATTTTCGACGCGAATATCACATCGGTAATTGCAGCAGTAATCCTTTGGATTTTCGGAACTGGGCCAATCGTTGGTTTTGCAGTTACGCTTCTAATTGGTATTGTCCTCTCGTTCTTCACAAGTATGGTTGTCACAAGATTTCTTTGCAAATGGATGCTCAAAATCAACTCATCAAATGAAAGGCTCTATGGACTCAAAAGAGGGAAGAACTATGTCGCTCCAACTGACGGAAATGAGAGTGGAGATAAAGTGGTTGAAATTCCAAGAAAAGAACTTGAATTGACTCCTGCAACAGAATAATTAAAATTCATTGAACACGGAATAGGTAATGGAAAATTCACAACACTTATTCAATATTCAATATTCTAGGAAACTAAAATGAACAAATTTGGAAAAATCAAAAATGACCTTTCGCATAGGTTATTAGAAAGAGAATATAGAGTTGTCGAGAAAAAGAAGATTTACTTTCTTATCCCGATTGCTTTTGTTGTGCTTGCACTAATCATGGGCATAATTTTCGGTGTGACTCGCGGAAGCCCATTCAACATTTCGATGGCATTCACAGGCGGGCAGTCTGTTGATATCGTTCTTGGAACAAGAATGACGAGTGACAATGTTGATGCTTACAGAGAAAATATTCATGGAATTGTCAGAAATCTTCACAATGGAAGAGAAATTCCTGCCATCACGAGCTATGAAACCATGCAACAAGGTGCGACAGGAAGTGAAACAGCATCAATTCGCCTTCAATTCAACTCAAGAGACATTGAAGCGGATGACACTGAAACTTGGGGATTTATCAATGATTATCTCAGAGAAGAGTTGAATGAGCTGTTCGCGCTCACTCCAACTTCAATATCGGTTTATGGCAACTATTTAAAAGTGACCTATGACGCTCTTATCACAACTAGCACGGCGGAAACTCAACTTTTTGGAGTGATCAGAAGCGCGGTTGAATCTTTTGAGAGAGAAGGAACGATTCTTGATGCGACTGGAATGACTTATGGCAGAGATGCTGAGGGAAACTTGAGTGACAGAATTCTTCTTATTCCTTTCATTGGAAACTTTGATGGTTATGTTGAAAGTGAACTGTTTTTAGCTCTCACAGTCAGTGATCCATTCAGTGTCGATATCAGAATGACGGGGTTCACTTCACCAACAAGGGCAAGAGAGTTCCTAATCACAGCAATTCTAGCAATTCTTTTGATGTTGACTCTTCTCCTCATTTATATCGCATTTCGATTTGAAATCGCATCAGGACTGGCAACAATCATCTCAATCTTCCATGATCTTTTGATGATTCTTGCATTCATGACAATATTCAATATTGAAATCGGTCAAACATTTATTGCCGCAATAATCACAATTCTTGCCTACACGATCAACAACAACATCGTCATATTCGATAGAATTCGTGAAAACATCAAATCAAAACGTCACGAAGGAAAATCAAACACTTTCCTTGCAAACACTGCTGTTCGTGAAACAATTCTAAGAACTATTAACACAACTGTCACAACAGCTCTTGTTCTTGGAACTCTTGCGATTTTGGGTGTCCCAGCAATTCAAGTTTTCACACTTCCACTACTATTCGGTATTTTGGTTGGAGCATACTCAACAGTATTCATTTCTCCAACAGCGTGGGTAATGTTGAAAGATTTTGGAGCAAAAAGGCTGTCAAAAAGAACTTCAACTGCTCCAGCAAGACCCAAAAAAGTTGGGCAAGAAATCTAATAAAAATTAATAAAGCAAGCGGAGACGGAGCAAATCTGTCTCCGTTTGCGAATATCAACGAACAACTTAATAAGTGCTAAGTTTTCAATGCACAAGGATTTGACTTGCAGGAACATTTCAAAAAGTTAAAACGATTTAATAATAGGGGTGAATTGGAACATTGAAGAAAATGACTAGTCTCAAAAACGGCGCTTGTTGTTCTAAAGCGATAGCTTTGCAACCACTTTTCTGCTTGTGCATTTTGAGTCACAACACTATCCTCATGACAAGTTGCGAGGCAACAATACAAACAAAACAAACTGAAAAAACATGTCTGTGAACTTCAAACAAAAGAATAAAATTTCTCTTGATTGTGAGAAAATACGCGAAATGGCAACAAAAACACACCTTAGTGAAAAGATGGTGGAGTTATTATTTTTGCGTGGAATGGAAACTATTGATGGAATCAGAGATTTTTTATTCCCAAAAGAAAAGAATTTGTTGGATGCGAACTTGATGGAAGGAATGGCGGAACTAAAAGAAAGAGTTGAAGAAGCGATTGAAAAAGAAGAGAGAATCTTGATTTATGGAGATTATGACGTTGATGGGATTTGTTCAGCAAGCATTTTATCTGGATATTTAAGCAACCAAGGTGCAGATGTTGTTGTTCATATCCCGTCAAGAATAACAGATGGCTATGGACTAAATGTTGAAACACTCGAAAGACTTATTGATGAACACATGCCAGATCTCATCATGACATGTGATTGTGGAATCTCAAACAAAGAAGAGGTTGAGTTTTGCAATTTTGTTGCTGGTGTTGACATAATTGTCACTGACCACCATGAACCACCTCCAGAACTTCCAGATTGCGTTATTGTTAACCCCAAAAGGCAAACTTGCCCTTATCCATTCAAAGATTTGTGTGGAGCGGGTGTTGCATTAAAAGTTGTTGAAGCCCTCGGGGGAAGAGACGAAGCTCTTAAATTTCTTGACCTTGCGGCGATTGCAACAATTGCTGACCTTATGCCTTTAGTTGGTGAAAATCGACTAATTGTTCAGCTTGGATTGAAAAAAATCACGAACATGGGTCTTGAAAAAATGCTATTGACCTATGGACTCAACCCAAAAACATTGCTCTCATCAGAAATTGCCTATAAAATTGCACCTCGCATAAACGCCGCTGGAAGAGTTGGTTGTCCTCAAAGGGCTTTTGAACTGTTGAACACATCAGATGAAGAAAGAATATCCGTCTTGATTGAAGAAATCAACAAAGACAACGACAAAAGGCGTGAATTATGTGAGACAACCTATAACGAAGCACTTGCAATTCTCAAAAGAGATTCAAATGGACTAGCAAAGCGTGCAGTAATCATTGCTCATAGTGAGTGGGAAAAAGGAATCACTGGCATTCTCGCCGCTCGTCTTTGCGGAGAGTTTCGCCGTCCAACGTTCATACTAGTTGGAGCGGGGGATGTTTTCAAAGGAACTGCAAGAAGTGTCAGTGGAATTAATATCCATGAAATTCTCATCAAGTGTTCGGATCTTTTGGTCGAATTCGGTGGTCATGCGGGAGCCGCAGGATTTTCAATAGAAAAGAAAAATCTTGACAAATTTAAAATTCGCCTTGATGAAATTTTGGAAACTTTTGATGATAGTTTCTTTGTTCCACAATATGAATATGACACTGTTTTAAAATTTGAAGACTTGACTCTTGAGTTTGCAAAAGAACTAGAAAAGCTTGAACCGTTTGGAAATAATAATTCACGACCAATTTTTTCGTTGCTATCAAACAAACTTGAAAGCATTCAGCCAACAAGACAAAATCCCATCCACACCAACATAACCCACAAAGGAAAAAGCATTCTCGCATTCAGTTTCTATAATGAGAATCAATTTCTTCATGGAGACAGCGAAAAACAATTATTAGTTGAAGTTAGCACAAATTTCTATAACAACAATGAATACCTCAAAACTGTCCTCAAAGCAGCAAAATGTGAAGAATTGTTTTTTAGCGATAGTGTTGCAAAAAGTGCTTTTTTGAAAAATATTGAATATGCAACCTTTTCAAAAAAAGAAGCAATATTCACTAATTACAAAGAGAGTGAACTAATCAATTTGGTTGATGAAAAGTATTCAATCCTCGTTGTCGCTGGTTCAAAAAAAAGCTTTGATGAAGCAAAAATCAAGCTGGGAAAAAAAGTCCTTTTGAACGAGTTTATGTTGTTGGGAACAAAAAACAACCACACTCGTCTTGTTTGCTCGCCACTTTTTGATGACGATAACTTGATTTTGCCGTTTTTCAAAAAAATTATATTCCTTGACACACCGCCAAAAGGAACAGTTCAATTTTTGAATTTTCAAACTTCTGCAACAATCTACATGCCAGAAAATGAGACAAGTGTTGATTTTAATGGGATTAAAACTGACAGGGAGGTTTTGAAAAAGTATTTTGAAGCAATTAAAAAATTCAACGGACAAAAAGCAGTGAATATATTTTCTTTCTTTAGGCTCTTGTCAAAACAATTTCCAGATCTAAATCTTAATCAATTTTTGGCAAGTTTCTTCATTTTTGAAGAACTCGGATTCATCGAAAGGGAAAAACCATTCGAAGTAAAAATCAATCAAGGGACAAAAGCAAGCCTAAGCTCTTCAATAATTTTTAACTATATCAACGACTCCCAATAAAAAATAATGAAAACAGAATTTTTAAAAAAATGTTCGCAGTTCTATAAAGGTGAACAATATAAAAAAATCGAAACGGTGTTTGATATTGCATTCGATTATCACGTAAGTGGTCCTCCAAGACTCTCTGGCGAGCCTTATATTGTCCATCCAATTGCAGTCGCATCAATATTGATTGATCTCGGACTCGACTATTCAAGCATTGCAGCAGCTCTTCTTCATGATGTTCTTGAAGACACCCCTGCAACGGAAGAAACTCTTAAAGAGCTTGTCGGAGAAGAAATCACCGCACTTGTTATGGGTGTGACCAAACTCGACGGAATAACATTCACTTCAAAAGTCGAAGAGCAGGCAGAAAATTTTGGTAAAATGTTTGTCGCAATGGCAAAGGACATCAGAGTTGTCCTAATTAAAATTGCCGACAGACTACACAACATGCAAACTCTTAAATATCTCTCTGAAGAAAAAAGAAAAGTGCTTGCTCAAGAAACCCTCGACATCTATGTTCCTCTTGCTTCTCGACTTGGATTGTCCTATATTAAAAGTGAACTGGAAGACCTCGCACTCAAATTTTTGCGTCCAGATGTTTATGATGAGTTGACAAAAGAGATTGCGATGCACCGTGAGGAAAGGCAAAGTCAAGTTGATGCAATTTCAATTGAACTCAGAAAAATTCTCAATGAACTCGGCATCAAGGGCGAAATTAGTGGTCGTCCCAAACATTTTTTCAGTATCTACAAAAAAATAATTAAGCAAAACAAAACAGTTGAAGAAATCTATGATTTGACCGCAATGCGTGTCATTGTTCAAACGACAGACGATTGCTATGCGGTTCTTGGGAAAATCCACTCTCGCTGGAAACCGCTCCCGGGGCGAGTCAAAGATTTTATTGCTGTTCCAAAACCAAACAACTATCAATCTCTTCACACAACAGTAATGCCGGGAAAGCTTCTTGAGCGTCCTTTTGAAATTCAAATAAGAACAGCCGAAATGCACAAAATCGCCGAGTTCGGTGTCGCCGCTCATTGGAAATACAAAGAGAACAAAAAGAAAGAAGTCAGCAAAAAAGACACTGTCTATGAAGAAAAACTTCAATGGCTTCGCGGAGTTTTGAGCGACACAGAAGGATTTTCAAGTTCAAAAGAATTCTATGAAAGCTTCAAGTTCGACCTTGCTCCAGACCAAGTTTTTATCTTCACTCCACGTGGAGACGTCAAAATTCTGCCAGAAGGTTCAACTCCAATCGACTTTGCCTATAGCGTCCACAGTGAGGTTGGAAATAAATGCACTGGTGCAAAAATAAACTCAAAAATGGTTCCGCTTTCGACAAAGTTGAAGACTGGGGACTATGTTGAAATTTTGACATCTGCAACATCAAAAGGGCCGTCAAGAGATTGGCTCAAAGTTGTTAAAACGACTGGTGCGAAATCAAAAATTAACCTCTTTTTCAAAAAAACGATGAAAGAGGAACACATCAAACTGGGCAAAAGCATGTTTGAAGAAGACGCAAAAAGAAAAGGTTTTTCAGCGTCAGACCTCTTAAAGCCAAAATGGCTTGAGGAAATCAAAAAACGCTACGCTCTTTCTTCACTTGAAGACATGTTTGCCCTAATTGGATTTGGAGAGCTTTCGACTGGCAAAATATTGCCGAAACTAATCGGGGAATTAAACAAAGAAAGAAAAATCGAAACAGCTTCTAGTAAGGCAATAGCAGAGCCAAAAAACACAGGTGTTGGAGGGGTCATAATCGCCGGCTATGACGACATTTTGATTCGACTTGGAAGATGTTGCACTCCAGTTCCGGGGGACGAAATTATTGGTTTTGTTTCACGCGGAAGAGGTGTTGCCGTCCATAGAAAAACTTGTCCAAATGCAATCAATGCTGAGCAGTTTAGACTTATTGAAGCAAAATGGGCGAGAGAGCCGAGTGAAGCTTTTGTTGTGACACTTTGTGTTGAAACGAAAAACAGCGAAGGTGTTATTGCGAAAATTGCATCATTACTCTATGAGTTGAAGCTCTCAATAACTAACATGGAAGCAAAAGTTCTCAAAAATCAAACGGGACAAATTAAGTTTTCAATTTGGGTCAAAAGCACCAAACAAATTGACCTAGTCATCAAAAAAATCAAACAACAAAGCGACATAGAAAAAATCTATCGAGTCTAAAAAGCTGATGTTTTATTGCAACAAAGAAGAATACCACAGCGAACTATTTAACATAGTCAGACAATTTAAAAGACACGAACAAGCAGAAATATCGTGTCTTTTTTGCGTTGAGAAGCTAACAATTAATGTAGGGGATAGCGCTCTCAAATCCCCTAAAAATTTCTTGTTTCAATTTGATTTTAAAACAAAAACAAAGAAAGAAGCGTTATTTTTTCTCAAAACAACGCTCTATAACGTCCTTAAGAGCCATTTTAACGAAAGTTTGCCTTGGGGTGCATTGACTGGTGTTCGCCCAACTAAGCTTGTCTATGAAGCGTTGAATTTAGGGAAAACGCTTGATGATGCAAAAGAAAATTTAATCAACAACTATTTTGTTTCGCCCAAAAAAGCAGGGTTAGCTTGTGAGATTGTCAAAAATCAAAAGCCGTATTTGCTCACAAATGAAGAAAAAAACAACCTTGTTAATCTCTATGTCCACATTCCATTTTGTCCATCAAGGTGCAATTATTGTTCGTTCGTTTCTTTGAGTTCAAGGAAATTTTCTCATCTAATTGAGATGTATTTTGAAAAACTAATAATTGAACTAGAACAAGATTTGACAATTTTAAAAAGTCAAAACAAGAAAATTTGTTCAATCTACATTGGAGGAGGAACACCGTCGTGCCTGCCAATTCCCATGATTGAAAAACTTTTTGCTGTTTTGAAACCCTATTCAAACGACTGTGAAATAACATTCGAAGCAGGAAGAGCCGACACAATAACCCCCGAGCTTCTGGACGCTCTTCATGAAAAGGCAACAAGAATTTGTCTCAATCCTCAAACTCTCTCTGACACAACTCTCAAAAAAATTGGAAGGGAACATACTGCTGAAGAATTTTTTACGGCTTTTAATCTAATCAAAAAACTCAATTTCGTAGTTAATTGCGATTTAATCTATGGTATAGATGAGAGTGAAGAAGACTTCTTGATGACCCTTGAAAAGGTTCTTGCTCTTCGTCCCGAAAATATCACTATCCACACTCTTTCAAATAAAAAGGGCGCAAAAATGGAGCAAGAGGTGAAAAGTGATAAAACTGCACAGGAAAGCATTGTTTGCCCGCAACAAAGATTTGAGAGTCAGCTCGCTCTTCACGGCTATCATCCATACTACCTTTATCGCCAAAAAGAACAACTCTCAAGCCTTGAAAATGTTGGCTACTCGCTCTTGAATCACGAGTGCAAAAATAACATTTCCGTCATGGAAGAAACGCTCTCAATCATGGCATCTGGAGCAGGAGCAATCTCAAAAAAAATTATCCGCTCCGAAACCAACACCAAAATCGCCCGTCTATCAAACCTCCGCGACGTTCAATTATATCTCGACCGTTTTGACGAAACATTAGAAAAAAAAGAGAGTTTTTTCAAAAGTTAAAAATAATAAAAAACTAAGCAGGCCAAAGTTGAAAATGAGAATAAATAATAATTTAAAAATCAAACAAATTGATTTTTGCGACTTAAAGTGACTTAACCCAATAAGTCCTTCAGCCGTCTTGCAGCCCCCTCGTTCCCGTCAAATATTTTAATTTGCTTTGATAAATTTTCGAAAAATTTCTCGATTAATGGTTTTGCAAAGACATAGTGGGTGCAACCGAGGACGATTCCTTTTGCGTCGGAATGCGGTGTTAGAATCTCTTCAATTTGAGGATAGACTTTGTCAACGTCATCAATATTATCTTCAATTTGTGAAGCAAGGTCTTTTTGGGGCAATATCACAAGATTTGATATGTCGAATTTACTCAAAAGATTTTTGAATTTTTCTTGACGCATTGTGACGGGAGTTGTGAGTAGCACCACTTTTTCTTTTGGAATTTCTTCAAGCGCGGGTTTTATCGCTGGCTCAAGTCCAACGAATGGGGTTGAATATTTTTCTCGAAGCATTTGAATTCCAACATTTGTTGCAGTGTTGCAAGCAACGACAATTGCTTTGCAGTCATATTCAGTGAGTAATCTTTCGCTGAGAGCGAACACGCGTTTTTTAATAAAAGAGTTACTCTTGTTGCCATATGGAAAAAACTCTCTGTCACAAAGATAGACAAAGTTTTCATTCGGCAACAATCTTTTGCATTCACGAAGAACACTAAGACCTCCTGTGCCACTGTCGAATATTCCAATAGGTCTTGTATTTGGGTTCACCTAAACATAATATGAGCATTTGAGAGAATAGTGAATAAGTATTGGAAATACTTGCAACAACAAAAAAGCTATGGTATACTATAGTCAACAAAACTTAAAATTGAAACATGGTTCATGCGCTTTTTTGCGACTCTTCATGAAACAAACAGTTTCGCATGCTTAAAACACGAGAAACAAGACTTTCACTAAGGTTGGCATTTAGAATTCGCACAAATCCATATTCCTATTTTAAGTTTTGTTGACTCTAGGCACATCAAGCGCGAAGGAATTTAAACAAATGAACGAAATAAAATGCCCAAAATGTAATGAAAAATTTTCAATGGATGCTCAAGGATTTGCGAGCATTTTAAAACAAGTCAAAGACGAAGAGTTTGCAAAGGAGCTGGAAAAAGAACTCAAAATTAGACAGTTTGTCATTGCTCAAAAAAACGATAAAGAAAAAGCAGAACTCAGCGCTGAAAAAGAAAAAGAGATAGCCGAATTGAAAGGACAACTTAGCAAAGCGGAACTTGAAAAAAAACTTGCAGTCAGTGAAGCAATTTCAAAAATAGAAAAAGAAAGTTCGGATCTAAAAAATGAGCTTTCTTCGTCAAAAGCCCAATCACAAATCGAAATTGTTTCCTTGAAGGAAAGACATCAATTTGAACTAAAAGGAAAAGATGAGCTAATCGATCGCTACAAAGACATGAAAGCAAAACTCTCGACAAAATTGGTCGGAGAATCACTTGAACAACATTGCGAAACCGAGTTCAACAAACTTCGAATGACTGCATTCAAGAACGCGCAATTCGGAAAAGACAATGACCACAAGCAGGGAACAAAGGGCGATTATATCTATCGAGATTTTGACGAGAGCGGTAATGAAATCGTGTCAATTATGTTTGAGATGAAAAACGAAGAAGATTTGACTGCAACAAAAAAACGCAACGAAGACTTTTTTGACAAACTACACAAAGACAGAGTCGAAAAAAAATGCGAGTATGCTGTTTTGGTTTCGCTCCTTGAAATCGAAAACGAATTCTACAACGCTGGAATTGCGGATGTTTCGTTTCGCCATGAAAAAATGTATGTCATTCGTCCTCAGTGCTTCATTCCAATGATAACACTACTCAAAAACGCCGCTCAAAATTCAATGCACTACAAAAAAGAATTGGCATTAATTCGAGAGCAAAACATCGACATCGAAAATTTTGAGGACAGACTAAATAGCTATAAAGGCAAGGTTTCAGAAAAACACAGACTTGCAAATGAAAGGTTTCAAGAAGCAATCACTGAAATTGACAACACAATAATTCGTCTTGAAAAAGCAAAAGAAGCATTAATCACATCAGAAAAACATTTTAGAATTGCTGACCAAATGGGCGAAAAAGTCACAATAAAAACACTATCAAAAGGAAATCAAACCATGATCGACAAGTTTGAGCTTAATTAAGTGAAAGTTTAAAAGTGAAGTCAAAATTAATTTAGAAATTGTCCTCGTTAATGCTAATTTTTTTCTTTATGGGTGTCCTATTCAAACAACCTGCTTTTTTGGAAAATATTTAAAGAGATTTATTGTTTTTGCGGGCATCCCCGACCGACCGAACGGGTGATATGAAATAATGAACGAGTGGTAGGAGACGCCATCCTCTGCAAACAAAAATTTTATCAAATACTCATTTTGAAAACGCTGTGTGAAGTAGTATACCTAAATTTTTCTGTATTTGCAATCTTTGCATTATAAGTGCTTTGCAGCAATTGGGCTTTATGACGATACTGTTTTTCGATGTCGAAGACATTGGCAAACAACACCGCTACGTGACCGATTACGATTCAAAATGAAGTAAAAATAAAACAAATTTTTTCAACTTTCAACTTTAATTAAATTAATTTAGTCATCAGTCCCAAAATTTCATTTGGGACTATTCTTTTTATTGGAGAAAAGCCTTGGGCTCTTCTTTTTTCTTTTTTTTGTGAAGAAAGATTCGTTGTCAAAAGCTGAACCATTGGAGCAAGTTGCGGATTATCTTTCGAAAGACGTTGTTTAATTAATGATGTGACCATGTCATTCGAATCAGTTTTTCTATCCTTTGACATCATTTGCATAAGCATTGCACCCATCATATCTCCGCCCATGCTTGCTCCTCCAATGTTTGGAGTCTCGCTGTTTTGTTGAGAGTTGTTCGCTCCTCTGTTTAAAAAAAGTGGGAGTAAAGTATTTATATCCATATATCACTATTATATGCTCTTGTGAATATAATAGTAACGGAAACAAATAAAAAAAGGAGAACATTACATATCATGAAACAATTATCAAACTTTAACAAAAGCAACTTTAGTGAAGAAAAGCTTAAAAAAATAGCAGGCGATGTTGGAGATGCGGAAGAAAGGGTTCAAGAAGCATTTGAAAAATATTCAAAACTTGACGAAGACGGACTCATCAACGAACTGGTCAAAAAGGTGAGAACCCAACGAGCGGAAGGGACATATGATGGGGAGCAAATGAAATCATCAGTTGAATTTTTAAGACCACATTTGTCGCAAACGCAATATGAAAAACTTCACAATTTGATAACTCTTTTAAACTCCGAGGATATCTAGATGATTGATACTAAATGCGTTCTTTTCACGTCTGACAAAAAAGATTTTTTCACTTTGCGAAAAGAACTATCTTATCAAATAACGAACTCGTTTCCATTCATCAATGCTTATGGAGCGAGTGTTTCTTCGTGTGAAATTTCAAAATTGCAGTCCAACAAATTGATTCGTGCAATAGCATCTCACACCACTGTCAAGACTTGTTCGTTTCATCAAGAAGTCTATTTTCCTCATCAAAACCCCGAACTTGATGCATATTATGACAAAAAAAACTTTGGACAAGGAACAACTGTTGCGGTCATAGACACGGGAATAAGGCCACATGTCGATTTTTTCATGCCAAAAAACAGAGTGATTTTCAAGGATTTTGTCAATGGAATCAAATCTCCCTATGACGACAATGGCCATGGCACGGCAGTTGCTTCAATAATTGCGTCAAACGGACTAACAACAAAAAAAGAATTTCAAGGCATTGTCCCGAGAGCAAATATTATAGCACTCAAAGCAATTTCAAACAATGGCGAAGGCGGGGCATTTAAAATACTTGAAGCAATGCAGTGGATTTATTTAAATCGCAAAAAGCACAACATAAAAGTCGTTTGCATGTCTTTTGGGGCTGAGCCAATAACAGACGGAGTCGATCCATTGTCCGAAGGGGCGAGCGCACTTTGGAAGTCGGGAGTAGTGGTTGTGACTAGCGCGGGAAATTCAGGAGAGAAATCTGGAACAATAACTTCACCGGGAATATCGCGCGATGTCATAACAGTCGGAGGAGCTTGCAAAAATGAAAAGGGAGAAATTGGGCCTTGTGATTTTTCTTCTCGTGGAAGACTCGAAAAATCAACAAAGCCCGACATCATCGCTCATGCAAGAAACATAGCAACACTTCAAAAAAACGGTTGCATCCCTCAGAGCGGAACAAGCATGGCAGCACCAATTGTGGCTTCTGCATGCTGTTTAATGCTTCAAAAAAATCCACGCTTGAGTCCAAATCGTGTTAAAGAACTACTTTTAAAAAATGCAAAAGCTCTTCCATACCCCAAAAATGAAGTCGGGCAAGGAATGTTGAGTTTGGATTTTATTGATGAAATTTAATCTAGGAAACGCTAGTTGTGGTTTAATATTAATTGAAATAATCTTGAAGTTGGTGCGACACTAAAACACTGCGAGTGACATGAAGTATTCCTTTATTGCATGGGCGAATCTTCCATGTTATTAAGCTTATTTGGCAATTTTCAATTTCAACACCCGTTATTGCTTCGGGATGAATTCCAGAGCCACAGTTCACATAAAAACTTTTCTCGGGACCATTCATCGTTGGACGATGAGTGTGTCCAAAAATAGATAAAAGTCTGTTTTTGTTTGCCCACTTTGACAATCGGAAACTGATTTTATTTTTTTTCTTGAAATTTCTTGCTGGACGCGTTGGATCTGCAAAGCCTGTTAGTTGAAGAGGTTTCCAAATATATCTGACCAAAAATCGTCCTAGCCACCATAGCTGGTCATTGATTAGGTCACCTTGATGACCATGTGTGAGAAAAATGTGTTGGTTACTATTGGATGAGTGTTGCAAGACAAGTGCTTCGGGAATGCCTAGTTTGCGGTTGGATTTGTCGTGATTTCCAAAAATGCGAAAAAAACGTCTTTTGTCTTTCATGCTTTCAAACATATCATAAATTTCATGATATGTTTCTTTAATGCGAATCATGTGTCTGTTTTCCCACAATTCTTCACCGTCACCAATCTCAAAAAAGGTAAAGCCATTTTCTGAATAGTGGTCAAGAGCGTGCAAAAAAATATTTTGATTTCTTGCAAATTCATCCGCCACACCACCCTCACCACGGTGAGCGTCGCTCATAAACACCATTTTTGAATCATCATTGAAAGGTATTCTTGTTGCATTGTTAAAAAGAGAAGTTAATTTTTTTTGTGTGAACATGTAATATAATATGAGCATATGATGTAATAAATTCATTAAAACTTCTACATACAAATTGGCCGACTAGATTGGTTTTTGTGTGTAGGAGTTTTTTATTATGCCAAATTATATACTAATTCCCTTAATCATTCTTGCGGTTATTCTCGTGTTTGCTTTGTTTATCACAATATCAGTAGTCAGAGGAAAACGATTGGCAAGAAGATTTAAGAATGGACTGAAAAAAGTTGACGAAAGATTTCGCAACTGTGGAAAGGATTGTGAATGTCCTAGCATTCCATGGAATATTGATGCAAGAAGAACGAGTTGCAATGAAGATTTTCACACTGCGAATGATAATGTTATCAGAATGTGTGACAGATTCAGTGACAAGTTTATTGGCAAAAAAATATGCTTGGATTGCGACAGGTTGCAATGCCAACAAGACTTTGCAGACAAAATTGCAGACAAAGATTTAGGTTTTGCCTACTCAGGATTTAAATATGACGCTTTTGGGAATATTTTTTTCGCCGCGAAAGATGCTTTTCAACGTCGTTTTGGTTATTCTCGTTTGTATGACAGGCTCGCACCATGGATTGGACTTGTCATTGACAGTGAGCCAGTGCAATTTCGCCATGACAACAAATGGTGGAAAATTGAACTTTGGAAGGGTCAATATGGAATGACTACAGGTGCAGAAGTTGGATTCTATGTTAGAGACCATCGAAGAAGACGAGGTCTTTATCAGAGCGTTAAGGATTGCGACATGATTGACATGGAGTTTGTTCTTCGAAGAAACAATCGCCCGATTATGCAAAGACAAGGAAGGTCATGGTGGCTCACAGGCTTTGTTCTTGGAGTGCATTCACGTCTTCGTGAATTAGACATGTCTATTAAGCTGACATTTACTAAAGAGGGCATGAAAGAAGCTTTTGTTGATGCACTAAGAAAAAAAGGATATCGAGATCATGAAATCTGTGTTGAAGGCAATTCAGTTTTCATTGAATACAAAAAGCCAAAAACCAGAGCGCCGTTTTCTCGATTTTTGGTCGGTTGGTATGCTATGAGATACACCAAGAGATACACCCAAATCTATCATCGCCTAACTGATGGGGTTGAGGGAACGGCACTTGACAAACTTGTTTATTTGAAAAATGCTGTGAGCAGACGAACTTTTAGAAGAATAACTAATATGGGACTCTATAGTATTTATGGACTAGGGGACTTGATAGAATTTCTTCCAGATGAAGATTTTTGTCCATCTCCGTGTCCATGGCCAGAAAAACCATGTCCAACTCCACCGCCATGTCCAGTTTGTCCAACACCTCCGCCATGTCCAGTGCCGCCGCCATGCCCAGTGCCACCGCCATGCCCAGTGCCACCGCCATGTCCAGCTCCGCCACCACCAAGACCGTGTCCAGTGCCACCGCCGTGTCCGCCATGCCCACCACCAAGACCATGTCCGCCTCCGCCATGTCCGCCCCCACAACCGCGCCCATGTCCACCGCCATGGCCAATACCAAGAAGGCGCTCATGCAATCATGAGCTGGAATGTTGTCAATGTGAAAGGTGTCACAGCCTTTAGAAAATCAAGTTGATGATCGCAAAAAGAAAAAGGCACGAGTGATAAAAAGTTCGTGCCTTTGTTGTGTTCGTTGATAAGGTAATTTTATTCATGGAAATAAAGATTTTGAAAGAGCAATTGCATAGGGGGACGTATTTTTTTTATAATGCACATCCAAATTAAGTTGGCAGAAAGCAGATAATTTAGGGATGTCTTTTGTCGCAAAATGGGGCGCTGTTTTCTGCATACTCCAGATACAAGTTAATATATAATTTTTACTCCCTAATTTTGAGAATAGTGGCCTGCATTAGTTTATTTGAATCAATTCATTGTCAAGCATATCACAACTTGTCAAATAGTATTCAATGCCATTTTTTTCATGAAAGAGGGGTCTTTTTGATTTTCCATGAAGATGCCCATAGACAACTTTTTGAACATCATATTTTTCAAAAAGTTCGGTGAAAGGAGAGGGGTGCATCCGAGTGTTATATGGTGGATAATGAATCATTGCGACTGTGAGGTCGCCAGTTTTTTTTATTTTTTGCATATGCTCTAGTGACATTTCCATTCGAATGAGTTCGCGGTCATAAATTTTTTTGTCGTCTTCGGCGAATTCTTTTTCTGGAGTTTGCCAACCGCGTGAGCCAGCAATAGTGACATTTCCAATTCTCATCGCATCGTTTTGAAGGGCATATGTTTCAAAGGGAAGGGCATTTCTAACATTGCTGATTGACTTCCACCAAAAGCCATCGTGGTTGCCTCTGATGATGATCTTTTTGCCCTTGAATTTTTTCAAGAACTCTATGTCGGGCTTTGCTTCTTCAAGTGTCATGCCCCAACTAAGGTCTCCAGCGAGCAACACTAAATCATCGTCGCCCACTTTGTCTTCCCATGAACGCTCGATTTTTTCCAAGTATCCGTGCCAATTTCCTCCAAAAATATCCATGGGTTTATTGGAAGCAATCGACAAATGAAGGTCACTGATTGCAAAAATTTTCATATTATCTTTTTCCGTGTTTAGATGTCAAATTGGAGTCAACTATCATGGTGCAAGATGCGTTTGATGCAATTGCTTGGCCTTCTCCAACAACTCCAAGTCCTTCCGTTGTTGTGCATGAAATGCTCACTTGTTCTGGCATAATTTCGAGGGTTGATGCAATGGTTTGACGCATCTTGTCAACGAATGGAGCAAGCAAGGGGGCTTGTGCGATTATGACTGACGATATGTTTGAGATTTTGCATTGCTTTTGGGTGATCAGCTGATGAACTTGTTTCAAGAGATAAAGACTTGAAATGTCTTTGTTTCTTGGGTCTTTGTCAGAAAAAAGCTGTCCGATATCTGGCATTGAAGCGGCTGATAGAATTGCATCCATAATTGCATGCAGAACAACATCCGCGTCAGAATGTCCAAGGAGCCCCTTGTCATAAGGAATGAGAACACCGCCTAAAAATAATCGCCTGTTTGGGACAAGCCTGTGAACATCATAGCCAACACCAACACGAACGTTTGAAACGGCTGGAACAAAAAGGTCTGATGCATGGGTGACCTTTATGTTTGAGGGCTCTCCGCCAATAATATGAGCAGAGTAGCCAGCTTTTTCAAAAACTTCACTATCATCTGTGAAGTTGCCTTTAACTTTGTCATAGGCATCTTGAAGCTTAGCAAAATCAAATGCTTGAGGAGTTTGAATATTGTAAAGACCGCTCCTTGAAAGTGTTCGAATGACTTTATTTGTTTTGATAAATTTTATTGTGTCAACTGTTGGAACTGCTGTGACACCACTTCCAAATTCAATAGCACTCAAAACGCTTTCGTCAATTGTTTCAGTCTTGACATAAGGACGAGCCCCATCGTGAATAACGACAATATCACAAAAACCTAGTTCGCTCAATCCGCGTCTGACTGATTCGGTTCTTGAACTTCCTCCAAAGCAATATGAAACATTGGAATAAAGGTTGACGATTCTTTGGATTTCAGTCTCATCCATGGGATTGATGACCAAAACAATTGATCCAACAAGGCTTCTTTGAAACCTGTCGATAGTCATTTCCAAGATTGATTTTTTACCAACTTGATATAGTAGTTTGTTGTAGTGCATGCCAGCACGTGTGCCTTTTCCAGCACAAACAATCAATGCACATATGCTCAAATTTTTTGCTTTTTGTCTGCTCATTATTTTTTGGTCCGTCCTTAATTCGTTGAGTGGAGTTATTCACTGATAACTTCGTAAAGTTCTGTTGCAACGTCTTTGTTCGCTTTTTCGTCGAGTTTCAAAACACGAAAACTAGCATCACCTTTTCCAAATTCAATTTTGATAACATCGCCAATTTTAAGTCGATAAGCGGGTTTCGCCGTCTTTCCATTGACAAAAATTTTATTGCCACTGCATGCGTCCGCAGCGACAGAACGCCTTTTTAATATCCTTGAAACTTTTAAAAATTTGTCGATTCTCATTATTATCTTTTATTATACACCATATTTGTCGAAAAGTCCATGTTTTGAACATACTTTTTGGTATCTTTTTGAGTTGACATCTAGGTTATTTTGTGATAATATTAAAAAGGAATGAAAAAGTTGTATGATATCATAATAAATCCAGTTTCAGGAAAAGGAAAAGGAAAGAAAGCGTTGTCTAGTGTTTTGAAATTTTTGAATGCTAATGATGTTGATCACAAAATATATTTGACCACAAAAAGAGGGGATGCGGAAAAATTTGCCAAAGAATTGACAAGCGGAGAAGAGGAGAGAAATATTGTTGCAATCGGTGGAGACGGAACATTTTCAGAGGTTCTGGATGGCATTGTCAACTTTGAAAAAACGATGCTTGGTTTCATCATGAGTGGAACAGGAAATGACTTCGGCTCTCATCTTAAACTCAACAAAGACCCAGAAAGGGCGTTTAAAGACATTCTAGGGGGATGGGTCGAATATGTCGACTTCATTCAACTCAAAAATTCGAGATGTTTGAACATCTGCGGGACGGGAATCGATGTTGACACTCTAATAAGATATAGCCAAGCAAAAAGAAAAAATAAATTAACTTATTTGACCAGTTTATTTAAGACTCTTCGCCACCCATCTTACTATGAATATGAGATTCATTTTGAAAATGAATCTGGGGAGATGGAGCAAATTCCAAGAGAACCATGCCTCATAACAGCCGTTTGTAATGGTAATTCGTGTGGAGGTGGCATACCAATATCACCGTCCTCAAAGTCGAATGATGGAACTCTTGATTTGATATTTTTGTCAAAACCAACAAATAACAGATATATTGCCGCGATGAAATTGAAAAAAGGAAAACACACCCATTATCCTTATTTTCATCACATAAAAACAAAAAAAGTAGTGGTTGAAAAAAAAGACAACGAAGAGTTCACATATCAATCAGATGGAGAATTAATTAAAGACAACAAATTCACAGCTGAAGTGGTTTCAAACAAATTAAAGGTTTTCATGCCAAAAAGAAAACTGGAGGAAAAATAACAATGTTAAACGAAATTATCAAAAAAAGAAGAAGCATAAGAAAATATCAGCAAGATGGAAAGGTGACAGATGAACAAATCAAAATATTGCTTGAAGCCGCGATGCTTGCTCCATCTGCAGTTAATTCAAGACCATGGGAATTTATTGTCATTAAAAACCGCAAAATGCTAGACTTGATTGCTCAAAATCATCCATATGCTCAAATGATGAAGCAAGCATCGCTTGCTATTATGATGACAGCAAACCCGAATGCATTAAAAGGCACAAAGGTGGAGGATTTGGAATTCTGGCAACACGATTGCGGAGCCGCGACTCAAAATATTCTTTTGCAAGCAACGCACATGGGACTGGGAACTTGTTGGTGTGGACTTCCGTCACACGGAGAGAGAATCATTGGCTTTAAAGAGCTTTTTAACATTCCCGATGACAGAGTCCCGTTCTGCGTAATAGCAATCGGAGTCCCAGAAGAAAATTTCGGTTCACGTGGCTTCTATGACGAAACAAAAGTCCGCTGGTTTGAATAAGTAAATGATAAAAATAAATTGAAGGTGAATATTTATGATTATCAAGGGTCTTCGACCCTCTTGACGGAGAGTGCTAGTTCAAGCAGAACCCGATAGAGCAGTCGAAGGCTGTTGACAAGGGTTTTCGACCCTCTTGATTCTGAATGTGAATGCAACCAGAACCCGACGGACCAGTCGAAGACTGTTAACAAAAATAAATCCAATCCCGAGTTTTTAACAAATATATTCCTTAGTTGGATTAGGGTTTGAATATTTGGGAGCGGTGTTCAAGATGGAAGGATTCGTTTTGGAGAAAGGTGACTTAGCGATGGAGTGTTAGGCGTTGAAGACGGCGATGTGGTGCATTAAAAGAATCATTATCTTCGTGACAAGTTGTGAAGATTCGTTTCACCACAATTCTACATTAAGCATTAAAAAAAACGCATGACTAACAAATTATCATGCGTTTTTTTCTTGATTATTCCTAAACAACTTGACTAGTCACGACAACAATCAACTGGTCATCTCTTCCAATTTCAAATCGTTCGGGCTTGTCAAGAAAATCGGAGAAGAAGATGTTTTTGCCATCTCTAACGATTCCAATTGGAACTGTTGCACCGTTTGTTCCAAGATAAGCACCAGAAACAAAGTGGGCGATTGTTTCAAAAGAAAGGCTCTCGTTGTTTTCAAAATCGAACAAATATTTTGCACGCTGAACATTGAGGGCAAGCCTTGGTGGCATTTCTGAATAATAACTGTCTTCTTCTGTTGCCTTAATAGTTGGCATTTTGCCTTCAATAATGAGATCGCTGAACACTTGCTCAATTTTTGATTTTTCTTTCACAATCGGTCTTTTTTTCAATCTTTCTATGTAGAGTTCAATTTCATCAGTCAAAAGTTTGTGAGAGCGCTCGCCCGAGATGAGAAGTTGGCGATAGAAGTATTGAGCGTGTTCATCGGAAAGAAGTTTCGTTGCAAAGAAACTGATAATTTTTGTTGAAACAATAACATTTGAAACACCAAACTCGGCGACACTCTTTTGATTATCAGGCTCAAGTATTTCAACAATCAGCGAAAACTTTCTGTCCGTTGATTGAATGTATTCACTGAGTTCAACAAGCGTTAAGAAAACATTGTCATCATAATCTTTTTCCAAAACTGAATCATCACTCAAAATAACAACAACGGAATTTTCATCTGCAAACTCTGCAACATCTTTTGCAAAAACAACATGTTGGTCAGTTTCATATTGCATAATGCGAATATTTTTATGCTCAAGTTCTTTGAGCATATAGGGAGCTTTTTTGTTGTTTCCAATGATGAAAACAGTCAACTCAACTTGTGGCAAACTAATGCGAGAAGGAGGAAGGGGGGCAACATTTAAAAGAGGTTCATCTCGTTTTTTCTTTGCTTCATTGAGTCCAGATGAGAGAACAAAGGTTTTGTCAAAAAGCGTTCCAATTGGAATTCCGCCATAATTATTTTCCAAATACTCCTTGTGATCGACTCTTGGAATTGGATAAAAAGAGTTTCCAGACATCGAAAGAATATTTTTGAGTATGTTTGGAATTTGAGGGCAAAGAATTGAGATTGCCAAAAATTGTCCGAGTTTTCGATTGTGGGAAAAAACTTGGATGCTTTTGCACATTAGCCCGGGTATCAAAGCAACCGTTCGTCTCACCAATTGTGCCGTTTCATAGGCATCGCATTCAACGCCAATGGGGCAATGGGGAGAAATATCAAAGTGGGAAAGTTTCAAGATTTGTTTGACAATGTCATAATCTTTTGCTCCTTCTTCATGCATTATTAAAATACCCTTTGCTTTGTCAATTGAAATGTCTTGAAGTTCACAAACTTGGTATGGATTTCCACGTCTAACAACAAGTTTGAGTTTTCCTTTTGGTCTGTGTTCAATCATCGACAATTCACTTTCAAGATCCGCCCTGATAAGTTCTTTTGGCTTGTTTGAAATAATCAAAACAGTCTCTTTTTGGCATGAACACATAAGGTCAATCAAAATTGAAGTTACTTCGTTGTTGTAGTTTAATATAACAATATGGTCAATAAGCTTCAGCTTCCCCTTGCCTTCGCCTTTTTTTGTGATATAGGCTCTAAATGAGGTCGTGACTGTTGCAATGATTGTGCCCGTGAACAAGAATATTCCAACAAAAACGACAATGAGTGCAAGAACAAGAAGAGGGAAGTCATCATAAATATTGGTTGTTGAATTTGGAACAACCAACCACATGACCGTCGTGATGAATGCATCAATAAAACCGGTGTAGGTCTCTGGCCTAGCAATCGTCATTGCAACAACCGTTGCAACAATAACAAACACCAAATTGACAAACAAAAGCATCCCTATCGTCATGATAACAGGACGCCTTGACATCGTCACAGTGAAAGAAGAAAACATCTTTCGAAGCATGGCAGTAATTCTTTTCATAATATGACCATTCTAGCACATAACCACAAATGATGTCAACTGTCTTTCACGATTAATTATTTTAATAAGGAATCAAAAATATACTTAAGCATTGCAAAGCAGGGTTCTAAGTTCATTTTAACAGAAGAAAATAACACTGTTCCAATGGACTGCCTTCTTGAGATTAATCTGGAAGAGTCATTTAATATGTTAATGTTTTTTCTTGACATTCTAAAATTTGTTTGTTACACTAGGCAATATAGTGTTGAAATTTCCATTAAAGCAAAACATGGTTGAGTGGGTGGACATGTTGCTTATGGATCGAAGATGTTGGGCAAATACGACTCCTGCAAAGCTCAAGAGCAGAAATAAGTTTAACAAGGGTCTTCGACCCGTTTGACGCTGAATGCAAACACAAGGCAGAACTCGACAAATCAGTCGAAGACTGTTGACAAGGGGTCTTCGACCCTCTTGACGAAGAGTGCAAATATACGCAGAACCCGACAAACCAATCGAAGACTGTTGACAAGGGCTTTCAGCCCCTCTGTGAGAGATTACTTCTACGAGAAATTCTCCGACAAATGCATCAAAGATGCTTGACAAGGGTCTTCGACCCGTTTGATGCTGGATGCGAGTGCAAGCAGAACTCGACAGAACAGTTGAAAACTGTTGATAATTCACGGGACAAGAAACCATCTGCATGTCGAAGCTGTCGCAAAAAATTAACAACAATTGTGAATTGAAAATAATGAAGCCAAAAATAACAATCGCCAAGCATGCAGGCTTTTGCTTTGGAGTGCAAAACGCCGTCAAGATTGCCCTTGATGTCCGCGAAAAAAACGAAGGGCGAGTTTTTACTTATGGCGGACTCATCCACAACGAAACAGTCACGAACGAACTCAAAAGAAAGGGAATATTAATTGCAAATGATCTTGATTCCGTTGAAAGCGGTGACATCGTCATTATTCGTTCTCATGGAGTTTCGGAGTCAGTTGAGAAATCAATTTTCGAAAAAGGAGCGACTATCGTTGACGCAACTTGCAAATTTGTCAAAAAAATTCACCACCTTGCGAAAGTATATTCCTCTCTTGGCTATCATATTGTTATAATCGGGCAACACGATCACCCAGAAGTTGAAGGAATAGCGGGTTATTGCAAAAACAATTTCACAATTATCGACGAAAAATCCGATTTGTCGTCATTAAAAGAGCATGACATGTTGTGTTTTGTCACTCAAACCACGTTTGACACGAAAGAATTTCAAAATATAAAGAAAAAAGTTTCTTGTGAGGTGTATAAATCAGTTGAACAATTCGACACAATTTGCTATACTACTCATGAGAGACAGTGTGAAGTGGAGAAATTATCCCAGAAAAGTGACATTGTTTTGGTTGTTGGTTCAAAAAGAAGCTCAAACACGACAAAGTTATTTAATCTCTCCAAAAAACACTGTGAGGAAACATTTTTCGTCGAAGGCATTAAATGCCTAGATGAAGTGTGGAAAAGACTTGAAAGTCTCGAAAAAACAAAAAAAATAAAAAATAATAGGAATCCGTCAAATATTAGTATTGTGGCGGGGGCATCAACGCCAAAAGAGTTGGTGTCGGAGGTACAAAAGGTAATGGCACAGAAGTTTGAGGAGTCTCAAAACAAAGAGTTTCTAGAGGGCATTGAGGAATCATTCGTCAACTATAAAGAGGGCAAACGCATCGTGGGCACTGTTATTTTCGCAAATAATGATGGTGTGAAATTAAGCATCGGCGGAAAGAAAGACGGTTTCATCAGAAAAGACGAAGTCACAGTCGATGGCTATAACCCAGCAAACTATCCATCTGGAATGGAATTAGAAGCGGTCATCACATCAAAAAATGACCCTGATAGCGGTTGTGTTTTGTTGTCAAGCAGAAAGGTGGTTGAACAAAAGATTGGAGATGAGACTGTTGAAGCTATTCGTGGTGGAGATGTTTTTGAGGTTGTTTGCGAGAGCGAAACAAAAGGTGGACTCTTAGCAAAACTAGGGAACTACACCGTTTTTGTTCCAGCTTCTCAAGTCAAAGAAAATTTTGTCAAAGATTTGAAACCTTTTGTTGGCAAACCACTTCGATTAACTGTTGTTGAAATTGACGATAGCAAAAAGAGAATCATCGCGTCTCAAAAGAAAGTTTTGGCATCTGAAAGAAAAGAAAAAGAAGATGAATTCTTCAAGCATGTTCAACCAGACGTCATTGTTTCGGGTGTCGTGAAACGCATTACTAATTTTGGAGCGTTCATTTCGGTCAATGATTTTGACTGCCTTGCTCACATCGCGGATCTATCGTGGAAACACATCAAAAGCGCAAGCGACGTTTTGAAGTTGAATGAAACTTATGACTTTCTTGTCACAAGCGTTGACAGAGAAAGAGGAAGAGTTGCTCTGTCTTACAAATTGTTGCAAAAACATCCGTTTGAACAATTCCTTGAAGAAAATCCAATCGGAACAATTTGCAAAGGAAAAGTCAAAAGCGTTCTTCCATTCGGTGCGTTCGTTGAGATTGCTCCAGAAATTGAGGGTCTTGTTCATGTTTCAGAAGCATCTCATGGCTTTGTTAAAAGTATCAATGAAGTTTTGAAAGCGGGTCAAGAAGTTGATGTTTGCATCACAAACATTGAGCCTCACACTAAAAAAATCAGCCTAAGCATCAAAGCGGCGACAGAAGCTCCAGAAGGGGTCGAAGAAACTGGTGAACCAAGAGCAAAAAGAACTTCAAAAGGTCAACAATCAGAATCAGTTGAGTATAGCGACGGAGGGGCAGACAACAATCCATTTGCTCACCTTCTCAAAGACATTGATGTCAAATAGTTTAAAAATCAAAAAAGAGTTGTCATTTAACAACTCTTTTTTGATTTTTGACACAAATCACTTTACAAAACAAAAAATAATTGTTACAATATAATAAAAAGAACTGAAGAAACACTAATTTACTTATGGACTATATCAACATTTTAGCATATTCAAATGGAGACCCAGAAGGCTGGGTCGGTTGGCTCGTTTTTTCAATAATAGCGGGTGTTATCACGATTTTGTTTGAGGTCGCATCTCATCAAATGAAAACTCAACGCGGATATTTGGCATTAACATCAATTGCAAATATTTTTTGGGCACTCATGTTTTTCTTCTCAGGACTCCACATCAGAAACATTGGGACGGTTTTGATTATGATTTTGGCAGCAGTGTTTGGTGTTGTTCGAGGACTAACATTTTGGTGGGTTTTTGCGAAAAAAACAAGACGACGCAAAATTATTGGCAGAATAACTTTATATATTTCAATGGCAATTGTCGCGGGGGCCGCAATTTTTGCAGTGACTGGACTCCAAACAACAACTCAAATCATTATTCAATCAATTGGAATTTTGACAGGTCTTCTTTTCATTGTTGGGCAATACCTCCCAAGCAAGCACTGGTTGAGGCTGTTTGTCGTTTTGTATGCGAGCGTTATTGCTCTTGGAACAACACCCCTCAGTGCGCTTGGTCCTCCAATTCCAGTCTATGAATTGTGTTATTACACTGGGCAATATGTCCACAAATACATCGAAGGCTCGGGGTATCAATATTTGCCGGGCGAAGGCTACTGGGTGCCGATGGCTATGGCGATTGAAATGTCGAAAATATTTTCAATCACAGTTTTTTATATCATATTCCTAGCAAAAAGAGGAGCAGCAAAAAGAAGAGAAAGGCTTGGAATGGATGCTCCGCCACCAAGGCAACTGCCACCATGGCTCAAAAGAGTGCTTGACATTATCCAAGGTTCAGCAGTCGAAAAAGCTTATGCAACATCAATAAACCAACGTGAACCAGCAGACGAGGGTGGGAACGAACTTTTGGCGACAAGGCCAAAGCAAGAGTTTCCACCATTCTTCAAAGAGCCGATGGCGGAAATGTATCGTGAACTCAGGCTCACTCGCAAAGACAGGGAAAAGCCAACGAATTCGACCGAAAGCGTGGAAACTGAATCGACAGATGAGTCCAGCAGAGAGACGACAGGGTCAACCGAAGATAAAATTGAAAAAGTAGACACTGAGTCAACCGAAGGGCAAGTCGAAAATGAAACGGCAAAAGCAACAGAACAAGTCGAAACACAAGACCCAGTCGAACTAGAAAACGACGATACAGCAACAAAATAAATTCTTAAAAAAGTCTAGATTTTTTTTGAGAAACTAGGCTTTTTCAGTTGTTTTTTTTGTGCTATTAAGCTATAATCTAATGAGTCACCATATTCAAAATAATTGCATATACAACTAATCTTGAAGAAGACTAGTCAATGAGGCTTGTTTTCTTGCAAGGGGACCGTGACAGAAGCGCCACTGGCGCAAAGGAGTTAACTATGAAAAGGAAACTATTAGTATTGTTCATTGTCTTAGCTATTGCTATGGCATCAATGGCTGTTTTTGTGGCTTGTGGAGGAGCTGAAACAGAAACGGAGAGGTTTAATCGAGTGTTTCAACATTTTTACGACAATAATGATTGGAACAGTGAAGCTGTCGACAATCCTCCGAGCGGAGTCCAACAAGCATGGATGTTTTCAAGAGAAAACCCTACGGCCGTTATCAGTGCGTTTTTGTTCCCGACAGCAACGGAAGCTACTAACTATCGCAATGCTTTGATTGCGACTAACACTCCCGGATTTAGTGCGCATAGTGCTGGACAAGTGGTTTTGTTCACCACGGAAAATGCAATGCAACATCTAAGAGATGTGTTTAACAATGTCAGCAGTCCTGCTAATATTGGAGTTGGCTTAAGCGTTGAAGCTATGGAAGGAAACTGGACATTGGTTAGTTATATGATAGGTGCTACGGATATGACCGCTCTTGCTAATGTGCAAGCAATTAATATTTCAGCTAATGGAAACTTTACTGGCACTGGTCTGCTTGGCTTGCAGCTAGAAGGCACAGTCAGTCTTGGGGCTAGCAATAGACTCAATATGCAAAGCGGTGATGCAGGAGTCGACACCTTCTTTAACACGACGCATGATTACAGAGTGCGTATGGAAGGTGAGCAAATGATTTGGAATTGGTATCTAAATGGCGTTAGACAGTCTACTCTGTTTACTTTTTCTAGAGTATAAAAAAATTAACCCCCAGAGATTTTCTCTGGGGGTTAATGCTTTTTTTTCAAAAAATTTTAAATAGACATGTTTTTTAGTTGATTTAATGATTTTTTTGTGATAATATGATTAGGCTAAATTGATTTGATTCCCAAATTAAAGTCAATTTGGCCTAAGATATTTTTGAGTCGAATGCAACTGTTTTTTCTCTGATTGATTGGAAAGAAAACCACAATTTTCAACTCAAAAAACTTAAGTTTGGTGTGGGAGCATAGCTCAGTTGGGAGAGCATCTGCCTTACAAGCAGAGGGTCGGCGGTTCGAGCCCGTCTGCTCCCACCAAAGTCCTTGCAGGACAGTCTAGACAGTGGAGTGCTAGGAAATTTCGGTTCGTATAATGAATTACTTACTCCACCAGTCGTCTAGAGGCGGCAGTGTTGACGGAGAGTGTTGTCGATACTTGTTCGTATAATGAACCAATTACTCCACCGCCCTTGCAGGACAAGCTAGTCTTTGAAGTGCTAGCAAAACTTGTGGTTCGCATAATGAATTGCTTGCTCCACCAAACCGTTGCAGGGTGGCTAGTAGTAGAATGCTAGCAAATCTTTTTGTTCGTGTAACGAACTCTTACTCCACCAAAAAAAGAGTCTTTTTCTTATGGAAAGAGACTCTCTTTTTTAAAAAACAATTATTTGGGTATCCCATTTCACAGAACCTTTTCAAAATGAGTATTTGAGAAGATTTTTGCTTGTTCGGGCGATTGCCCGTTCATTGTTTTATGTCACCCGTTCGGGCGGTCGAGAACGCCCACTCGAACAAGAAATCTTTTTTAATATTTTCCCAAAAAAGCAGGTTGTATGAATAGGATGCCCGTAAACAATCAAAATGACAGGAAAAGGAGAGATGCAAATGATTGAAGATATGAGTGAAAACAATAGTGTGGACAAAAAAAGAAGCAGTAGTGCAGAAAAAAACAACAGATGGAAAGCATGGATAGTTATTATTTTTCCAACAATTATTTCTTATGTGGCAATGATTGTCACAACATTTGTTCACGAAGGGAGAGAGTTGAATGGCACGGGTGGTGCTATTTTTGGCGCATTGTTGTCAATAGTAGTCATAATAATAGCACTTTTGAGTATTGGTTTTGGAGTGAGAAAAGGGGAAGGGCTTGGCTCGCGCAAGAGAAAAATCTGGTTTATTGATGCGTTGTTTTTGTTGCTAGTCAATGTTATTGCTGGTTTAATTGCTTTTGTTTTAAATAGTTTAAGCCTAGTTTTGATTCTTGTGAACACCTGTGGACATGTTTTTATAATCGCGCATTACTATTTCAAAGAGATCTTCAAGTTGGGAAGTGAGGAAAATTACAATGAGAACAAGGAGAAAAACAAAAAAGAAAAAGCATGGGAGTGTTTGAGGCTTTTTGCCTTTGTTGTTGTTTTTGCACTATCCTTCGTCGGGGTGCATTTTGCAGTCAGAAGAGTTGCTGATGTTTCCGAATGGGCAATTCATGACATAGTGCTAGGGGCGTTTTCGCTTTTCTATCTCCTAAGTTTAAGTTTTTCGCGTCTATTTTTCGATGACACAATAGATAGAATGCTAATCAAAAGCAAACAAAAAGGCATGAGCAATAAAAAATTGAAATAGGTAAAAATCAAAGTTAATACTTTTTTCCTAATTCCTCACGGTTTTTGTCGAGTTGTCTTCTGGTTAATGCCTCGCAGCTTTGGTGAGGGGAGTATTTGAATTTGAATTACTGTGAGCTAAAATAAATGGGATATAATTGTTTCAGTTGAGATTCAAAAATAAACTTGCTTGTTTATGACTGAAGCAAAACAAATTTTATAACTATAAAAGGTGAGAGAAAATGATTCTAAGCGCTTCAAGGAGAACGGATATTCCAGCATTATATAGCGATTGGTTCTTTGAACAATTAAAGGCTGGATATTTTCTTGTGCCTAGTCCCTTTATCAAAAACGACAAGATTGCAAAAATTGATGTTGCCCCAGTGAAGATTGAAAAGAATATAATGGGTGGAGTGGAAATCACTGGAAACATTGACGGAATAATGTTCTGGACAAAAAATCCTCGACCAATGTTGAAAAGGCTTGACGAGTTAAAGGACTATAAATATTGTTTTTTATTCACGCTCAACCCCTATGATGTAATGATTGAAAAAGACCTTCCCTCGCTAGACGAGAGGATTAAATCTTTTCACGAACTGTCTAACATGATTGGGGAAGACAGAGTGATGTGGCGATACGACCCTATCCTATTCGCAAATGATATTGATATTAAATGGCACATCGAACAGTTCAAGAATTTGGCATCTCAACTAGAAGGATGTACGAAATGTTGCAAAACAAGTTTTCTAATTGGTAAGCATCCAAAAATCTTTACACCAAGTTTTTCGGAACAAGTCCTATTAGTCAAAACCCTTGCTAGCATCGCAAAAGAGCATGGTATAACGATTGAAACTTGTGCCGACCCAAAAGGCTTTGAAGATTTAGGCATCAAAAAAAGTAGTTGCATAGACCCATTGTGGTGGGATCAACATCTAAACGCAAAAAGAAAATCAAAAAAACTAGACGGACAGAGAAAAGAATGCCTTTGTATGCAAAGCGTTGACATCGGAATATATAACACTTGCACTCACAACTGCATCTATTGTTATGCTAATGGCTTCTGTGGATTTAGAGGCGAACCAAAGACAATGTTGCAAGACTTAAATGGTGAAATTTACGAACGAAAAATAGAAAGATTGTTTAATTACTAAATGCAACTAAAGCCTAACGGTCTATATTATTAGAAGTATTTAGTCATAGACCTTTAGAGGGTGTGATGCTCAATGATATTTGTGCGGAACTAAAGCAGAAAGGCTATAAAGCCATTCATGGCAATGATTTCACCGATAGTTCGCTTGGGGAATATTTTGAGAAATGAGCGTTAAACTGGAACATATTGCTACAAAAAGAAGGTCCCCGGAATATCAGTAAGGAATGGAAATAAGACTCGTGTTAGAAATGACGATAAAAATGTGATTCGTGTTCCCAACGGATGCCCTCAAATCATTTCACAAGAAAAGTTTGATGCAGTCCAGCGTATTTTAGATGATAGAGTTCATAGGTCTCATGGTAAAGCGATTGATGATTATGTTCTATCAAACAGAATTTTCTGCGGAGAATGCGGAGAGATTTATCGTGGCGATAGAAATCGAAGTGAATATGAAAAGAGCGTTTATAGGAATTTCTATAAGTGTGGAAGAAAGCCAGTGAAAGATGAAAATTCAATTGCTTGCACAAATCACGCAACTGGTAGAGATGAGGTTGAAAGGTTTGTTTTAGATAGAATCCGAGAACTACTGCTCCACAGCGACCAAAAACCCAACATCATTCAAATATTTAATGAGAGCCGAAGAGAAAGAATTGGAAATGGCGATGGAGTGATTAAGAAACTGGAAACTGATACTGATATTGCAATCGCCGATAAGGACATAGGTTCAGCGGCAAATGATTATATCAAGACTGATAGCGAGATAATGAAGAAGGTTTTGGAAGACAAGATTGAAAAACTAACCGCCCACAAAGAAGACCTCTTGAGGCGGAAAGAGCAAGAGAAAAGCGAACAGTTGGAAATTAAGTTTGATATAAAGTTGTTCCATTTAGCAATAGCAAAATTATATCGCTGTTTAGATGCTGATTTGAGGAGTGAACTTTCAACAAGAAACAAGTAGTTTTTGATAGATTCCCTCGTAAACAAAGTTTTGGTATTTCAAGACAGAATCGAGGTGTTTTTGAATGTGTTGCCACAAACTTTGATGTCAAGCCTTGACATCTCGGTTGAACCCAAGAAATTGTGGGAAAACGGCGAATATGGGCAAAAAATCCTCTACGAAGACGAAAATGACATGCTATTATCGACAAAATAATGGAACATTGAAATTTGCTTGTCTCGGGCATATGCCCACAAGCGGTCATGCGACTCTCAACTGCGCAAACTATAAAGAGCCAGAGGATAACTCTGACTCTTTATCTGCTTGTTCCAATAGCCAAAATTCTTGGCTAGAGAACGATATTGGCTCCTCGGGTGGGATTCGAACCTACGACCCTTCGGTTAACAGCCGAATGCTACTACCACTGAGCTACCGAGGAATATTGAGTTTTTTGAATTGTTTGGAAATTTTCATCTTGCATAACAATGATGACAAAATCACTTTCAAAAATACCTCAACTAATATATCATTATTATTTTTTGCTGTCAAGCGATTTTAAGTGATTTTTTGCAGATTTTTCTAATCTTTTTGAGTTAAGATGTTTGTTAGTTCCGAAACTGTTTTGGCTATGATGCTTGCTCCAGCAGTTTCAAGCTCTTTTCGGTCTCCATATCCATAGAGGACACCGATGCTTTGAAGGTTGTTTTTCTTTGCTCCAATGATGTCGAACTCTCTGTCGCCGACCATAATAATGTTGGGGGCAGGGGTTAGTTTCAAATTTTCTAATGCATAAGAAATAACATCTGCCTTGTCATCTCTTGTTCCGTCAAGCTCTGAGCCAGAAACAAAGTCGAAATATTTTAACAATCCAAAGTGTTGTAAAATTGGTTTTGCAAAAAATAGTGGTTTTGATGTTGCAAGTGAGGTTGTCATGCCTTCCGATTTGAGTTTTTCAAGCATTTCACAAACTCCGCCATAAATCTCACATTCAAACATTCCTTTGTTGGAATAGTAATCGCGATATCGCGGCAACGCAATGTTTTCAATATCGTTCATTGAAATTCCAAAGTTTTTTGAAAACGAAACCCTAAGCGGTGGTCCAATGAAAATTTCCAACTCTTTAAGTTCAGCGTGAATGTCAAACCCATTCAAAGCGTGTTGAATGGATTTTGTTATTCCAATTTTCGGATCAGTTAAAGTTCCGTCGAGATCAAAAAGAATTGTTTGATATTTTTTCATAATTTTATTATATGAAACTAAAATAATTATGTCAAGGGCTTTCATCCCTATTGTGAAAGATTGCTATTACATGAAATTCTTCAACAAGAACATGAATATTACTTGGGAGTGGTCTTCATCCTCTTGATGCTGAATGCGAATAATCCGACAAAAGCATTGAAGACACTTGACAAAGAATTGGGCATAACGTAATATAATATTAATATGAAAAAGAGAATTTTGAAATTAGTATTAGTAGTGATTTTGGCAGTGTTTTTTACAGTGCCGATGATGG